>ERZ1673741.2740-NODE-2740-length-11822-cov-6.775304_pt1 | contig 11822 bp, 16 predicted proteins | sample MGYA00580209_ERZ1673741 | MGnify/ENA primary metagenome ERZ1673741 (study PRJEB41218, sample SAMN15661754) | gut metagenome | host: Homo sapiens | place: Canada: London | collected 2015-08-20/2019-03-30 | study: EMG produced TPA metagenomics assembly of... | reverse complement strand
AATAGAAATCTGAAAAGGAAAAGTCATAGTGTCCTTGACAAAGGGTACACTTTATATTTCAAACAATTTCAATTTGTTTTTTACTTTTTATTATTTATTATGCTTCTGGAATGCAACTATATAGTAAATGATCGTCACTGTCAGCGCTCCCACAAATAGAATAATAGAAGCCCAGCCCGCATCTTTTCCACGGTAAATGCTGATCGTGAGAAACAGGGTAAATACGCTGATCTCCAGCTCCATCCATGCGATCATGGATATCATATCCTGTAATGCCCTGACCGCATTTTGCGGTTTCAGCTTTGACGGCGTATTCCACATGGTTGGCGGCATAACATGCATGATCAGACTGGTCATGCCATTGCAGATCAGCATGATAATAGGAAGAATCAAAAGCGTTCCCGGTGAGCCATATCCGTCGATCTCGCCGCTCATCGTAAAATGCGTCGGTATCTCGTCCGGTAAAGTTGCCATACCAACAATCGCAATGATAAAGCATACAAGCAAAAGTACATAGGACAGGATCTCCAGCACAAGATGCCTTTTTGTCATATATGGTTTGTTCATGTTTACACCCCTTTTCTACTATGGTTGCAGCATCATAAACCTATCAGTAATGAAACAATCGCAGATTGCATCAATGTATATCAAGCTCCGGTGGTACATCCAGCTCGGTTGATACATATTTTCCATCTTTTTTGCGCTGTCTGACACATTCGGAAAGCAGATATTCTATCTGTCCGTTGACAGAACGGAAGTCATCTTCTGCCCATGCGGCAATATCGGCATATAGCTTTTCCGAAAGACGCAGCGGAATCTGTTTTTTGGCGGCCATCAATAAAGACTTCCCGAATTTACGATGGGCTGCGCATCATGGTTGCCGCACAAAACAACTAAAAGATTTGATACCATGGCTGCTTTTCTCTCCTCATCCAGTTCAACGACCTGTTTCTGGCTAAGCTGCTCAAGAGCCATTTCCACCATACCGACAGCGCCGTCTACGATCATTTTTCTTGCATCTATGATAGCAGATGCCTGCTGACGCTGCAACATAACAGAGGCGATCTCCGGTGCATATGCCAGATAGGTGATCCTTGCCTCAACGATCTCAAGCCCCGCATCATTGACCTTGCTCTGGATCTCATCACGGATCCTTGCTGCGACGATCTCGGCGGAACCTCTCAGGCTTCCTTCATCTGCCTGCCCGTCACCTGTCGTATCTACATTCGGTGCCACATCATATGGATAAATCCGCACAATATTACGAAGTGCGCTGTCGCACTGCAGAGATAAATATTCTTTGTAGTTATCTACGTTAAATACTGCTTTTGCAGTGTCTGTCACACGCCAGATCACGGCAATTCCGATCTCGACCGGATTACCGAGACAGTCATTGATCTTCTGTCTGCCGTTGTTCAGTGTCATCGCCTTTAAAGAAATCTTCTTTCCGGAAGCTTCTGCTACAGAAATTGCTGCGCTCTCTCCGGAAATATTGAGTGTTGTCTTGGCTGTCTGGATATCACCGGACTGTGCCAGCTTTGTCGCTGCTGCAGGATTGATCGCACTGCAGAACGGATTGACAAAATAAAAGCCTGCTTCACGGATCGTACCGACATACTTACCAAACAATGTCAGCACAAGTGCTTCCTGCGGCTTTAAAATACGCAGACCGCAAAGCGGGATCCACGCGATCGCTGTTACGACAATGCAGAGAACCATCAAGACAAGTGTGCCCGTACGCGGATAGTTTTCATAAGAGATCGCGAAAAGCACGATGCCCGTGATCGCCAGCGCATAAACTAAAAGCTCTGCCAGCAGAACTACCATACCGTTTTTCTTTGTTGTGTAAATTTTTTCATTCATAGGAAATACCTTCCTTTCTATTTGATATCATAATAATATCACTTTGTATTTATTTGTCAATAAATATTTTTTCAGAACCATCATGCAATCCTCTACAGCAATTTCCAAAAGAAAAAAGACGGGAAAACCCGCCTTTTCATGTCCTGTTATCTGACTTCTTTCTGTTCCTGTTTATCCTTTTCTTTTGATCCGCCGTGTTCCATTTTCCATCCCCATATGCCTGCAGCGATCACTGCAAGACCCATGAGACCGGCAAAAATATTTTCCGCCATTATGATAATCCTCCTTTTCAGACATCATTCATGCGGTAACCGACTCCCAGTTCATTTAATATGTATTTATATTCGCCCGGCTGTTCTCCGAATTTCTTCCGGATATTTGCCATATTGACCTGCAATTTTTTGATACTGCCATAATCGGAGTAGCCCCATACTTTTTTGATGATCTCCGCATAGGTGAGTACTTTTCCTGCATGCAGCGCCAAAAGCTGTACAATATTATATTCTGTCTGTGTCAGTTTGATCTCTTCTCCCGCGATCGAAATTTTTCTGGCATCATATTCGATCTCCATATCATACAGAGAAAAAGATTCCCGCACGCTTTTACCTGTACCCTGAAAACGGCTGTTCCGAAGTGTTGCACGGACTCTTGCCAGAAGCTCTGCTGTTCCGAATGGCTTTGTCACATAATCATTTGCGCCAAGATCCAGTGCTTCCACCTTATCCGACTCATCCGTTCTGGCTGACAGAACAACGATCGGTGTATCATTTTTTGCCCTGATCTCCCGAATAACATCAACTCCATCCATATCGGGCAATCCCAGATCCAGAATGACAAGATCCGGATTATGCGAAAAAAACATTGTCAGTCCATTCTTTCCGTTCTGTGCAAAAATGACCTGATAATCATTCGTCTCAAAGATCATTTTCATAAAATTGCAAATATTCTTTTCGTCTTCTATTACAAGAATTTTATAGCTGTTCACTTAAGCTGTCCTCCTCATCAAGCGTAAATCGGAAGATACATCCGCCTTCTTCCCGGTTTTCCACGGAGATCTCACCATCATGTGCCTTAATAATAGATGCACACACCGCAAGTCCGATTCCCATGCTCTTTTTATTATGATCTACGGGAGCATCCTTGATCTCAAAGTAATCTTTGAAAATGCTCTTTAACCGTTCCCTGGGAATGCCACAACCATTGTCGGTGATCTCAAAAACAACTTTTCCGCCTTCCGTATGAACCGTCAGGGAAAGCTCTGTCATTCCCTGTGCATGCTGCACAGCGTTTTCCAGAATATTGATGATAACCTGCTCGATCAGCACCGCATCCATCGGAATACTGATAAATTCATCCGGGATTGACACGGTTACTTTCTGGTTTGGATATCTTTTCTTAAATTTCACCAGCACAGAGTTGATCAGCTCTTCCAGCACAACGGAATTTTTTTTGAGCCTGACACCTCCGTTATCAATTCTTGTAATGGACAGAATATTTTCAACCATATTCATGAGCCATTGCGTATCTTCTCTGATACCTGTCGTAAGCTGCAGGATCTGCTCTTTTTTCAGATGATCATAATTTTCTATGATCGTCGTACTCGAACCATAGATCGTTGTCAGCGGCGTTCTGAAATCATGTGATACTGCACGAAGCAGATTACCGCGCATTTTTTCCTTTGCGCTCTCTGCCCGCACCTTTTCCTGCCATTTCAGCTGTGTCATTACAGTACTTGTCATGATCGTGATGATCAGCATGATCAGTGCGGATATGATGTTTTCCGGTATACTGAAGTTAAATGCAAAATATGGAAATGCAAATACAAAGTTCAGCGCCAGAACACTCAGGATTGACGCAACAATACCGTAAACATATCCTTCTGTTACACGCGAAACAAGAAATACTGCAAGTGCCATGATCGCAGGCGCTACCATATCAATCGCAAGATAGTGCTCTATGATAATGCAGACAAGCAGACATAAAGACGGTATCAAAACCGTTTTCAGTATGTTTTTTCTTATGTTTTTGTTCATGGTGGCCTCCCATACGATACATTATAAATAGTTACCGGTTAAGAATCAGCAAAGGATGCTTTGCATTCAAAACTGCGGTATGTTATGATTTTTCGGTAAAGCAATATCCGTAAAGATAAAGGAAATAAAGGAGAAATTTTACGAATGATTAAAAATATATTGTTTGATGTTGGAAATGTACTGCTCGATTTCGACCCGGAGCGGTTTTTAAGAGAGGCGGGCTATACAAAGGAGCAGCAGGAAATTGCCATGCGCTGTGTATTTACGCATCCACTGTGGGATCAGCTTGACAAAGGAACGGTCATGGAAAAAGAAGCTCTGCAGGAATTTATCAAGGCAGATCCTGCGCAGGAAGCTCTGATCCGGGAAATCGCCGGGCGCACAAAAGAAACTCTTTTCCCGCTTTCCTATGCGGATGACTGGGTAAAATCCTTAAAGGCACAGGGGTATCCTGTTTACATCCTGTCCAATTACGCCGGAGAATTATATGAAAAAACAAAGCACCTTATGACATTTTTACAATACGTGGATGATGCTTTGTTTTCGTATCAATGTAAAATGATCAAGCCTGACCGTGAAATTTATGCCTATGCCTGCGAAAAATTCAATATTTTACCGCAGGAAACTGTTTTCATTGATGACCGCGCCAAAAATATCGCCGGCGCAAGGGTGTTTGGGCTGCAGGCTCTGCAGTTTACCTCTTACGAAGAAACCTCCGCCGGGCTTCGTGCACTACTTGGCAAATGAAATTCCCATTATGCCTGATGTCAGTGAGCTTCCCGCTATCTACTGTAAACATATCGGTGATCAAATAGTGGGGGAATGCCACCTGCATACAGCTTAGTCAATTGGCAGGCGGAGAAGCTGCCAGCTCAGATCGATCATTTCCTGCTTTTCCATAGAATTTTCAAAAATAATCTTCTGCTCCCGTTTTTCTGCGTGGAGCAGATTTTTTTCTCCCAGACGTCTTTTCAGCTCTTTTGCCGTTCCCATACTGCCATCAATGATCTCGATCCTTCTGTTGCCCAGAAACTCCCGTAGGTGTGGTCTGAGGAACGGATAATGGGTACAGCCGAGCACGATCGTTTCTGTTTTGTCTGTTATGTAAGGAAGCAGATATTTGGAAAAGTAAGCATCCAGAAACTCGCCGTCCAGATGTCCTTCCTCGACAAATTCCATCAGCCCTGCGCATGGCACGGGAATGATATGCGCCTGCTCTTTATACAATCCGAGCAGATTGTGAAATTTCTCCTGCCGGATCGTCATAGGGGTTGCCAGCACTAAGATCTCGCCGCCCTTATACTGGCTGACTGCAGGCTTGATCGCCGGTTCGATCCCGACAAGCGGAAGATCAGGGTACATCAGCCGCAGATCCTTTACCGCCGCACTTGTCGCCGTGTTGCAGGCGACCGCCAGTCCCTTGATTCCCCGTTTCATCAGATTTTCCACCACATGAAAGGTCAGCTCTCTGATCTTTTCCCGGTCTTTCACGCCATATGGCGCGTTTTTGGAATCTCCGAAATAAATAAAATCTTCATTTGGCATGATCTGCACTGCTGCCTTCAGTACACTGATCCCGCCCAGTCCGGAATCCATAAATCCAATCGGCAGTTCTTTTTCTTTGTTTTGTTCCATTTGTGTGTCCCTGTTTTGTTTCTATGATAATTTTAGCAGATATTACTTGCTTCTCTACGATATCCACGAATTGCTCCGCAGCTACGCTGCTCTCGCAATTCTACAAACATTCGGAATTCGCAGATTTGCCTTGCAAATCGCTACTTCCTCATGTTTGACGGGTATCAAATACAAAAGCGCAATCATACAAGTATGATAGCTTTTGTTTTTGATACCCTGATATCGTTATTATAAAATCATATTTCATGCGGCGCAAGCACATGCTGCATATCCGCCGGCATTGGGGCGGTAAACTCCATGCGCTCCCCAGTGATCGGATGCGTAAAGCTGATCTTATGCGCGTGCAGCGCCTGTCTGTCGATCAGTTCCTTATCCGGATTATACAGATAATCGCCGATCAGCGGATAGCCCAGATATTTGAGATGCACGCGGATCTGATGCGTCCTGCCCGTCTCCAGCACAAGCGCAAGCAGGCTGTGTCCGTTAGCTTCCGCTACCACACGGTAATGCGTTACCGCTCTGTCTCCGTGTTCAAAATCTATCATACGCTCCAGGCACGAGCTTTCTTTCCGTCCGATCGGCGCATCGATTACACCGGCAGACGGCGTTACCTTACCCTTTACGATCGCATAATATTCTCTGCTGATCCCCTCTGCCTGCTCTCCCTGCAGGGATTTTGCCGCAACCTGCTGCCCCAGGATCGCACCGCTTACCATATGCTTTGCCACGATCGTAAGCCCGGATGTATCTCTGTCCAGCCTGTTGATACATCGAAACACAAAGGGCGTATTTTTCTGCCTGAAATACCACGCCAGCGCATTACCCAGTGAATTATCATAATTATGCAGTGATGGGTGGATGGGCATGCCCGCAGCTTTATTGATCACCAGCAGATCTTCATCCTCATATACGATATCCAGCGGCAGTTCCACCGGAAGGATCTGCTCTGAGCCCTCTGTCTCGCATATCGTGATCCTGAGCGCATCGCCATCCTGCAGAATGTAATTCTGGTAGACAAACTTTCCGTTTACCTGCACGCTTTCCGGATCTTTTTTCAGGTTGATGAGATTTTGTGTGGAAAATCCTTTTGTTTTCAAAAAGCCACTCACCTTCTGCCCGGGCATCGGATTTGTGATCTTGTAGGTCAGTGTTCGTTCCATTGTTGTTCTTTCTATTAGTATTTTGCATTTTGCTTCTCTTACTTGGTTTTATGAGTTTGGAATTTCATTATACCACCACATACTGCTGTCTGGGGGAAATTCATACTTTTTCTCTATTTTGTTCCTTTTAGTATGAAATTTTTCTCTTTCATAACCTGATTTTGTATCACAGCAATCTATCTGGCTGAATTTTTTCATCCAAAAACGACAATTTGCTTCATTTAAGATGAATCCTTGAAAAATCATGAAAAGCGACATCTTTTTTCTTCATCCAAAATCCTAGAAATTTCAGAAAAAGACGAACTTTTAAAAAACATAAAAATTTCATTCATACATATCATCTAATTTATCGGATATTGGACGAATCCATCAAGATTTATCCCCTGACTGAAACATCCTGTGATAAAACAAACGGGGCTTCGCGATTGCGAAGCCCCGTAAAACATTCTAAACACATAAAGTACATAGCATAACAGCATAAGCTGTTACATACTTATTACATGCTATCCTACAGTCTCTTTAACAGCTCTTCTCTCTGTGCTTCAAAGCCCGGTTTGCCAAGGAGAGCGAACATGTTCTTCTTGTAACTTTCAACGCCCGGCTGGTTGAATGGGTTTACACCGAGGAGGTAACCTGATACGCCGCAGGCGAACTCGAAGAAGTAGAATAACTGTCCTAAGTAGAACTCGTTTACTTCCGGTACGTTAACCTTCAGGTTTGGAACCTGTCCGTCTGTATGAGCAAGGATTGTACCGTTCATAGCTGATTTGTTGACGAAATCAACTGTCTTTCCTGCTAAGTAGTTCAGTCCGTCAAGATCAACCGGTTCTTCACCGATCGTGATCTCTTCACGGGACTTCTCGATCTCTACAACTGTTTCAAACATGGATCTTGTACCATCCTGAATGAACTGGCCCATAGAGTGAAGATCTGTGGTAAGATCTACGCTTGACGGGTAGATACCCTTCTGATCCTTACCTTCTGATTCTCCGTATAACTGTTTCCACCACTCAGCTACATAGTGGAAGCTTGGCTCATAGTTTGCTAAGATTTCAATGCCTTTGCCCTTGCGGTTCAGTGCATTACGGACTGCAGCATATTTGAGGGCATCATTTTCTTCGTATGGAAGATTTAATGCGTTTTCTCTTCCGCTTGCAGCACCTTCCATTAACTTGTCGATATCTGCACCTGAAACAGCGATCGGCAGAAGACCTACTGCTGTCAGAACTGAGAAACGTCCACCGATATCATCCGGAACAACGAATGTCTCGAAGCCTTCTTCTGTAGCAAGACCCTTTAAGGATCCCTTTGCTTTATCTGTTGTTGCGTAAATTCTCTTTGCTGCTTCTTCTTTGCCGTATTTCTTTTCCATCATTTCACGGAATACACGGAAAGCAATTGCAGGCTCTGTTGTTGTACCTGATTTGGAGATCATGTTGATAGAGAAATCTCTGTCACCGATGACATCCATTAAATGCTTGATATAAGTAGAGCTGATAGAGTTACCTACAAAGTAGATTTCAGGAGTCTTACGAACTTCCTTCGGAATCATGTTGTAGAAGCTGTGACGCAGGAATTCGATCGCTGCTCTTGCACCAAGGTAAGAACCGCCGATACCGATAACAAGCAGTACCTCTGAATCGCTCTGGATCTTGGCTGCTGCCTTTTTGATACGTGCAAACTCTTCTTTATCATAGGCAACCGGAAGATCGATCCATCCTAAGAAGTCATTACCTGCACCTGTTTTGGATACTAATGTTTCTTTTGCATCCATTGTGATCTTTTTCATTAAGTCAACTTCGTTTTCGCTTACAAAAGAAGTTGCTTTTGAGTAATCAAATGTAACTTTACTGCTCATTTTTTTCGCTCCTTTATTTCCTTTTCTGTTATGAGGTCCGTGCCATCTGCCTTCTGTTCTTCATAGGAATATTCCGGCTGATGCAACACATCCGCCAATAATATTGTAAAACATAACAGTACATGGCACAAAATATGTCCGGCATCAGACTATTATCCTGTCATAAACAAACAGTTGCACACTCTGACATTCCTCAAGTATCTCAAACAGCTTTAGTGTAGCAAAAGAACGTGTATTTTGCAAGCATATCGTGCAATATCGTTTTTTCTCACATTCCCGGAAAAATCTCTTTTACAGTCAAATAGTTTCTGCTATAATGCACTTTGAAGAAGTATATTTTGCTTCTTACATCTTCATATATTTATAGAAAGAAGGGAAACTATGATATATAAAACATCAGGTACTTGTTCAAGTGCGATCAACTTAGAAGTAGAAGGCGACATTATCAAGTCCGTTTCCTTTACAGGCGGCTGTAATGGCAATCTGCAGGGGATTTCCAGACTGGTAGAGGGCATGAAGGTAGAGGATGCCATTTCCAGATTAAAAGGAATCCGATGCGGCTTTAAAAACACATCCTGTCCGGATCAGCTTGCACGTGCTTTAGAATCTCTGGAGGCTGCCAAATCATGAAAAAGATTGTCCTGACCGGCGGTGGAACAGCCGGACACGTCACACCCAATATCGCACTTCTGCCAAAGCTCCGCGAGCTTGGCTATGAGATCCATTATATCGGTTCTTATGACGGGATCGAGAAAAAGCTGATCGCAGACTTTGATATTCCGTATTACGGGATTTCGACAGGAAAGCTGCGCCGTTATTTCGATGTGAAGAATTTCACGGATCCGTTCCGTGTTGTAAAGGGCTTTGCAGAAGCGAAAAAGATCTTAAAACAGATCAAGCCGGATATTGTATTCAGCAAAGGCGGTTTTGTATCCGTTCCGGTCGTCCGCGCTGCTGCCAGCCTGAAGATCCCGTGCATCATCCATGAATCCGATATGACACCGGGTCTTGCAAATAAATTATGCATTCCGGTCGCGACAAAGGTTTGCTGCAACTTCCCGGAAACACTGCAGAATCTTCCGGCTGATAAGGCCGTTCTGACCGGATCTCCGATCCGCGGGGAGCTGACAAAGGGCAATAAGATCGCAGGTCTTGATTTATGCGGCTTTTCTGCCAATCAGCCTGTGATCATGGTCATCGGTGGCAGTCTTGGTGCTGCCAATGTTAACAAAGCAGTCCGTGATGCACTGCCTGCCCTGTTAAAGGATTTTCAGGTCGTACATCTTTGCGGACAGGGAAAAGTGGATAATCTGCTTCTGAATACAAAAGGTTATAAGCAGTTTGAATATGTAAAAGCAGAGCTCAAGGATTTATTTGCCATGGCAGATGTTGTCATCAGCCGTGCAGGCGCAAATGCAATCTGTGAGCTGCTTGCCCTGAAAAAACCAAACCTGCTGATCCCGCTTGTCAGCGGAAGCCGCGGCGATCAGATTTTAAATGCAAAATCCTTTGAAGCACAGGGCTTTTCCATGGTGCTTTCCGAGGATGATATTACAGAAACTGCTCTGACAGATAAAGTACATGAACTGTTCTTTACCCGTCAGACTTACGTCGATAACATGGAAAAGAGCAATCAGCTCGGTGCTATCGCAACCATTACGGGGTTAATTGAGGAAATAGTATGCGACGAATCTCACTAAATGAAGTAACAGATGACATGACTCTGGCAAAACCGATCTATCAGGGCACAAAGCTGATCCTGCAGACCGGCGTAGCAGGGATTCCCAAATATAAGGAAAAACTGAATAATGTCGGTATTTTTTCCGTATATGTCAACGATCCTGTCTCTGATGATATCTCAGTTCCTGACGTGGTATGTGAACAGACCAGAGAAAAATGCAAGGCAACCTTGCGTCTTGTCTGCGATCACCTGCGCCAGCAGGGCAATTTTCATGAGCCGGAGCTGGATGAGATCGTAACTGCTTTATTCGATGAGATCTTCCAAAACAAAGATATCCTGATCTGTTTAAGCCAGATCAGCACAGCGGACGATGCCACCATGGTACATAGTATCAATACAACTATTTACAGCATCCTCATCGGTATTAAATCCGGTCTTCCCACACATGAGCTGAAAGAGCTTGCGGAAGGCGCACTCCTGCATGACCTCGGGAAGATCATTTTAAATGAATCCATCTTATTAAAATCCTCCGCCCTCACACAGGAGGAATTTAATCATATTAAGCAGCATCCATCCCTGGGCTATGAAGCACTGGAGAAAAAGCATCTGCTTTCCGATGCTTCCCGCCTCATTGTCCTGCAGCATCATGAAAGGCTGGATGGCAGCGGATATCCCGCCGGTTTAAAAGGTGATGAAATCCACCCGTATGCACAGATCGTTGCCATTGCAGATGTCTATGATGCCCTGACAAGTGAACGCTGCTACCGGAAAAGCCTGAGCAACTACAACGCCTGCAAGATCCTTAAGGAAGATGTCCAAAGCGGCAAGTTAAACAGTGCTTACTTAAGTGCTCTGCTTTCCAATATTGCAGTCTACCCAAATGGCATTGTCGTTTATCTTTCCGATGGGACACATGGCATTGTAAAAGCCCAGAATCCGGATCTTTTATATCAACCGGTGATCCGTATCATTGATGACAGAGATCCAGACGGAAAGATTTCTGTGTATGATCTGGATCTTGCCACCAGATCAGATGTATCTATCATAGAACCATAGCACCGGAAATCTTCCTGTTTTCGCTGCGCTTTCACACTCTTTGCTCTCTTTACCGCTCACTCATACCGGAGAGCTTCGATCGGATTGAGCTTTGCGGCTTTATTTGCCGGATAATATCCGAAAAATACACCGATAAAGATGGAAAATACCACAGAAAACACAATACTGGCAACAGTCATTTGCCGTTCCTTCATAAAAGCTCTTCCGGATCCCCTTTAATTGAATCATTGTCTCTTCCATATTACATACCACCCGATCCGCCGGATCCGCGGGGACCACCACCCGGGCCTCCCATACTACCGCCGCGCATCCTTTGCGGATGTCAGCACAATACTCGTCTTGGCAGTCATACCTGAAACGAAATGTCAAGGACTTTTTAGTACCCCTACCATTCATTGCATGAAAAAAGCCACTGTAGATTTCTCTACAATGGCTCCAAAGTCATTTTTTATTCACTTTTGATTACCGGCAAACTCGTGCCCAAACTGGAAGTTGTTAGTCGCTATCTTGTTTGCGGTTAAATTCAAAAACGACAG
>ERZ1673741.2738-NODE-2738-length-11839-cov-3.885523_pt1 | contig 11839 bp, 15 predicted proteins | sample MGYA00580209_ERZ1673741 | MGnify/ENA primary metagenome ERZ1673741 (study PRJEB41218, sample SAMN15661754) | gut metagenome | host: Homo sapiens | place: Canada: London | collected 2015-08-20/2019-03-30 | study: EMG produced TPA metagenomics assembly of... | reverse complement strand
GATCGGTGTCCTCGATGCGCAGAATGAACTTACCGCCGGCGTGCCGCGCGATCAGGTACGTATACAGCGCCGTACGCAGATTGCCGACGTGCATATAGCCCGTTGGGCTGGGCGCGAAACGGGTGCGCACCTCGCCGTGCGGGATGCGCTGCTCCATGTCTTCAAACCACTTTTGATCTTTCATATTCTCTGTATCCTCCGGATAGATAAACCATAATTATTTATATCTTATTTTACATCGCATGGATTGTCAAGGAACTTTCTGTGTTGTATTCCACCACGGGTTGTGGTACAATATTCAAACAAATGCGAATTTTCAGCACGACAGTTAAGGAAGTAATAAAAAATGGAAGAAAAAACTGCAAAAAAAGTCATGCTCTCCGGCATCCAGCCCTCCGGCGATCTGACGCTCGGGTCCTACCTGGGCGCGATCAAGAACTGGAGCGAGCGCGCCGAGATCTTTGACTGCTATTATTTCATGGCCGACCTGCACTCGATCACCGTGCGGCAGAACCCCGCCGACCTGCGCCGCCGCACCATCGAGCAGCTCGCGCAATACATCGCCTGCGGTCTCGACCCGGAAAAGAACACGCTCTTCATCCAGAGCCATGTGCCCGCGCACACGCAGCTCGGCTGGGTGCTCAATTGCTACACCATGTTCGGTGAACTCTCGCGCATGACGCAGTTCAAGGACAAGAGCGCTAAAAACGCCGAGAACATCAACGGCGGCCTGTTCACCTACCCCGCCCTGATGGCGGCGGACATCCTGCTCTATCAGCCGGACTATGTCCCCGTCGGTAGCGACCAGAAGCAGCACGTCGAGCTCTGCCGCGACGTGGCCACCCGCTTCAACAACATCTACGGCGACGTGTTCAAGATCCCCGAGCCGTACATTCCGAAGGTCGGCGCGCGCGTCATGAGTCTTGTATCGCCGGAAAACAAAATGTCCAAATCTGACAAAGACCCCAACGGTACCGTGTACCTGCTTGATCAGCCGGACGTCATCATGCGCAAGTTCAAAAAGGCCGTCACGGACTCCGACACCGAGCGCTGCGTGCACTATGACCTGGCGAACAAGCCCGGCGTGTCGAACCTCATGAGCATCTACTCTGCCTGCACCGGCAAGACCTTCGAAGCCATCGAGGCAGAATTTGAGGGCAAGGGCTACGGCGCGTTCAAGCCCGCCGTCGGCGAGGCCGTCGTCGAGACGCTGCGCCCCATCCGCGAGGAGAGCGAGCGGCTGCTCAAGGACAAGGCCTACCTCGAGACCGTCTACAAAGCCGGCGCGGATAAGGCGTCCTACATCGCCAACAAGACGCTGCGCAAGGTCTATAAGAAGGTCGGCTTCGTCGCCAAATAATACTTACATTATTGGAGATCGGTTCTCATGTTTCTTAACACTGCTGTCTGGATCAAAGTCATGCTCGCGATCCTCATCGCGTTCGTGGTCAGCTTTGCGCTGACGCCGGTCGTCAAGATCCTGGCGCAAAAACTCGGCGCCATGGATGTGCCGGGCGAGGCCCGGCGCGTGCACGATCATCCCATCCCCCGCATGGGCGGTCTGGCTATCTTTCTGGGCTTCATCGTGTCGATGCTCCTGTTCGTGGACATCACGCAGGAGGTGCGCGGCATTCTGCTCGGGTCGATTATCATCGTCATCACCGGCGTGATCGACGACATCATCTCCCTGCGCGCATGGACGAAGTTTCTGATCCAGATCCTCGCTGCCGTCATCGCCGTGCTGCACGGCGTGGTCATCAACGTCGTGTCGAACCCGAACGTGTTCAGCAGCCAGGAGGCCATCGTCCTCGGCTGGCTCGCTATTCCGCTGACCGTGCTGTGGATCGTCGGCATCACCAACTCCGTCAACCTCATCGACGGGCTTGACGGTCTGGCCGTCGGCGTGTCGACCATCAGCTGCGTGACCATTCTGGTCGTGGCGCTGCTCGTGTCGGAGCCGAATGTGGCGCTCATCGTCGCGGCACTCGCCGGCGCGTGCATCGGCTTCATGCCCTATAACCTCAACCCCGCCCGTATTTTCATGGGCGACACCGGTTCCCTGCTGCTCGGCTACGTGCTGGCAACGGTGTCGGTGCTCGGATTGTTCAAGTTCTACGCGATCGTCACGTTTGTCGTGCCCGTGCTCGCACTGGCCGTGCCGCTGTCGGACACGCTCTTTGCGTTCTGCCGCCGCATCCTGCACGGGCAGAGCCCGTTTCACGCCGACCGCGGCCACTTCCACCACAAGCTCATGGATCTCGGCCTGAACCAGAAGCAGGCCGTTGCGATTCTCTACGCCATCAGCGCCACGCTCGGCCTCGCCGCCGTCGTGCTCACGACGAAGGGCACAATCCGCATCGCGCTGCTCATTCTCGCGCTGCTGATCGGCTTTGTCGTGTGCGCCTTCATCCGCAAGAGCGTGCACAAGCACCACATCGATGTGGAGCTGCAGGAAGCACAGGCCGCAGCGGACGCACGGACAGACGCTGAAGCGGCCGAAGCGGAAAAAGACGTATCTGCCAAAACCGAACAGGCCAGCGGCACCACAGCTGCCGAAGCGCCTGCGCAGGAGGTCAACGATGAGCAAACGCATTAAAGTCATGTCCGTTTTCGGCACCCGGCCGGAAGCGATCAAAATGGCGCCGCTCGTGCTCGAGCTGCAAAAGCACCCGGAGCTCGAGAGCATCGTGTGCATCACGGCGCAGCACCGGGAAATGCTCGACTCCGTCATGGACTGCTTCGGTATCCGGGCGGATTACGACCTGAACATCATGCAGCAGGGGCAGGACCTGACCGCCATCACGACGCGCGTGCTCGAGCGGATGCGCGAAGTGCTCAGCGAGGTGCAGCCGGACATCGTGCTTGTCCACGGCGACACCACGACGACGTTTGCCGGCGCACTCGCCGCGTTTTACGCCAAGATCCCCGTCGGCCATGTTGAGGCCGGTCTGCGCACATACGACCGCTGGTCCCCCTTCCCGGAGGAGATGAACCGCTCGCTCGTCGGCCGCATCGCCACGCTGCACTTCGCGCCGACTGCAAATAACGCCCACAACCTCGAGCGCGAGGCCGTAGAGGGCGACATTTTCGTCACCGGCAACACCGTGATCGATGCCATGGCCTACACCGTCCGTGGAGAGCAGTTCGTCTCGGACGAGCTGCAGCAGGTCGATTTCTCGCGGCGGGTCATCGCCATGACCTGCCACCGGCGCGAGAATTACGGCCAGCCCATGCGCAACATTTTCACCGCCGTGCGCCGTCTGGCGCTTGACTACCCGGACGTGGAGATCGTCTATCCCGTGCATCTGAGCCCGGTCGTGCGCAGCACGGCGGAGGAGCTGCTCGGCGGCGTGCCGAACATCCGGCTCATCGCGCCGCTCGACGCCGTGGATATGCACCGACTCATGGCGCACAGCTACATGGTCATGACCGATTCCGGCGGCATTCAGGAAGAGGCCCCCGCACTCGGCAAACCCGTGCTCGTGCTCCGGCGCGAGACGGAGCGGCCGGAGGCCGTCACCGCCGGCACCGTCAAGCTCGCCGGCACGGATACGGAAGACATCTACCGTCTGGCCGCCGAGCTGCTGGACGATCCGGCCGCCTATGACCGGATGGCCAAGGCCGTCAATCCCTACGGCGACGGCAAGGCCTGCCCGCGCATCGCGCAGGCCATTTTGAACCATTTTCTCCCTGACGCGCAGCCGCCCGAGCCGTTCGTGCCCGCGCACTAAAGAAACAGCATCCCACCGAGGATGAACAGCAGCTCCTTGTCGCCGCTCTCGCGGTACATGAGGTACAGCACCAGGATCAGCAGCAGATCCTCACTCTCGAGATCTGCCAGCGAAAATTTCTGCAGCAACTGCTGCAAGCCGCCACCGGGCAAGCCCGGCGGCGGCTTGTTGTTTCTGCCAGACGGCGCGGGCGGTCGCGGGCGAATCTCCGGCTGCGGTGCGTCCGGCACACGCTCGACCCGGCCGCTGTTGCCCTGATAGCGATTATACATGGTCGTCCCCCTCCAAGTCCTCGGCGGCGAGCTCGGCAAGCGACGCGAGCCGCGCGAGCTTCATGGCGCGGTCGATCTTGCGCCGGCGCTTCTCGGCCAGATAAGGCTTCATGGCCTCGAGCAGGTGGCGGTTGGCGGAGTCGTGTCCGCCGCCGCGCAGCGCCGACATCATCCGGCGTAGCTGCCCCATGTCGAGGTCAAGCTCCGGCTCCGGTGCGGACGGCGGCGCTGACTTGTCGCCGCCGTCGCCCAGGATCGAGGATGCCAGCTGCGCGATCTTGCCGAACTGCTTCGGATCATTGAGCAGCGCATCGAGCTTTTCCCCGATCTCATCCATCCTGCATCGCGTCCTTTACTTTTCCGGCCAAACGCTGCCCGGTGTCCGTGCTGAGCACCTGCGTGAGGATCTGCCGCAGCGTCTCGGTGTCCCCCGCGCGCGCCGCCTGCTCGATCTTCTGCGCATCGAGCGCGCCGGCCAGCTTCTGCCCGTCGGTCGAGTCGGCGATCTCCTGCAGGCGCTGCAGACGCCCGTCGCGCGCAAGCTGCTTTTTCAGCGCATCCAAGTCCTTCATATCGGTCACGCTCCATTCGGGGCGGCTTGACTTTGCAGGCCGTGTCCCGTATAATGCGGATGGCCCGGCCGTGCCGGGTATCCTGCTTTTATTGTATTCTATGAGCAATGCAGAGGTGACTTGCCACGAAGATCCTTGTTTTTTCCGATTCTCACGGCCGGACGCTCGGCATGGTGCGCGCCGTCCGGCAGCAGCAGCCGGACGCCGTGTTCCACCTCGGCGACTGCGAGCGCGACACGCAGCGGCTGGAAAAGACGTTTCCGGATCTGCCGCTGTACCGCGTGTGCGGCAACTGCGACCGGGAGCCCGTGAACCCCGAGGTGCTGCAGCTCACGCTCGACGGCGTGAAGTTCTTCCTCACGCATGGGCACCGGTACAGTGTGAAGTATACGCTCGACGCCCTGCTCAATGCAGCCTATTTCGCCGGTGCCGACATAGTGCTCTTCGGGCACACGCACCGTGCCGTCAATGAGACCATGCAGGGGCTGTACGTCGTCAACCCCGGCACAGCCGGCGTTGGCGCGTCGTGCACATACGCCTGCATCGAGACGGAGGACGGCGAGATCCGCACCGCCGGCATCCACGCCATACCCGAGGCATAAATCATGCGCCCCCGGCAGCTGTCGGGGGCGCATTGGACTTTCGTGTTTACTTTTCGCGGAACGTCACATAGAGCGTGTGGTTGCTGTCCACGTTCATGAAGGAATAGCTCGTCAGCGGCAGGACCGTGGTGCCGTCGATAACCAGCGTCGCGACCTCGTAGCCATCCTTCGGCGTGATCGTGAACGACACGCTGCCGCCCTCGGCCACTTTCTGATTGCCGCTCGGGCTGACGCTGCCGCCGGTGCCGCATGTGACGGTGACGGTGAACTCCTTCTTCTCCGGGCCGGTCGAGATGGAGACCTGGATCGTCGTACCCGGCTTGACCATCGTGCCGCCGACCGGATTCTGGCGCGCAACGGAGCCCTTCTGCACGTTGTCATCATAGACAGTGCCGCTCGCCTCCACAGTGACGCCGAGGCTCTTGGCCGTCGCCTGCGCCTGCTCGAGCGTCAGGCCGACGAAGCTCGGTATCGCGACCGGGGTGTCCTCCGGTGCCGTGGGCTGCTCCTTCGGGCCGAGCGAGACGACGAACGCGACCGTCTGCCGGTGCTTGAGCTGCGTGCCCTCGTTGACGTCCTGCCGGATGACGATGCCCTTGGTCTCGTCGCTGTTTTCATACGTGATACTCGGCTCGGCGTCCAGCTCCGCAAGCTGCGCCTTGGCTGATTCCTCCGTCTGGCCGACGAGGTTCGGCAGGATGCGCTCATTGCCTTTATGAAAATTGAACACGCCGGACAGCGCGCAGATCACGACCGTGACCAGGGCGAGCACCGCCGTGATCGCCGTGATCGTCAGCCGTTTGCGCTCGCTCATGCGCCGGACGCCGTGACGGCGGCGTGTGGTTGTCTGTCTGCTCATATTTTTTCCTCCGGAATCGACAGGATGGATAGAAATTTTAAGGAAACAAGTATATAATAACATAGACGCAGCGTTTTGACAAATGTTCGTTTCTGGGAGGATCTTTGCATGGAAAAAATCGCACTCGTGACCGGAGCATCCCGCGGCATCGGCAAGGCGACCGCGCTGGCGCTGGCCCGTGACGGCTGGACGGTGCACGTGAACTATATCCGATCGCGTGAGGCGGCCGAGGCAGTCGCCGCGCAGACCGGCGGCATGGCCATCTGCGCCGATGTGAGCGACGGACAGGCCGTTTCCGCCATGTTCGAGAAAATCGGCCCCTTGGACCTGCTGGTGAATAACGCCGGTGTCGCGGTCTACGGTCTGCTGACGGATCTCGACCCGGCCGTCTGGCAGCGGCTGTTTGACGTGAACGTCACGGGTATGTATAACTGCTGCCGCTGCGCAATCCCGCCGATGGTGCACGTGAAGGCAGGACACATTATCAACCTCGCCTCCATCCTCGGCACAAACGGCGCCTCGTGCGAAGTGGCCTACTCGGCCACGAAGGGCGCCGTCGTCGCCTTCACGAAGGCACTGGCAAAGGAGCTCGGCCCGTCCGGCATCCGCGTCAACTGCGTCGCCCCCGGCTGCATCGACACGGACATGATCGCAAACCTCAGCCCCGAGGACAAGGCGGAGCTGGCCGACAGCACGTCCCTGTGCCGCATGGGCACGGCGGAAGACGTGGCCGATGCGATCACGCTGCTGGCGAGCGAGCGCGCCCGATTCGTGACCGGGCAGGTGTTTGGTGTGGACGGCGGACTGCTGATCTGAACCAAATCACGCAAAAAAACAGGTGCACACCGGATCGGTATGCACCTGTTTTCGCTTTTATTCCGCCGCCGGCGTGCTGGGTGCAGCATTGCCGGGCGTCGTGGACTTGTTGCGGCCGCGTCCGCCGCGATGGCGTCGGCGATGGCCGTCCGCGCGTTTTTCCCCGTTCGGCGTAGTTCCCTCGGCCGGCTTGGGCGCCGGGGCCTTGTTGCGGCTGCGCTCGGCGTTCTCGCCCGCTGGCTTGTCCCCTGGCTTGCGCGCGCCGGATTTACGGTTGGACTGAGACTTTTGCCGCGGCTGGCCCTTGGGCTTTGCGCCCTCCTGCGCCGGCTGCTCCGCCTTCGGGGCGGTCTGGCCATCGGCCGGCTTCTTCCCGCCGTGGCCGCGCGAGCGGCGGCGCGGACGCTTCTTCTTCTCACCGGATTCTGGCGTGCGCGCGGCCTCCGGCTTCTTGTCGCCGTAGACCTCGTCCGCAAAGAGCTGCGGCAGCGCCCACGGATCCTCTTTCGGCTCCTCGTCGCGCACCGGCTTCGGCCGGTCCTTGAGCAGGGACGGCAGCGGTTCGCCCGGCTTCGGGCGGCCGCCGGGGATCACGGCGATCTCGTCGGCCTGATAGTTTTTGAAAACGTCCTCGCCCTGCCCATCGAGCTTGACCTTCAGGCTGCTGCGCAGGATGTTGACCGACGACACGGTGCCGTAGCCGGCGGGCGTCTCGACAAAGGTGCCGACCTTCGGCACAGCCTTGACCAGCTCCTCATACGCCGCCTGCTCATAGCGCAGGCAGCACATCAAACGGCCGCACGCACCGGAGATCTTCGACGGGTTGAGCGACATGGACTGCACCTTCGCCATCTTCGTGGACACAGGCTGAAAGTCATCCAGAAACTGATTGCAGCAGTACGGGCGGCCGCAGATGCCAATGCCGCCGAGCATCTTCGCCTCGTCGCGCACGCCGATCTGGCGCAGCTCGATGCGGTTGCGGAACACGGAGGCCAGATCCTTGACCAGCTCGCGAAAATCCACGCGCCCGTCGGACGTGAAGAAAAACATGGTCTTGTTGCCCTCAAAGCTGCACTCCACATCCACGAGCTTCATATCCAGACCGTGCTCGGCGATCTTCTGCTTGCAGATGGCAAACGCCTCTTTTTCGCGGCGGTGGTTGATCTCCTCGATGCGCAGATCGTCTTTCGTGGCGATGCGCGCCAGCGAACGCAGCGGCTGCACGACCGTCTCGTCCGGCACCGCATGACTGCCCTGCACGCACTCGGCCAGCTCCAGCCCGCGCGACGTCTCGACGACCACTTTCTCGCCCGTGCGCACGGCAATGCCGTGCGGGTCAAAGAAATAGACCTTGCCGCGGTTTTTGAATTTTATACTGATTACTTCTGTCAATTTGATATCCTCACTTCTGAACTTTCGCCTGCACGCCCGAAACGGACAACAGGCCAAAGATATGCTTCGTGCCGACATTGGCGCGGCGGTAGCGCTCGCAGGTCTCCATCAGGCGAAGCTGCTGCGCGCACAGCGACTGCGGCAGCACCGTCTCGTCCGGTTCCGCCAGCAAGTGCACCAGCCGGTGCTGCACGGCGGGGAGAAATGCCGCGAGCGTCTGCGCGTCCATGCCCTCCTGCGCAAGGCACCAGCGCAGGAGCGTCAGCCGGTTTTGCGACGCGACCGCGCGCAGATAGTCCTCCGCCAGGGCGCGGATCTCGCCCGATTCCTGCAGCTGCTCCGCAGGGTCGCGCAGCAACGCACAGCGTGAGCGCACCGTCGGCAGCAGCAGCTCCGGACTTGCGGCCGCGAGGATGAACGCCGCGCTCTGCGGTGGCTCCTCCAGCAGCTTCAAAAACGCGTTCTGTGCATTGAGATTCATGGTATCCGCCTGGCGCAGAACATAGACCTTCTTTTCCGCCTCGCTCGGCAGGATGTACGCCGTGGCCGCGACGCCGCGGATCTGGTCGACCTTAATCGTCGGCACCTTGGCTTCCGGATCCGGCGCGACATAGATCACGTCCGGGTGCACACCGTCATAGACCTTGCGGCAGTCCCGGCACGTCCGGCACGGACGCACACCGTCACTGCGGCAGAGCATGGCCGCCGCCAGATCGAGCGAGAGCCGGTCGCGCGCCTGCTCCGACTGGGACGCGACAATATATGAATGCAGCAGGTGCTCCTGCGGTTGAAATTGCAGCATACACGCGCTCCTTTCCGGCATACATTGTTTATTTTACCCGCTGCGGCCGGATTCGTCAATCACTATTGCATTTCCAGAAATAAAAAAAGCAGGCAGCACCGGCTGCCTGCTTTTTCACACAGGATTTCAAGCGTTCTTCTCGAGGTAATCCACGACCTGACGGACGGTGGTCAGCTCCGCTGCCTTCTCATCCTCGATCGTGATGCCGAACGCATCCTCGATCGACATGACCAGCTCCACGACGTCGAGCGAATCCGCACCGAGATCGTCCGCGATGTTGGTGTCCATGGTGATGGTGTTTTCGTCCACTTCAAACTGATGGGCAAGCAGTTGTCTCACTTGTTCGAACATAATACCGTTTCCTCCTAAGTCTCTCGTCAGCTCCACTCACGGCTGACCGGTTTGTTGCTGGTGCGCTGCGGCTTCTCATAAGAGACCACAACGCGGCGGTTCGGCTCGGTACCGGTCGAACTCGTCGTCACGCCTTCGTAATCCTGCAGTGCCGTGTGGATGACGTGGCGCTCGTAGGAATTCATCGGCTCAAGCGCCATGCTGCGCTTGTACTTGATGGCCTTGGCGGCCATCTTCTCAGCCAGACGCACGAGCGACTCCTCGCGCTTGGCGCGGTAGCTCTCGGCATCGACGCTGATGTGCATGTGCTTATCACTGCCGCGGTTGACGGCGTAATTGGTCAGGTGCTGGATCGCGTCGAGCGTCTCGCCGCGGCGGCCGATGACTGCGCCCATGTTGCTGCCGGACAGATTCACGTTCACGCCGCCGTTTTCACGCGCGGTGATCTCGATCTCCGCCTGGATGCCCATGTGCTCGAGCAGGCCACTGACGAATGCACGGATGCGCGCGTAGCTCTCCGGCTCATCCGCCGCCGCGGACGCGGCGGGGGCAGCTGCGGGCTGCTCCTGCGTCGCAGCCGGAGCTTCCGCAGCGGTCTCGGACTCCTCATCCGGCGCCTCATACTGCACGCGGACGACCGCGGGGCTGGCACCGATGCCGAGGAAGCCGGACTTGGCGCGCTCGACGATTTCAACGGAAACATCATCCCGGTCAAGGCCAAGCTCCTCGAGCGCGGCGGCGATCGCCGCCTCTTCCGTCTTGCCGGACTTTTCCAGTGTTTTTAACATCATTCAGTTCTCTCCTGTTTTCCTTCGGGGACTTCGGCGGCCGGCGCCTGCTCCGCCTCGGGAGCGGCGGCCGTCTCCGTTTCATAATGGTCTCGCGCATAGGCACGGCCACGCGCATAACGGCGGTTGCCGACCTGGGACTCCGGCGCAGCCGCCTGCTCGACGCCGAGACGCTCGCGGCGGGCGGCGCGCTCTTCACGCACGACCGCAGCCTTGCGCTCGTCATCCTTCTGCTTCTGGCTGGCCTGAATTTTCTTCTTGCTGGTGTTGGGGTTGACGACGGTCTCGCCGGCAGCCTTCAGGCGCTCGGTCTCGAGACGCTTGCGCTCAAGCTCCGCGTCACGCTCTTTTTCGCGCGCGATGCGCTCAGCATCGAGCTTGTCGAGCTGCTTGTTGAAAACCTTCGTCAGGCTGACATCACGCAGGATGCCAAGGATGCTGTTGACGATCCAGTAAATGCCCAGAGCGGCCGGCATCGTATAGCAGATCCACAGCGACACGAGCGGCATCATGATCATCATGGTCTTGTTGGTCGTAGCGGCCTGCTGCTGATTGGCAGCGGGCTGCGGCGTCATCGACGTGCTGATCTTCATGGACAGCCACGACAGCACCGCCGAGACGATCGGGATCAGGAACAGGCCCAGAGCCGGAAGCCAGACGGCTTTGTTGCTCCAGTCAAACGTCCAGATCTTGAACGAGGGCTGCTGGCCCATGTTCAGACCGATGAACGAATAGTCGATATCCAGCAGCTTGCCCGAAAAATCACCGAGCGCGCCGGTCACGGCGTCCCAGTTCTGATGGATCAGGTCGGCGATCTGGATCTCCTGATAGGCGGACTTCGTCTGTGCGACATAGCCCGCGTTGGTCGTGACCCAGTCGGTCAGCTGCGTGACGGCGTCCGCGCTCAGGCTCATCATCTTCGTCAGCGGCTGACGGATGACGCTGTAGAGCGCGATCAGGATCGGGAACGGGATCAGGCTCCAGAGGCAGCCGGACATCGGGTTGATCTTCTCTTCCCGATAGAGCTTGGCCATCTCTTCATTGAGCTTTTGCTGGTTTCCCTCGTGCCGGCGCTGAAGCTCCGCGATCCGCGGCTGAAGGCGGCTGGTGCGCATCATGCTCTTCTTGCTCTTGGCCATGAACGGAAGCAAAATCAGGTTCACGACGACGCCGAAGAGGATGACCGCCCAACCGTAGCTGCCGGTCAGCTCATAGAGTGCTTTGAGCAGCCAGGCAAAGGGTGCAGTAATCCAGGACATAAGACGACTCCAATTCTTAAATTCTTAGGATTTCCCGGTCATGGCACCGGGTCATAAAATTCGTGCTCACCCGTGTGGAACGGATGGCACCGGCATATGCGCTTGATGGCCAGCCACGAGCCCTTGAGCGCTCCGTATTTCTGCAGAGCCTCGAGCGCATATTCCGAGCAGGTCGGAATGAACCGGCAGCAGGGCGGCTTGAGCGGTGAGATATACCTGCGGTAAAACTTCACCAGCGCGATGAGCAGCCGCTTCATGCGCCGTCATCCCCTTCCGTCAGCAGGCCGAGCTGGGCGCAGGCAGATAAAAACGCTGCCTCCAGCTGATGATAATCCGCCGTGCACGCGCGCACGCGCGACACGACGACCAGATCATACCCGCGCGCGATCTGCCGC
>ERZ1673741.2735-NODE-2735-length-11845-cov-4.000000_pt1 | contig 11845 bp, 8 predicted proteins | sample MGYA00580209_ERZ1673741 | MGnify/ENA primary metagenome ERZ1673741 (study PRJEB41218, sample SAMN15661754) | gut metagenome | host: Homo sapiens | place: Canada: London | collected 2015-08-20/2019-03-30 | study: EMG produced TPA metagenomics assembly of... | reverse complement strand
TACTTCTACTGCGCACCTCTGCAATCCTGCCGAAGGCTATATCAGCATAAACAATTATTTACAGTTTTTCTATAATCTGACCATTTCTGTACGACGCCAGCAGCCATTCAAGATCTTTAATCTGTTCTTTTAATTTCCTTCCAGCGTCGGTGTCACCAACAAGACGTCTCTCGTTCACTCTGGTCACTACCACTGTCTCTGAATGAATGTCATTTTCCTTCTTAATTGCTGCTTCTGTAGACTCAAATGGTTCATGTGCTACCAAAAGTAATCCATACGAATTATAAACCAGCGTGTATCCTGCAATTCCGGTTTCTTTCTGATATGCTCTTGAAAATCCCCCATCAATAACCATTACTTTACCATTACACTTGATCGGACTCTCGCCATCTTTTCTCTTAACCGGCACATGACCATTTACAATGTGTGTATCCTCTTTTGGATCCAATCCAAATTCTATCATGATATTATCCACAACTGTCTCATTTTCAAGCAGAGCATAGTATGGATTTTTCTTTTCTATATGTGTTTCCTTCTCTGCAAGGAAATATCTTTCAAAGGTCGCCATCTTGTTCTTTCCAAATAACGGTGAGTCCGGATGTAGCCAGATATACCACATTGTATCTTTTCCATCTTCCCGCTCCTTTGGATCCAATGCAAAAAATCCTTTTCTCACATAACTTTCCAACACATCATACAAGGCCTTTCCACGATATTTCTTTCCGAAAATTTCTACTTCTTTCAGGTTCCCCTTCGCATCTAACGGTACACATCCATGATACAACAGATTATTGTTATATACCTTATACAAACCACCTTTCGCAAGAAGGAAACGCATATGTTCCTGCAATTTTTCACATCCCACAAAAGCATGCACCAGACGATCCATAATTTCTTCCTCTTCAGAAGTCAGTTTATATGGGTTCTTTGGATCTATTGTCGGGAAATTTGTATCCAGGAGCTTATATTCTTTTCCTTCCAGATTAATCGTACCTTTCTGATAATCAATCTTATGCAGTAATGCACGATTCTCCAGATGGAATCCTTTCTGCCTCTCTATAATCTGGCCTTCTACTTTAAACTGAATAATTGAAATCGCTTTATGTATTCTCAGATTCATCTGCATCTCATCAGATTCCGGTCTGTCAGTACCTTTCAATTTAAAACAGGTACATGGATCATCCTTGTACATCCTCATAGCAAATGTAGCCAGTGGAAGCAAATTGATACCATAACCATCTTCTATAATATCCAGGTTTCCATATCTGGCGCAGATACGAATCACATTTGCAATGCAGCCCAACTGTCCGGCCGCTGCTCCCATCCATACAACATCATGGTTTCCCCACTGAATATCAACAGAATGATATTTCAGCAGCTTATCCATAATAAGATGCGGTCCCGGCCCTCTGTCATAAATATCACCGACAATATGCAGATGATCCACAACCAGACGCTGGATTAGTTCTGAAATTGCTGCAATAAATTCTTCTGCCCGTCCGATCCTGATGATTGTAGAAATAATTTCATTATAATAGGACTCTTTGTCACTGACTTCCGCTTTCTCGGTAATCAATTCTTCGATCACATAAGAGAAATCCTTCGGCAGTGATTTTCTCACTTTAGATCTTGTATATTTACTTGCTGCACGCTTACTTACTTCTATCAGACGATACAGATTCACTCGATACCAGTCATCCATATTCGACTCCGTCCGCTTCACCTGTTCCATCTTCGCTTTCGGATAGTAAATCAATGTTGCCAGTGCTTTTTTGTCCTTTACACTCATTGTATTACCAAAAACATCTTCAATCTTGCTTCTCACGGCACCAGACCCATTCCTCAGAACATGGGAAAAAGCTTCATCTTCTCCATGTACATCCGTCAGAAAATGTTCTGTCCCCTTCGGAAGGTTCAAAATTGCCTGCAGATTAATAATCTCCGTAGATGCAGCTGCAATTGTCGGATAAAGATCCGACAACCTGTCTAAATAACGGTTTTCCATATTTTCCATATACAATCTCCTCCAGACCCGAAATCTTCCCCTTACCGGGATCTATTTACCGGATCTTGTTCCCGCCGGTTTACCGGCTATTATTCATCCAGTACTAAAACTGAATAACATCCCCCATGTCATACATGCCAGCTGGCTGTCCCGCAAGGAACTTTCCTGCCTCAACTGCACCTTTGGCAAATACGCTTCTTGAATATGCAGTATGTTTAAATTCAATCACTTCATCTGTTCCTGCAAAAATCACCTCATGTTCTCCTACGATTGTTCCTGCACGAACTGCTGAAATACCAATTTCCTTTGCGTCTCGCTTCTTTCTCACCTGACTTCTGTCATACACATACTCGTATTCATTTCCCATTGCGTCATTAATAGAGTCTGCCAATGCAAGTGCTGTTCCGCTTGGCGCATCCAGCTTCTGATTATGGTGTTTCTCAACAAGTTCAATATCATAGCCTGCCGGTGCAAGTACTTTGGCAGCATCTTTCAAAAGTTTCAGTAACAGGTTGATTCCCATTGACATATTCGCAGACTTAAGAACTGCAATCTTCTCAGAACACTCATCTACCTTCTTTAACTGTTCGTCTGAAAGCCCTGTTGTACAAAGAACAACCGGAAGACTCTTCTTCACACAGTAATCTAACAATTCATCCACTGCTCCCGCATTGGAAAAATCAATCACTACATCTACATCCACATCACACTGTGTGATCTCCTCAAATACCGGATAATCATTTGGAATTCCTGTGAACTTGTCGACGCCTGCCGCAATCACTGCATCTTCTTCATTCTTCACAATTTCTGTGATCATGCGTCCCATTTTTCCGTTGCATCCGTGCATTAATATCTTAACCATCTGTATCTTCCTCCTGTATGAAACCTCAAGTATTCCATGATTTTTCAGAACTACTTTCTATCAGCATTACCTGTTTTTTCTTTCATCACACTCTTATTTTCCGAAATATCATATAAAAAAGAATATCACATTTGAGTTGTTATCTCAATATATGATATCCTTTTCACAAAGTTTTAAATAATGAAACAATCCACCCTTAGAATTCTTCCACACACTCCAGTTTACTAACGGAGACCTCATATGCGATTCTTGTCTCTGTTTGTGTCTCTGACAATTTCTTCACATACTCTCTGCTTTGGATTCTTCCGAATATTCTGACATGTTCCCCTACATCAAAGTTTGAAGCATATCTTGCATTTCTCCCCCAGCAGATACATGGAATATAATCAGATTTTCCATACGGTCTGTTCACTGCTAGCAGAATATCTGCAATTTCTCTTCCAAGAGGTGTTTTTCTGTAGACCGGACGCTTACACATATATCCTTCGAGAAGTATATGATTTGTTCTTGCTCCATCCGGTTCTTCCTCGATAAATTCTATTTCTCTCGCAAACACAGAAAGAACCAGTCTGTTTTTTGTCTCCTCATGACGATTATAGGATCTGAACTGACCAGACACCATTAAATATTTTCCACGGCAATCCTGTGTTACGTCAATGAGACGTTCTGATATCATGACCGGAATCCGGTCACAAGAGTTACTTAACCGCTTTACAAGAAGTTCTACCATATAGAAACCTTCTCCAAAGACCTCATGGCTGTATGTAAACTCTGATACCACCTCTCCAATAACTGTCACCTGGTTGTTTTCAATAATCTTATCTGACATAATTTATAATTCTCCCTTCCTCTGGCTGGTATTTTAAGTCATTACCTAATGTATGTCTTATTGTAATGAAATAGAACTATTTTTTACAGAAAAAACATTCGACCTTTTTCGTACTTAAAATCGAATTCAAAATCTCCCCCCTCTTCTTCAGCACAAAATGCTCCTGTTGACTTTAAATTGTATTTGAAAAGATACATAAAACATCAGATTTTAACTTTTTCTTGTAAATTTTATTTTTTGTGATAAAATAATGAAGTTATGTTACAGATAAATATTTTTTGTATAATTAAGGAAGAGTGTTTAGATTATGAAAACAAAACGTGAAGATGTGAGAAATGTTGCAATTATCGCCCATGTTGACCATGGTAAGACAACTCTGGTTGACGAGCTTTTAAAACAAAGCGGTGTATTCCGTGAGAATCAGGAAGTAGAAGAACGTGTCATGGACTCTAATGACATTGAGCGTGAGCGTGGAATTACAATCCTTTCTAAGAATACTGCCGTTCATTATAATGGTGTTAAGATCAATATCATTGACACACCTGGACATGCTGACTTCGGTGGAGAAGTAGAACGTGTTCTTAAGATGGTAAATGGTGTTGTACTTGTTGTTGATGCATTTGAAGGTGCTATGCCTCAGACAAAATTCGTTCTGAGAAAAGCACTTGAGCTGGAACTTCCTGTTATCGTATGTATCAATAAGATTGACCGTCCGGAAGCAAGACCGGATGACGTAATTGATGAGGTTCTTGAACTCTTTATTGATCTCGGTGCTTCAGATGAGCAGCTTGAGTGTCCTTTTGTATATGCTTCTGCAAAAGCTGGTGTTGCTGTCCTTGATCTCTCTGACGAGAAACAGGATATGAAACCACTGTTCGAGACAATCCTTGATTACATTCCTGCTCCGGAAGGTGATCCGGAAGCTCCGACCCAGATGCTGATCAGCACGATCGACTACAATGAATATGTTGGTCGTATCGGAGTTGGTAAAGTAGAAAACGGTACAATTTCCGTGAACCAGGATATGGTTGTTGTAAACCATCATGATCCTGACAAACAGCAGCGTGTAAAAATTGGTAAACTCTATGAATTCGACGGACTGAACCGTGTAGAAGTAAAAGAAGCTACAATCGGATCTATTGTTGCTGTATCAGGTATCACAGATATTTCCATCGGAGATACTCTCTGCTCTCCTGAGAATCCGGAAGCCATTCCGTTCCAGAAGATTTCTGAGCCAACAATCTCCATGCAGTTTATCGTAAACGACAGCCCGTTTGCAGGACAGGAAGGTAAATTCGTTACATCCCGTCATCTGCGTGACCGTCTTTTCCGTGAGCTAAACACAGATGTCAGCCTTCGAGTAGAAGAGACAGAAAATGCAGACAGCTTCAAAGTATCCGGTCGTGGTGAGCTTCACCTTTCTGTTCTTATTGAGAACATGCGTCGTGAAGGATACGAGTTTGCAGTAAGTAAAGCTGAAGTTCTGTATCACACAGATGAAAATGGCAAAAAACTTGAGCCTATGGAACTTGCTTATATTGATGTTCCTGATGAGTTCACTGGAATTGTTATTGAAAAACTCGGTCAGAGAAAAGGTGAACTCCGCAATATGACTCCGTCAAATGGTGGATATACTCGTCTCGAATTCCTTATCCCGGCACGTGGACTGATCGGATACCGTGGTGAGTTCATGACAGATACAAAAGGAAATGGTATCATCAACACAAGCTTTGAAGGATATGCACCATACAAAGGAGATATCCAGTATCGTAAGCAGGGATCTCTGATCGCATTTGAGACTGGTGAATCCGTAACTTATGGTCTGTACAGTGCCCAGGAGCGTGGTACTCTCTTCATCGGAGCCGGTGAGAAAGTATATTCCGGTATGGTTATCGGACAGAATGGTAAAGCTGAAGATATTGAAGTAAACGTATGTAAGACAAAACATCTTACTAACACACGTTCTTCCAGCGCAGATGAAGCACTTCGTCTGACACCTCCGCGTGTTCTCAGCCTCGAACAGGCACTTGACTTTATTGATACCGATGAACTTCTTGAAGTAACACCGGAAAATCTGCGTATCCGTAAGAAGATTCTGGATTCCAGAATGAGAAAACGCAGCACGATCAATAAATAATATTCGTGTTTGAAACTTATGCTCGCTGTTCAAAATAGTATTCATTAATTATCTGATAATTTTAAAATCGTCCTAAAGTTTTGAAAATTTTCATAATTTTAGGACGATTTATTGTATACAGAAAATCTTTTTCATGTTATAATATAACCATGATACAGAAGTAATCTAATCATTCTTCTGTATAATTTGAACAAAGGAGTTGAGCAGCATGAAATTTATTATCAGCGGAAAAAACATCGAGGTAACACCGGGATTAAAGGATGCTATCGAACAGAAATTAGGAAAACTTGAAAGGTACTTCACTCCTGAAACAGAAATCAATGTAACGCTCAGTGTAGAAAAAGGACGTCAGAAAATTGAGGTAACAATCCCAGTGAAGGGAAATATTATCCGTTCTGAGCAGACAAGCAATGATATGTATGTTTCCATTGATCTTGTAGAAGAGATCATCGAACGCCAGCTTCGCAAATATAAGAACAAACTGGTTGCTCGTAATCAGGGACATCCTACATCATATGCTCCATCAGGTAACAGCTTCAGAAAAGAATTCTTTGATTCAGAAGAAGAGACAACAGAAGACGATGAAGTCCGTATCGTTCGTACAAAGAAGTTTGGTATTAAACCAATGTTTCCAGAAGATGCCTGTGTTCAGATGGAACTTCTCGGACATAACTTCTTCGTATTCTCCAACGCCGAGACTGATGAAGTCAATGTAGTATACAAAAGAAAAGATGGTTCATTTGGTCTGATCGAACCAGAATTCTCATAGAACATATCTATTCAGTATAAGTAGATTTATTGAATGTTATATGGCACACACTTAAAGGAAAGGAACCCCTGCCAGATATTCCGGCAGGGGTTCCTTTCTATCTCACAAAACAACATCTTCTATGAGAATCATTCTTCATCAAAAATCTTAATTCCATCTTCTGTCCTTGCAAACCAACAGGTTGTCTCTTCATCCAGAACCACCTGACCGTTTGTCCCTTCCATCAGTTCAGCCCGCAGGCTGCCCATCTCATCTGTCGGAACAAACACTGTCATTTCAACCTTATCTGTGTAAACGGGTTCTAGTTGATCCAGATTTCGATTTGCAATCAGATATTGAATTTTTCCCAAATCCGTATAATTCGTCTCAATTCCGAGTTTCACCCCATGAATCCTTGCAATGCTCTCACTGTTCTTCAATCCTTCGATCGTTGCTGCTGTATAAGCCCTGACCAGTCCACCTGTTCCAAGAAGCGTACCTCCAAAATATCTTGTAACAATTACAAGTACATTCGTCAGTTCTCTCCCACGGATCACCTCCAGAATCGGCTTTCCTGCTGTCCCTGCCGGTTCTCCATCATCACTCATTCTTTCTGCCGCCGGATTCCTTCCTATAATGTAAGCCCAGCAATGATGTCTCGCATCCCAGTACTGCTTTCTTGTCTGCTCTAAAATCTCCATGGCTTCTTCTTCTGATGTGACCGGATGCACTTCTGCAATAAATCTGGATTTCTTTTCAACAATTTCTCCGTCTCCGCCCTTATATATTGTATGGTAGATTTCCATTTTTCAGTCTCCCATTCCTTTTTTTATTTTTGCTATATTTGAAAATATTTCTTTATCTAATATACCATGCTTTTCTATATAAAACTGTATTTTTTCTTAAGATTTTCAGGAAAATTTGAACTTTTCAAATTTACCTTTATTTACATCGGTAAATTTGATATAATCATAGAAGTCAATAAAGGAGGATATTATACGTGAATTACGGAAAATCGAATCTTTCTAGAAGAAAAAAGCGAATTTCTTCTAAAAAGAAAAGGAAAAAGAAGCGAGTCGGCGTACGTTTTTTCAAAGCCCTCATTATTTGTTTTCTGCTTTTGATCGTCATTGGGGCAGCCGGAGTTGGCATATATGTAAAAAAAGTGATTGACAATACACCGGAAGTCACAGCAAAGGACATTATGCCACAGGGCTATACAACGAATATTGTCGATTCCAATGGAACTTTGCTTGAGCAACTCAAAGACTCTGATTCTAACCGTGTTTACAAGAAATATGACGAGATTTCACCATACATGGGAAAAGCTTTTGTTGCGATCGAGGACGAACGTTTCTACAAGCATAATGGTATTGATATCCAGGGAATTATCCGTGCCGGTGTCAATGGTGTTGCACATGGCTTCCATTTCACAGAAGGAGCCAGCACATTAACCCAGCAGCTGATCAAAAATAATATATTCCCTAATTTCATCAATGAGAGTAAGTATCAGCGAATTGAACGTAAAATCCAGGAACAGTACCTTGCACTAAAGATTGAAAAAGAGATGAGTAAGGAAGAGATTCTTGAAGCATACATGAACACAATCAATTTAGGTCAGGGATGCCTCGGAGTTCAGACAGCCGCACAGCGTTACTTTAATAAAGATGCAAAAGACCTGACTCTTTCTGAATGTGCAGTTATCGCAGCGATCACTCAGAGTCCGTCGAATCTGAATCCTGTCAGCAACCCGGAGAATAATGCAAAAAGACGGGAAAAAGTACTGAAAAACATGAAGGAACAAGGCTCTATCACAAAGGATGAATACGATGAGGCTATGGCTGATAATGTATATGACCGCATTTCCGAAACAGCGTCAAATACAACTGCATCCAAACCTTACACTTATTTCATCGATGCTGTCATAAATCAGGTTGTAGATGATCTTGTAACTGAGAAGAGTTATACAGAAACACAGGCATATAATCTGCTCTATAGCGGCGGCCTTACGGTCAACGTTACACAGGATGCTGATATTCAGGCCATCTGTGATGACGAAGTTGCTAATGTAGGGGATTATCTCAATGGTGATACAGAATATGGGCTTGATTACGCACTTACTATCCACAGGGCAGATGGTTCTTCTGAGAACTACAGCAAAGAACAACTTGCTTCTTATATTCAGACTGCATGGGGATATGACACTCCTCTTCTCTACGGTTCTGAAGAAGCTGCACAGGAAGCAGTTGATGCATTTAAATCAACGCTCAATATCGATGAGGCTGACGGAGACACTGTTGATGAGAGAATTGAGCTCTCACCTCAGCCGCAGGCTTCTGTTGTTGTGATGGATCAGTATACCGGACAGGTGAAAGCCATCGTCGGTGGACGCGGCGAAAAGAAATCCAGTCTTTCTCTAAACCGTGCCACAGATTCTGCAAGACAGCCTGGATCCTGTTTCAAGATTCTTGCTGCTTATGCACCGGCACTTAACGAAGGAAAGATCACTCTTGCAACAACAATTGATGATGAAGAATATGAATATAAAAACGGACAGTCCGTAAACAACTGGGATAAAAAATACATCGGTCCGACACGTGTCCGTTATGGAATCGAACATTCTATGAACGTCCTTGCCGTTAAGACATTAACTGACTATGTTGGTGAAACGGAAAGTTATGATTATCTTCTTGATTTTGGATTTACAACACTGACTGAAGATGATAAATATTCACAGGCGAAAGCTCTTGGTGGTATCACAAACGGTGTATATAATATCGAGATGACAGCTGCCTATGCAGCAATTGCCAATGGTGGAACTTACATGAAACCGATTCTTTACACACAGGTTTTGGATCATGAAGGAAATGTTCTTCTCGATAACACAACCCCTGAGAAACATGAAGTCTTAAAAGACTCCACTGCTTATCTTCTGACAAGTGCAATGGAAGACGTTGTCAACGGTGCCGGTGGAACCGGTGGTTCTGCAAGACTGAGCAACATGCCTGTTGCCGCTAAAACAGGTACCAGCCAGGAAAGCCGCGACTTGTGGATTTCAGCATTTACGCCTTATTATACAGCGTCTGTATGGGGTGGATATGATGAGCATAAGACAATGGATCGATTAAGCCAGAACTGGCATCAGAAACTTTGGAGAAATATCATGGAACGTATCCAGGATACAAAAGGCCTTGAGTACAAGGACTTTGAAATTCCATCCTCTGTCGAAGAAAAGACTGTTTGTACTAAAACAGGACTCCTTGCCACAAGCAGTTGTCCTGCCATTACAGAGTATTTTTCAAAAGACAATGTTCCGACTAAGAGCTGTAGTGGTCACTATTTTGCGCCATCAGAATACTATGAGAAAGATGACACCGAGAGTTCTGATGAAACCACACCTGCTACAGGTACCGATTCTTCTGGAGCAACATCATCACCGGATTCTTCCTCTGGTGGAACAACAACCGAACCCGCTGCCGGCGGAGACTCTGGTGGAACAACCGGAACAACTACAGGTGATACTTCCGGCAGCACTACTGGTGGCGACACTGGAAGCGGAAGTACCGCTGGAAGTACCGCTCAATAAGTAAATTATGCGCCGCAAGGCACACCTGAAAAGGAGAGGCTATACAAAACGCCTCTCCTTTTCGCATACTTATATAACTGATTGCTCTTGTCATCCTGTCCGTATCTCTCTGATACAGTTTTCTGCTATCTTGTTTTACGGTTAATATATCTTGCTTTATATTTAGAATATACAATCGTCTGATCTTTATATAAACTATAATATCCGGAAACCGCATAGCTGATTGATATCGCGATCAGATAATATGCTGCTCCTGAAAATCCAAACAGTTCGAATGAAATCAGCATTGCCGTAATCGGACAGTTCGTCACTCCGCAGAAAAGTGCAACCATGCTGGCTGCCGCTGCTAATTCCGGTGAAAATCCAAGTATTCCACCGGCAACACATCCAAATGTTGCACCTATACTGAATGCCGGTACAATCTCACCACCACGATATCCTGCCCGCATCGTAAGTGCTGTAAGTAACATTTTCCATAAAAAATCAAGTGGTCTTGCTTCACCCTTTTCAATAGCTCTTGCGATCAATCCACTACCTGCTCCCATATAATCTTTTGTATTCAGACATATTGTGATCAGAATGATCACTCCTGCTGCAACAACAATTCTAATATACGGATTTTTCAGATACTTTGCATACAACTGCCCCACTGTTTTTAGCAAGATACAGAATAGAATACTTAAAATCCCACACCCCACTGCGATCAGTGCCATCTTAAGTCCTGACTCCACAGTAAGTCCCGGGATAGAATGTACTGGAAATGTCTCCGGATCAATCCCCATTCCTGTTGCAAACTCTGCTGCAATGATAGCTGCGATCACACACGGAAGAAGTGCTGCGTAATACATTACCCCCACGCTCACAACTTCCATTGCAAAAACTGCTGCTGCCATCGGTGTTCCAAACACGGCTGCAAACGCTGCACTCATTCCACACATAATCATCACATGGTGATCAAATTCATCTAAATGAGCCAGTTTTCCAAGCCAATTTCCAATACTTCCACCAAACTGTATCGACGCACCTTCTCTTCCTGCCGAGCCGCCGGTAAGATGCGTCAATAATGTTGACACAAAAATCAATGGTGCTGACAGAAACGGAACATCATCCTTTGATTTAATTGTAGCAAGTACCTGATTCGTTCCTCCGTCCTGCCTTCCTATCTTCTCATACATAAATACAATCAGAACTCCTGCAACCGGCAAAAGCATAAAAATCCAATTATGTGTATCCCTGTATTCCGTTGCTGCCTTGATACATCCTGCAAATACTGCACTCGCACCGCCTACAACCAGACCTGTCAAAACAGAAAGCCCCATCCATTTCAGAAAATTTCCCGTGTTCTGTCGGATCCTTTCATAGTAATACTTTATTACTATTTTTGTATCATGAGAATGTTTTCGTTTTCCCATCTCCGCATTTTCTGTATTTTCTTTTTCTTCCATTTACATTTCCCCTCTTGTATTTCTCTTTTATTCCGAACTCTGATTACTTTCTTATGTTCAGATAGAATCCCTTGCCTTATTTATTATAAAATGATTTTCCTCACCATGCAACACAGAAAAAAGGATGGTTTTCTCACATTCGAACGTTTCTTGTTCGTTGTGTCAAACCATCCTCTAAATCAATTATTCTTCTTATACGGTGATGTGAGTGTCAAAAGTAAATTTTGCCACTC
>ERZ1673741.2733-NODE-2733-length-11846-cov-5.290306_pt1 | contig 11846 bp, 14 predicted proteins | sample MGYA00580209_ERZ1673741 | MGnify/ENA primary metagenome ERZ1673741 (study PRJEB41218, sample SAMN15661754) | gut metagenome | host: Homo sapiens | place: Canada: London | collected 2015-08-20/2019-03-30 | study: EMG produced TPA metagenomics assembly of... | reverse complement strand
GGCTTCTCCGAAAGAAGCCCCCTAAGCAGGGTTTGGGGCGGCGCCCCAAGGTCTTACTCCCTTACTCCTTCCCGTAGTGCGGAGAGCAGAAGGCGGTACGCGGAGGCGTTGAGGTGAATGCCGTCAGTGGTCAAATCGGAGCGCAGAAAACCGGATGCATCGGTCAGAGCGGACGCCGTGTCAATATACAAAAGAGAGGGGTCGGCGCGGCAGAACGAGAGCAGACAGGCGTTCAGGGACGCGAGACGGCGGTTGATCTCCTCCGGCGAAACCGAAAAATGCCAGTCCGACTGACACGAAGCGCAGGCAACCGGACAGACGGACTGAATGATAATCCGCGTTTCCGGAGAGACGGCGCGTACCGCGTCAATCAACCGGCGGTAGTTGCGTAAAAACAGGTCCGGCTTCTCGGAATATACCATGACGCCGTTTAACCCAAAGGACAGAACCAAGAACTCCGGACGGTAGGCGGCAGCCAACTCCGATACCGTGCAGACGCGCCCGGTTGCGTGATCGACCAGCGGACGCGAGAGAATGCCGGAATCCAGCTTCATCGTGCCGCTGGGATTCGCCCAAACGTGAGAGGGGTCAATGCCGCCGCGCAGAGCGAGATGCGATGTCGTCGATTCCCCGAAAAAAAACATCCGGGAGACCGGGTCGGCAGCATCCGCAACCGCCGGAAAGCTGCCGCATAGGAGCAGCAGCGAGAACAGAACAGGAAAAAGCCGTTTTTTCATAACGCCACCAATGGTGCGTCAATCTTCCTCCCGAATGCTGCGGAACCGATGGCAGACCAGCCGGATCAGCCCGCGAATCAACGCATAGCCAAGCGTGAAAAAGGCAATCGCCAGCAGATTTTTCGCGGCAGTATGCCCGCCGGATGGCAGCCAGAGAAAGAGGAAGAACGCGAGTGTTGTGAGAAGATAGTGGAGCAGGAGCCGCAGCCAGCCGGAAAGCGCCGCCTGACGCCGGACCAAACCGGCACCGGAGAGAAACAGCCCGCAGGGCAGAAGCAGAAGAAAACGGGATATTTCGATAATGCCCCCGTCAATGCCGCTGACAATGGCGCGAATGAGCATCAACGCAAGCGCCAGCAGGGTAAACCATACGCAGGTCCCAAGCGACAGACGGTTCAGAAGTTGTTTCATAACGGTCGACTCCTCGAAAAAAAGTATTTCCTGCTTCATATGATACTATACATCTGCCGACTTTGCAAGAGGTTTGGCAAAAAATTTACAAAAGCCGGGATGCAAAACAAAAAACTTGCATAAAAAACGCCGGATATTCATTTTTCCTGTTGACTTTTCATTTTTTTGATTGTATAATATAAGGTATACTATACAATGGGATACTGCGGCACATACACGCGGATCCGCAAGGAAAGGATCAACCCAAATGGCAACAATCAAACGGCGCGAGGCGCGCGAAGAGGTCTTCCGGCTCCTGTTCGAAACCGAATTTCACGCAGAGATGACCCCGCAGGAGATCTATGACCTCGCGCAGGAGGACAGGGACTTTGAAGACGACAAATACATTCGCCGAACCTACTTCGGCGTGCGGGAAAAGCTGGGGGAGATCGACGCAATGATCGCGCGCCATGCAAACGGCTGGCGGACCGACCGCATCGCCCCGGTGTCGCGCAACATCCTGCGCCTGTGCGTGTACGAGATGCAATGGGGGCGGGACGTGCCGATGGTGGTTGCCGTCAACGAGGCAATCGAGCTGGACAAGAAGTTCGATGACCCCAAGGCGAAAGCATTCGTCAACGGTGTGCTCAACGGCGTCAAGGTCGAGCTGGAGGCAGGAAAGCCCGAGACAGCAGAAGCCGGGGAGAGCGCGGCACAGCCCGGAGAGGACCGCAACGCATGAGCGAGACGCTCTTTGTCGGCTTTGATACCAGCAACTATACCACCTCGGCAGCGGTTAGTGACGCGGCGGGGCGGGTGCTGGTCAACAGCCGGATTCTTTTGCCGGTGCGCGAGGGCGAACGCGGGCTGAGACAGAGCGACGCGGTCTTTCACCATACGCGAAATCTGCCGCAGGTGATTGCCGATGTGCGCGAAGCGGTGCGCGGGGGCACGGTCCGGGCGGTTGGCTGTTCGGTCAGCCCCCGGCGCGCGGAAGGCTCCTATATGCCGTGTTTCCTTGCCGGAATGGCGGCGGCAGAAGCTTTTGCGGCGGCAATCGATGCGCCGGTGCAGCAGTTCGCGCATCAGGAGGGGCACATCATGGCGGCGCTGCATTCGGCGAACGCCGGGCACCTTTTGGGAGAAGAGCGGTTTGCGGCGTTCCATGTGTCGGGCGGCACGACAGAGGTCCTGCTGGTCCGTCCCCGCCCGGACGGCTTTGACGCGGAGATTGTCGGCGGCTCGCGCGATTTGCACGCTGGACAGGCGATCGACCGCGCAGGCGTGATGATGGGCATGGGATTCCCATGCGGAAAAGAACTGGAGGCAGCCGCCGCGACGTATGCGGGCAAGGTCCCCGCGCCGCGCGTCTGCGTCCGGGACGGCTGGTGCCACTTTTCGGGGCTGGAGAACCAGGCAGAAAAGCTGTGGCGCGAAACCGGGGACCGGGCGCTGGTCTCGGCGTATGTCCTGCGCTTCTGCGCGAAAACGCTGGAGCAGCTGACCGCGCAGCTGGACGAACGCTACCCCGGAATCCCCGTGGTGTATGCAGGCGGCGTGATGAGCAACCGGTATCTGCAGGCGGTGCTGGCAAAGCGCGCGGAGACCTTCTTTGCGGCGCCGGAATTTTCGGCTGACAATGCGGCGGGCGTGGCACTCCTGACCCGCCGGAGCATGATGGGGGATTGAGATGGCAGTAAGCGCAAAGACCCCGCTGACGGTCGCCCAGCTGAACGAATATCTGCGGATGCAGATGGAAGGCGACCCGGTGCTTGCGAACGTGTATGTGCGCGGGGAACTGTCAAACTGCACCGTGCCGCGGTCCGGGCATTTCTACTTTACCCTGAAGGACCCCGAAGCGCAGGTGAAGGGCGTGATGTTCAAATTCCGCTTTTCGTCGCTCGGGTTTCGCCCGGCAGACGGCATGCGGGTCATCGTCTGCGGACGGGTGTCGGTCTATCCCGCAGGCGGGCAATATCAGATTTATGCCGAGGAAATCCTCGCCGACGGCGTGGGGAGTCTCGCCATGCAGTTTGAGCAGCTGAAACGCAGACTGGAGGGGGAGGGGCTGTTTGACCCCGCCCGCAAAAAGCCGCTGCCACGCATGCCGGAGCGGGTCGGGGTCATCACTTCGCCGACCGGCGCGGCGGTGCAGGACATCCGGCGTATCCTCGGCAGACGCTTTCCGTGCGCCGAGATGATTCTCTACCCGGCGCAGGTGCAGGGGGAGGGCGCAGCCGAACAGCTTGCGTCCGGCATCCTGTTCTTCAATGCGTATGACCTGGTGGATGTCATCATCATCGGGCGCGGAGGCGGCTCGATGGAGGATTTGTGGGAGTTCAACAGCGAGCTGCTGGCACGCACGGTTGCGGGCAGCCGCGTGCCGGTGATTTCCGCAGTCGGGCATGAAAGCGACTTCACCATCTGCGATTTCGTTGCCGACCGGCGCGCGCCAACGCCATCGGGTGCGGCGGAACTGGCGGTCCCGGACCGGGCAGAGCTGAAGCAGCAGCTGGGGCACCTGGCGGCGCGGATGCAGCAATGCATCGGGCGGAGGCTGGCGCTGGAGCGCAGCAGGCTTGCGGGCTTTGCGGCATCGCGGGCGCTGGCAAAACCGGAGGCGCTGCTGGACCCCATCCGGCTGAAGCTGGATGAGAAAGCCGGACGGCTGGACCGCGCGGCGGCGCAGAAGCTGGAGAGGCTGCGGACCGAACTTGCGCGGGAATGCGCAAGGCTGGAAGCGCTGAACCCGCTGACCGTGCTGGCGCGGGGCTATGCGGTGGTAACCAAAGATGAAAAAACGCTGACGCATGCGGCGGATGCGGCAGTTGGCGATGAGATCGGGATCCGTCTGTCGGACGGGACGCTGACGGCTTGCGTGAGCAGCCGTTCGGACGGAAAGGACTGAATATGGCAACGAAAAACATGAAATTTGAGGACCGGATGGCGCGCATCGATGAGATTGTGCAGAAGCTGGACGCGGGAGACGCGGATCTGGACGAGTCGCTGAAGCTCTACGGGGAAGGCATTACGCTGGTACGTGCCTGCACGAAGCGGCTGGACGAAGCGGAGCAGACCGTGAAGATGCTGCAGGCACAGCCGGACGGCAAGCTGGCGCTGGTTGATTTTGAACAGGAGGGAAATGACCGTGACGAATGAGGTATTGGAGCTGCTGCTGCACCGCAATGCAACGCTGACCGAGAACGCCTTGCGGGGCTATTACACCGATGATCCCGACCTGCAGCGCCTGCTGGATGCCGAGCGCTACAGCCTGTTTGCGGGCGGCAAGCGCATCCGTCCGACGCTGGTGCTGGAGTTCTGCCGGATGTTCGGCGGGGAAGAGGAGGCGGCGCTGCCGTTTGCCTGCGCTGTTGAGATGGTGCATACCTATTCGCTGATTCACGACGACCTGCCCTGCATGGATAACGATGACCTGCGGCGTGGCAAGCCGACCAACCACAGGGTGTTCGGCGAGGGCGTTGCGGTGCTGGCGGGAGACGCGCTGCTGACCGGGGCTTTCGAGGCGGCTGCAACCAACACGGCGGCAGGGGCGGAGATTTCCGCAATGGCGGTTGCCTACCTTGCCGGTTGCGCGGGGCGCTACGGCATGATCGGCGGACAGATTATGGACCTTGAGGGCGAGAAGCGGCAGCTCTCGCAGGACGAGATTCTGCGGCTGCAGTCGCTTAAAACCGGCGCGCTCATTAGTGCGGCGTCGGTTATGGGTGCGCTGGCTGCCGGTGTGCGGATGGACGCCCCGGCGATGGAGCATGTGGTCAAATACGCCGAGAACATCGGTCTGGTCTTTCAGATTGTGGACGATATTCTCGACCGACGCGGCGACGAGGCAAAGCTCGGCAAGCACACGCATGTGGACGAGGCGCATCACAAGAACACGTTTCTGTCGTTCTGCACGATGGAAGAAGCGGAATTTTACGCAGAGCGGCTGACCGCCGATGCTTGCGGCGCAATCCGGCGGTATCCGGCAAGCGAGGCACTGATTGCGCTTGCGGAGTGGCTGCTCAAAAGGGAGAAATAATGGGACAGGCTATCAGGGATTTTTTCACGAATTATTGGGTTGTCAGCGCCATCGGGGCTTGGTTCCTGGCGCAGTTTATCAAGATTTTTACGGGCGTTTTCCGGCAGCGGAAATTCTCGATTCATGCGATGCTGTTCGGGACCGGCGGCATGCCCTCCTCGCACACGGCGTCGGTTTGCGCGCTTTGCACGGCGTTTGCCGTGAGTGACGGTTTCTCCTCGCGCGGGTTTGCCATCAGCGCGCTGCTGTGCGTGGTGGTCATCACCGATGCGGTCGGCGTCCGGCGGGAGACCGGCAAGCAGTCGCAGGCTCTGAACACGCTGCTGACCCGCGTGTTTACCGAAAAGGACAAGACTCAGCTGCCCGACCATTTCCGGGAGCTGATCGGACATACCCCGCTGCAGGTTATCTGCGGCGCGGTGCTCGGGGTTACGGTTGCGCTGCTGTTGCAGCTGATTCCGGCGTTCGGGGTCTGAGCGATGCGGGTGGATGTTTTTCTGGTCTCGGGGGGCTATACGCACAGCCGGGAGCGGGCAAAACAGCTGATTCGGAGCGGCTTTGTGACCGTGGACGGCAGGACCGTGCGGCGCGCGTCCGAGGAGGTCGGTGACGGGACCCACCGGGTTGAGGTCCGCGACCCTGCCCGGTATGTCAGCCGGGGCGGAGAGAAGCTGGAGGCAGCGCTTTCGGCATTCGGTCTGAACCCTGCGGGCTGGCGGGCGCTGGACATCGGCGCATCGACCGGCGGTTTTACGGATTGCCTGCTGCAGCATGGCGCGGCATCGGTCGTGGCGGTCGATTCCGGTGTCGGGCAACTGGCTCCGGCGCTGGCAGGTGACCCCCGGGTCTCCAGCCTGGAGCATTGCAACGCGCGGTATCTGGCACCGGAGCGGATCGGCGGCGCGGTGCGGCTGATTGTGATGGATGTGTCGTTCATTTCCGGCATGCTGATTCTGCCGCGGTTTCCGGAACTTCTGGAGCCGGTCGGCGATGCAATCTGCCTGATCAAGCCACAGTTTGAGGTCGGGCGGGCGCATATCGGCAAGGGCGGGATTGTCCGCGACCCGCGCGCACACCGGATGGCAATCGAGCGGGTGATCGAATGCGCCGTGAGCCTGGGGCTGCGTTCGGTCGGTCTGATTCCGTCCCCCATTCCGGGTGGGGACGGCAACCGCGAATTTCTGGTGCGCCTGACGCAGGGGCAGGACCTGCCGCCGCTTTCCGATGAAGCGGTCCTGGCGGTTACCGAGAACCACACAAAAGGAGACGGCTATGCTGAAAATCGCACTGATCACCAATTATAACATCGCCGACAAGGCGAACGCTGCCGCCGCTGTGGCAGGCAGGCTGATTGCCGAAGGGGGCGAGGTGCTGATTGCGGCATTCAACCGCGAAAAGCTGATAAGGACCCACCGGCACCGCCCGGAGTTCCGCTATCTGCCGCTGGAGGCGCTGTATGCCGAGGCGGACATCGTGGTTGTGCTGGGCGGGGACGGCAGCATTCTGGAGGCGGCACGCCGCGCGGCAACGCGGGGAACGCCGATTCTCGGAATCAACTTCGGCAGGCTCGGTTACATGGCAGAGCTGGAGGCGGGCGAGCTGGACGCGCTGCACCGGCTGTTTAACGGCGATTACACGCTGGAGCACCGGATGATGCTGCGTGTGGACCTTTTGGGCTGCGGCGGCGAGCTGAAATCCTTCTGCTACGCGCTCAATGACGCGGTGGTGTCCAACGGATCGGTTGCGCGCGTGATCGATCTGGAGCTGCGCGAGAACGGCGAGGCGGTGACGACCTATCGGGCAGACGGTCTGATTATCGCAACGCCGACCGGCTCGACCGCCTATTCGATGTCGGCTGGCGGTGCCATTGTCGACCCGACCGTCCCGTGCTTCTGCGTCACGCCGATCTGCCCGCATTCCTTTGCGGCGCGCCCGCTGATTTTCCCGGACCGCTCGGTACTGGAAATCCGCAACATCTGCGCGCGGGAAAAGATGCTGTACCTGACCGTGGACGGCAAAATGAGCTTTGAACTGTTGCGCGGGCAGACGGTCCGCGTGACAAGGTCGAAGCTGGAGACCAAGCTGATCCGCTTCCGCAAGAGCGGATTTTACCGGGTCCTGTGCCAGAAACTGCGGGATTCCCATTTCTGAAAGTGAGGGGACAATATGAAACGAAACCGACAGGAAAAGCTGCTGGAGCTGATTGCCAGATATGAAATCGAAACGCAGGATGAACTGATTGAAAAGCTGCGCGAGAACGGCTACAACGCCACGCAGGCAACCATTTCGCGCGACATCCGCGAATTGCAGATTGCAAAAATGACAACGGGGCGCGGGACTTATCGCTATGTGCTGCCCAAGCATGCGGAGCCGGCTCCGGCGGTCAGCTTCAGCGCGGCACTGATTGATTCCATCATCAGTTCCGAATCCGCGCAGAACATTGTGGTGCTCAAGACCTACCCCGGCATGGCATCGGCTGTGGCTGCCGGCATCGACCGGATGCAGGCGAACCAGATTCTCGGCTGTGTGGCTGGGGACGATACCATCCTCATCGTAACGCAGGACGCGGACTGTGCGCGGATGCTTTCCGGGCAGGTACACGATCTGCTGCGGGGCATCTGATATGCTACGGTCCCTGCATATCGAAAACATCGCGGTCATCCGGCAGGCAGACATCGAATTTGATGCCGGGCTGTCGGTGCTGACCGGCGAGACCGGCGCGGGAAAGTCGATCATCATCGACAGCATCAACCTGCTGCTCGGAAACCGGGTGCAGAAGGAGATTGTGCGCTCGGGGGAGAGCCGGGCGGTGATTGCGGCGGTGTTCGAAGAACTTTCGGACGCAGCCTGCGCGCGACTGACCGAGCTCGGTTTTGACTGCGCGGAGCGTTCGCTGATGCTGCAGCGGCAGCTGTCGGCAGACGGCAAGACCCAAACGCGCCTGAACGGGCAGATCATCACGCAGGCGGTACAGCGGCAGCTGGCACCCTTCCTGATCAGCATTCACGGGCAGATGGACAGCCATCGGCTGCTGCAGAAGTCGGCGCACCTGGAGCTTTTGGACGCGTTTGCAAAGCCGGATGCGGAACTGGCTGCTTACCGGGCGGTCTACAGCCGCTGGCGCGATGCCGAAAAGCACCTGTCCGCACTGACGCATGACGAATCCGAGCGGCTGCGGACGCAGGAGATGCTGCGCTACCAGCTGGAGGACATCGACGCGGTGAAGCTGCGCGACCCGGACGAGGAGGAGCATCTGATCCGGGAGCGCGACAGGCTGTCGAATCTGGAAAAAATCAACCGGCAGATTGAGTTCTGTTACCGGCTGCTGGCAGGCGGCGAGAAAGCGGACGCGGTAGGGCTGTTGCGGCGCGCGGAGCATGCGCTGCGGTCGCTGGGCGGTTTGGTTGACGGCGCGGACGAGCTTGCCGAACGGCTGGCTGCTGCCGGTGCCGAGGTGACGGACGTTGCCGAAACGGCTGCGGGCTTTGCCGACAGCGACTGCGACGACCCGACCGCGCGGATTGACCAGATCGAGGGCAGGCTGGATGCGATTGCAAAGCTGAAGCGCAAGTACGGCAGCAGCGTTGCGGAGATTCTTGCTTTCCGCGAGCGCGCGGCTGCGGAACTTGACACGTTGGAGTGCTCGGACGAATCGCGCGAGCGGCTGGTGCGGGAATGCACGGCGCTGCGCGGGGAGGTTGACCGCGCGGCAGAGGCGCTGCATACGCTGCGTGTCAGCGCTGCCGAGGCGGTGGTCCGCAAAGTGACCGATGCCCTCCGGTTTCTGGACATGCCGAAGGTCCGGCTGGAGATTCGGGTCAGCCCGGTCGAGCCGGGAACTGCCGGTGCGGACGATGTGGAATTTCTGATTGCAACCAACCCCGGCGAGCCGGTCCAGCCCCTGGCAAAAATCGCCTCGGGCGGCGAACTGTCGCGCATGATGCTGGCACTGCGGTCGGTTCTGGATGACAAAAACGGCGCGACAACGGTGATTTTCGATGAAATCGACACCGGTGTGTCGGGCAAGACCTCGCGCAAAATCGGCCTGATGCTGCACGGGACGGCAAAGGATTCGCAGGTGCTCTGCGTGACGCACTCTGCGCAGATTGCCTCGCTTGCCGACCGGCACTATCTGATTACCAAGCAGGAAAAGGACGGGCGCGCCGAAACGGCGGTCCGGCTGCTGTCGGGGGACGAGCGCGTGGAGGAAATCGCGCGGATTCTGGGCGGCATTGCGGTGACCGACACGCAGCGGATCGCCGCGCGCGAGATGATTGAAGCAAAGGATTTGGGGGACCGGACATGAAAACCAATGCAATGCGGATGCTGGATGCCGCAAAGATTCCGTATGAGATTCTGGAATACGAGGTGGACGAGAACGACCTCAGCGGCATTCACATTGCCGAGGAGCTGGGCTTCCCGCCAGAGCGGATGTTCAAAACGCTGGTGGCGAAGGGGGACAAGACCGGTCCCGTCGTCTTTTGCATTCCGGTTGCGGAGGAGATTGATCTGCGCCCGGCTGCGGCGCTGACCGGAAACAAGAAGATCGAAATGGTCCACGTCAAGGACCTGCTGGGGCTGACCGGCTACATTCGCGGCGGCTGCTCCCCGATCGGAATGAAGAAAAAGTTTCCGACCTGGTTCGACGAAAGCGCGCTGCAGTTTGACCGCATCACGGTCAGCTCCGGCACGCGCGGCGCACAGCTGCTGCTCGACCGTGCCGCGCTCCTGACCTTCGTCGGCGCCAAAACGGCTGAACTGACCGTCCGGAAAGGCTGAAGGCACCGTTCCTGCGTGGCACTTGCAGAAAAACGGAAATCCCCCTTGCAAACGGCGGGAAAAAGTAGTATAATAGTATCGTTAACGATTTGACAGAGGTATTGATATGCAAACCATCAAAAAAAGAATCGCGGAAAAGGTTCTGCTTGGGGTGCAGAAGGTCAATCCCGCCACGGTGCTGACCGCGGAGGAGATTGCCGGCATGCTGGAATACCCGCCCGACCCCGCGATGGGCGATCTTGCGTTTCCCTGCTTCAGGCTCAGCCGTGAACTGCGGCGCTCGCCGGTGCAGATTGCGTCTGCGCTGAAAGAGGACCTGACCGACGATTGCATCGGCTCGGTTGAGGTTGCGGGCGGCTACCTGAACATCCGCATTTCGAACGACTATCTCGGGCAGTCGGTCGTGCCGGAAATCCTTGAAAAAGGGGAGCGGTACGGCGCGCAGACCTTCGGCTGCGGCAAAAAGGTCGTGCTCGACTATTCGTCGCCGAACGTTGCCAAGCCCTTTCACATCGGGCATCTGGGCACAACGGTCATCGGGCATTCGCTGCGCAAGCTCCACGAGTTTGCCGGTTACGAATGCTACGGCATCAACTATCTGGGCGACTGGGGCACACAGTTCGGCAAGCTGATTGCGGCATACCGTCATTGGGGCAGCCGCGAGATGATCGAGCAGGGCGGCATTGACAAGCTGGTGGAGCTTTACGTCCGCGTCAACAACGAAATCAAGGGCGACCCGGACAACGGCGTTCCCGGCAATGCGGCGCTGGCAGACGAGGCGAGAGCCGAATTTCACAAGCTGGAGATGGGGGACAGGGAAAACCTCGAACTCTGGCGCTGGTTCGTGCAGATCAGCCTTGCGGAGTATGAGAAGACCTACAAGCAGCTTGGTATCACGTTTGATTCCTACCGGGGCGAGAGTTTCTACACCGACAAAATGCCCGCGCAGATTGAGATTCTGCGCGAAAAGGGACTTTTGAAGCTGGACGACGGCGCATCAATTGTCGATTTGTCCGACTACAATATGCCGCCCTGCCTGATTCTCAAGCGCGACGGCTCGACCCTGTATCCCACGCGCGACATCGCGGCGGCGGTCTACCGCAAGGAGACGCTGCATTTCGACAAGATGATCTACGTCACCAGCGCGCAGCAATGCCTGCATTTTGCGCAATGGTTCAAGGTCGTGGAGCTGATGGGGTATCCCTGGTACAACGAGTTGGTGCACGTTCCTTACGGAACGGTGTCGCTCAACGGCGAAAAGCTGGCAACGCGGACCGGGAATGTGGTGCTCCTGCGCGACCTGTTTGCGCTTGCCGTCGATAAGGTCAAGGGCATCATGCGCGAGAAGAACCCCGACCGGCAGGACGATGACGCAATCGCAGAAGCCGTCGGCGTCGGCGCGGTGGTGTTCTACTACCTGTCCAACACCCGGATGAAGGATATTAACTTCGTCATGGACGAGGCGCTGAACTTTGACGGCAACACCGGACCCTATGTGCAGTACACCTACGCGCGCGCCTGCTCGGTGCTGGAGCGTGCGGGCGAGGTGACGCCGGGCGCGGTGACCGTTACGACCGATGAGGAGGCAGCGCTGATTAAGACACTCTGCCGCTACGGGGAGCGCGTGACGGCTGCAATTGCCGACTACGAGCCGAGCTACATCACGCGATTCATCCTGGATGTGGCAGCAGGCTTCAACCGCTTCTATCACAACTGCCGGATTCTGTCGGCAGAGGACCCCGCCGTGCGCGAGAGCCGGGTGCGGCTGACCGCAGCGGTCAAAAACGTGCTGGGCAGCGCGTTTGATTTGATTTGTCTGAAAAAGACCGAAAAGGTCTGAACCATAGATTGAGAGGTAAGAGAAAATGTCCGGACACAGCAAATGGGCGAATATCAAGCAC
>ERZ1673741.2728-NODE-2728-length-11878-cov-4.742028_pt1 | contig 11878 bp, 9 predicted proteins | sample MGYA00580209_ERZ1673741 | MGnify/ENA primary metagenome ERZ1673741 (study PRJEB41218, sample SAMN15661754) | gut metagenome | host: Homo sapiens | place: Canada: London | collected 2015-08-20/2019-03-30 | study: EMG produced TPA metagenomics assembly of... | reverse complement strand
AGAACAGCGTCACCGGGCAAGCCAGAACCAGCTGAAGCAGCAGCTTTGCCCGCAGGCAGAGCCAGGGGGTGACCGGGAGCGACTGCGCCAGCCAGACGGTTTTCCCTTCCAGCGAAACCGAGGGCGAGGTGATGTCAACCATGCCGCTCATCATCGCGAGAATACCGACAAAGAAGCACGGAATCAGCCCGTCCTCGCCGGCAAGCCCGCTCTCCCGCAGAACGGCAACCAGATCCCAGCCTTTGACCAGAATCAAAATTCCGGCTGCCAGAATGAAAATCAGCCCCAAACCGCAGTTGAGCATGTACGCGGCGCTGCCGGTGAAACGCGCAAACTCCTTGCCGAGCAGAGCCTGCCCGGCGCTGCGCACCTTCGCCGCCCTCTCGCGGTAAACCGCTTTGGCGCTGCCGCCGGACGAGGTTGCAAGCCGCAGAAAGCTGCGCGACATCCGCCACCACAGCAGCGCGGCAGCCGCAGCCACAACGCCGGTCACCGCAACCATCGCCAGCGGGTCCCCGCTGCCGACACTGCCCAGCAGATACAGCGGATACGCACTCCGCAGCCGCGTGCTCCAGCCGTCAAGGTCGGTCAGCATCGCCGAAATCAGTTCCTGCGCGCGGAAATATACGAAATAGTAAACAACAATCACCGCCAGAGAGACCAGAACCGTGATAAAATTCCGGTTCTTCAGCTTCCGGCTGATCTTTGCAATCACCCAGCCAAGCAGGCAGGAGAGCAGCAGCACAATCACCGAAACCAGCACCGTCAGCAGGAGTGAACCCAGAACCGACAGCACTGTCGGCGCGCCGATGACAAAATACACCAGCACCGCCGGGAGCATCACCGTAGCGGAGTACATCAGCCCGGTCAGATAGACGCCCAGCAGCCGGGAAATCATGATATACCGCACCGGAATCGGCATCGAGAGCAGCAGGTCGTTGTCCTTTGCAAGGTACAGCCCCGCATAGGTGTTGAACACGCTGCCGAAGGTCCCGAGCGCGATTGAGAGCAGCGCAAACATTGCAAAGTACATCCAGGTCAGCCCAACCGACGAGAACGCCACGCAAAGCTGGGCAGCCAGGACCGCAAACATGCCGCCGAGAACGACAACCATCAGCGCCCCGAAGCCAATCATCATGCCGGTGACAGCCCCTTTGGAGCGCGCCTTGTTGGTCTTCTGGTTGTAGAAATACATCCGGAAGATCTCCATCATCTGCTTTTTCAAAAGGACCTTCAACATCACGCTTTGTCCTCCAGCTCCAGGAAGACCTCCTCCAGGCTGTCGTCCCCCTTGACCTCTTCCATCGTGCCCGAGCGGATCAGCCTGCCGCTCTTGATGATGGCAACCTTGTCGCACAGCTTTTCGGCAACCTCCAGCACGTGCGTGGAGAAGAAAATCGCCCCGCCCGCGTTGCAGAAATCGCGCATCATGCCCTTGAGCAGGTGCGACGCCTTGGGGTCCAGACCGACAAACGGCTCATCCATCACAATCAGGCGCGGCGTGTGCAGCCATCCTGCAATGATGGCGAGCTTCTGCTTCATGCCGTGCGAATAGGCGGCAATCGGCTGTGCAAGGTCGCCGGTCAGTTCAAACAGGTCCCCGTAGTGCCGGATGCGCGCTTCGCGGTCCCACGCCGGAACGCCGAAAATGTCCGCAATGAAGTTCAGGTACTTGATACCGGTCATAAATTCATACAGATCGGGGTTGTCGGGAATGTAGGCAATGCGCTTCTTGCAGCCAACCGGATCGGCGCGCAGCGAAATGCCGTCTACGGTAATCTCCCCCGCATCGGGCGTCAGAATGCCGACCGCAGCCTTCAGCGTTGTCGTTTTTCCGGCGCCGTTGTGCCCGATGAAACCGTAAATCTCTCCCGGCGCAATGTGCAGCGAGAGGTCATCCACCGCCCGCTTTTCCCCGTAGGTCTTGGTCAGATGCTGAATGTTGAGCATTTGCAGTCCTTTCCGCGCGGCGCGTTTTGGAGCGTGCGCACGCGTCTTAAAATATTTGTTTTGAAACATACAATTTATTATAACATGCAAAACCGGCTTTGTCAAGAGAAAACCGCGCGAAAAATCGGCGCGCCGGGCAACTTTTTTCGGCAAGGCTCTTGCAATCCGGGTCCGGGTTTGCTATAATAAGGAGAGAATACGAATCCACAAAAAGGAACATACTGCTATGAGTGAAAAACTGTCGACCCAACCCTACAAGGGCACAAGAGATTTCTACCCCCGGGAGATGAAGCTGCGCAACTGGTTTTTCGGCGTGATGCGCCGGGTGCTGGAGACCGCAGCGTTTGAGGAATACAACGGACCGATGCTGGAGTCGCTCGAGCTTTACGCAGCCAAGAGCGGCGAGGAGATTGCGACCAAGCAGACCTACAACTTCACCGACCGCGGCGACCGCCGTCTGGCGCTCCGTCCGGAAATGACGCCGACCGTGGCGCGCATGGTGGCTGCCAGGATGAACGACCTGGTCTTCCCGCTCAAATGGTTCTCGATTCCGAATATGTACCGCTACGAAGCGCCGCAGAGAGGGCGGCTGCGCGAGTTCTGGCAGCTGAACGTTGACATCTTCGGCTGCGACACCTACGAAGCCGACCTTGACTGCATCTCCAGCGCAATCGAGATTATGCGCGCATTCGGCGCCGACGAAACGATGTTCACGGTCCACATCAACAACCGCCGTTTCTTCAACGATGTCATCGCGGCAATTGCCGGGACCGACGGCGAGGGCGCAAAGGCGGTCTCCAAGGTAATCGACCGCAAGAACAAGGTCCCGCGCGAGGTCTACGAACGCGACCTCACCGCGCTGGGGCTGCAGCCGGAGCAGATCGCCCGGAGTGACGCGCTCTACGGCATGACCGTTGAAGAAGCGACCGCGCTCTGTCCCGATTCGGTCGGGTCCGCCGAGCTGATCAATCTCTTCTCAACGCTGAAAAAGGCGGGGCTGGACCGCTACTGCGTCTTCGATTTCGGCATTATCCGGGGGCTGGATTACTACACCGGCACGGTCTTTGAAGTCTTCGACAACGCGCCCGAAAACAACCGCGCGATGTTCGGCGGCGGTCGGTACGACAACCTGGTTGGGCTGTTCGTGAAGAACGCAAAGGTCTCGGGTGTCGGCTACGGCATGGGCGACGTGACGCTGGAGAACTTCTTAGTCACACACAATCTGGTGCCGGATCTCTCCGCTGACAACGCAAAGGTGCTGGTCACGCGGTTTGACGATGTCCCCTACGAAGCCTACCTGGCGCTGGTTGCGGACCTGCACCGCGCAGGAATTCCGTCCACGCTTTACCTTGGCGCCAAGAAGTACGGCAAGCAGCTGGAGTACGCCATCAAAGGCGGCTTCACGCACACGCTGACCATGGGCGGGAACGAATACGCCCGGCACACCGTCCACCTGAAGAACCTCGCTACCCGCGAAGAGGTCGAAATCCCCGCCCTGATCGAGGAGATTCGGAAGCGGCTGTGAGAGGGTGAACGACAGAGGCACCGTCAGTCCCCCACGATCCAGGACGGACAAAGAAAGCAAGAACCCCCTCCTCCGCGTCATCCATCCCACCCCCATCCAGAAAGGAGTTCCTATGCAAACCTTTACGCTGCCGTCCACCGACGGCAAACACACGCTCGCGTGTTACAGAGCCGAATGCCCGGCGCCGCGCATGCTGCTGCAGATTTCGCACGGCATGTGCGAATACTTCCTGCGCTACGAGGGCTTTGCCGAATTTCTTGCCGCGCGGAACATCCTGGTCTTCGGGCATGATCACCTGGGACACGGGCACACCGCAGCCGCTCCCGAGGAGCTCGGCTTTTTCGCGGAGGGAAACGGCTGGAACTACGCCGTTCTTGACGTTCACGCCCTCACGCTCCGCATGAAACAGGAGTACCCCGACGTGCCGGTTGTCCTCATGGGGCACAGCATGGGCTCGTTCATCGCGCGCGAGGTCATGGCGCGTTACGGTGCCGATTACCGCGCCGGTATCATCTGCGGCACGGGCGGTCCCGAAATGCCCGCAGGCGCCGGAAAGCTGATGGCATCGCTGCTCTGCACGCTGCGCGGTCCCCGCTATCGCTCGGAGTGGCTGAAAAATCTTGCCTTCCGGGGCTACAACAATAAAATTTCTCCCCTGCGCACCGAAAACGACTGGCTGACGCGTGACGCGGCGGTTGTCGACCGTTACAACGCCGACCCGCTCTGCACGTTCACCTTTACGGTCAGCGCTTACCGCGACCTCTTCACGCTGGTGAAGACCGTCAGCCGCAAAGACTGGGCGGGGCGCGTTCCGACGGCGCTGCCGCTGCTGGTCATGAGCGGTGACGCGGACCCGGTCGGCGGTTGGGGGCACGGCGTGCGCAGCGTTGCGGAACGTCTGGAGGCATCCGGGCACCGGGTCACGCTCCGGCTCTACCCCGACATGCGGCATGAAATTCTGAACGAGACCGGCAAGGAACAGGTATGGGAGGAAACCGCGCAATGGCTCGAGAGCTTGGAACCGTAACCGACCTGGCATCGACCTCCGGCAGGCTGCTGGGGGTTGACTTCGGCGACACCCGCACGGGGCTTGCGGTCTCCGACCCCTCGCGGCTGCTTGCCTCCGGCCTGACCACGCTGAAGCCGGGCGGCATGGAAAAGACCGCCGAAGCCGTTGCGCGCGTTGCCTCCGAGCAGCGTGTTGCCGCCGTTGTGGTCGGTCTGCCGAAGAACATGGACGGCACCGAGGGCTTCCGCGCCGCGCGCTGCCGCGAATTTGCCGAAAAACTTGCCGATCTCACCGGGCTCCCCATCGCAATGCTCGACGAGCGCCTGACCACCGTCAGCGCGTCCCGTTACCTCAATGAAACCAACACCCGCGGCGCGGCGCGCAAGGGCGTCATTGACACGCTCTCGGCGCAGATCATTCTGCAAAACGCGCTGGACCGCCTGCGGGCCTTTGCCAAAGAACAGGAGCAAACATGAAAGGCTACCGATCTGTCCGTGTTGCCGGTGCGATCTTCCGGCTGCTGCTGACGCTGCTGATTCTCGCAGTTGTCGGCATTGTCATCTGGCGGGTCTTTTTCTCAACGAACATCCCCGGCGAGGTGAAATACCTGCAGCCGAACGATACGCTTTCGTCTGCCTACGCGGCAAACGGGGGCAATCTGACCTTCCGGCGTCAGGAGCAGGCGACCATCACGCGCGGGGAGAAGAACAACGGGTATTTCTCGGTAGTGGATTGCGTATTCATCCCGGAAGCCTCGCAGGTGCAGATTGTTTTCCGTTACAACAACAGCACCATTCGCCATCTTGCCGCCGATTACGGGCTGGACCGCATTCCAGACAAGTCTGACGAATTATTTGACGTAACGCTTCTGCGCACGACCGACCTGACCCCCTCCGACACGAGCGACAACGGCGACCCCTCAACGTTCTCGAAGGACCGGATTTTCCCGACCTCCTGCACCCGTGCCGAGACTTCGCTTTACACCTACTGTCGCTTCGTTTTCGACGGTGTGACCGTTGCATCCGACACGGACGGCATTTTTGCAGACGTTTACTATCGCGGCGACATTGACTACACCAAGGACGCCTACGGCACGCTCTGTCTCTTCGCCTCCGGCGACAAGTGGCTCGACTACACCCTCTCCTCCGGCGATCGCAAGGCGCTGCGGTAAGGAGGGAAGAAGACCTCGGGCCGCTGCCCAGAACCCCACCCATTCCTCAATCAACCATGCCGCAAGCTGTTTTCTTGCGTGCGAAGAAAGGATATTTTACCATGTCAAAAGAATTTGAACTCCTGACCAAAGACGGCAGGGCGCGAAGAGGCGTTTTGCACACCGTTCACGGGGACATTCAGACCCCGGTTTTCATGAACGTCGGAACCTGCGCCGCAATCAAGGGCGGCGTGGACACGATGGAGCTGCGGCGCATCGGCTGCCAGGTCGAGCTGTCGAACACCTACCATCTGCACGTCCGTCCGGGCGATGATCTCATTTACGAGATGGGGGGACTGCACAAGTTCATGAACTGGGACCGCCCGATTTTGACCGATAGCGGCGGATTTCAGGTGTTTTCGCTAGCCCGTCTGCGCAAAATCAAGGAGGAGGGCGTTTATTTCCAGTCGCACATTGACGGAAAGCGCATCTTTATGGGACCCGAGGAAAGCATGCAGATTCAGTCGCATCTTGCCTCCACCATCGCGATGGCGTTTGACGAGTGCATCGAAAACCCGTCGCCCTACAAATACGTTGCGGACAGCGTTGCGCGGACCTACCGCTGGCTGGTGCGTTGCAAAGCGGAAATGGCGCGCCTGAACTCGCTGGATTCCACCATCAACCGTCACCAGATGCTGTTCGGCATCAACCAGGGCGGGACGTATGAGGACCTGCGCATTCAGCACATGCAGCAGATTGCCGAACTGGATTGCAACGGCTACGCCATCGGCGGGCTGGCGGTTGGCGAGGAGACCGAGGAGATGTACCGGATTATCGATGCCGTGGAGCCTTACATGCCGGTTGACAAGCCGCGCTACCTGATGGGGGTGGGAACGCCCTGCAACATTCTGGAGGCGGTGCACCTGGGGGTCGATTTCTTCGACTGCGTGATGCCCGGCAGAAACGCGCGGCACGGGAATCTGTTCACCTGGCACGGCAAAATCAACCTGTTCAACGAGAAGTACGCGCGGGACGGTCGTCCGGTGGATGAGGGCTGCGGATGCCCGGCTTGCCGGAACTACACGCGGTCGTATATCCGGCATTTGCTCAAGGCAAAGGAGTCGGTCGGCATGCATCTTGCGGTGGTCCACAACCTGTATTTCTACAACGAGCTGACCGCAAAGATTCGCGAGGCGCTGGACGGCGGTTACTTTGAATCCTTCTATCAGAAATATCGCAACATCCTGGGCGAACGGGTCGAGGATTGACGCAAAAAACGCGCGCAGCCGTATAGGTTGCGCGCGCTATTTTCTGCATTTTACTGGAGCATTGCAACGGTGCCGAGGAAGAGCGGCACGCTGGTCTGATTATCGATGATGGCATAGACGAACGGGCGGTCCAGGGTGACGGCATAGGGTACTTTCCCAACGCCGTCATTAACTTCTGCCTTCGTGGCTGCGGCAGCTTTGGTCCCGTTGCGGGTGACCTCCAGATAGCATTTTTGCTGCACCTCGCTGCAGAACAGGTTCCCGCGTTCGGAATAGCCGAGCGCTGAAAGATCTGCTTTGTCGCTGTCAAACAAATCGGTCATGCCCATTGCAATCAGCGCATTGTTCAAAATCGGGTCAGCGGTGCAGGTAAATTCCGGCATCCGGACAGAGACTTCCGCGTCCTTGACCCGACTGTCCCAGATGGTGCGCCAGGCGTCGCCGCTGAGGGCGTTGACGAACGCATAGAGGTCGGTTCCGTCGTCCGGCAGGAGCGCGACAAAGCTGTAGCGCCCGCCCGCATAGCTTTTTGCAAAGCCGCTGGCACCGTCGGTTGCAAGGTAGACCGACTCGCTGGAGCACAGCATATCGGCGGTCTGTTTGGTCCCGTTGTAGGCGGTGAAGGTTCCGTCTTTGATGTCGCTTCTCGTATAGGGGGTCTCCCATTTTGCATCAAAGACCAGGGTATTGATCAGGTACATGACGGTATAGCAGTCGATTTCCTTCAGCATTTCCTTGATCATGCCGTCCGTGTGCTCCTTGACCCAGTGGTTGATGTCCTTCAGGGTGGTGTCGTCGAACGGTGCCGAGTAGATTTGCGCGCCGTACCAGTCTGCGTTGGTCTGCAGGAACTCCGGCGTGACGTGCAGGCGGTGCTCCTCGTTCCGGAACCAGATGGAATTTGCCTGGGTGACCTTACAGGCCTTCTCCTGCAGGAAGGTGGACGTGAGGGCATAGAGCGCGCGGTTGAGGTCCTCGGTCCGCATGCCGAGAACTGCCTCCATTTGCGCTTTGGTTTCGCCCTCCGCGCCGTTTGCGAGCATGGCGAGGCAGAGCATGGCAGACAGCGGCGAGATGAGTTCGTTGGTCCCGTCCTGCTGGCTGGTTTGCTGCAGGAGGGCGATGGCAAAGTTTGCCGCTGCGGCGCGGAAGTCGTTGTCGGTGTCACCCGCCTCGACCGCCTGTCTTGTGTAGGTGCCTGACAGTTCTTCGGCGCTGATGCGGTACGCACAGGAGATGCAGGACAGAAGCAGCACGCCTGCCAGCAGCAGGCACGTGAAGGGGACGCCAATTCGTTTGCTCGGTTTCATAGCCAGTTTTTCTCCTTTTTATCCGTTTTTCCGCCCGCGCTTCGTCTCCTCCGCGCTTTCGGTACCTCCATTATATCACACCGTTGTGCCATTGTCAAGGGTGTGGGGGGGAGAAAAACAAAGGAGGAAGGAGAAAGCCCCTTTTTGGGGGCATCCCTCTTCCTCCAGGGTCTTCCTTCGTTCCATCAGTCTCCCTTAACCATTTGGAGGTAGGGGAGGTCGCGGTAGCCCATGCGGCGGTAGAGACTTTGCGCGCGCTCGTTCTCCGGCTCGGTCTCCAGGCGGTAGCGTGCGGCGGGGTGCGTCTGCTCCAGATAGGCGAAGAAGGCGCTGCCGGCTCCGCGACCGCGGTAGGCGGGACGTAAATACAACTCATCGACCCAGATGTTCAAACCTCCGGCCTCCCGGCTGTAGGTCTTGGTCAAAAGCGCAAACCCGACCGCAGCCCCGTCGGATTCCATGATGTAGCACTCCAGATAAACATCCGAGCGCATCAGCTCGTCGAACGCCTTCTCGTGATTCTCCTCCGGGACCGGATGCAGAACCGCGTCGGACGCGTAAAATTCACGGCTCATCGTCAGAAACTCCGACCGGTCAGCCGGGGCAAGCCTGCGAAACGTAATGGAAGTGGTGGACATGTCAATTCTCCTTTTCTGTACACGTACTCTCATTATACCTGCCCCGCGCGCAGCCGTCAAGCCGAAAATGCCTTTTTTCACCGATTGTTTACAATCTGCCGCCCGGGTTGCACCAAAACCGCTCAGTATCCCACCCGCCCGTGGAACAGCCGCCAAAGCAGCTTGCGCATCAGTTCCAGCGGGAAGACCGAAAGCGACACCAGCAGCGTAATTCCCAGTTCGCGCGGCGTCAGCGGCATCGTGCGCAGGACCGAACCGCCCAAATAGACAAACAGCAGCTGAACGGTCAGCACAGCCGCCATGATGCCGAGGAAGACCGGATTTTTGCGCAGCCCCGCAAAGACCGCCAGCCGGTCGGTCCTGGCGCCGAAGCAGTTGAAGACAGACGAGAAGATGAAGAGCGCAAAGAACGCCGTCAGAAGGCAGAGATTGCCGTCCGTCTGCTGGAACTGCGCGGTCAGGAGCGGGTGCTTCAGGAACAGCAGACACACCGCAACGGTCATGCCGCCCAGCAGCACGATTTCGTTCACCATGTAGCGGTTCAGAATGCTTTCCTCCCGCTTTTTCGGTGCTTCCCGCATGTAGGCGTCCAGCGGCGGCTCGCCCGCAAACGCAAGCCCGCCAAGCGTGTCCATGATCAGATTGATCCAGAGCATCTGCACGACCGTCACCGGCGAATCGATGCCGAGAAACGGGCAGATCATCGTGACCCCGACGGCGGAAAAATTCATCGTCAGTTGCAGCGTGATGAACTTCCGGATGCTCTTGAACACCGTCCTGCCGTAAAGGACCGCGCGGACGATTGAGGACAGGCGGTTGTCCAGAATCACAATGTCCCCGGCGTCCTTTGCCACCTGCGTGCCGCCGCCCATCGCAAAGCCGACGTCCGCGCGCCGCAGCGCAGGCGCATCGTTGATTCCGTCGCCGGTCATGCCGGTCACCCTGCCGAGTTCCTGCGCAAGCCGGACCAGCCTGCTCTTGTCGGTCGGCAGCGCCCGCGCCACCACAGCCAGCCTCGGCAGCAGCTCCTTCAGGCGCAGGTCGGACATCCCGGCAAGCTCGTCGGCGGTGAGAATTACGTTGTACGTGCCGCAAAGAATGCCGCATTTTTCGGCGATTGCCTGCGCAGTCTCGCGGCTGTCTCCGGTCACCATCACCACCTGAACGCCGGCACCGTGCAGATCCCGCACGGCACCCGGGGCGTCCTGCCGGACCGGGTCGGAAAGCTCCAGAATGCCGACCAACAGAAAGCTGCCGCGAATGCCGTCAGCCAGCGCATCCGCGCGCACGTCCTCGGCAACCGCAACCGCCAGCCCGCGGCCGCCGCCGGCATTCATCCGGCGCAGCTCTGCCTCCACGCGGGAACGGGAAAAGCGGGGCTCCGTGCCGCCGTTCGGTGCCAATGCGCCGCGCACCTGGCAGAGCAGCTTTTCCGGCGCGCCAAGCAGGACCGTAACCGTCCTGCCGCCGACCGACCAGGTGACCGCCGAATACTTGCGCGCGCTGTCGAAGGGCAGGGAGGCGAGCAGCCGGCTGCCGGAGGGCTGCGGGTCAGCGGACGCAAAGCCGAGCAGTGCGCGTTCGGTCGCGCTGCCGCCGACCGGACGCCCATCGGCATCCGGTGTCGCACCGCCGCCGCGCAGCCCGAGCGAGAGCAGGTCTGCCGTCCCGGCGCCGCACCGCTTCCGGAGCGCAGGGAGGGAGGGGAAAACCTCGCCGCCCGCGAACAGGAGCGAGACGACCGACATTTTCCCCTCGGTCAGTGTGCCGGTCTTGTCGGTGAAAAGCAGGTCCATACTCCCCGCCGCCTCAATGCCGACCGGCTTGCGGACCAGCACCTGATCCCGCACCATTTTCCGCACGTTTGCGGAAAGGACGACCGCAATCATCATCGGTAAGCCTTCCGGAACGGCAACGACAATGACGGTCAGACCGAGAGTGAAGGCGTGAAAAAGGGAGGAGAAGACGTAGCTCAGGTCGGTCAGTTTGAAGCGGATGACCTCGGGGCGCATGCCGCTGTCGAGCAGGAAGACGTGAAACAGGTAGGACAGCGCGACCAGCAGCGCCGCGATGTAGCCAAGGATGCTGATCTGTTTTGCGAGCTTGCCAAGCCGGAGTTTGAGCGGACTGTCGCGCTGTTCCAGCTGCACTTCCCGGCTGATCTGTCCGAGGAAGGTTGCGTCCCCGACCGCTGTGACGGTCATTTCGCCGCCGCCTGCGGTCAGGTTACAGCCCCGGAAGAGGGCATAGGGGCTGCCTGGCTGGAGGGTGTGTGCGTCCGCGCCCGCGATGGGACCCGTCCACGCCTGCTTTTCGATTTCGCGACTTTCGCCGGTCATAGCGGATTGGTCGACCCTTGCGCCGCCCCTGATCAGGACCCCGTCAGCCGGAATGCATTCGCCCGCCGACAGCAGCACGCGGTCCCCCATGACCACCTCCGAGATGGAGATTTCCCGCACGCCGCCTGCGCGACGGACCCGGCAGGTTGCGCGGTTTCCCTCCTCGGAAAGTCTCGCGAATGCCCGCTCGGAGGACCGCTCGGAGAGGGTGGAGATCAGGGTGGCGAGGAAGACGGCAAGCCCGATGCCGGCAGTCTCGACCCAATCCGCACTGTGGAACAGGAGCAGCAGGTTGACCGCCAGCGCCGCCAGCAGGATGCGGATGACCGGGTCGTTCAGATTGGACAGAAACTGCCGCCAGAACGGTTTTGTCTTTTGCCTGGAAAGTTGGTTGCTGCCGTGTGCCGCCCGCGCCGCCCGGACCTGCTCGTCGGTCAGCCCGCCGGTCTCCTTCGTTTGCTCAAGCTGTTGGACCATTGTTTCACCCCCAAATGATTCTGCATCAGTATATGCCGGTGGCAGAGGAAAAAGACCCGGGGAGAAGACCTCGGGGCGCCGCCCCGAACCCCGCTTAGGGGCTTCTTTCGGTGAGAAGCAACGCTGCGCTACTGACTGGTTGCTGCGCAACCAGTCACCCCTAAGAACCCAAGAACTTCACCGCACAGGGCAACCGGATAAGTAGCACGTAA
>ERZ1673741.2727-NODE-2727-length-11878-cov-5.029688_pt1 | contig 11878 bp, 8 predicted proteins | sample MGYA00580209_ERZ1673741 | MGnify/ENA primary metagenome ERZ1673741 (study PRJEB41218, sample SAMN15661754) | gut metagenome | host: Homo sapiens | place: Canada: London | collected 2015-08-20/2019-03-30 | study: EMG produced TPA metagenomics assembly of... | reverse complement strand
TTTTTTATGCAGGGTAAATGCCAATATCGCTTAAGTTGTTGGAATTGTGCCCCTAAAACCCCGTATGAAAGGAGAGGATAAAAATAGCAGAGAATGAACCCCACAATCGATATATGCAGATACGCCTAACCGAAGCAGAGTACGAAGCCATTGAACGCAAGTTCCGAAACAGCGGATTGGTACTAAACACCATTTAAAAACAGGATAAAATTCAATTTCTTCCTGTAATGCTTTTAATAGTTTCTTTAGACAATGAGCAGATAGTATCACAGAGTCTGTCAACGACCTTTTGAAGTGTTTGAAACACTTCATTTTTCGCATGGTATCTTGATGCCATCAAGCTTGCCGACTTCTTTTCTGTACTTTAGAGCCTGATACATACGTACTCTGCCGTAATCCGCATTTTCTTCGTCCTCATCATGAATTTTCAACATGGCGTCAGCAAGCGGCTGATACTTCCAGGGTTTGCCCTTACGCTCAAGATAATCGTAAAACGCCTGTCTGCACAAGAGTGAAAGTCTTTCCTGTGCCTGGACCTGCCGTGATTAGGACAGCACCATTTGAGGACGATATAGCGAGTTTCTGAGCATCGTTGGCATTTCCCAAGTAATGCATCACCATATTCATAGAAGTCATAGAGATAGCTGATCCTGCCCGTAGGGGATTCGTTGGGCATCAGCAAGGTCTTTTTGACATATCCCCACTGTTCCAGTTCAGCAAGCTGGGACTTGATCGCTGTTTCACCGTCCTCACAGATAGCCACAAGTCCGGCAATCGTGAAATTCCATGTAGGCGGTAAATCATTGATCTTGCCGAGCAGACCTATCGAATCGCAGCCGATATTGGTTGACCGCACGAAGCAATTACTCAGAACGGCATAACCGCCTGACCTATGTACTCGGCAGATCGTATCTGGTATTGTTTTTTTTGCTTTTGTTTTCTTGTCCATTTCTCTCACCTCTGCTTACGCTCCGTACACAAATTCCATATTGGATATTCGCAGCTTGTTGACCGCATAGACATGACCATACGGCTTCTGCACTACAAGGAGGAAACCTCTCTTGCAAAGCTCATACACAGCAGTACGAAGCTCATCAAAGGTGAACTGCGAAAGCTCACTGTAACGGCGAAGCTCATCGACCGTAACGTAGTCAAAGTCTGAATGGTTGAGCATAGCTGTCAGCAGTTCATTACTGGCTTTGGCTTCAAAGTTGTAATTGAGCAGACTGATCTCAGTAGGGTTCGGCATAGAAAGACCTCCTTGACATAGTTCATCTGAAATAAAAAAAGCTCCTCAATGACCTGTTTGCGTACAGGCTCAGTGAGAAGCGATGTGCAATATTCAATTTTTAGGCATAAAAATAGCGGACAGCGCTTCTGTTATGAAACACCGTCCGCTATTGTCTATTATTCAGTTTGCTTTGTCAACAGGCTTTCTACCGTTTATGGGTTGTTTTCGGCTTCTACCAAGTTTCTACCAACTTTTTCATCGTTGGCTTTCTACCAAGTTTCTACCAAAATTCTTCAAAATACATGAATTTTCAAAATAGCGCAGTTGTGCTGTTTTGGGGCTTTCTACCATCAAAAAGCTCCGTGGAATCGGGATTTTTGTGTGACTCAGTGTGACTCGGTGGTACTCAGTGTGAAATTGGTTTGCTTATATCATAAAATTGGAAAATCTACAAGAAGTTTTTTGGGGCGGCAAATTGATAAAAGTACTGAATTTCTATGAAAAATATGATAGAAACTGCTCACATCGCATAAGCATTAATTGATCCACGTCAAAGTAAAAAACCTCGCCGATTGGCGAGGAAAACTCACTATTTAAAAATCCATTTTACCGATAACTATAGCGTGTTCACATAAAAATGAAATGCACGTCTTTTCGGCATAAGCATTTTATGTGAACACGCTCTAATATTATTTGTAATAGGTAATATTTTCTATTGTTCAGCTATCGCTCTCGTCATTATTCTTATCGCGAATTGCCATTAGTTTATCATAAACTGTGTCTGCATTTTTTGTAAGACGTTTAACAGTCAGATCTGTTGTGAGTTTATTATTGGCTGCTTTAAGATGCTTGTCTGATGTTTGCAGCGCCTCTTTTATTTTAGTAAGTTGGGCAATTGCTTTATCTATTCCATCAATTGCATCCTGATGTTTCTTAATTGCATTTTCATAGGTTTTAAGGAAACTGCTTTTAAACACTTCAATATTATTTTCAAATGTAGTAAGGTCAGCCTGCTGATTTTGCACGATAGCAAGCTGCCTTCTGTATTCCAACGAATTCAGTGCTGCATTTCTCAGTAAAGAAATAATCGTAATAAAGAACTGTGGGCGTATTACATACATTTTGGGGTATTTGTATGATACATCAACTATTCCGTTGTTATAAAACTCATTATCCGATTCAAGCATTGACACAAGAACCGCATACTCACAGCCTTTTTCATTTCTATCCTTGTCAAGTTCTTTGAAAAAGTCCTCATTTTTATGTTTTGTAACCGTGGTATCAGATTCGTTTTTCATTTCAAACATGATAGAAATATATTCTGTTCCATCATCTGAAAAGTCTTTATATATGAAATCACCCTTGCTGCCTGTTTTGACATCATTGTCCTTTTCAAAATAGGCATTTGGAAACGCTGTCATTCTGTACTGATTAAACTGGATACTGCAATGCTGTTCTAAAGTTTCACCGACCATTTTTGTTGAAAGACGCTGCTTAAAGTCTCTTAGCCTTTCTATTTCATCATCTTTAACTTTCAATTGTTCTTCATATTTTGATTTTAAGGATCGTTCGTTAAGTTCGCGTTCTCTGTCCTTCAATTTGATTTCAGATGACAATTTCTGGATCTGAGTGATTTTCTCTGCAAGTTCATTATCTTTTTTTCGTTCTGCCTCGGATATTTCAAGCTGCTTTTCAGTATCTTTGTTGCTAAGACTTGATTTCAATTCTACAATTTCCTGATTCTTTTTGTTAAGCTCCTCATCTTTGCTTTCCAATGCCATATTTACAGCAAGTTGCTTTTCACTTTCAGCTTTATCGATCTGAGCTTTAAGACTTTCAATCTGCATATCTTTTTCAGACAGATCCGATTGATGTTTCATTTCGATGTCTTTTATCATCAGATCATTAGAAGTTTTTTGTTTGGTAATTTCAGACTGCAGTTTTTCATGTATTTCTTTATCAAATTCAGAGGTTCTTACCTGTGATATCAGTTTTGCATAATCAGCTTCATCAATAGTAAATACTTTATTGCAGTGAGGGCACCTTATTTCGCTCATAATAATAAATCTCCTTCATAATTTTGATTCTCAAAATCTAAGTAACAAAAAATTAATTACATTTTATGCCTCCATAACGGAGGCAGTTTTTAATCTTTTATAATTTTTTCGATAGAGCAGCTATGACCTTTCTTGTCATCATAATTTATGCCGACGAGAAGAATTTCACCTGTATACTGTGAAAGCTTTTCAGTGTAGTTTTTGCTCTTTATCTGCTCGATCGCAGCTCCGGAAGACCTGTTGTATTTCAGTTCGACTACAATCGCGGGAAGCTCAACATTTTTCCGCGGTATGAAAACCAGGTCAGCGAAGCCTTTTCCGGTAGCAAGTTCACGGTGAACGATATATTTGCTCTGAGCTGTGTAGTACGCAAGCGAGATCACGCAGGCGAGGGAATTCTCGTCGTTGTATTTCAGCAGGGAAGTGTTTTCACTGTGACACTGCTCGATCAATTCCGCGACTGTGTCGGATTCGCCGTTGAGTGTAGCCTCCAGCAGCTTGTCGGATGCTCTGACCGCCTTCATGAGATTTTCCCAGCCGCCGTCCTCAACAGAGTTAATGAACTCCTGTCGTACTTCGCTGTTTGGGATCCAGACTTCGCCAATGCCTGTTTCACTGATTGCCCTGAACGTAAGATATCCCAAGTGTACGAGAAGTGTGAGAACATCATCTGCACTGTTGAGGGAGGTCATATCGTTCTGGAATTTTGCAGTATTTACGCCGACTTTCTCTCCTGCTATCATTAAAGTTACCTTGTCCTTGAGACTGTCGAAGTTGCGCATAATATGCTCTTTCAGCGCCTCATAGGTTTCGGTCGAAGTCCAGTAATTGCCGAATGAACCGCGCAGAACAGATTCAACGACTGATTTTGGATTGTAGATGGATATTCCGTCAAGACAGTAACCGTCATACCAGCGTTTGGTTTCTTCGTAATCCCTGCCGTATTTCACGCAAATATTCTTTACTTCCTCCTCGGTAAATCCTGTAAACTCGGATATGGGTCTTGCGTTTATCATGGATATTTCTGTAAACATATTTATCGCAGAGTGTTCGCCGTACTTCTTTATTGGCAGGATCCCTGTCATGTAGGCGAGTGCAACATAGCTCTGGTCTTTCAGCAGAGTGCGAAGAAAATCAAGATACATAGTGTATTCTTCTGATTTTATGCTGCTCTTTCTGAAAATGCAGTCCCATTCGTCTATTATAAATATGAAAGGGATCTTGAACTGATTAAAAGCAGAAGTCAAAACTTTCGTCAGACTGATACGCCTTGGCATAATCAGTTCAGACATGGAATCTGTTATGTCACCAATGATATCATCTTCAATATATTTAATTAAATTCTCAATGCTTTTGGCTTCGGTGAGATACTCCACCATATTAATGTGAATGACGTTGTACTTATTGAGGTGCTTCTCGAACGAATCTGACTCTGATATTTTATATGGACTGAAAAGCTCTCTTGAATCGCAGCCCTTGCTGTAATATGCGGTCAGCATATTTGCCGCCATTGATTTGCCGAACCGTCGCGGTCGGCTGACGCAGATGTACTTCTGCGGAGTTCTCAGGACTCTGTTGGCGTACTCTATGAGCAGAGTTTTATCAACGTATATTTCAGCGTTGACAGCTTCTTCAAATTCAGTATTGCCGGAATTGAGCAGTATTCCCATATCAAAGCACCTCCCGTTTTATGTGTAGAATGTCTTTAATAAAGTATATCATGTAATCTGAAAAAAATCAAGCGGATCTACGGATCAAAACATAGCATTCAGCCCGTTTATCCTGATATAATCCTCATTTTATTCAGAATCTCTCCATAACCGTTGACCATAAACTTAGCCCCGCTGAAGTCACAGTTTCTGAAGTGCGGTAGCTGTGAAAACATCTTCAGTTTAAGCGGATCACTGAGAATCATTCTGTTTGAAAAGCAGTGTTCGTGGAATTTTTCGTGACCGCGATCAATGACTTGTCCGCTGTGTGGATCTATAGTGACCTTACAGATATCGGGGAATAGTCCTGCGTAAAGAAGAATTTTGCTTTCATCAGGCGAGAATTCAGCATAATTAAAAATCTCATTATTGCTGACATGGCAGTTGGGATTACTACGGAGCTACATACCAGATCAAAACACCGTTTTATCTCTTTGGAAATGACGAAAACTCGCTTCCTCCGGTCAATGAGATGGTGATAACTTCAACTTTCAGCGATCAAGCTCCGCTGACAATATCCTTTTATATGAAAGAATCGGCAGGCACAAGAGACCTTGACGGAAGTGATGAAAAATTCGGCTATGTTTGGTTAAAGTTAAAGAATGATGTTTCCTCAATATTAGATGAAAAATATGGAGAAAGTGAAAGTGACACTTTGGGTGGTTCGCACGGTTGGACATGGAATCCGGCAGACAAAGCATTTTCAGTGCACTTTGAAATAGTTAAAACAGCTAAATTGACTGATACCGAAGATAAATATTTTATATGGTATGATTTCAAAACATATGGTGATGAGGCAGATCAGTAATGCTGCCTGAATGATTCACTAAAAAAGTAAAAAGGACACTATGGAGCGGAAGCTCCATAGTGTCCTTTCTTTATATAATGCCCGCTTAATAGCAGGGCTGCTGTTCAGTGTTCATAATGTCCGTTGTTATTTTAAACACGGCAAACATGATATTCGGATTTATAAACTATAAGAAAAAATGGTGGTATTATTTGATTTTAATGATTGGCATACTGTTTTTGATTCTATTACATGATTATTATGCAATAGAATTTAAGTTTGAACCTTTTGATTGAGATTCAAATCATATGGAATAAAATTTAATAAGAGTGGATTCTGGTACCGTGTAGAAATCATAAAAGCTATTGACATTAAGCGGAGATCATTGTATAATAAGTCATAAGAATTTGATTCGACCTCAAAAAGGGAGGGTATATGCTGAGGGCAAAAATAACACCATATATACTGTCTTTATCAATGGCTATGAGCCTTGTTTCGGGCTTGCCTTTCCAAAGAGCATATGCTGTATCAGATGATGTTACATACAAAGATATGAACTTTGCAATTCGCAGTGGAACTACCGACCAGCTTACACTAACTTCTTATAGCGGATTTGAAACCGTTATAAATATTCCCGAAACAATTGACGGAAATACTGTTACGGCTATAGGGGATAAGGTTTTTGCGGGAAACAGCACTGTTAACACTATCTCTCTGCCTGATACTATCAATTATTTCGGAACTGACGTTTTTCGCGATTCATCGGTACAGTCCGTCAATATTCCGACATCACTAAGAGTAATACCCAGCTACACCTTTAACAACTGTCAGGAGCTTGAAAGCGTATCATTTCACGATGATATAGCTGTAATATCGAATACTGCATTTAAAAAGACCAATATTATCGTACCACAGGAGTTAAGAGAGCGCGTTACAGGTACGACGATACTTTCGTCAGATACTTCATGTCAGTTTTCAATAAATGATTGGAACTATAATATTACTTGTAAAAATGGAAACGTAAATGCTGAGATACTTAGATATAACGGCAATGATGAAGTAATATTCGTCCCTTCAAAGCTGAACAGTGCTGATGTAACTATCTGCGAAAGGAATGCGTTCCCCGATATCAATAAAGTAAAAAGCGTAGAATTTCCGGATTCTATGACTTCTCTTGATGTCAGCTTTGCAGGAACAGGAATAGAGGAAGTTACTGTAAGAGGTGTTGATGAAATACCTGCCTCGGAATTTGAAAACTGCACAGAACTAAAAAAATTAACAATATCAGATAGTGCAGATATATACACTATCGGTTCAAATGCTTTTAGAAACTGTACCTTGCTGAAAAGCATCTCATTTCCTGAAAATTGCGGGCAGATAAACATAGGAAGTTACGCTTTTGAAAATGCGGGAATAACAGAACTGACGATGAAATGCCCCTCGGAAATAGGCAACAGGGCTTTTTCAGAATGTGAATCGCTGGAAACTGTAGAATTGAGCGATGCAAATGTAGCCTATGGATCATTTATGAACTGCAATTCACTTACTGAAATCATATTTCATGGGAATACTGTACTCAGCGATTTAAGCGTATTTAACTGCGACAACCTTGTTAATGTTAATTTCATTGATAGTCAGCTTACCTCAAGCAATGCTTTCAGAAACTGTCCGAAACTTTATACTATAAATTCAGAAAAAGTATTCAGTTCAGTAACAGGTGATTTTATCCCTGAGTATAAGGACTTTATCTTTACTCATTTCAACGGTTCTGACAATGTAGGCTTTATAAATGAATACGTTACAGCGTGTGTTGAACGCATTGTAAACGAGTATACTGATGACGGGATGAACGATATAGAAAAGGTCCTTGCGCTTCATGATTGGGTGTGCAACAACACAAAGTATACCGAAGGAAGTATCGGTGATAGTGAAAACCATAGTGATGCATCTGTATTCATGAATGATTATACTGTCTGTGAGGGATATGCAAGAGCCTGCAATCTTCTATATCACGCAGCCGGTATCGAAAGTTATTACGTTCACGGTTCCAATCACGCATGGAATATCGTAAATATAGAGGGAAACTATTTTCATGTAGACGCTACATGGGACGATCTTGGCAACATATCACGGGAGTGGTTCATGAAGTCCGATGATGAGCTGCGAAAAGAAGGCGGCAGTCATGCTGAGTGGACATTATATGTACCGTCTCCGCTCCATGAATTTCAAGGAGATGTACTTCCTGAGTGTAAGTACAGAATGGGCGATACCAATGCTGATGGCAGTGTAAATGTTGCTGATCTTGTTTCATTGCAGAATTTTCTTATTGGACGATCAAAGCTTGAAAAAGAGCACTGGGTTTTATCTGATGTATGTCATGATGGAAAAATAAATGTTTTGGATATGGCAATGTTAAGGCGAATCGTAATAGAGGAATGTTTTACTACATAAGGTTTTAATGTATATTATATTGACAACAAATGCGTGTCATGAAAATTTAGTAAGGAGGATCTGTGTATGAAGTTTTCTCGTTTTTTTGCAAGTGCGCTGTCACTTATGTTGGTTTCTGGTGAAGACGGCGTAATAGCAACACCTCATTGTTCTTTTGCAAGTTCTACCCAATACCCAATACACACATCCGGAAATGATACTTTTGGATGTAGGATAACTACGTCATTGTTACGATTCATATACCAGAACAACTATCTTAACTAAAGAAAAATATGAAAAAGAAAAAATTATCTTTTTTAGCCGTAATAACTATAGTATGCTTATTTTCCCTAAACTCTTTTAAAGTTCTTGCCTTAAATAATTCATACGGCATGGAAGTTCCCGAAATGCTTGAATTGTACGAAAAATACTACGATGATGACTATGAATCTCTATATTTTGAGGAAGCAACATCAGAGTATTCTTCGTACTGTGTTATACAGGAAATGGCAGATGTTGGATTTTTAAGCTATTACGGCGATCCTGACGAAAATATAAATATAGCCGATCTACGACAGATCTCCGGATACAGTGAGGAAGAATTATCTTTAAGATGTAGTTACATCGAGCGAACTGAAAATTGGAGCCTTAGAATGCAATTTTTAGCGCACGACCACAACGCCAACTACGAAGCTGCATTGAAGATAAAAGAAACAATAGCCCAAAATCACGACATAAAATCAGCATATATTGAAGTTGGTGAAAAGTGTGTTATACGCAGCAACCGAACCTGCTGGAATGATATTCGCAGAATTGACGAGTTTGGTATAGAGTCTCCGCTTACGGAGGAACTAACTTCAAAACAGGTATCTGACTTGAATTTGAATATTGCTAAGAACAACTATGAAGCTTCAATAGACGGGCATACTGGAAATGTTGTTTTTGCCGAGGGTGTGACCGAAAAAGAAAAGCTTGAATTTGCCGTTTGGCTCAAAACTAATTACGGATTCTATGCATACACTTACTCTGCCGCAGCAAATGCAGAAAGCATATCGCCGGAACGTAAAGAACTGTACTATACAGATATTAAAGGCGATGTGAACAACGATGGTTTGTTTAACGTGAGCGATCTTGTGATGCTGCAAAAATACTTATTAGGAAATGGAACATTAACTAATTGGAAAAACGGCAATCTTTGCTGTGATGATCGTATTGATGTTTTTGATCTTATCTTAGTCAGACGCGAATTCCTTGAGTCTGGAAGTTCATCTGTATTTTAAAAACAACAAATTTTTTGCGAAGTGGTTTCATAACTATCAATATATTATTGATCTACTGCCCTCGGTTGTCCGAGGGCAGTTTTCGTTATACAAAAAGGTCACTGTAGAACTCTCGCTCCACAGTGACCTTTCGTGTTACTTAGTGCAATAGAAATTTTATGCCGTTGATTTGTAAATTCTCTCCAACGCGATGGCTAAAGGGAGTTTTTTAACTCTGCGGCTTTTCCCACATTTTGGGTGTGACATAGTATTTGCTCTCGTACCAGTCGCTGCCGTCATCGTGGTACCAGTATTCGATATCGTCCACGCCGTCTATTGAGTTTGCGCCGCCCTCAGCGTAAGGATCGGTGGGGGAGTAGAACACAAGCTTCCAGTTTTTGATCTGTTCCTCGGTTCCTTTCTGGCTGGAATTGCTATTCAGGAAATACTTGTAAGTAGTTCCGCCGGAATCTCTTATAGTATGATCATATTTACCGGGGTAGTCCTCTTCAAAGTCGTTGTAACCGTAGTATATCTTCTCGGGGGCGTTTTCGCTTGCCATCAGTGCGTCCATAAATACCGAATCAACGGGGCCACTGACTACCCATTCTTTATACTTAGACTTATTTATGATAGTTGGCGCATTTTCGAGCCTATTAAACGCTTGAGACCCGATATTGCGAACGTTTTCGCCTATGACGATCTCTTCTATGGGAGAGCCCCAGAACATTGCCTTGGGAATGATTTCCACGCCGTTGCCTATGGTGACTTTTCTGAGATTAGTGCAATAAAAAAATACACCGCCCCCGTTACCAATTTGTATTAAACCACCGGTGTATGCAGGATCTTGTGCCGATCCGATATACTTCACCGAGTCGGGGATCACGATTTCTTCAATGGCGGTCTCTCTGAATGCAGAGGCTTGTATATCTTCAACTGTATCACCTATTGTAATTTTTGCCAGGTATTTACATTTTTCAAATGTCAGCTCCGGGATCACCTCAGCATTATCGATGGTTACCTCACCGATACCATAACACCTACGAAACATCGCGGAGCCGGTGCTGACGCTGCCATTGATATGAAGTGTGAGCAGATTGTTTTCGTCATACGGGATCGTTCCCTTATTTGAACCTGCGATACCATAGTAATATGCGGTATTTTCATCAATACTTCTATCAATATAGATCATAGGCATTGTCAGTTCAGAAAGTCCTGTGCAATTGAGGAATGCATTGTGCCCGATCTTTGTGACTTCGGGTGAAAGCACGATCTCCTTGACATACTTCAGATCCGCAAATGCGTTTTCAACGATCACGCCGCCGTTTATAGTTACCTTTGAAAGGCTCTGCGGAATGACGCTTTCCGCATCAGCGTTGCTTCCGGATCCGAACAGATAAGCGAGATTGCTGTTGAAGTTCGCCGTGTAGTCAGCGCCAAGGTAGGGCAGTGACAATTCCTGTAGCTGGCTGCAGTTCCGGAGAACGCTCGCCTTGATGTTGTTGAAAACGGAGGGGATCTCAAGCGAGGTAACAGTGTTGTCCTCAACGCCCACGAGCATACAGAATTTCTCTCCGTTCGGGAGAGTGTATTCATCGTTCACGACATAGTCGAAGCCCTCAAATTCGGGTTTCAGCGTCCAGTCGGCGTAGAGCACGATATTGCCGGTTGTGCCTGACGGGATACCGCCCTCGCCGACAAACTCACCGTTGGCATCGTTATACCGCCAGCCATTGAATGTGTAGTCGTACTTTTCCAGCGGCTGAAGATCTACCGAGTCAAGGATCGTGTAGCTATCGGGATTGTCGTTTTGGATACCCTTTGTGTTGTTGTAGGTAATGGAATATCTGTCAGCCGTAGCAATAGCGGTCAGAGTGATATCCCCGGGCTTGGAGGTGTCGATCTCTGTGACCTGCTCCTGCGTTGTATCATCTATCCAGTACAGGAAGGTATAACCCTTTGCCTCCAGCGGCTGTAGGCTGACCTTGCCCTCCGCAAGCGGGAATGACTTCGGATTGGGGTTGGTATAATCTTCTGTCATTATCACTTTTAGGTTGTATGTCACATTGATACGGTTATCCAACATGGCAGACGCAAGATCGTCGGTCTTGTAGTCGGCGTAGATCTGCATACTCGCACCGTAGCGGAGCATATCGCGGAGAGTGGAGATGAGCTTCTGGTCGGTAGAGCCTGCAATGCCTTCCACAAGTCCAAGCTTGCGTGCGGCATAGGTGCATACGCTGTACTCCATTTCCTCACCGTAGTATGTTTTACCGTTGTATACCACATAGGGCTTTGAAGCTATCATGTCATTCATTTCCTTGGCATAAAGCTCCGTGTATCTGACTATGTAGCAGGTGTGTGAATTTTCGTTATTGCTGATCGTTCTGATCTCTGTTGCTCTG
>ERZ1673741.2722-NODE-2722-length-11895-cov-5.096791_pt1 | contig 11895 bp, 9 predicted proteins | sample MGYA00580209_ERZ1673741 | MGnify/ENA primary metagenome ERZ1673741 (study PRJEB41218, sample SAMN15661754) | gut metagenome | host: Homo sapiens | place: Canada: London | collected 2015-08-20/2019-03-30 | study: EMG produced TPA metagenomics assembly of... | reverse complement strand
CCCCAAGGTCTTCCTCCACCTCTCCCCCACAACTGATATGCGTAGGGGTGGAGGAGAGGGTCTTGCTGTGGCGTTCGCGGCGGCGTTCGGCAAGGGTCTTGCCGGCAAACTCGATGGAAACGCGACCGAGACTGCCGCAGCGCAGGAAGAGCGACCGGAGCTTCTTTTGCATGTACTCGTTGTCGGCTAAAATGCGAATCTTCTTGCGCGAAAAACCAAGCCCGAACGCACCGAAACCGAGCTTTTTGAGACTGTGCGGCAACGAAACAACAGACAAATCCCGACAGCCGGAAAACGCAAACGCACCGATCTCCGTAAGCCCTAATTCAGCCGTTACCTCCGTTAACCGCCGGCAGCCGCGAAACGCCCCGGACCCGACCGCGCGAATGCTGCCCGGTAGATGCAGCGCCTGAAACGCAGAACAGTCGCGGAAACAATCGGCAGGAAGCTGCCGTAAAGACTCCGGAAACGCCGGGACCGAAAGCGCAATGTCCCCCCGGAACATCCCAGCCCCCAGCGCCGTCAATCCCTCCTCTAAAACCACCGACCGTAACTCCGTGCAGTCGGAAAAAACACCGGACCCGACCGACTCCACACAAGATGGCAGCGTGACTTCCTCCAGCGATAAACAGCCTGAAAACGCACCGTCCCCGAGCCGCCGCAGGTCCCGCCCAAACGGGACCGCACGCAGGTTCCGGCAACCCGTGAATGCGTTTTTGCCAATGAAGGATAACATCTCACTGCCGGAAACCTCCCGCAGATAGCCGCAGTCCCGAAACGCGTCAGTCGCAAGCCCGACCGCATTCTGCCGGTCGAGCTCCACCCGGTGCAGCCGCACACAGCCCGAAAATGCTGCCGTCTTGACTGCGGAAAGCGTTGGGGGCATCAGAACCTCTTCCAGACATTCCTGCCCCGCAAACGCGCGTTTTCCGACCGCTACAAACTCCGCCTGCCGCAGGTCCGCAAGTTCCTTCTTCCCGCGCCAGCGCAACAGCTGCCAGCGGCGAATCTTCACCTTCTCCATCTCAGCGCTCCGCAGCGTCGCGCACCGGCTCGGTCAGAAGCCGCGCCTCCAGACAGGTCGCCCCATCCGCGTCCACCGTCCGGAACAGATGCTCCTCGCCCCGGTCCAGCCGGTAAACCTGTAGCGTGTGCCCAAAGGTCGCCTCGTGCAGGAACGACATCGAAAGCCCCACCACCTGCCGGGAGAGAATGCCGTCGGTAAAGTCGCAGAGCATATCGGGATAGCGCGTGTTGTTCATGTGCCCGTTGTAATCCAGGTCGGAGTATACGATTTTTCGCTCGCCCACCCGGTCCATGTCAGACGGCGACGGCACCGGGAACCGCACCGGCAAATCGGGCAGGTTCAGCGCCTCGTCCCCCGCAAACCCGTGATCAAAACTTGAGGCGCGCAGCAGTTTGTGCTGCCGGATGTCCATCAAAGCCCAGAGGGACAGCCCCTCTGCCATCACCTGCCCCTCGCGCAGAATGCGGAAGCAGCGCGTTGTTGCGGCGCCGTGCCCATCCACAATCCAGGTCTCGCTGTCAAAGGGATCGTAGGCGTGCAGCTGGTCGTAAATGCGGATCGAAATGCGGCTGAGCAGGAACGCCAAGCCCTCCTCATCGCGCAAACGGTCCAGATTGCGGCTGTTTGCAGCCATCTGCAGGTTTGCCGCCTCCTGCATGTAGGTCAGAATCTGCGAAGGACGCACGCGCCGATTTGCGTCGGTGTCGTGCCACTTCACCGTGTCATGGTAAGAAAATTTCATTTCGGATACCTCATTTCGCAGCGTCTTCGGCGGTGCCCTCAAACAGGGCGCGCACAGAGGGCGCGTTTTTGGTTAGTTTTTTGATGCTCAGACTGTCTGCCTTGTCGTTGGCAAGCCGCAGCTGCCGCTCGGAGGAGGTCAGTGCGTCCCGGATTTTGTTCAGATGATCGATCGTCTTGTCAATCTCGTCAATCGCATCGCGGAATTTGTTGCTGGCAATGCGGTAATTGTTCGCAAAGCCCTCCTGAAAATCCCGGATGTTCTGTTCGAAGTTCTGCACGTCCAGCTGCCGGTTCTGCACTTCCTGCAGCTCGCGCCGGTACCCCAGCCCGTTCAGCGCCGCGTTCCGCAGCATCGAAATGACCGGAAGGAAGAACTGCGGGCGAATGACGTACATCTTCGGATAGCGGTAAGAGACGTCCACAATGCCGTTGTTGTAAAGCTCGTTGTCCGGCTCCAGCAGCGACACCAGGATGGCGTATTCGCACTTCTTCTCCTGCCGGTCCTTGTCCAGCTCTTTGAGAAAATCTTCGTTCTTGTGTTTGGTAGAAGTAGAATCAGTCTCATTCTTCATTTCGAACATGATCGACAGGAACTCAATGCCGTCCTGCTGCTCGCGGAAAATGAAGTCGCCCTTGCTGCCGGACCGCGCGTCGTTGTCCTTTTCAAAAAAGGCGTTCGGAAAGGCACTCGCGCGAATCTCGTTGAACTTGGTCAGACAATGCTGCTCCAGCGTTTCGCCAACCATCTTGGTCGACTGGCGCGCCTTCAGGTCGCGGTAGAATGCAATCTGCGTGTCCTTCTCCCGCAGTTTTTCGGCGTAGCGGTCCTCCAGCGCCTTCTCCTGCACCTTCGCCTCGGCGCTCTGCGACTGCAGCTGCCCCTCCAGCGCCACAATGCGCTGGTCCCGCTCGGCAAGCGCCAACTCTTTCTCCCGGACCGCTTCGGTCACCGCCAGCTTCTGCGCGGTCTGGCTGCCGGCAAGCTGCTCCCGCAGCCGGTCGTATGCCCGCTCGGTGTCTGCCAGCCGGTCGCGGACCTTCTGCAGCTCCTTCTCGGCGCTCTCCTGCGCCAGCCGCAGCGCTTCGGAGGTGTCCAGCCGCGACTTCGTTTCGCTTGCCGCCAGTTGCGCGCGCAGACCGTCCAGCTGGTGCGCGCGCTCGACAAGCTCGGCATCCTTCTCTGCCCGCAGACCGTCCAGCGCCTGGCGCTGTCGCAGCTCGGCGGTCTCCTCGCGTCCCCGCTGAACGGCGTCCCATTCTGCCTGCCTGCGGGCAAGCTCGCGGTCAAATTCCGCGTTGCGCACCTGGGATGCGATTTGCGCGTAGTCGGATTCGTTTACCTGAAAAACAGACCCGCATTTCGGGCATTTGATCTCTTGCATACAAGCCTCCTATCGTCCGGCGTCCAAGTTTTCCACAGCCGCCGCAAGCGGGGCGGGACGACTTTTCCACCGCAAATTTGTCGTGCGACATGCCACTTTTCCACAGTTCGCCCGCCGCCCACAAAAGCGCCGGAAACCGGCTTTTTGCAGGACGTCTGTGCGTAATTCACGAATTTTTCGGGCGCAAAAACGCAGAAGAGCAGCAGAGCGGAAGTTTTACACACGGTTTTCCACAGCCTGTGGAAAACTTTCCGACAACCGGGTTTTCCACAGGATTTTCCGCTTTTCCACAGCCCGGCGGTGGAAAACCGAACGAGCCGGGAACCCCAAAAGAAGCTCCCGGCTTGCCCGCTGTCGGTTATTGGAAAATGCCGAGAATCAGGTCTGCCAGACCCAGAATCTGCGGCAGGAACCGGCAGATCAGCGCTGCCGCGACCGCGCACGCAACCAGCGTCAGAATGACCGACAGACTGCCGGAGCCCTTGCGTTCGTAGCGGACCTCCGCTTTGTAACGCAGCTCCTCCGGAATGTAAAAGCGCGCGGAGGAAAGGTCTTTGTCCGTCAGTGCCGGTTCCCCTACGGCACCGGCGGCTTTGACCAATTCTCCGATTGCCACGCTTCGGCGAAGCTGATTACGAATTGAAATGTTGTGGAAATATCCAAGCTCCCGCAGGCTCTTCGCCGTGTCGGGCGTGTTGCAGCCATCCCGCAACAGACGCCGGATAAACCCGCCGTGTACCGTCTTGACATAGCAGGAGCACACGGCCGCAACCATCAGACCAACCGCAATGCCGAGAATCAGATTCTTTACAATCGAGCCGGTCTGTGTACTAACTGAAAAATGCTGATATTCTCCGAGGTCGACCGAGAAATACGTTTCGTCGAAATAGTCGATCAGTTCGCGGAACACCGACCCCTGATACCATTCCAGCAGCTTTTCCCAAATCGTCCCGGCGAATGCTGCCATCTGCGAAACCAACATCGCAACCTCCCCAAACGGTTATTTTTGGATGACGTCCAGCCCGATATACTTCCGCAGGACTTCCGGAACCGTCACCGAGCCGTCCGCGTTCTGGTTCTGTTCCACCAAAGCAGGGAAAATGCGGCTGGTTGCCAGACCGGAGCCGTTCAGCGTGTGCAGATATTCGGTCTTTCCGTTTGCGCGCTTGACCCGCATCATGCCGCGGCGCGCCTGATAATCCCGAGCATTCGAGACCGAGGAGACTTCCTTGTAGCCGTTCATCGACGGAATGTTAATCTCAATGTCGTAGGTTCTTGCCATTGATGCCGAGCAGTCCCCTGCCGCCAGCTTCACCGTGCGGAAGTGGAACCCAAGCCCCTTGACCAGGTTCTCAGCGTTTGCAACCAGCTCTTCAAAGGCTTCGTCGCTCTTCTCCGGCAGCGTGTACTGCACCATCTCCACCTTGTTGAACTGGTGCCCTCTCACCATACCGCGTTCGTCCGCGCGGTAAGAACCGGCTTCGCGACGGAAGCACGGGGTGTAGGCAAAGTATTTCTTCGGCAGGTCTGCCTCGGTCAGAATCTCGTCCTTGTGGAGCGTTACCAGTGCGGTCTCGGCGGTCGGGAGCATGAATCTGCGGCGCTCGTCCTCTGCAACGTCGAGCCAGTAGACCTCATCCTTGAATTTCGGGAACTGTCCGGCTGTCAGGCCGCACTCATACCCAAGCATATGCGGAACCAGCATGAACTGGTAGCCGTTTCCGATGTGGAAATCAATGAAATAGTTTAGAATCGCCCACTCCAGGCGTGCGCCAAGTCCGGAATAGATCCAAAAGCCGTTTCCGGAGAGCTTTGCGCCGCGTTTGTAGTCGATCAGACCCAGGTCGGTGCAGAGGTCCACGTGATTCTTCGGCTCAAAATCGAATTTGCGCGGCTCGCCGAAGTAGCGCAGCGGCTGGTTGTTTTCCTTCCCGCCGGGCAGCAGATCGGGGTCCGGCAGGTTCGGCAGCCCCAACAGGAAGGAGGTCAGCTGCGTTTCCACTTCTTTCAGCTTTTCGTCGTTCGCTTTTGCGCGATTGCCAAGCTCTTTCATCTCGGCAAAAATTGCCGTCGTGTCTTTCCCTTCCTTTTTATATTGGGGAATCAGCTTGGTTGTTTTGTTCTGCTCTGCCTTCAGAGTCTCCGTCTCGGCAATCAGCGCGCGGCGCTCGCTGTCCAGACGGATGATGTTCTCCACATCCTCTTTTGCGTCTTTTCCTTTTGCAGCAAGGCGTGTAACCACCTCATCGGGGCACTCCTTGATATATTTAATATCGATCATGATCGTTTCCTTTCTGCTGTTCGTTCCGGTCTTTCTCGGTCAGTTTGCGTTGTCTTCGTCGGAAAAGAAGGTATTTCCGCAAAGTCTGCGCAGCAGATCCTCCAGATCGCTGTCATCGGAGTAGGCCAGCTCCACCACTTTCTTCTTCGGTGTCTGCAGAATCTTCACTTTTCTGCCCAAAGAGGAGACCGCGCGACGCTCCAAGTCCTTCATGTAGCTCTTTCTCTGGATTTCCTCGTTGCTCAAATTACTTTCAGCGCTGCTCGGTTCGTAGTTCATCAGCCGAATGGTGCGCTCCACATCGCGAACGGAGAGATCTTTTTCAATGATTTTGTTTGCCAGAGACAGCATTTGGTCACTGCTTTTCAGCCCAAGCAGCGCACGCGCGTGTCCGGCGGAGAGTTTTCCGGCTTTGACAAGTTCCAGAACCTCATCCGGCAGGTCCAGCAAGCGCAGCAGGTTCGCAATTGCCGAGCGGCTTTTTCCAACCTGCTTGGAGACTTCCTCCTGCGTCAGGTGAAATCCGTCCAGCAGTGTCTGGTATGCCAAGGCTTCTTCGATGGGGTTCAAATCTTCCCGCTGCACGTTCTCGATGACCGAGACCTGCGCGGCTTTCAGATCGTCGCCGTCCAGAATCACAGCAGGAATTTCGCTCAAACCAGCCATTTTGGCCGCTCTCCAGCGGCGTTCCCCTGCCAGAATTTCGTAGGTTCCGGCGTTGTTCTTGTTTTCTCTGACCACAATCGGCTGAATGACGCCAAATTGTGCGATAGAATCCGCAAGTGCTTCCAGCGGCTCGCGGTCGAAAGTCTTTCGCGGTTGATCGCTGCGGGGCTCGATTTCAGAGATGCGCAGCGTATTGGCTGCAGAAGCGGCGCTCGCTGCCTCTGCGGGGGGCGTGTTATCAAACATCAGGGAGTAGAAATCTCTCCCGATTGCATTGCGTTTTGCCATGTTCTTTCTCCAATCCGCTTCAGATGCGCTCTACCAGTTCTTTTGCTACGTTCATGTACTCTTTTGCGCCTTTCGAGCGCTTCCCGTGGTAGTAAACCGGCATTCCAAAGCCGGGGGCTTCGGAAATCTTCACGTTTCTGGAGATTGTCGTTTCGAACAGACGGTCAGCATAGTGCTTTTTCAGCTCGTTGATGACCTGAACCGACAGCAGCAGTCGGCTGTTGTACATCGTAATCAGAATGCCGGTGACGTTCAGCTCCTTGTTATAATGCTGCTTGATACGGCTGATGGTAAACATCAGTTGCGAAAGCCCTTCCAGAGCGAAAAATTCACACTGCATCGGAATCACAACGCCGTCACTCGCGGTCATGGAGTTGACGGTCAGCATGCCAAGCGAAGGCGGGCAGTCAACGATGATGTAATCGTAAGTTTCCTTAGCCTTTGCAAGCTTTTTCTTCATAATATATTCGCCGTTTTCGGTGTCGCCAAGTTCATATTCGGCACGAGCGAGCGTTGTGTGTGTCGGAATGATGGAAAGATTGTCAAAATGCGTCTGGATAATTGCCTCTTCAGTCGGCATATCGGTCGTCAGCACCTCAAAAATAGTGTTTTTTAGATTCTTCTTCATCAGCCCGACACCACTGGTTGCATTTCCTTGTGGGTCAAGATCAATCAAGAGTACTTTGTAGCCCAGCACACCGAGTGATGCGGCAATATTGACAGCGGATGTTGTTTTTCCAACTCCACCCTTCTGGTTGCAGAACGAGATGATTTTTCCCATATCGGTTCCTCCTTTTCCTTTCTGGTCCTGTCCGATTTCTGTTGCTTCTATTATATCACATTCTATAAAAAAATACAAGTGCTTTTCACATATTTTCACAAAATTTTTATTGAGGAAAATGTTTCACGTGAAACAAAAAAGAGACGCGTCTACGGACTAACTATGGTGGTAAATTGTTTCACGTGAAATATAAAATGGGGGCACAGTGATTGTTTCACATGAAACAATAAAGCGTCAAAATAAAAAATGTTTCACGTGAAACATATCTCGCCGAAGCGGAGGATTGTTTCACGTGAAACATTTTACTTGTTATAAGGGCTTTTTCAAAATTGCTGCGTACTGCCGCGGATATTGTGGCAGCGTTTGACAGACCTTGCGAATCAAAATGATTGCCCGGGATTCTTCGATACTGTCTTGCTTTAATGCTTTATGTTCGATGCTTTCTACTTTGCCGCCAAGTGTCTGGATGGCGGCGCTTGCCTCGGTAACTTCTGCATCTCCTGCTGCGCCTTTTAAGGCGATTAGCAACCCGCCAACTTTAATGTATGGAAGAATCAACTCTACCAGGACAGATAGCTTTGCAACAGCACGGCTGGTTCCAACATCGAAGTTGCCTTTCATACGGACAAGAGATGGGTCTTCGATTCTGGCACAAAGCGGATTGAGATTGCTCATTTTCTGCGATGCCGCTGCGGCTTGCACGAAGGCAATCTTTTTTGCGGTGCTGTCGACGGCTGTAATTTGCAAATCCGGACGCGCAATGGCGAGTGGAACACTCGGGAACCCGCCGCCGCATCCAACGTCCAGGACGGTTGCTTCTTGCGGGAAATACGGCTCGGCGAGCAGACAGTCGGCGTAATGCTTGACGATGATGTCCGGGACTTCGCGAATGGCAGTCAGATTGGTGTGAGCGTTGACGCGGCAAAGTAACTCGGTGAAGGCTTCAAAACGATGGGATATTTGCTCGGTACAGAAGCGGTCGAGACCGTTCTGCTTCAGAATGGCGCGAAATTGGCTGTCGAAGTCGTAGGTTTCCACGGTTTTTCTCCTTCTTTTTTGAAAATGCGAAACGGAAATGCGAGACGGAACATCTGCACCTCTGTTAATGTAATCCGAGATAAATCAGCAAAACAGAGATGTCGGCGGGATTGACTCCACTGATTCGGGATGCCTGTCCAATGGTGAGCGGACGAATTTTGGTCAGCTTTTGTGCAGCTTCCGTGCGAAGCCCTTTGATTTGCATGTAATCAATCGTTTCCGGCAAGACGCGCTCTTCAAGACGACTCTGCCTGCGGACCTCGGCGAGTTGCCGGGTGGCATAACCGGCATATTTAATGTCGGATTCGACAGTCAGACGTTCAGCCGGCATCAGGTCGGGGCGGTCCGGGTCAATTTCTGCAAGGAGTGCATAGGAAATGGCGGGTCTACGCAGCAGATCAGCGAGCGATGCGCCGGATTTGAGCGGCGTTTCAGCGTGCTCTTCCAAAAACGGGTTTGCGGCGAGAGGAGAGCTGATTGTGCGCTCCAACCGCTGCTTTTCGGCTTCTATCCGTGCCTGTTTGGCGAGAAATGTCGCATATCTGTCATCATCAATCAGTCCGATCCGATGCCCAACCGGTGTTAGACGACTGTCCGCATTGTCCTGCCGCAGCAAAAGACGGTATTCCGACCGCGATGTCATCATCCGGTATGGCTCGTTGGTCCCCTTAATGACCAAGTCGTCAATCAGCGTGCCGATATAGCTTTCCGATCGCGCCAGAATGACCGGAGGCTGTCCTTTCAGCTTTTGCGCTGCATTGATACCGGCAATCAGACCCTGCGCGGCGGCTTCTTCGTAGCCGGAGGTTCCGTTAAACTGCCCGGCGCCGAACAGCCCGGAAATCTGTTTGAATTCCAGCGTTGCGTCCATTTGCGTCGGGTCGGCGCAATCATACTCGATGGCGTAGGCGTACCGCATGATTTCGGCATGCGAAAGCCCCGGGAGCGTGCGGAGCATTTCGTGTTGCACATCGGTTGGCAGGGAAGTGGAAAAGCCCTGAATATACATCTCCTCGGTGTCGGTTCCGAGCGGTTCCACAAACAACTGGTGGCGCTCCTTATCAGCAAATCGGACCAGTTTGTCCTCGATGGAGGGGCAATAGCGCGGTCCGGTACCGTGAATTTTACCGGAATACATGGCGCTGCGCGTCAGATTGTCGAGAATGACGCGGTGCGTTTCGGCGTTGGTGTAGACGATGTGGCAGGGGAGCTGCGCGGTGTTTTGCAGATAATCGGACGCTGTTTCGGCGCTGAACGGGATCGGTTCATCCTCGCCGGGCTGCTCTTCCAACTTGGAAAAGTCAATGCTGCGGCGGTTGACCCGCGCGGGGGTTCCGGTCTTGAAGCGGCGCAGCACAATTCCTTCCTTTATAAGAGACGCCGAAAGCCCTTTGGCAGGGAGCAGGCTGTCCGGTCCTGCGTCATAGCTGACATTGCCGACGAAAACGGTGCCCTCCAGATAGGTTCCGGTTGCTACGACAATGGCGCGGCAGGACCAGACCTCTCCGAGTTTTGTCTCAAGTCCTACGACATGCTTGATGCCATCCGGCGTTGCTTCGGTTCGGATTGCGACAATCTCTGCCTGGACAAGGCGCAAGTGCGGCGTAGTTTCCAGCGTGTGCTTCATCAGGCGCTGGTATTGCTTGCGGTCTGCCTGGACGCGCTTGGATTGCACCGCTGCACCTTTTCCGAGATTCAGCGTTCGGGATTGCAGCGTCACGCGGTCAGCTGCTCTGCCCATTTCGCCACCCAGTGCGTCAATTTCAAAAACCAAATGTCCTTTTGCGGTACCGCCAATAGAGGGATTACAGGGCATGTTTGCAACAGCATCAAGCGAGAGGGTAAAGAGGACGGTTTCGACGCCCATTCGCGCTGCTGCGAGCGCTGCCTCGATTCCGGCGTGTCCTGCGCCGATGACGGCTAGTTCTGTTTGAAGTTCCTGATTACTCATATTAAAATAAGAATTAGTCTTGATAGCTAAATGTATTCAAGTAAGCTGCCTGTTCGGCGGTGAGGCTGTCCATGCGGATGCCGTTTGCGGCAAGTTTAATGGCTGCAACCTCGCGGTCGATCTCTGCCGGGACGGCATGTACGCCTGGACGAAGTGTGCCGCGCGTCCGTGCCAGGTATTCCAGACTCTTTGCCTGGATGCCGAAGGACATGTCCATAATCTCGGCGGGGTGTCCGTTTCCGGCGGCAAGGTTGACCAATCTGCCGTCTGCCAGCAGGTTGAGGACCCTGCCGTCCTGCATGCGGTAGCCCCGGATATTCGGTTTGCGTTCCCATACCTCAACCGCCAGCCCTTCCAGGTCGTGTTTGTTGATTTCTACATCGAAATGCCCGCTGTTGGCGAGCAGCGCGCCGTCCTTCATGACCTCGAAATCCGCGCGCGTCAGGACGTCCCGGCAGCCGGTGAGGGTGACGAACAGGTCCCCGACCTTTGCCGCCTCATGCATGGGCAGGACCGTGAAGCCGTCCATCGTTGCCTCCAGCGCCTTGATCGGGTTGATCTCGGTGACAATCACGACCGCGCCCATGCCTTTTGCGCGCATAGCAAAGCCCTTGCCGCACCAGCCGTAGCCCGCCACAACGACGGTCCTCCCGGCGATTGCAAGGTTGGTGGTGTGCATGATGCCGTCCAGCGTGGATTGCCCGGTTCCGTAGCGGTTGTCGAATAGATGCTTGCAGTCGGCGTCGTTGACATCCATGACGGGAAACTCCAGCTTGCCTGCGCGCTCGCGGGCACGGAGCCGGTGGACACCTGTTGTGGTCTCTTCGCAGCCGCCGATCAGCCGGTCGGCAAGCGGCTTGCAGTCACCGTGCAGCAGCTCGGTAAAGTCGCCGCCGTCGTCAATGATGAGGTCCGGATGGCAGGCGAGCGTTTCGCGCAGGTCCCGGTCATATTGCTGCGCGTCCGCGCCGTAGTGGGCATTGACCGTGAAGCCCTCCGCTGCCAGCGCCGCTGCAACGTCGTCCTGCGTGGAGAGGGGATTGCAGCCGGTGATGTGAATCTCGGCGCCGCCTGCGTGCAGGACCTCGCCCAGATACGCGGTCTTGGCTTCAAGGTGGATCGACATGGCGATTCGCATGCCGCGGAAGGGCTGCGTCCGCGTAAACTCCTCCCGGATGGCGTTCAGAATCGGCATGTAGGACCGAACCCAGTCGATCTTGTCCCGCCCGGACGGTGCCGTTTCGGGCGCTGAAATGTGCGTGTTTGACATGGTTGCTCCTTATGGTAAATTATAACAGATTGCGTACGTATATCGATAAAACGGGGGTAAAGACCTCGGGGCGCTGCCCCGAACCCTGCTTAGGGGGCTTCTTTCGGAGAGAAGCAACGCTGCGCTACTGACTGGTTGCTGCGCAACCAGTCACCCCTAAGAACCCCAAGAACTTTACTAAGAAGGGCTTGACGGGAAGGCGTTACTCATTGAGTGCGAAAGATTCCACTCCTATTATACAACATTTTGCGCCGTTTGTCGAGAGGGGGACGCAAAATTTCGGGCGCGAATGAAAAAATACCGCGCGCCCGGCACGGTATTTCGAAAAATCGACCATATCAGCAACAACATCCCCACTTCCCCCCAAAAAGCACCCACTCAAGAATCCCACCCATTCCCCTTCTCTGTGAAAGTTCTTGAAGGTCCTTAGGAATGACAGCTGCGAAGCAGCCGTCAGTAGCGTAGCG
>ERZ1673741.2716-NODE-2716-length-11902-cov-5.483160_pt1 | contig 11902 bp, 9 predicted proteins | sample MGYA00580209_ERZ1673741 | MGnify/ENA primary metagenome ERZ1673741 (study PRJEB41218, sample SAMN15661754) | gut metagenome | host: Homo sapiens | place: Canada: London | collected 2015-08-20/2019-03-30 | study: EMG produced TPA metagenomics assembly of... | reverse complement strand
TACTCCCGGTGGTTTGTCACGACCAGTATTATGAATGTGGATATCCGCTTCTTTTTTGTGCTTATTATATGCGGTTAAGGCGATTTCTCTTAGCTTTTGTTTGCAAATATCTGTATAACTATCTTCGCCTATCATTAAAACATAAGAATCAAAATAATTACGCAGAGAAGCAGCTTTTTTTAGCTTATTATTAAAAATGTAAGCGGTTATAAATGCAAATACTTCTAATAATGCTGGTATTCCCAGGCTGATGACTTTTGAAGCAGAATCAGGTATAAAAACCATTATAGCAGATACTATACATAATAGCCAACTTACATAATTCACTTTTTCCGCAGAATTGAAATACCTCCTTGAAGCATACTGAATCTTCAATAACAGGTTTTCATTTTGACGATTGTTAATGATTTGATTGTTTATCATACTCTTTTATCGCCTCACATAAACTCGAATAATCATTTTTGGCAATAGAAAATAAATAGTCATCGCTAATAAATGGATAAATAAATCTCCCATGACATCGTCTTGTGATCAGCCCCGATTCACAAGGACAAGGTAAATGACCTTTGTATTTTCTTCGAGAAATTGCTTGAAGTAGCTTATATACTTTCGCACAATCGTTTTCATCGAAAATTTGCTGATATGTCTCTATTACACCAACAAGATCATGCCCTCGATCACCATAGGGAAACTCCCCAAACCGTGAGAAATACTCATAAGAATAATAGTATGGTTCAACAATATTCTCCATCCATTGCAATAGGCTACATCCATTATAGAAACACAGAGCTATGAATGCTTTTGTTTCTAAACAAAGCTCTCCATCAGGATATCGGTGAATATATGATTTATCAATATGGTTTCCGATATCCCAAACATCAGGTAATTCGTCATTATTTAGAGGAATAAGGATTCGGATATCATATTCCTTATCTACGGTGAAACCATTGTAAGAGCGATTAATTGATACTCTTCCAGAGAGAATAATTGATGTATTTTTATCAGTATTTTCTTCTTTCAAGCCGCCATATGATGTAATAAGCTCATCAATCTGCGGTTTAATATGATTATAGTCTATTCTCATGAGCAATGATAGGGCTTTGAAGCAGTTGAAGCATTGATAGGTGTCGCAATACGAGCCTTTCTGTATTTTTTTATAATCGGATTGTTAGGATCATAATTTGCAAAACTATTCTCCAAGACAACACCAAATTGATTATCGTCTTTCTGAGTCAACACTTCAAAAAGGTCTTTTTTTATAGCTGTCACCCATTTAAAGAAGCTCTTAGGTATTCTCTCATCCTCGTTCCATTTATTCGCAAGATTATCATCGGAATCAGCAGGATTCGGGACATTCCATTTTCCGTTTTTATATGATAAAACTGGAGAATTATCATACCGCAATGCATATTGTTCAAATGTCATTTCGGTTTGGTGAATACACATCTCAAGTCTATTCAGTACATATTCCAGTAACTCAAATACAGAACAATTCTTCTTTCCGTAGTTAGATGCGATTCGAGAAGCCATTGTTGTTATCAATGCAGAAATCGGCTTAATATCGTCACCATCAGAAAGCTTGGAATAATATGCATCGCGCTGATATTTCAAAATCTGTATAACCCTTTGTAAAGCAGAGCGTCTTACCTCATTGGGTAATTCCTCAGCAGTGGTGATTTCAAATATCCCGCGTTCTGCATATTTTGGAGCATACATTAAGAACGGAGCGTTAATTTCATCGAACCACTTTTTAAAGCCTTTGGGATTATTTGATATCCAACGATAGCTTTTTTCAGAATTCTGCCGTGGAATAGCAATGCTTGTATCAACGATTTGAGGAGTTAGTCCTTTTGTGAGGAGAGCTGCCTTCTCAGAATCAGAATCGCTCACCGCCGGAACTAAGTCAATCGAAAAGCTAACACCATTGATATCAGCATACTCAATAGTAAAGCATTCCTCCCATTTCACAAGCTTTCCGCCATAAGTATCATTACCTTTCAGTGTGTCTTCAATTAGGTTTCTCAAACCACTCGGGGTGTAATCTGACTTTGTTCCAGTAACCTGACAGATACAATCAAGATCATAACTTGGACTATCAGCCTTCTTTGCAGGACGAGTAACCGTTCCTAATGCAAATGAGCCCTGTGGATATATGGTTGCCTCAATACCGTGTTCATCTAAGAACGCAGCAAGGGCTTCATATTTGCTTTGAGCATTCTTAAATTGTGTTGGCGAAATATCCAGTTTTTCAATAACTGACAGGAAATCCTTCTGACGTTCAGAAATGTTCATAATAAAATCCTCCATTAGTTTTTAGCACTCTCACGCATTGAGTGCTAATTGTAGTATAGCATGAATCTGGGAAAATGTCAAGAGGTGTCAAATAAAAAGACAGATACTTCATTGCGAGGTATCTGTCTTTTTCACTATACTATGCCTTATTCGAAAATACTATCCAGCTTTGCTTCCAATGTCCCGTCCTTAGCGAGCGGCAGTGCATCACACTGACGCAGATGATGTTTCTCAATCAGCTCCCCACCGTCAAAGCCAAGAATGAAGTGCAGGGCTATCTGATAGATGATTTCTGTCGGTGCAAGTCCGTACACCTGATTTTCAAAGATATGCTGTAACCGCTGTGCCTCGTCAGGAAATGCCTGTTTCATGCCGTCGCTGTTGAACAGCCGCTTCACAATCTCTGCGATATACAGACCTGATTTCATGTACAGATCAGCAAAGGTCTTGCTCGGATCATCGAAACAGCCTGGATTCTCCTGCTCAAGCATATCGACCATCTGCTTCACAATACGCTTCGGCGTGAATATCTGATTGGTCTTCTGCGGCGGGATATAGTCGAAAATATCCTCGGTATGGGTTTCATCAAAGTAATTGCCCAACCGTGTACGCAGTGCGAGAAATTCTTTGATGGAATCATCAAATACCACAGGATCAAACAGCTTTCCGGGATATCGCTTTTCTTCGCCCGTCTCTGCGTCCGTATAAGAACTGCCGTCACGCAGGAAACGGAACTGGTCAAGTGTGATACTGGTCACTTCATAGAACACATCATCGGGGATGATCATATCGAAAGTAGAAAGCGTGGTCTCATCGTCGCCGTATGCCATCAGGAATGACGGGATCGTCCTTGCAAAGCCACGTAGATGGTCACGGACTGCCTCCTCAATGGTTTCCTTAGTACGCTCACGCTTCTTGGTCTCGACAGTCTTTACGACCTCCTCACACAAAGTTGGTACAGTTTCCTCCAACACATTGCTGACACGCTCTTTGAATGCATCCGTCGCCTCCTGCACCAGCGTATCAAACTGTGCATTGACCTCATCAACGGTCTGACCTGTTTCACTCAGATGTGAAAGTGCGTCCTGCCGCTGTGCTTCCAGCGTTTTCTTCTGAATGGAATAATCGCCGTATTCCTGCGTTACAAGCCTATCCGCTTTTTGTTCAAGCTGCTTCTGGAGCTTCTGCGCATTACGCTTCTTCAGGTCAGCACCATAGGTGTCGTTTGTCACCTGCATCACAGGTGCAACAAGCTCCTTGCGGAACACGTCCTGCAAATGGGATATCTGCTGATCTTCTGTCGATTCAGGGGCTGCAAGTATCTCCTCGGTCTTGCGTTCCAGCGTTTCAGAAATATCGCTGTATATCTTGTCTCCAAACACGTCCTGTGCTCTGCCGATAACAAATTCGTCCGAAAGCTCCACTTCGCCCTCATCATTGACAGACAGGTCTTCCCTTGTTTCAGGAGATACATCTACCAGATCTCCCTCCGGTGCATTGGGTAGTGAACTGATAATATCAATGACCTCCGACGGTGCATTGAAGATATTGGCGATATTCTGGAACAGGAAATTCGACATAAAGCCACGGCGAACAACTTCCAGAGAACGTATCTTTCTCGGAATGGACAGCACCTTTTCAGCGTCCAGCTCGATCATCTCGCCGTTTTCGTCCTCACCGATGACTGGGAAGAAATTGAGCAGCTCACGGACATTCTGCTTGCGCTGGTCGCTGTCACCCTTGCCGCCGGAAGTGCCGCTGGACAGGTCATTCGCAAATTCCTCGAAGATGATCAGTGTTCTTGCAGGATCAAAGTCAAATACATAGGCGTTCTTCTTCACATGAAGCGTGCCGTTCTCCTGATAGCGCCACGGGTTCTGACTGCGGAAAGCCGCCTGCATATACCGCGCCGGAGACTTGATATTGGATAGCATCAGCACAGCCGTCCACTCCGGAACGGTGATACCCGTGGTCAACTGTCCGACAGACAGCGTGATCGTCTTATCGTTGTGGTCGATGGCATCACGCACCTTGTCGTATGCCTTTTTAGTCTCCTCTTCCTCGGAGAGTTTGCCGTCACCGGCAGCAAGCACGATTTCATATTCTCCAAAGACTGGGTGCGCCTTGAGCTTCTTTGCCAGAGCCTTTGCGCTGTCCACACGGTTCAGAAGCCAGAAAGTATGTTTTAGTTCTGCACGGAGTTCCGGCGTGGAGAACGGGAATTTCTCCTGCGTGGTCAGTGCTTCCAGGAAACGGTCAACCGACTCCTCATAGACGAAATCGTCGTTCGCCTTGACAGAGAAGAACAGATTCAGATCGAAAGCATACTCCTCCGTTTCGCCCTCTATCTCAACGCCCTGCTGTAACTTTTCACGAATGATCTCGGACATCTGATAGGTGAATAGATTGAGCTGCGGAAGGTTCTCATAAGGGTTATTGCGCTCCGCATCGTTCCAGCCTGACTTTGCCTTCTGCTCGTCGGCGTATGTCCAGTTATAGATCGCATCGGACGGGAATTTGTCATTTGCCAGCGCCTTGAACGGCGTACCCGACAGGTGCAGAGTGTGTTTACGCTTGATCTGATGAAACGCCACATCGGTCTTGGAAGTATCAACACCCTCATGCGCCTCATCAATGACAAGCAATTCCCACTGCATATTGACAAGCTCTTTCAGCTTGTCATGCTGTCCGCCGAAATACAGGGAGCCTTTCAGGTCTTGCAGGCTGACAAATTCGATGCAGTCCGCCAATTCCTGTGTCAGACTTGCCGTGTATTCATCACGGGACATCACAAACGGCTTGCCTTTCAGAGCTGATACCTCGCTCACGAAACGGAACCCCGACTCTGTGCCGATAAACTTGACAAAATCCTCATACCATGAATTTGCGATAGCGGGGCGGTTCGTCACGATCAGGATATTGCAGGCATAGTCGCCCTTGGTCGCCTGCAAGCGCTTGCAGAGGTCGTAGGTCGCCAGCGTTTTGCCGAAACGTGGCTTTGCATTCCAGAGAAATTCGCCCTTTTCGTGGCTCATAAAGTAGTCAAAGGTCTGCGAGACCGCCTGCTCCTGCTCGGCACGGAGTTCATAGGCGATCGTTCCGACCGTATCCAAAACGCCCTTGGTACGGCGGAATTTCGAGTACAGCGTGAAAGACTCATCGCCGCTGATGCGGAACCACTCAGGCTGTTTCTTGTCGCCGTTCATCGGCTTCATGCGCTCAACGCCCTGCTTTTTGAGATAGGCGTGGAAATCGCTGTCACGAAAATATGTCCTGCCGTCGGCAAAAACAGCAATGTCGCTCCATTCGGTATGGTGCGGGATATGCGCCGTCTGTAACTGCTGACGAATGCGGTCTTCCACATCGTCCTGCTCGGTGTAGCCGATCTTCACCCACCCGTCATGCTCGGAGATCGTGGGCGTGGTATAGCAGTAACAACGGGGCATAGCCGTTTTGGTTGTCTGAATGCTGATCTTAGCCACTTAATCCATCTCCTTTACATGAGTTTCGATGAATCTGATCTCATCGGGTGTCAAGCTGTATTTTTTGTAGAGCTGTTGGTCGATATCTGATATTGATTTGCTCCAGTCGATGTCGCTGGCTGAGGTGAAGTCTTGGAGGGGTACGTATTTAAACTTTTCGGGTGTAATATCTTGTGTGGTTTTAAGTATCCCTAACAGTGAACGTGCAAATTTCGTGCTTATATACTTTCTTGTATTTTCTGCACATATTTCCAAATCGAAAATACCTATGCTGATAAACGTTTCTGTATTGCCCATTGCTGGTGAGCCAATTAAGAGATTTGAAAAAACTTCACCAAATGCACCGCTCCCCATTGCTTTCGGCATAAATACTTTAAAATTATAGAGGTTTTTCACGCTATTAACATAGTCTTTGCGTATATATTTATATACACGACTATTGCTTTCACGTCCCAAAATCTGAATATATTCATACTTTTCATCAGGCTTTTCAGAGTAAAAAACTTGAGGTAATCTTTCAAAAATGTTTGTTGACATATCATAAGCGTGTCCCTTACTCAATTGTGACAATGCTTCTGGATGATCGGCATGCATTTTGTCTGTTAATCGGTAAGCTGTTCTTGTTATCACTATTTCGCTCATGCTTTTGAAATCAACGAATTTTAAGACCTTTTTGAGTATAGAATTTAATTCAAGATAAGGTGTAAATGTTCCAATCGCCCCATATATCTGTGTTGCATCTCGATATGTAATGACTACTCCACCTTTTATATCTGTATTATTAAACACTTTACTGCTGTCCTGTTCATAGAATAACACCTTAAAATGCTCGTCATCAAGCATTTTTCTATTCCATTCTTTCGGCGTTGAACCTGCATTGAAAAGGAAACGGGCTGGGTGAATCAACTCCACTCTATCTGAAACGGTGCAGGCTGCATCTAAAAATAGATGATAAATAGGTGGTGCATATGTAGCATTATCTCCAAGTGTATTATCTTGATACGGTGGATTTCCAATCACAAAATCAAATTTCATGCCTTTTCCTCTTTCCTTCAGACCTGTGAACAGTTTGGATCTGTCTGCTCTCCAGTCATATATTTTACAATAAATTGTTTCTTCATCGGTTGTCTTATCATCATCGAACAGAGACAACTGTGCAGCTTCATCATTCGTTTTCCAATAAGGTGGTGTATCACTTATCCCGTCCATTTGCCAAAAGTTCCAGCAGATAACATTCAGAAACTTCTCCAACTCTTTTTGCGTTGCCTGCCTGTTCCATTTTGCTTCAATGTAGTCCGCCAGCGTATACAGCAAATTTATGCGGGCAATCAGCAGGTTGTCGCCCTGATACTCATAGCCGTAAACGCTCTGAAATGCCCGGAACGCCCATTTGAACCACTCGGCTTCATCGGCGGCGTTCTCGTTTACAATACGCAGCTTGCGGTCAAGAATGCCGATGCGCCGCTCGATCGGAATGATCTCACCTGTCGATGTGTCGTAGCGTGATACGATGTAGGGCGCTTCTCCGCAGGTGATCTCCAGCCGACGGGAATCCACATACTGCTTCCAGTCCTTGCCCTCCGGGAATGTGACCGGATCGGTGCTGACCGTCCACTCCTGCCCCTCCTGATGATTGAATACATCGGCTCGACCGAACCACTCCGCATCACAGTGATTGTTCATCTGATTGACGATCCACGCAGGCGTGAAGACCTCAGCACGTTTTCGGGTGCGCTCCGTCTGCTCCGCTGCCGCCTTGTATACTCTCGGTTGAATGTCGCAGGAATCAAACCCCAGCAGCATGCCCTCAGTCATCTGCGAATCATCTCTGTATCCGGCACCGTAGCCAGCATAACTGTCCGATGCGAACAATATATTTTTCCGTGTGGTCTTATCCTGCAGCAGACGCCCTACCAGCCCTCTGATCGGATAAGCATCCAGTTTTATCAATTCTTCCAAAGGAACACTCCTTACTTGGGAATCTTTCTGAGTGGGGAATGCCATTTTTAGCCGTGAATATCGTCATAATGCGGTGTTATACTATGTAAAGTATCTGGTGAGATGTTTGATTTCTCAAAATAGATACATTTGCGAAAATGATCCTAAAACAGCGTAAAAACATCAATATTCAATTTTCAAGATGCTGTTTTGACACCCATTTACAACTGCATACACATATTCATCAGCCTGCGTTCATAGGTGCGGTCAGGGTGGATATATCGGTTGAGTGTCAGGGTTACGCTGCTGTGACCAAGGACGGCAGACAGTGCTTTGACGTTGAAACCCTTCTCTGCGGAATTGGTCGCAAATGTGTGGCGGAGCTTGTGATAATTGTGGTTTTCTACCTCCGCCGATTGCAGTATCTTCTTGTAGCGGTACTGCATCGTGCGGGGTTCAACGGGCTTGTCTGCACCCGATAAGATGAAATAATCGGCTTTATCACGGAACATTTCAAAATACTTCATGAGCATATCGGGGATAGCAATCTCTCTGAACGATGTTGCCGACTTTGGAGCGGAGATCACGATCTTTGTCTTCCTGTTACCGTTGGCGGAAGTGATACGCTGAACAGTCCTGCGGATACGCAGTACCTTGTGCTGAAAATCGACATCTTCCCATTTCAGACCGCAAAGCTCACCGATACGCAATCCCATGAAAAGAGACAGCAGTATCCCAAACGCAGTAAGTGACATATTGGCCTTCAGATAGGAAACGAGCTTTTTCTGTTCTGTATCGCTGATCTTTTCGACCTGCTTTCTTTCGGCTTTGGGTAGAACGACATTTTTCAGCGATAATCTGAATCCATATTCCTCCTGTGCATATTTCAGCATCGTCTTGAAAACAGTAAATATATCCCTCACATAGCTTGCAGATAACCCGTCTGCGAGCTTTTTGTTTATAAAGGCATTGATCCTGCCTGCGGTCAGATCTGCACACGGAATATCCCCGAATTCGGGGAGAATGTACTTTTCAAACTTATTCTGGTAGTTGGCAAGCGTAGATTCCTTGACACGGTTTACCACAGCATTCAGCCATTCCCGATACACATTGCTGACTGTGATATATCTGCCCGAAAGATAGCGTGTGGCTATCTCACGTCCTATAAGCACCTTGCTCTCGGCTTCTTCGTAGGTCTTGCCATAAACATAATGATATTGTGCTTTGCCGTTATCGGCGTATTCAGCGATGAACTTCCCGACATACCGCCCGTCTTTACGCTTTGTAATAGTTATACCTGTTTTCTCCATTCAGTAGCCCTCCAACGCTCTCAGAATAGCAATCTGCACATCTGCATTGCCCTTGTTGTATACAAACCGCTGATTTTCAGCATTATACTTGAAATTTTAAGTGAAATCTTGTATAATTTCAATAAGGGGTAGTATGCCATCTGCCATTGAATTATTGCGGATTTCGTGAATGTATCTATTTCGAGAAATCGGCTGTTTGTATTATAGAGCACCTGCGCGCAAGTTTTGCGCTGTATGCGCGCTGAATATGTGAAAAAAGCTCCATACGATCTTGTAGAGAGCTTCATAAATGTAATAAGGCTCCCAGAATACTCTGAGAGCCTTGTTTCAGCTATATGTTAGTAAATCGTCTGTTTCGTCAGAAAAGCTGCCCCGAATCAACGTCTACCTCAACTGCAAACCTATTCTGGAAATTCACTGACTTGGCATTATCATCGAATGCGAGACAGGTAAAAGTATCTGTCTCAACTGTATCAACGCCTTTCTGTTTAGGCTGATCAACTGCGATGCAAAATTTGCAGTAGCTGCGATCCTCCTCAGTTACAACGGATAAATCGGTGGTGATACGTCCTGTCATCATTATTTTGTTCAGCATAGTCTACTACTCCTTTCAGTCTTCGTCACTGCACTCGTCCAGTCCGTGCATGAGCTGAATGTATACGCACTCCGCACGTTCATGCTCCTCACCGTCCGTGGACATCATAAGTTCCAGAAAATATGCTTTTGCTTCCTCATAGTCTGTCCAGACCTCACGCTTACCGTTGCATACGGTAGTGACTTTGTTTGATCTCGGCATTGCCAATTCAGGTGTTTTCAACATGGCTGTTACCTCCAAAAGTTTTATTGTGACTCCATTATATCCGATAAAACTACCTGAGTCCAGCTCTGTGGAAGGATTGTAATAATTCTTGTGAAAAGCGCAGCAAAAAGTTGATTTTCCCCGGTACATTGCGCTGTAATGATGATTGACTTTTTCGGTGGTATGTGCTATGATATAAAAAGTACAAGAAGCTTAAAAGCAAGTAAGAAGGAGTTCGTATGAAGCTGGATAAGGATCATATAAACAGTATAATTCATGGAAACAGCAGGTTTTTCTCGGCTTATTCCGATCCGGATCCTTACTTTATGTATACTCGTAAGGGATATACCGAAGATTTCGAGGAGAAGATTATTGACATCTATTACGACAAGCTGAGATATGCTGTGCAGAATGCAGAGAAGCTTGTCAATGAGATGTTCAGAGAAGAATTCTACGATTTTTACGGAGTTGATAAAAACGCTGTATCTTCTCCTGAACAAATGAAAACTGAATTAGTTTTCGACTCTTTTACCATGGATATTGATGATATGTCTATAGCTGTTTATTTTTCAAATAAGAGCTTTATGTTCGGACATTTTATTGACGCACGCTGGGATGCTGACTGGAACTTCAGGTGTTACTGGATAGATTAAAAACACGGATAGCCGTTGCATAAATGGCTGTCCGTGTTTTGGGTTTCACATTTCTCTGTTGCAGATTTCCGCATACACATCTTCGGGTATCATCGGTGAGCATATCTCCGCAAGCAATTTTTCATCTATTTCGCCTGTCTCAGCATACTGCTTTCCTGCCTGCTTCACAAGCTCAAATCTCGGCACAGTTACCTCTGCTGCTTCGGGAGCATTGAACATCGGACTTTCGGGGACGGTGATGATAGTGTGGTTATTTGGGAACATCAGCTTGAACTGCATGACTGCAGGCTCAAAATTCTGCTTGGTGTTCGGGAAACCGCAGCCGCAGGTCATCATGTATTTCAGGCGCGAAAAATCCGCCTGCCCGACGTGAACATACCTGTCACCCTGCTTCTTCATCGCCATACTTGAAAGCGGCATTGTACGGTCAGCAAAAGCCTTTAAAGATGCAGGCATTCCGTAGCAGTAAAGCGGGTAGCTGAACAGCAAAAGATCGCCCTCCAGCACTTCGCTGAGAAGTTCTTTCATGTCATCGTTATGGATGCACTCTCCGCCGTTACGCTTACAAGTGAAACAGCCCGTGCAATATTCGATATGCTTGTCGATAATATCAACGATGTGAATCTCCTGCGGAGCAGCTTCTTTCATGCCTTCAAGGAACGCCCGTGTTATGTGCATCGTGTCACTTTTTTCACGCTTGGGACTGCCGTTCAGAACAAGTATTTTCATAGTGATCTTTCTTCTTCCGCCTCTCAGTTTTTATGCTGATATTTTTATTATAAACACGTGCGGAAGTCACGTCAATCCACGCTCCGCAGAGTGGATTATTTCGATGATTTTTTCTCTGTTCAGGTTTTGGAGAATGGTGGCTGTCACCAGAATTTCCAGCACATTGTTTATCAGGTTTCTGTATTACAATGTGCAGAGCTTGCTGGGGGTGATTTTTGACCTTGTAGGCATCATATTTTTTCTGACTGATTGTTCCAATTTTTTGCTCTTGTTTACTCAGGGGTATGGGGAAGTTTCCCTCAGCAAGCATCGTGTATTGTTTGCACAGTTCTTGTGTACACAATACACCGAGCTTGCTGGGTGTGAATCTGAACTTGGATTTTTGTTTTCTTCTGGACTGTTTAGCTCGGTCATTTTTTCTTTTTGATGTTCGGGGTCCAAGGGGTGGAAACCTCTTGCGAGCTATGTATCGGAGCATTCAAATCTGAAAATTTGTAATGCGGAGATACCGAGCTTGCTGGGATTGATTATGCCCCCTTGGTACTTCTCTGTATCCGAGTCATCAGGCTCGGTGTTTTTGCTCACTTGTGGTCAATAATTTTGTATCAGATCTTCATCTATTATCGTTCGGGGGGCATAGGGGTACAATTCCAACAACTTAAGCGTAATTGGCATTTACCCCGCAAAAAAATCAAATAG
>ERZ1673741.2710-NODE-2710-length-11924-cov-4.290252_pt1 | contig 11924 bp, 10 predicted proteins | sample MGYA00580209_ERZ1673741 | MGnify/ENA primary metagenome ERZ1673741 (study PRJEB41218, sample SAMN15661754) | gut metagenome | host: Homo sapiens | place: Canada: London | collected 2015-08-20/2019-03-30 | study: EMG produced TPA metagenomics assembly of... | reverse complement strand
GCTATCAAGGGCGCAACAGATCAGGACATTGCCGATGCCTTCCGCGTTTCGCGCAGGACCATCATTCGCTGGCGACAGACGTACCCGTCGTTCAATACGGCCTGTCAGAGCGGAAAAGAAGTCGCCGACGCAAAAGTAAAAAAATCTCTGTTTGAACGCGCTGTAGGCTTTGAATATCAGGAAAAGGAAAGCGTCATTGACGTAGACCCTCGGACTGGTGAGCAGAAGCCGGTCCGGGTCAGAACGCTCACGAAGAAAGCCGTTCCCGATACAATGGCGCAGATGTACTGGCTCAACAACCGATGCCGGGATGAGTTCTCCCAGACCCAGAAGGTTACGCTTGACGGAGCTGTTCAGACATCCCCGTTCGATAACCTGACGGATGATGAACTCCGCCGTTTGGCTCAAATGGACGAGGGCCTTGATGGCGACGCGGAATAATGTTTCGCCTGCCAAGCGTAAGTACCTCGGCTCAAATGCCCGGATTGCGCTGGCGAAACGGCACTACGCCGATTATGTCCAGTACGTCCACATGGGCAGGTGGAAAAGAGCCAGACACCTCGACCTCGTGTGTGAGAAGCTGGAAAGCATCATGGAGGGGAAGACCAAGCGGTTGATGATATTCATGCCGCCGCGCCACGGCAAGTCCATGACCGTGACCGAAACCTTCCCCTCGTTCTATCTGGGAAAGAACCCAGAGAAGCGTGTCATCGAGATCAGCTACAGCGGCGACCTTGCCCAGCAATTCGGCAAGCGGAACCGCGATAAGGTCGAGGAGTTCGGTCCTACGCTGTTTGGGCATACCATCTCCCAAGTGCAGGCCACCAAAACGAACTGGAACCTCGACAACGGCATGGGCGGCATGATCTCCGTTGGTATCGGCGGCTCCATCACCGGCTATGGCGCAGACCTGCTTATCGTCGATGACCCCATCAAGAACCGCGCCGAGGCTGAATCTGCCACCTACCGCGATAAGCTGTGGGACGAGTACCAGTCCACGGTGAGTACCCGACTGCACGCAGGCGGCGCTGTTATCATCATCCTTACCCGCTGGCACGAAGATGACCTTGCCGCCCGGCTCCTGAACCCGGAGTACGGCAAGGTTGAGGACTGGGACATTATCTCGCTCCCGGCCGTTTGCGAAGATCCGGCTACCGACCCTCTGGGCCGTGAGCTAGGCGAGGCGCTGTGGCCTGCGGGCGGCTACGACGAAGCATGGGCTGCACAACAGAAAGAGACCGTCGGTACATACGCATGGTCTTCTCTGTATATGCAGACCCCCACACCGAGCTCCGGCGGTATGTTCAAGAGAGAGTGGTGGAAACGCTGGGCGGCGCTGCCGTCCGGCCTGCATGACTTCATCCAGTCGTGGGACTGCACCTTCAAGGACAAGGACGGTTCAGACTTCGTTGTTGGACAGGTCTGGGCAAGGAAAGGCGCAGACCGCTATCTGCTCGATCAGGTGCGTGGCCGCATGAGCTTCACGGAAACGCTGGATGCCATGCGCGGGCTTTCCTCCAAGTGGCCCCAGACCACAAGAAAGCTGGTCGAGGACAAGGCCAACGGCACGGCGGTCATCGACGTGCTGAAGAAAGAAATCCCCGGAATCATCCCGGTGGAGCCGTTTGGTGGCAAGGTGGTCCGCGCCCATGCGACCACCGCTGTGGCTGAAGCTGGGAACGTCTACATCCCAGCGGCATCTGCCTGCCCGTGGGTGATGGACTTTGTGGAGGAAATGGCGGCGTTCCCAAGCGGTGCGCACGATGACCAAGTTGACTGCTATTCGCAGGCGAACGCCTATTACAACGACAATACGTTTGATATTCGTTCGCTGATAACGTAAGAAAAGAGGTGAATGCAATGCTGATTATTTTCTCGGTCAATGACCAGAAAATCACCCATGACCTAAAAGGCCAGCTTGTCGCAGGCAGCGTAGACATTGTGCAGGCCGCATTCAAATTTGACAGCTCGTGGGATGAACTGGACAAGATCGTCGTCTTCACGAGCAGCGCTTGTCCCAAGCCCGTCCCGGTGCAGTTTGCCGATGAGGCGTTCTACATCCCGAAGGATGTGCTGAAGCCCGGCAAGCTCTACGTTTCCGTGGTCGGTTTCGGGCTGGACGGCCGGAAGAAAACTACGCAGAAGTGGGACATCATGCAGGCTATCACCGTTCAGAAGTGTGGCGATGGCGGCGATTGTGACCTGCTGCGATATTTGGCACAAGGTCAGGTCGCCGACGGGAAAGTCGCAAAGGACGAAGAAGTCAAAGATATGCTGGACACTGTGTTTGGCAAATCGGAAGCTCCCAAACCAGACCCCGGTGGCTCGGACTCCAATGACAAGAACGTCAGCGAGGATGACATTGCCACCGATAAGGACGTAGCCGATATGCTCAACAAAGTATTTGGCTGATGTCCTCTCGCCCTTGAAAGAGGGCCTTAATTCGTCATAGCAGCGCTGAAACTGCTGTGAAATATAATTTTGGAGGTATGCAAATGCCCGTATCCGCAAGTAAGCTTGTAACCCTCGCTCAGTTGCAGGCGCAGGCGGAGAGAGTGAAGCAGGAGCTGGCGAAGTACACGCTGGCATCCGAGCTTGGCTCCCTCGCCAAGAAGAGCGAAATTTCGGAAGCTGACCTCTCGGCTGCTCTGAAGTCCGTTATTGACGGAAAGATGGATGCAGCAGACAGCATGACGACCGAGGCAATCAACAGTGCCATCGCCACCGCCATTGCAAAGTCTGCTCATGCACGCTTCGAGAAAGTTGAGAAGGTTCCTTCCAACGATGAGGCGCAGGATAATGTGCTGTATCTGGTGATGAATGCTGCCACCGGGTACTACGACATTTACGCTAAGGTCGGTGAGAAAGTCGTCCGTCTGGATGATACCACCGTTGACCTGAGCAACTATGCGACCATCGAACAGCTGAATGCCGTTTCTGGCGGCATTGGCGGCACGGTGTATGCAGGCACGAAGGAAGACCTGTCTGCATCCGATGATTCGGTTATCGCCGCGTATTTCAAGGCGCACACCGATGTGGCCGTCAAGAAGGGCGATGTCTTCGTGGTCACGACCACCGTTGGCAACTCTACCTACGAGAAGTCCGCCTACTTCTACGACGGCAAGGCGTGGGTGGCGATGACCGGCAATGTTGATGCCGATAAGGTCATCCTGCGCGAGAACATCACGCTGGCCGGTGGCTATACGCAGGTCGGCAACCTGACCAAGAGCCAGAACGGCACGGCCACTTTCGCCACCAAAGGCAAGAGCGTCATGGATGCCCTGACCGAGATTTTCAGCAAGCGGCTCCAGCCCAGCATCACCGCCCAGCCGTCCATCGGCACGTTCACGCTGACCGGTGCTGGTGCTGTTGAGGCCGGCACTAAGGTAGCTGCTGCGGCCTACTCTGGCGCAACGCTGAATGCTGGCTCCTACCAGTACGGCCCGGCCACCGGCGTTACCGCCACCAACTGGAAGGTCGAGCGTATCACCAATGCGGCCACCACGCAGGTGACTACTGCTGATGCAGCATCCCTGACCGCTGGCTCTGACAACAACGGCGGCGCTGGCTTCATCATCGGCGATGCAGGTGACAATGCCGTGTCCAGCCTGAAGTACCGCGTGACTGCAACCCACGGTGCAGGCGTGACCGCAAAGGACAATCTCGGCGCTGACTCCAGCCCGGTCGTTGCCATTGCGGCAGGTAGCAAGACCAAGGACACCGCTGCCTACACCCCGTTCCGCAACGTGTTCTACGGTGCGTCCACTGGCAAGCCTGCTCTGGACAGCACGGCTATCCGCGCACTGGGCAAGACCGGCAAGGCTTACGCCGCCGGTACGCTGACCATCAACGTCCCCGTCGGTGCGCAGCGTGTGGCGATCGCCTGCATTGCGACGGCCAAGGGTGTCACCAAGGTCATCAACGAAACCGCGATGAACGCGGATGTCACCAGCACCTTCACCAAGTCTACCGTGTCCGTCGAGGGCGCAAATGGCTATGCGGCGAAGGATTACAACGTCTGGGTCTTTGAGCCTGCTGTTGCCTATGGCAATGCCGCAGTCCTCAAGGTTACGCTGGGCTGAGAGGGGAGGAACTGAACATGGCTGTGAACAATACCGCAAAGGCATACTCCAACATGGAGTTCCCCCTGAGCATGAAACGTCAGGATGCTTTTGCTCTTGACCCGACCTGCGTCTGGCCTTCTCTGGCGGAGGCGCAGAACTATGCAAAGACGAACCCGACCGCATACATTGGTCAGGTTCTCTCCGTGGTCGCAGATGACGTTGCTACGGCATACACCATCAAGAACGCTGCTGGCGATCTCGCCCCTCTGGGCGCTGCCGCAGTTGATATTGCGACCGATTCCGAAGTGAGCGAGATGCTGAGTGAAGTATTTTCCACCGATAACACCTGATAACGATATGGAGGAACGAACGATATGGCATACAATGAGGAAAAGCTGGCCCGCCTGAAGCACCTGAAGCAGCTCGCACAGAAAGCTAAGGCTGAGAGCGACGCTGTTGCTACTCGTGTTAAGGCTCTGGAAGATGCTGGCGCACAGGCCAACGTGCTGGAGACCATTAAGGTCAACGGCGTGGTGCAGAGCATCGAGGATAAGGCTGTGGACATCAAGGTTCCCGGCTACACTGTGGAGAAGTCTGAGAAGTCCGGCGACTATGCTGCTGTCTACCAGCTCATGAAGGATGGCGTTGCCGTTGGCGCGGCTATCAACATTCCGAAGGATATGGTGGTTAAGTCTGGCTCTGTTGTGACCAACCCCACCGGCCAGCCCAAAGGCACTTATATCAAGCTGGTTCTGGCAAATGCCACCAACGACACCCTGTACATTGATGTCGGCGGCCTGATCGAGTACGTTACCTCCGGCTCTGCTGCGGGTGATATGGTTGTCATCGCCATTGATGAGCAGACTCATAAGGTCACCGCATCTATCACCGACGGCGCAATCACTAAGGCAAAGCTGGAGACCGAGGTACAGACCGCCCTGAACAAGGCCCATGAGCACGCCAACAAGGCACTGCTGGACACCTACGACCAGACCAACGCCAACATCAAGGATGCCGTCGGCAAGAAGCACTCTCACGCCAATGCGGCCGAGCTGGACAAGATCGCTACCGGCGATAAGGCAAAGTGGGACGCCACCTCCACCAAGGTTGAAGGCATTGCTGAGGGTGCTACCAAGGTCGAGGCCAGCACCACCGAAGGCAATATTAAGATCAATGGCGTGGAGACCGCGGTCGTTACCATCGCCACCGACACTGAGGTCACTGAGATGCTGACCGAGGTCTTTGGCGCAACCGCCTGATAACCCATAAGTAAGAATGCAGCGGCAGGGGAATGGACTCCTGCCGCTGTTATTTTTGGAAAGGAAAGCGAACATGAGCGACAAACTCAACACGCTTGAAGCGCTTAGGCTTGCTTCTCTGAAGGCAAAGGGTTACACGGCAGAACAGATTGCAGCGTTGTCTTCTGCGATGGAAGACATCATCAAGGACATCAACGATTCACTGAAGACCTGCGAAGATCATGTACAGTCGGCTCATGCTCCTGCCAATGCGGAAGAAAACGTCATCGTTAGCATCCAGAGGAATGGGCAGGCTATCCCTCCCGACAACAAAGTCGTGAACATCGAGGTTCCGACCAAGACCTCTGCGCTGGAGAACGACTCCGGCTATGCTACGGCGGATGAAGTTCAGGAAAAGGTCAACGGGGCCGGGCATCTGAAAGCCGTCCCTGTCGATGCTCTCCCTGCGCCCAGTGAGGCCAACGCTGACACCATTTATTTCCTTCGTAAGAACAACAGTGAAGCTGGGAAGCAGTACAGAGCGTACAAGCTCATCCACGGCATCTTTGAGATCGTCGGCTCTGCCGAGGTGGACCTCACCAGCTATGCTACACGGGAAAGTGTGGCAAAGGCGGATGATGACCTCATCAAGGGCATCTACGACAACATGACCGCAAGCAGCGAGAAGTATCTGGGCAGCGGGAACCTGCTGCTGTTCTGGACGCTTCTGAAAAGCCTGCTCAATGGTCATGAATCCAGCATCAACGACCTGCTGGCCCGCGTGAAGTTGCTGGAGCTGATTCTGAGTGCTGATGTTACCGGCAATCCATACTATGTCACCTTCAACACCCTGACGGATGTTGTGGTATCCTCTGGCATCTGGAACAAGTCGGATGGACGTATTGAATTTTAACAGGAAGGAGGAAGCGCAATGCACATACCTGAAGATGAGGCCGAGCGTCGGCGTTTGAATGAGCGTGGCCGTGAAATCCTCCGGCGGAAGAACGGCGCTGTGCGTCCGCATCGTGAGGATGGCTATGTGAACCTCCTGAACAAGTACGGAACCAAGCAGGACAACTCCGAGGCGTACAAGTTTGAACGGGAGCCGGTCATCCCTGATATGCAGCTCACCGGGCTGTATGAGGGCAACGGGCTGTTCTCCAAAATCATTGATACGCCTGCCGAGGAAGCGCTGAAGCATGGCTTCGACCTGAACCTGAAAAGCGACGAGTTGAACGCCTTTGTGGAAGACGCTCTGGATGATCTCGAATGGGAAGAGAGAGCCGCCACCGCAATCAAGTGGGCGCGGCTCTATGGTGGTGCTCTTATCGTCATGCTGATCGACGATGGGCGCGGGCTGGAGGAGCCTGTTGACTGGGAACATATCCGTAGCATTGATGAGCTGCGCGTCTATGAGCGCTCCATCGTGCAGCCTGACTACGCCAGCCTGTACCAGCAGGACTACGGCGGGAAGGGCGTTGGGAACCGGGTGTCCAAGTTCGGACAGCCGGAATATTACTATGTTTCCAGCATCTACGGTTCCTTCAAGGTCCATGAGAGCCGATGTCTGGTGTTCCGCAACGGCGTTCTGCCGGAGCAGACCTCCAATGCAACCTACCTGTTCTGGGGTATGCCTGAATACGTCCGCATTCGCCGGGCGCTGCGGGAAACCGTAACAGCCCACACCGACAGCGTGAAGCTGCTGGAGCGGAGCGTGCAGGCCATCTACAGCATGAAGGGTCTTGCCTCTCTGCTGACCACGGATGACGGCGAGAACCAAGTGCTGAAGCGCCTACAGCTTGTAGACACTTCCCGTGGTCTGCTGAACAGCATTGCCATTGACTCCGAGGGAGAGCAGTACGACTTCAAGACGTTCCAGTTTTCCGGTGTCAAGGATGTCATCGACGCGACCTGCAATATGCTGTCCGCGCTGACGAACATCCCCCAGACGATTCTGTTTGGCCGCTCACCGGCCGGCATGAACGCCACCGGCGACAGCGACTTCGAGAGCTATTACAACTTTGTGGAGAAGATTCAGCGCTTGATGCTGAAGCGTAATCTCCGCACACTGCTGGACGTTGTGTTCCGGGCGGGCATCGCTTCAGGCGATGTGGCCGAGGAACCCGACTACAAGCTGGAGTTCAAGCCCCTGTGGAGCCTGAGCGACACAGAGCAGGCCGCAGTTGACCAGACCAAGGCTCAGACCGCTCTGGTCAAGGCCCAGACTGCGCAGGCATACGTCGATATGCAGGCGCTCGACCCCACCGAGGTGCGCCGCCGCCTTGCGTCCGATGAGGAGTTTGATGTCGAAGACATCATCTCCGAGGATGACGAGGATGATCTGTTGCAGTCGCTGCTGGGTACTGAGCCGAGCGCCATGAGCGACGTGGAAGCCGCCCAGAAGAACATTGAGCAGGGGCAGGCTCCGGGCGGCGAGGAACAGAGCGCTACCGTAGCACCTACGGCCACTCCGCCGACCACCAATGCCGATGCCACCGACACTGACTATGGTGTCGGCGTTCTTGTTGTGCAGGATGGCCGGTTTCTCTGCGGCACTCGCCTGAAGGGCGGCTCTGTTGGTGGACCGGGTGGGCATATCGAGGCGGGGGAGTCCCCGGAAGATGCAGCTATCCGCGAAACACAGGAGGAGTTCGGCATCACGCCGAAAGACCTCATGCCGGTAGCCTTCCTGAGCGACCTGAAACCGCCGTACTGCCCGTCCCATGTGTTCCTCTGCACGGATTTTGACGGCAGCATCCGGTGCGCTGATGGCGAGATGACCTCTCCGGGGTTCATCACCGCCGAAAAGGTGGCCGAGCTGTCCACTCAGAATCCGGAACGTCTGTTCCCGCCGTTTGCCCAGAGCATCACCGCGCTGTTCGACGTTTTATCGTCAAATCCCGGTTTGACATCGGATGCACAAAATGCTAAGATGAAAGATAGGATGGACTTCAACGAAGCCGACCACCCACGGGATGAAAACGGGCAGTTCGCAGAGGGCGAGGGTAGCAGCTCTGGCTCCACCGAAAGCGGGCCTGCGGTATCTCCCGAAGGCGAAAACGTCCCCTGCACTGGGTTTGCTTCTCCTGCAAGGCTTGAAGATCATGCCACCCGCCACGGGTTGGCTGAGATGGGCTTTGCGACGAAAGAGGAATACCAGCAGAAGGGCATCGACTTTCTGAAGCAGCCTTGTGGCGGTGATGTTATTGGTTATGCTCGGCCTGATGGCGTAGTTGTTCGGTTCAACACCAAAACGACAGAGTACGCAACCGGTGTTCCCGGTGGGCCGCTTAAAACCTACATGAAAGCCAAGTGCAACCGAAAGACTGGCGAGGCACGGCCCGAAGTCGCCATGAAGTATTACGAGTTCAATAGGGAAAAGGACCTGAAGGAGGAAGACGATGAGCAAGGCAGTTAAATGCCCGGTATGCGGGCAGACCGAACTTGTCGATGACGGCGATGTCTGCGATGTCTGCAAGTGGTTCCATGACCGCTATCAGGAGGAGTTTCCTGATGAGGAGGACTGCGAGAACCACATGAGCCTGAACCAAGCCCGCGAGGCATGGAAGAACGGGCAGAAGGTAGAGTGATTGCAATGTACAACTTCATTGCAATCTACCGGTTGCTGGAGGATGCCGGATATATCGAGGTCTTCGGCCATAGAACGAGGATAACCCTTCGTGGACTGGAGTATCTACAACAGAATAGCCTGATGCAGCGAGCCGTACGCCTCATGTGAGGTTTGCGGCTTTTCTGCTGTGTAAGAGCGATGGGAAACCACCGCTCTTTTTGTTTGCCCGAATTTCCCATCTCAAAAACGGAACGGAGAAAGAGCATGAACAAGGTCACGATTTACAGATATGACGAAAACAAACCCATGCGCACCCTGAACCTGAACGGCGAACCGTGGTTCGTTCTGCGGGATGTGTGCGAAGTCTTAGGGTTGGGCAACAGCCGCATGGTTGCAGACCGTCTGGACGAGGATGAGAAGGGGGTAAGTCAGATTGACACCCTTGGCGGCGTGCAGAATGCCACCATCATCAGCGAGTCCGGCCTGTACAACGTCATCCTGCGCAGCGATAAGCCGGAGGCCAAACCCTTCCGCAAGTGGGTCACGGCCGTGGTGCTGCCCAGCATCCGCAAGAACGGCGGCTACATTGCCGGGCAGGAGGAGCTTTCCCCGCAGGAGCTTATGGCAAAGGCCCTGCTGGTCGCGCAGAAGACCCTGACTGACCGCGATGCCCGCATCAAGGAGCTGACGGCGCAGAACCAGATCATGCAGCCGAAGGCCGAGTATTTTGACGAGCTGGTGGCCCGGAACCTGCTGACCAACTTCCGCGAAACCGCCAAGGAGCTGGGCATCAAGGAGAAGGACTTCATCGGCTGGCTGCTCGACCACAGGTACGTCTACCGTGACCAGAAGAACAAGCTGATGCCGTATGCGGCAAAGAACAACGGTCTGTTCGAGGTGAAGGAGGGCAAGGGTCGGCACAATGATTGGACCGGGACCCAGACGCTCATCACCCCGAAGGGCCGTGAAACCTTCCGCCTGCTGTGTAAGGAACCGCCTGTTTTACCGCAGTTCACCACATTGTAAACCGACATCAGGGCGATTGTAAACCAGAAAAGAGCCGTTTTTCCACCGCAATCACCGAAATGGTCGGAAAACACTAAGCCCGAAATTGGCTGTTTTGGGAATATATCCACCTGTTTTTGGATAAATATTCAAAAATGGCCGAAAATAGGCCAAAATCCGCAGGAACGTCCACCGGACAATCCGGCGGAGCGTCCGACTATAACCGTACCTTACCCAACCAAACCGTAACCTGTTGCCAAATTTTCACTTCGTTCAAATTTGCCAACGGTGCGGGCGCGGGGCCGAGCATCAGGCAGGGGCTTTTTGCAACTGCCGCAAATAAAGCCATCCAGCGGCTTTCAACCCTCTGACACAAAATTATCCCACAAGCACATTTGGGACGTTTCCCGGCACTCATCAGAAGCTCTCAGAGGGCATTAAGCCATAATCTCAACTGCGGCGGTGCAAATCGCCGCTTTTTTGCTGTTCAGAACCAGAAAAGGAGGCGAAAACAGTGAATGATACCGTCCACGGACACATGGTACAAGACCTGCTCCGCCACCGCTTCGGCAGTCACGATAACCTGATATGCAAATATTCATCCAAGTACCCTGTGCAGGCGGAACGCGAGTTCCAGCGGCTCACCAATGCCTACATCCGTATCTTGAACGAACTGCTGAAGGAGTATCTGCCGGAGATCAGGGACGCGGCCCGCGCAGAGCGTGAAGCTGGTCAGCGCCATGATGACGCTTCAGACCTGATTGCAAAGGTCAAAACGGTTTTCTCCAAGATGACCGTGGAGCTGGAGCGGCGCACCTCTATGTTTGGCCTGCGCAGCAAGATCGAGTCTATGGCAAAGCTCACGCGGAAGTTGAGCATCCGGGAGTGGAAGAAGGCCGTCAAGTCCACGCTGGGCATCGACCTGATGGATGACTACTACACCGGCGAGCTGTACAGAACGATGATGGAACGCTGGGTCGAGGATAACGTGGCGCTCATCAAGACCATCCCGCAGGAAAGTCTGGGGCGTATGCGCCAGATCGTGCTGGAGGGCTATCGGAACGGCGAAACCACAACGGCCATCGTCAAGCAGATTCAGCGGACGTACAGCGTAGACCGGCGGCACGCCCAACTGCTTGCCCGCGACCAGATCGCCAAGCTGAACGGTGACATCACCCAGCAGCAACAGCAGGACGCAGGCGTGGTGGAGTACGTCTGGTCAACCTCTGGCGATAGCCGCGTCCGCCCAAGCCATGCTGCATTGAACCACAAGCGGTTCCGCTGGGATGACCCGCCGGTGGTCGATGAAAAGACCGGGCGGCGCTGTCACCCCGGCAAAGACTACCAGTGCCGCTGCTGCGCACTGCCGGTCTTCAACATCAAAACCGTTGACCTGCCGGTCACGAAAGGGGGCGATGGCCGTGGATGAAACCATCCTGTAAGACCTGAGAGGGGAGTTGTTCAACATGGAAAATGATATGAAGGTTCAGCGCTTTGACAGCCTGCCGCTGGATGCCACCTATTTCACAGATGAGGGCTACCTTGTAGACCATCCCATCGTGACATCGGTGGGCATTTTTGTTTATCACAACCCGGACGGTTCCGAGCGCCGGGAGCTGCGGTTGCCTGAAGAAGTCTTTGCTGAAAAGAGCCTTGCGTCCTACAAGGGGAAGCCCATCATCGTAACGCATGATGCTGGCTACGTTGACACCGACAACGTGAAAGAGGAGAGCATCGGCACGATTTTGTCGGAGGGCTACCGGGACGGCGATGATGTCCGTGCAGAAATCATCATCCACGACACCGACAGCCTGAAAAAGTACAAAATGCGTGAGCTGTCCTGCGGCTACAACCTGCGTCTGGACGAAACGCCCGGTGTCTGGGAGGGGCAACCCTATGATGCCATTCAGCGGGACATCGAAATCAACCATCTTGCCCTTGTCGATAAGGCGAGGGCTGGTGAACAGGCCCGGCTCAACATTGATGGGCAGGGCCACGACTGCATGAAAGGAGAAAAACTGAACATGGAAAAAACCACCAAGAGAA
>ERZ1673741.2705-NODE-2705-length-11929-cov-11.553310_pt1 | contig 11929 bp, 10 predicted proteins | sample MGYA00580209_ERZ1673741 | MGnify/ENA primary metagenome ERZ1673741 (study PRJEB41218, sample SAMN15661754) | gut metagenome | host: Homo sapiens | place: Canada: London | collected 2015-08-20/2019-03-30 | study: EMG produced TPA metagenomics assembly of... | reverse complement strand
TGACCTCAAGTGTCCCGGAAAGCCTAAAAACCCGCTCTACCTATAGTCCAGATACGAAGCAAAAACAGAAATGTCTCCTGTTTCAAATGAAGGTCAGGAGAATAACGAGACGGTTGTTTTAGATTTCATCATGGCCAACGGTTCTGTAAAACCGAAGGAATGCGAAGCTGGTCCGCGATCACGAGCGCAGTCCGTCATAGACGAGGCTTTCTGGCGGTTTTTTTTGGCCATTCAACATTTTGTTCACTTAGCAGTAAGGATTCAGCATTATGACTAGACAATATTTGTCATTGTCACTGTGCATAATTATGTTGTTTGACTAGTCAAAATTCTAGAAGATGCCTTTACATGTTTTTGCTCCAGACGTAAAATAGGCAGAAAATCTCTCTTTGGAGCCTTTCATGTCCGAGATTGTCTATCGTCCCAGAATCGTCGACTCACGGTTGCAACAGTTTTTAAGAGCTTTCGGTGCGGTATGCATCGAAGGTCCGAAATGGTGCGGGAAAACAAGTACGGCGCGAGAGATTTCAGCCAGCGCTGTTTATATCGGTGACCCGGCTCAAAATTTCGTTAATCGTCAGTTGGCCCAATTGCAGCCAGCGGTGATTTTGGACGGCAAGACACCGCGCCTGATCGATGAATGGCAAGAATATCCGCCGCTTTGGGATGCTGTTCGTTATCGTGTGGATGAACTTGGCAAGAAGGGCCTATTTATCCTGACAGGTTCCTCCACTCCTAACCACAAGGGAATTCTGCACAGCGGTGCCGGTCGTATCGGCAGACTTCGCATGCGCCCCATGTCACTTTGGGAATCCGGTGATTCTGATGGGAAAGTTTCGCTTGAAGCTTTGTGTCACGGACAAATTGAACCTGCCATGACCGGCGACGTGAACCTTAAAAATCTTATCCATCTCATTGTCCGAGGTGGATGGCCGGGTTCGCTTTCTCTAGATTCGTCAGACGCACAACTTATAGCGCAGCAGTACATCACCGCAGTCCTTGAGGACGATGCAACACGAATTGATGGCGTCGAGCGCGATCGAAACAAACTGGAAAAACTTCTTAAATCGTTGGCTCGACAAGAAAGCACCACTGCCACTGCAAGCGCAATTCAGCGAGATGTTACAGAGTTCGAACAACTGGCTCTTTCTCGTACCACACTTGCCAATTACTTGGACGTATTTGATCGTCTGTTTCTAACGGATAACCAGTTACCCTTCGCACCTTCCGTTCGATCATCACAACGTCTTAAGCAAGCCGTCAAACGTCATTTCTGTGACCCATCGCTTGCGGCGGCAATCCTTAGGATAGGTCCTGAGGCTCTCCTCTATGACCTCAAAACCCTTGGCTTCCTTTTCGAAGCCCTATGCGAACGTGACTTACGAATCTATGCGGAATCCTTCGGCGGGGACCTCTTTCATTATCAGGACTACAACAATCAAGAGATTGATGCTGTTATCTCGATGCCTGATGGGTCTTGGGCAGCTTTCGAAATTAAGCTCGGGGCCGGACAGATCGATGCCGCAGCAAATAATCTCTTGAAAATCCAAGCCAGCCTAAAAACCGAGAATCCGAATAGTTCGCCTACCGTTCTTTGTGTGCTTTGTGGTTTGTCCAATGCTGCCTATCAGAGGCCGGACGGTGTTTTTGTCGTACCCCTGACTTCGATGAAGCCATGAGCTAAAGGCTACTACGTCATCTTCCGCGCAGAGAGGAGCGGAAGTGAGATCGTGAAGCTTGATGTACTCAAGAACGGGACGTTTTCTCTCATTTCCTATAAGGAGCGGCCGGAAAAGTTCAAGGGTCTGATGGAGGACCTGGGGACAGCCTGGAGAAAAGCAGAGAGCCCGGCAGACATCCCGACAAGCGGCGATGAATATTGGGTAACGAATTACCCCGGCGTATTCGGGCTACTTGAAGCGTTGGGTCTTTCGAAGGAGCAGCCCAACTCAAAAACTAAACCTGTCGTTACGGCGCAGGACCTGGTCGTCCCACGCAAGCGTGGACGTGTGGACGTCCGCGCGTTCGACCGATCATCTACGGGCCGCCTCGTCCTCGAGGCAGGCCTCGTAAAATCCGATAGTACCAACGGATGTGAAAGCTTTATTCATCCAACGATTTTTGATGGCAGGACGAATTCGGCCCAAAGTTTTTTGAGCATCGTCATGCCTTTTTCGAGCTCTGAGAGTTCGATGTATTCATCGACGCCGTGGGCCTGACGGATTGACCCCGGGCCGAGGACCACCGTGGCGCCGAGCTGCTGCAGGAACGAGGCTTCCGTCGAGTAGCTCACGAAGGCCCCTTCGCGCCCGGCAATGGCTTCGATGCGGGATCTGAGCCCGGGATCGGGGTTGATGAAGGGATCAAGATCGGGGTAGAGCACTTCAAGCGTTGTCGACGCAGGAGAGGCGGCGGCAAGCCGCTTCATGGATTCGTCGAGCATTCCGCGGATTTCCGCGGCATTGCATTTCGGGAGCGGCCGGATGTCGAACTCGAGCCGCGCCTCGGCGCAGACGCGGTTTACATTGTCGCCCCCGCGGATGGACCCGATGTTGAGGGTCGGGTAGGGCACGCCCGGGAGGCCGGGATGATCGAACTCCTTTTCGCGCCGCGTTTTGAGGCGGGCTTCAAGGCTGTTGAGTTCCTCCACGGCGAGTGCAGCAGTCTTGACGGCATTGATGCCCTGGGTCGGGTCGGACGAATGGGCGCCGCGCCCTCTGATGATGATCGCGCGTCCCATGTACCCCTTGTGGCCGAAAACGGGCGAGAGTTCTGTGGGTTCGCCGACAACGGCGAGCTGCGGCATGACGCCGAGGTTCTTTAATTCCGGGACGGCTGCGCGGGCACCCGCCATGGACGTTTCCTCGTCACAGGTGATGAGAACGCCGAAGCCTTTTTCCGCAGCTTCCGGATGACGGCGGGCGAGCGCCATCGCTGAAGCGATGAAGCCCTTCATGTCGCAGGAGCCGAGCCCGTAGGCTCTGCCGTCGCGGATCGTCAGGGACCAGGGCGAATTCGTCCAGAGTTCCGGGTTGCAGCCCACCGTGTCGGAGTGTCCGGAGAGGAGAAGGCCGCCCGGCGTCGTGCGGCCGGTCATGGGGCCTTTGAAGGCAAATAGGTCGGCTTTCCCGGGCTTGTATTCGAAAACGCGGGTATCGAAGCCCAGCGCTTCGAATTCTGACTTCGCCCAGTCGATGAGCGGGCGGTTCGGCTGGTCGCTTTCGGGTGCAATGTCGCTCACGGTATTGAAGGCGACGAGTTTTTCTAGGTAGTGCAGACAATCAGAGATGACGGACATCGGATGCTCGCTTGTTTCTGGAGGCGCTGACGGACCGGAAGCATCGCTTCCCGCGGAACATCAGGCAAGATTCGAATTCTTCGAAACATAATGCAAACGCATGAACCCGGCTCGTCTGCCTGCGGGTCTCGGTCTGAATGATCAAGTCCCATGAGGCAAAACGCTGATATCGCGTGCCGCCGGTGCCGGGCGCCCTCCATTCTGAAAGGCTTTCAAAATGAATGACTACTACCGCTACAAAAAGCTTCGGGCCGCTATTGTCGGCGCGAGCGGCTATGCCGGAACCGAGCTTCTCCGGCTTCTTCTCGACCATCCGGATGTGACGGTCACGGCGCTTTATGTTTCCGAGCAGAGCGCCGATGCGGGAAAGCTGATCTATGAGATTGACGGGAGGCTTTGCAACAGGACGGATCTGAGGCTCAAGCCCCTCAGCGACCCGGAGGCCGCTGCCGATAATGTCGAAATCGTCTTTCTCGCCACCGAGCACGAGGTAAGCGCAAGGCTCGCGCCGGTCTTCCTCGAAAAGGGCGTCAAGGTTTTCGATCTCTCGGGCGCCTTCAGGCTTTCCGATCCGAAGCTCTATCCGAAGCACTACGGCTTCGAACACGCGCATCCGGAGCTTCTCGGGGAGGCGGTCTATGCGCTTCCGGAATATGTCGATGAAGCGAGGCTTTGCGCAACCAATCTGATTTCGCTCCCCGGGTGCTACCCGACGGCGTCGCAGCTCGCGCTCCGTCCGCTCATCGACGCGGGGCTTCTTGATCTCTCCATGCCGCCCGTCATCGACGCGGTGTCGGGAGTTTCGGGCGCCGGCAGAAAGGCGAAGCTCTCGAACGCCTTCTGCGAAGTGAGCCTCTCGGCCTACGGGATCTTCACGCACCGGCATCGCCCGGAAATCGAGGAGCACCTGGGCGGCGTCCCGGTCATCTTCAACCCGCATCTGGGCGCCTTCAAGCGCGGCATCCTTGCAACGATCACGGCGAGGCTCGCGCCCGGTGCAATTGAGGAGGCGATCAGGAGGGCTTATGAGAGCGCTTATCTTGAGCGCGCCTTCGTGCGGGTGCGCGAGGGGCTCCCGAAGCTCGACGACGTCGTCAATCAGCCTTACTGCGACATCGGCTTCAAGGTCTCCGACTCGGGCTATATCGTCATCGTGAGCGCGATCGACAACCTTCTGAAGGGGGCCGCCTCCCAGGCGGTGCAGGCGATGAACCTGCGCCTCGAGCTCCCGGAAGACGCGGGATTCTCCGTTTGAGGGCGTCGCCGCACCTCAGCCGTTTTCTAAAAGAGAGGAAGGAGCCATGGAAGAGAAAAAGAACGCCGCGCCCCTTGTCGTCAAGCTGTCCGGCAAGGCGCTCGGCGCGGAAAAGGAACTCGAACGCCTCTGCCGTGAGCTTAAAAGCGCGGGACGCGCATTCCTGCTGGTGCACGGCGGCGGCGTCGCCGTCGACCGCCTCATGGCGGATCTCGGCATTGAAGTGAGGCGCGTGCGGGGGCTTCGCGTGAGTCCTGCGGAGGAGATGCCCCTCATTGCCGGGGCGCTCGCCGGCACCTGCAGTCTGGCGCTCCGGTCCGCCGCAGTGCGGGCAGGGCTTTCTCCTCTGGGGCTCGCCGTCACGGACGGCGGAATGTGCAACGTCCTTCCGGAGGATCCGGAACTCGGGCGCGTGGCGAAGACGGCTCCGGGGAATGAAGAAGCCCGCGCCCGGCTCCTTTCGCTTCTTGATGCCGGGTGGCTTCCGGTGATTTCTTCGGTCGGACTCGATGCAGAAGGGCGCCTCTGGAACATCAATGCCGACGATGCGGCGCTATCGATTGCGGAGCTTCTCGGTGCGCCCCTCATCTTTCTCTCCGACGTCAGGGGCGTTCTTGACGGCGACATGCGGCTGATTCCGGAGCTCACGCCCGAAAGCACTGAGGTGCTGGTCCGCGACGGCGTCATTACGGCCGGCATGGTCGTCAAGATGAATGCGGCTTTTGCCGCTTCCCGGGCAACCGGAGCGCCGGTCTCGATTGCGTCCATCTTTGATGACGCGGTTCCCCGACTCCTCTTGGAAGGAAAGTTCCCCGGAACCGTCTGCAGAGTTTAATTGTCGCCAATAGAAAGTCGATTATCGACTGAGCTCCAATTTATTATCAATCAATCTTTAAATTATTATTCAATTGATTGATAATCAATGAAGAAATGTAAATTCATAAGGCGAGGGCATAACGCAGGTAGAAATATTTCTGCGCTTATGTCCCTTTTCTTGGCCTTAATCAAATTGAGCTATGCAAAATCACCTAAGCGCCGCAATTAAGCGTCCATAGAATCGAATCCTGATTCGTCTTCCGTGAAAAGGGCGGCGAAGGTGAGTAGTAAGCCTGGGGCACGCGCGCTTCTGCGAGGGAGGCCCCCCGGTTCCCTCAGGGCGACCAAGCACTCAGGCATTGTATTCCGTTGCGTTCAGTCACCCCTGAACCCCTTGCCTTTTTGTTTAAGAAGATGCTCAATAAAAGCGAAGAGCCGCAGAATAGGACCATTCCCATCGTTCCGGGCGTTCCGGAGATGCTCCTTCACATGATCCCGAAGGAGCGCGCAGGCGATATTTCCCCGCTCGGCGTGATGCTCCCCAAGGAAGCGCAGAAGAATTTCAGAGGCACGCCCTTTGAGGATCTTTACGACGAGGCGGTGAATCTCCTCAGAAACCGCAACATCACCCCCGACGAGCTTTCCTACCTTTCGAAGGCGATCAGCCAGATTCTCGTCAACCGAGACCGCGCGCCCTTCTTCATCCGCCAGGGGCGTCTTTCCGACGTCGACGACGTCGAGGGGCTCGTCCGCTACTGGGCTCAGCAGGGCGAAAACCTGCCGCGAAAGCGCGCCGACATCATCCGCAACATTGATTCCTTCGCCGTCTGCGTGCGCGACGGTCAGATGGTCGGCTGCGCGAGCCTCTTCGTCTACGACTCGGGTCTCGCGGAGATCCGCTCGCTCGGTGTTTCTCCGCTGGTTCAGCGCCAGGGCCAGGGACGCGCTATTGTTGAGTACCTGCTCGATCGCGCAAGACGTCTCGATATTGCTAAAGTGTTCGTGCTTACGCGCAATCCGAAGTTCTTCGAGCGCTGCGGCTTTAAGCTCACCACCATCGAAGCGCTGCCGGAAAAGATTCTCAAGGACTGCGAGAATTGCAATAAGCGTGAACGCTGCGACGAGCTCGCCTACGAATTCAATCTCTGACCGTGGATCCGCGTCCCGATCGGATTAATGCATTGACAACAAAAGGATTTTTTTCAATGATGACTGAAGTTACGCGCGCGACCTATGATCAGGTCATGTTTCCGTGTTACAAGCCAGCGGACCTCGTTCTGGTGCGCGGCAAAAAGTGCCGCCTCTACGACAGCGAAGGCCGCTCCTACCTCGATTTCGGCGGCGGCATTGCCGTCAATTCGCTCGGCAATGCGCCGAAGACCGTGAGAAAGGCGCTTAAAGCGCAGAGCGCCCGTCTCATTCACGTGAGCAACGTTTTCGCGAACGATGCGACCCTTAAGTTTGCGACTGAGATTACGAAGGTGACGGGCTTCGACCGCGTCTTCTTCACGAACTCGGGCGCCGAAGCGAATGAATGCGCCCTGAAGCTTGCCCGCCGCACCGCGGTTGATCTTTACGGCGAAAAGAAGGATGAAATCATTTCCTTCGCGCACAGCTTCCACGGCCGCACGTTCTTTACGGTGAGCGTGGGCGGTCAGGACAAGTATTCGCTCGGCTTCGGGCCGCGTCCCGGCGCCATCACGCATCTGCCCTTCAACGACATCAAGGCTTTCGAGAAGCAGATTTCGGACCGCACCTGCGCCGTCATCTTCGAGCCCGTGCAGGGCGAAGGCGGCGTTCTGCCTGTTGACCCGAAGTTCGCAAAGCGCGTCCGCGAGCTCTGCGACAAGCACCATGCGCTCCTCATCATGGATGAGGTCCAGACGGGGTGCGCGCGTTCGGGCACCTTCTTCGCCTACGAGCAGATCGGCATTCGTCCCGACATCGTCTCGACCGCGAAGGGCATTGCCGGCGGCTATCCGATCGGTTGCGTTCTCACCTCGAACGACATCGCCGCGCACTTCAAGGCGGGCACCCACGGCTCGACCTTCGGCGGGAACCCCCTCGGCTGCGCCGTGGGCTCCGCCGTCGTCGCAAAGATCTCGAAGCCTGAATTCCTCGCCAAGGTGATGGAAAAGGGCAAGCTCCTTCGCGAGGAGCTCACGCGCGTCAACGACGAACTCCATGTCTTCACGGCCGTCCGCGGCATGGGGCTCCTTGACGGGTGCGAACTCATCCCCGAACTCCGGTCGCGCCTCGGCGACATCCAGAAGGCGGCGCTTGAAGCGGGCCTCATTATCCTCACGGCCGGCGGCACGACGATCCGCCTCTGCCCGCCCCTCATCATCAAGAAGAAGGAGCTGAAGGAAGGCGTCGCCATCCTGAAGCGCGTTCTCGTTCCCTTTGCGATGGAAGTCGAAGCCCTGAAGCACGCCGAAGCGCTGAAGGCTCAGGAAGAAAAGGCTCAGAAGGCCGTGAAGGCTCCTTCTGCAAAGAAGCCGGCTGAAAAGGCCGCTGCTGAAAAGAAGCCTGCGGAAAAGAAGACGGCTGCGCCCAAGGCAGTGCTCGCCCGCCGTACGCCTCAGAAGGCGGCCGCGAAGCCTGCTCCTGCTGCGGTTCAGGCAAAGACCGCAGCTCCCGTCAAAGCGCAAGCCGCCAAGCCGGCTCCAGCTAAAAAGGCCGCTGTGAAGGCACCTGCTGCTGCGGCGAAGACCGCTGCGCCTGCCGTAGCGCCCAAGGCTCCGGTTCTGGCTCCGAAGACCGCTCCCGCCGCTTCTGCAGCCACTGCTGCTCCGGAGAAGGCTCCTTCTGCTCCGAAAGCCGCCGCTCCGGTCGTGAAGACCGCGTCTGAAGTGAAGCTTGCCGTGGTGAAGACTCAGGCCTGATTCCGGCGAAGCTGAAGGCGTTTCCCTCCGTCTGCAGGGATGCAGACGGAAGGCAAAAGCGAAAAAAATGTCCCGCTCGATTTTTTCGGACGGGACATTTTCTTTTTCACTGCCGCTCTTTCGTTCAATGGATCGCGAAGAAGGCCTTGAAGTTCTTGAGGTAGAGAATGAAGACGTAAAGGATGACGATCGCCGCGACGGCAAGCTCGAAGTGCGCGAGCCAGCGCAGTTCGCTCACATACTCTCCCATCCCGTTGAAGGTCCCCATCAGGGCGGCAAGCTTGTAGAGCGCCGTTGCGCCGATCGCCATCGGGAACGTGAAGGCCGCGTAGCCGGGCGAGAACTGCAGCCTCAGGAGGTGCCAGAACGCGAAGTAGATCGCAAAGGTCATCAGGATGGCGATGCCGAAGAGAAGCGCCACAAGGAGAAGGTGCGGTTCCGTTGAAACGGAGAGGTAGCCCGCGAGCGAGAGCGATGCCGGAGCCGCCATGATGGCGATCGTGGGCTTGGCGGCGTTGGCGACCTGCGGGTGGAAAATGAGGCGGTAGAGCATCGTCGGGAGCATGATCGCGTAGGAGACGAGGCCGATGACCAGGAGAACCTGGGCGAGCGGCAGAAGCTCCGGGACGCCGGGGAAGGACACGTCGGCGACGATGATGCCGACGGGCGGCACGAACCAGGAGGGCACCATCTTTTCCATCACGTTGTCGTGGAAGCGGAACCAGGCGAAGAAGATGAGTGCGAGGAGGTGCAGCAGAACGGCGACGAGCCAGAGGCCGACGGCGAATTTCGGAAGCGCATCGAGAAGCGCGCGGGAAATCACCATGAGCGCCATCGCGAAGGTCGGCACGATGGACCCGACCACCGGGTGCTTCAGGTCAGCCCAGAGCGTGTCGGCGTGAAGCGCAAAGCGGCAGACGAGAAGGAAGAGGAGCGAGGACGCAATGACCGCCCCGGCATTCTGTCCCCAGCCATGAAGGGGAAGCGCATTTTCCAGACACCAGCCCAGGCTGGCGATGCCGAGAGCAAGCCCGGCCATGGGAGTGGGGAGACTGCGAAACCGTGAGGGAAAAGCCTTGAGCATGAATGGAGAGGACCGGAGTGGCGAACAAATGGAATGCGCGTTTGGCGCACAAAGCCCGAAGAGTAGAACAACGGCCGCACAGTTGTAAAGTAAATTCGAACAGAATATGTATAATCGTTCGATAATATTAACTTACCTTGCCTTTTCTTGCCTGATCGCTGTCGAAAGCTTTCATGCGATGCAGAGAAAAGCGCCGGGTTTGCTAACATCCAAAGACTGCTTTCCGGAGAGGCTCTTCGGCAAGAGGCCGCATCAAGGGAGGGATTCATTCGTGGCACCCATCACGCTCAGACAGCTTCAGGTTTTCCTTGCCATTACCAAGGCCGAGAACATCGGCGCGGCGGCAGAGTACCTCTCCATGAGCAAGAGTGCGGTTTCGCAGGCGCTCTCCGAGCTTGAGGCCAGGCTCGGCGTGCAGCTCTTCGACCGCAACCGCGGACGAATCTTTCTCACGCCTGAAGGGCGCCGCATGATGCCTCAGGCCGATGAGATGGTTCACCGCGCCGACGACATTTCGGATCTCTTCAGAAAGAGCCGCCGCTACTGCCAGTTCCGCGTGGGCTGCACGCGCACGATCGGCACCTTCATGATTGCGGATCTTCTGAGGGGCTTTCGCGACGCGCACGGGTGGACCCCGGCCGCCGTCATCGCCAATACGCGGATCATTGCGGAAAAGCTCTCCCGGTTCGAGCTTGACGTCGCGCTGATTGAAGGTCCCGTCACGGACACGGATCTCGTGACCACGCCTTGGATGACGGACGAAATGGTCGTGGTGGCGCCGAAGGATCATCCCCTTACCGGGCGCCCGGTGAGCTACCAGGAGCTTGAATCCGCCTCCTGGATTCTTCGCGAAAAGGGATCCTCCACGCGCGACTTCTTTGAAACTCAGGTCCGCCAGCGTCTGAGGCGCGTCGAGGTGATCGCCGAACTCAACAGCTTCGACGCCATTCTGCGCACGGTTCTCCTCGGCCTCGGACTCACCTATATGTCCCGCCGGGTGCTGAACGACCCCTATTACGGGCGCTTCGTCGCGCAGGTGCAGTTGCCCGAACGCTTCCACCGGCAGCTCACCTTCTGCCACGAGCGCGACAAATATCTCTCGAACGACATCGAGGCCTGGATGGAGCACTGCCGCAGCTACGCGCTCCTGAGGGAAAGGCGCGAGGCGGAGGCTCAGCGGCTCGTGGAAGGCGGCATCTGATCCGGATTTTTCAAGGGCTTCTTTGACATAGTTTTCTCTGCATGCATTTCTGAAAGGACATCACATGACGAAGTTCATCGACTTTCCCGAACACCTCCGCTCCATCAGTGTCGAGAGCGCCTACGGGCTCATGAATATCGGCGCAACGGCCGTTATTTCCGCCGCGAATAAGGGCGATGAGGACGCCATGACGGCGGCCTGGAACTGCGCGCTCGACCTCAACCCCACGAAGGTGACGGTGGTTCTTTCGCGCGAGCACTACACCCGCAAGCTCCTCGAGGAGAGCGGCTTCTTCGCGATCAGCTTGGTCTCCCGCTCGAATGTGGAATCCGCTCAGTATCTGGGTTCCGTTTCGAAGAACGACGACAAGGAAAAGCTCGACAAGTGCCCGGGCCGGTTCTTCAAGGCCCCCGGCTGCGACCTTCCGCTCATCGAAGGGTCGCCTGCCTACTTCATCTGCAAGGTGATTCCGGAAGAGCGCATTGCGAAAACTTACGACCTCTTCCTCGCAGAAGTCGTTGCCTGCTATGCCGACGACCGCGTCGCAACGGATGGCGGGGACTGGCGCTTCGAATCTGCCGACCCGTCGCTTCGCACCGTGCATGCGGCCAGTCACAGGCGGTTCTACGCCATCGGCGATCTGATTGACCTCAATCGGTAATCGCGCGGCGAACTGAGGAAAGGCGCTCCTTGATGGGAGCCTTTTTTATGTTTATGGTTTAATTTTCTCGGGAATTCATTGAGATATATTGTTCAATCCATTGATGTAAACACAGGCAAATCTTGGTCTGTCTGGTGAACTCGTCTGAGGAAAGGATTCAGCGACGACTTCAGGGTTTTTCCGATTTCCGAGCGGCCGGCGGAACGTGCAGAATAGCTCCACTGTTTCTTTCGGATCCTTCCGTAAAGGAACGCCGCTTTACTGCCCAGGCTAGATGCTTTCGCGGACTGCCGTCTCAATTCCCACAGGCGGTCCGGGCATCCTCAACGTTCGCCGTCGCATTGGGTTTCTCTGGACCGGCAGGTTCTGACGAACACGGTGAATGTCAAGTGAGCTTTCGCCGTTTTTTTTTCTTAAAAAGTAGGTTGTAGTCTGAGCTCAGTGAGGGCTTTGCCCTCTCCGCCTTCGGCGGATTCACCCAGAGTTTTTTGGCCCGTAGAAAAACCTTTGATGCAGCTGTGCAGCACCGTTCGCGCGGAGAGGTCGGCAGGCCGGTAGAATGAGCCTCCTCAGGCAGGAGTCCGAGCCTGAGACCCGCGGAAAACCGACGAACGCCTTGTTGCAGCAGCGGGGCGTTTGTTCAAGCTGCCTTGGCATGCTTTTCCTCCAACTGCCCATTTTCGGGGTTAAGCCACACCTCTTTGATCGGCGTACAGTTCAGCACTCACC
>ERZ1673741.2690-NODE-2690-length-12007-cov-4.564759_pt1 | contig 12007 bp, 9 predicted proteins | sample MGYA00580209_ERZ1673741 | MGnify/ENA primary metagenome ERZ1673741 (study PRJEB41218, sample SAMN15661754) | gut metagenome | host: Homo sapiens | place: Canada: London | collected 2015-08-20/2019-03-30 | study: EMG produced TPA metagenomics assembly of... | reverse complement strand
GCCTTACAAAGAGCCATGTTGATCTGGCAGCTGTCTTCGATATGCTCATATACATGGATGGTGTTGGCATCGATTATATTGAATTTATGAATGTTGATACTGTGTAAAAGATTACATGCAGCTTCCATGTCATATACCTTGATAACAATCCGGGATTCACACTTCCCTGAAAGTTCTTCCGGCGTAAGCTCGGCTATGAGTTTTCCGGAATCGATTATTCCGTAATGTGTTGCTATTTTGGATAATTCCTCGAGAATATGGCTTGAGATGATTATTGTCTTGCCATTCTCGCGGTTGAGTTTCAGAATGGTATTACGGATTTCGGCAATTCCCTGCGGGTCGAGACCGTTAATCGGCTCATCAAGAATAAGCACCTCAGGGTCACCAACAAGTGCCATGGCGATTCCGAGACGTTGCTTCATACCCATGGAAAAAGTCTTGACCTTACGCCTTGCGGCTCCGGCAAGGCCTACGGTATCCAAAAGCCCATGTGCATATGTCGCGTCATTATATCCCATAAGAATGCATTTCATCCTGAGATTGTCATAGGCTGACATATCAGGGTAGAATCCCGGTTCCTCTATAAGAATCCCTATTTTTGCAAAAAGTCCTCCGGATGCTAGTTCGCTTTTGCTGCATCCAAATATGCTGAAACTGCCGGACGTGGGTTTTGCAAGCCCGGAAAGCATTTTGAGAGTGGTGGTCTTGCCGGCACCGTTGCGTCCGATAAAACCGTAAATATCCCCTTTCTTTATGTGGAGATTGATAGAATCGACAGCCTTTACATGCTTATATTGTTTGCAGAGGTTATCGGTTGTCAGTATGTAGTCCATATTTTGCATATATCCTCCTATTGGTTTATGTATCTGATTATATATTAATAACGATATTTTTGCAATCACATATTGATTTACATAGCTTTACAAAAGAAATATTGATATTTGACAAAAAAAGTGATAAGGTATATTCGGAGAACATTTTTTGTATAATAAATTATATATAATAGACCAGTATATGTGAGTTTATAAAGGAGACTTAATTATGAGAAAAACGAAAATAATATGTACCATGGGACCGTCAACGGACAAACCCGGTGTTCTTAAGGACCTTATTATGGGTGGCATGAATGTCGCCAGACTTAATTTTTCGCATGGCAGTCATGAAGAACATGGCGCAAGAATGAAAGCAATCAAGTCAGTAAGGGAAGAATGCGGCAAATCTGTTGCTATCATGCTTGATACTAAGGGACCGGAAATCCGTGTACGTGATTTTGCGGATGGAAAGGTTTTGCTTGAAAACGGACAGGATTTTACACTCACAGCGGATGATTCATTAGGAGATAATACACATGCAGCCATCACTTTTACTGATTTATATAAGGACGTTAAAGTGGGAACAAATATACTTATTGATGACGGGCTTATTGAGATGGTGGTTAAGGAAATCAAAGGAACAGATATTGTATGTACCGTAGTTAACGGCGGATATGTATCCAATCACAAGGGCGTTAATGTACCGGGTGCGCATATCAATATGGATTTCTTAAGTGATATAGATAAGTCGGATATACTTTTTGGAATAGAACAGGATGTGGATTTCATAGCGGCTTCTTTTGTAAGATGTGCAGATGATGTCAGACAGATAAGAAAACTTCTTGATGACAACGGAGGAAAGGGAATTAATATTATCTCCAAAATTGAGAATCAGGAGGGACTTGATAACATTGATGAGATAATTGATGCATCTGATGCAATTATGGTAGCCAGAGGTGACATGGGTGTGGAACTTCCGGAAGAAGAAGTGCCTATTGCACAGAAGGTAATTATCAAGAAGGTATATGAAGCCGGCAAGCAGGTTATCACAGCAACACAGATGCTTGATTCAATGATCAAGAATCCTCGGCCGACGAGAGCGGAGACAGCGGATGTCGCAAATGCGATTTATGACGGAACAAGCGCAATAATGCTGTCGGGAGAGACCGCAGCCGGTAAATACCCGGTTGAAGCATTAGAGATGATGGTACGTATTGCAGAGAGAACCGAACGTGAGATTAATTATAAGAAGCGGTTTTTTACAAGGGAACGTGCTTCTAATCCGGATATCACAGATGCTATCTGCCATGCAACATGTACAACAGCATATGATCTTAATGCCAAGGCAATTATTGTTGTCAGCAAGTCCGGTAAGAGCGTAAGGATGATATCAAGATACCGTCCGGCATGTGATATAATCGGTTGTGCGACTACAGAAAAAGTATGCCGCCAGCTCAGTATGGTATGGGGAATTACACCGGTTCTTCTCAAAGAGAAACATGATGTGTTCGTTCTTTTTGACCATGCAATCGAGAAAGCCAAGAGCCAGGAACTTGTCAAAGAGGGAGACATTACCGTAATTACATCCGGAATCCCCATGGGAAGATCCGGAACTACGAATATGCTTAAAGTTGAGGTAGTGGAATAGTATATGGATTCAAAATACATCATGGCACTTGACCAGGGAACCACAAGTTCAAGATGCGTAATATATGATAACAAAGGACATATCTGCTCGATGCAGCAGAAAGAATTTGAACAGATTTATCCGAAAGCGGGCTGGATAGAACATAATCCGGTAGAAATCTGGTCGTCACAGCTTGCGGTTGCAATGGAAGCTATGGTAATGGCAGGACTTTCGGCATCAGATATTGAAGCAATCGGAATAACCAATCAGCGTGAGACCACTATAGTGTGGGAACGAGCTACGGGAAGGCCTGTATATAATGCCATAGTGTGGCAGTGCAGACGAACGTCGGAACGTATTGACAGGCTCAAAGCTGAAGGAATGTCGGACAAAATACGTCGGATTACCGGGCTTATCCCGGATGCTTATTTTTCTGCTTCCAAGATAGAATGGATTCTTGATAATGTACCCGGAGCCAGGGAAAAAGCCGAAAACGGCGAATTGCTTTTTGGTACAGTTGATACATGGCTTATATGGAATCTTACCAAGGGCAGGGTGCATATCACCGATTACACGAATGCGTCCAGAACCATGCTGTACGATATACATAATTTGTGCTGGTGCAGGGAATTGCTTGAATATTTTAATATTCCGGAGTCAATGCTTCCGGAAGTTAAACCATCAAGCTGTGTATACGCAGAAAGTGACCCGTCGATATTCGGCGGAGCAATACCTATTGCAGGAGCTGCGGGAGACCAGCAGGCGGCTTTATTCGGACAATGCTGTTTTGAACCGGGCGAAGCCAAAAATACATACGGAACAGGCTGCTTTCTGCTTATGAATACCGGCAGCAAAGCAATCATGTCAGAAAACGGACTGCTCACGACTATAGCGGCGGGAACTGACGGAAGCGTCTGCTATGCGCTTGAAGGCAGTGTGTTTGTAGCAGGTGCGGCCATACAGTGGCTGCGTGACGGAATGAGACTTATACGCGATGCGGCACAGTCAGAGAAATACGCATTATCGGTCAGCGATTCGGACGGCGTGTATATAGTGCCGGCATTTACGGGACTTGGGGCTCCGTACTGGGATCAATACGCAAGAGGCACCGTGGTCGGGCTTACAAGAGGATGCACGAAGGAACATTTCATAAGGGCAACACTTGAATCGATAAATTACCAGGTTGCGGATGTGCTTGGCGTGATGCAGGAAGAATCGGGAATTTATCTCAAGGCACTCAAGGTTGATGGAGGCGCAAGCGCCAATAATTTTCTTATGCAGTTTCAGGCCGATATTTTGAACACGCCGGTACACCGGCCGGACGTTATAGAGACCACATCGCTTGGTGCGGCATATCTTGCCGGACTTGCGACGGGATACTGGAGCGGCAAGGATGAAATACTTGCCAACTGGAAACTCGGACGCTCTTTTGAGCCTGCTATGGCCGAAGATGTAAGAAACAGTAAAATTAAAGGATGGCACCGCGCAGTCAAATGTGCAAGAATATGGGCCGAAGACCGGGAGAACTGAAATGATACGTCAAATTGACATGAATGAAATATCGGATGGCAGATTGTACAGGGCGGATGACATGGTAAAAGCCGGCTGCGGCGGCTGTGAAGGCTGCCATGCCTGCTGCACGGGAATGGGCAATTCAATCGTGCTTGACCCGTATGACATATATTCAATGGAAAAAGGTCTTAATACCGGGTTCGCCAAGCTTTTGAACAACAAAATAGAATTGAATGCGGTGGACGGAATAATTCTTCCCAATATGAAACTTTCGGGAGCCGATGAAAGATGCGGCTTCCTTGATTCTGACGGGAGATGTACCATACACGGATTCAGACCGGGAATATGCAGGCTTTTTCCGTTAGGACGCATATTTGAGAACGGCGGTCATATGTTTTTTACACAGGTAAATGAGTGTACGAAACATACCAGAACCAAAGTCAAAGTCAAAAACTGGCTTGACATACCGGATTTTTCAGCCTACGATAGGTATACGGATGACTGGCATTATTTTGTGAAAGATGTTGTGGAATATGTCAGGAATTGTGGGTCAGAGCAGACTGTTTCAGCGGTTTGTACCGTATTGCTGAAGATATTTTACTTTGAGAATTATGATACGGAAGCTGATTTTTACAGCCAGTTTTACTTAAGACTCAATAAAGTTAAGCAATATATGTGACAAATGGTTTAAGAGGTGTTATATGAGTAAGGAAAAAGTTCATCGTAAAAGGATTCTTTCTCCGCGGACGATTAAATTTATTGCTTTTGCAATCGCGGTTATCATCCAGCTTGCGGTACTTCTTGTGCCGTATCTTTTTTTCAGGGATTATCTGAAACATATCAACTGGATATTTGAAATTGTATCATTTATAATAGTATTATACATAGTAAAATCAGATATCAATCCGGTTTACAAGATACCATGGATAGTGATAATTTTTGTTTTTCCAATATTTGGAGGAGTGCTGTATCTGATATACGGTGTGAGACATTTTGGCAAAAAAGAGGTTGCAAAGGCAATGAAAATGTCCAAGGACTATAAGCAGGCAATCAGATCAAGACAGTACTATAATGATGAACTGCGGATGATTGATGAACAGATATCGGTGCAGACGGATTACCTTTTTAACAAGGTGGATGCACCGGTGTACCGCAATACCTGTGCCGAATTTTTCCCGCTGGGAGAGGATATGCTTCCGGTTATGCTGGAGGAACTGCGGAAGGCGGAAAAATTCATTTTTATGGAATATTTTATTATCGAACGTGGAGAGATGCTTGATTCCATAGTTGAAATTCTGGAGGAAAAAGCTGCCAAAGGCCTTGACGTCCGGTTTATGTATGACAGTTTCGGCAGCATTCTTAAGGCTCCGGGCGATTTCGTGAGACAGATGAGGGCGAAGGGAATCAAGTGTTATGAATTTAACACATTCCGTTCGATTCTGGATTCCAGATACAATAACAGGGATCACCGTAAAATCTGTGTTATCGACGGTAATGTAGGATTCACGGGCGGTGTTAATCTGGCTGATGAATATATTAACCGTAAAGTTGTATACGGACATTGGAAGGATACCGCAATCATGATTAAGGGCGAGGCTGTGTGGAGCCTCACGACCATGTTTGTTACATTATGGGACAGTTCATTTAATCAGACAGATAATTTATATGATTATATACCTACAAAGGAATTTAATTATAACGACGGATATTTTGCACCGTATACAGATTATCCGTTTGATAACGAGCCGGCCGGCAAAACGGTTTACTACAATATGATCAACAGGGCAAACGACTACGTATACATTATGACACCGTATCTCATACTTGATAATGTCATGATCACGGCCCTTGCCAATGCAGCCAAAAATGGTATTGATGTAAGAATAATCACGCCCGGTGTACCGGACAAGAAAATCGCTTATATGCTGACGCGGTCATACTATGAGGTACTGATTAAAGCGGGAGTTAAGATTTATGAGTACACTCCGGGATTTGTACATGCGAAAATTTTTGTGTCGGATGATGAGACAGCGGTTGTCGGAACGATTAATCTTGATTACAGGAGCCTTACGCATCATTTTGAGAATGCAATCTGGATGTATAAATCAGGGGCAGTAAAGGCTGTGCTCGATGATTACCGGGATACACTTGACAAATGCCGTGTTGTGACGCTTGAAACAGCCAGGAAAAAGTCCTTTATAAAACGTCTTCTTATGCCGGTATTAAGGCTGTTTTCACCGATGTTCTGATTTTAAAATATTTTTAAAAAAAAGTTATTGACATCTAACTATGATTAGGATATACTAACCCATGTAGTAAAGAAAAACTTCATAAGGAGGTTTTGACTATGGAAAAATACATAGGAACAATTATAGTAGCAGCGGTGCTTGTTCTGGTAGTCGGATTTGTCATTTACAGAATGATTAAGGACAGAAAGAGCGGTAAAGGGTGTACAGGCAATTGTGCAAGCTGTGGCGGACATTGTTCACACACCTCCAGATAAGTAATTTCAAATTTCTCGTTAAGTACATAAAGTATAGAATGAAAATCCTCACTATGGGCAATAATAGTGGGGTATTTTCATTTTATGCTTTTTTGCTGTCTATGGAGGGAATATGTTAAAAATAACGATAACCGGTGTACTTGCAAGAGAAATTATAGATTCAAGAGGAAATCCGACTGTTGAGGCGGAAATTTATCTGAGTGACGGAAACATGGGACGGGCTGCGGTGCCGAGCGGGGCATCAACAGGCAGATACGAAGCTCTGGAACTGCGCGATATGAATCCGGACAGATATATGGGACGGGGTGTCAAAAAAGCGGTCGACAATATAAATATGGTTATCCGGGCTGTGATAACAGGCATGGATATAATGAATCTTAAAGCCATTGATGAAGCGATGATTGCGTCCGATGCCACCAAAGACAAGAGTAATCTCGGAGCCAATGCGATACTGGCCGTATCCATGGCATGTGCGGATGCTGCGTCAAAGTCGCTCGGAATACCTTTGTTCAGATTTCTGGGCGGTATAAGAGCCTGTGATATGCCTGTGCCAATGATGAATATTTTAAACGGCGGTGCGCATGCTGCCAACAACATGGATATTCAGGAATTTATGATAATGCCGGTGGGAGCGGATTGCTACAGTGAGGGGCTTAGATGGGGATGCGAAGTGTATCATTCACTTGCTGCCATATTGAAATCAAGAAATTTATCGGTTGCTGTCGGTGATGAAGGCGGTTTTGCACCGGATCTTGAGAATGATGAAGCCGCATTGGATCTTTTGCTTGAAGCGGTTGAGAAAGCCGGATACAGACCGGGATATGATTTCAAATTTGCAATTGATGCCGCAGCGAGCGAGTGGAAAGGCGGCAGAACCGGGATATACAGAATGCCGAAATCAGGCAGGGAGTATACGAGTGCGGAACTTATTGAGTACTGGACGGCAATCTGTGATAAATATCCGATGTACTCGGTTGAAGACCCGTTGGATGAAGAAGACTGGGATGGCTGGCATGAGATAACCCTAAGGCTGGGTGACAGGATTAAAATAGTCGGGGATGATTTTTTTGTTACGAATCCCGAGAGACTTGGCGATGGAATCCGGAGAGGATGTGCAAATGCAATCCTTATAAAACTTAACCAGATAGGAACGGTAAGCGAAACACTGGAAGCAGTTAAACTTGCCGGCGACAACGGATATAAAACAATTATATCGCACCGTTCCGGAGAAACGGAGGATACTTTCATTGCGCATCTTGCCGTTGCAGTGAATTCCGGGCTTATAAAAACAGGTGCGCCTGCGAGAAGTGAGCGGGTGGCAAAGTATAATGAACTCCTGAGGATTGAGGACTGTCTTTCCGGAAAAAATAAATAATCCTTGCCTTTTGATAACTGCGGGAATTATACTGAATATACCGCAGTTATTGAAAGGAATACATATAACATGAAGAACAGAAAAGAACATCTTAAGCCGGCATTTATCCTGTGCGGAATTGTCGGTGTGGTTATAATAATCATATTTATTGCATCGGGTCAGGTTAATAAGAACGTTGCCAATAATCTCAAAGGCAGAGTCCTGTATACGGAAGGTACAGATGTCATTAAGGAGTACAATTTCAAGGAAGGCAGGGAAACTGTGATTGGCAAAGGTGCCAATGCACATTATGTTGATGATGGAATTGTATATAATGATACTAACAGAATTTATATGTATGACGGCAAAACTGACAGGGAGCTGTATGCACTTGAGCCGGAATGCAGGATTACATCCCTTACAGCGGTTGGATCTGTGATAGCGGCATCGTACATGCAGGGAGATACATATAATATAGTCAAATATGATATTGCGAAGAAGGCTGCGGATGTATTGATCACATTGGATAATGAAATAATGTCGGTATGCGTCGGGAAAGATTCGGATCTGTATTATACCGAAACGGACGGAGAGGACACTTCGCTTTGTAAATTATCAATAAACGGCGGGAACCCGGAAAAACTTCTCAAAGGAAACGATGAAAGAATAGAGTATATCACATATGCCGGTGGAATGATACTGATGTGTGAGAATAAATCGGGCAATACTGTGATGTCAAGGTTCAATATCAGGACAGCCAAGGCCGTTGAGCTTAAATTTTCGTCGGATAATTATAATTGCGTATCGGCTGCGGCGGTTTATGATGAGGAGTATATCGTGAGTTCGGATAAAGATACGGAAAATTATGCACTCTATGTGTGCAATGGCTCCAACATGGTAAGAATCGATAAAATATCCGGATCAGATAGTCTTAAAGTATCGGATTATATGGATGCGGAGTAAGATAAATTCTTTTTTTGGTAATATAGTAAAAACATATAGCATTATTTGTAAAAATGTAGTATAATTTTGCCTATAGAAATAACTTAGGCAAATATGGAGGATACATATATGGGTAAGTCAGAAGACATTAATTTAAGTAACAGGGAAGAGGTAACAGAGGTTAGCGGACAGCAGACATCGGATGATGCAGGAATAGTAGCCCAAGAGAATAAGACACACAGTGAAGAATTACATGAGAAGATTGAGCAGCATCATGAAGAAATGCATGAGAAGGTAGAAGAAGTAAAGGCGAAAGCCAGAACGGTTAAAGAGAAGGTAAAGGACCGTATTAAGGTCAGCTTTATTCATTCAATTTCAGCCAAGATAGCTTTATTGGTATTTGCAGCACTTATATGTACCAATGCATTCCTTATCTGGTCAGTAGCATCTTCTACAACGAAACATGTATCGCAGATCGTACAGAACTATATGATAAGTGAGTCCAAGCTTGCCAGAGGTCTTGTCAATGACGGAATGCAGCAGATGGGTTCAAAAAATGCACTTGCGGCTACATATCTTCACAACAGAATCGGAGATGTGGGAGTTACCGGACTTAAGTCATCATATACATATGTAGTAGGATCGGACGGGACGATGTTGTATCATCCTACAGAAGATAAGATCGGCAAGCCTGTAGAGAATCAGGTTATAAAGGATGTTGTTGCCAAGCTTGCAGAAGATCCTGGCCAGGTAGAAGATACATTTGTATCATACGAATATAAGGGCGAACAGAAATATGCGGCATATGCTGTTGTGGGACAGGGACAGGCATTGGTCATTATAACTGCTGATGAATCGGATGTGCTTAGTGAGACTAACAGCATCAGAAATGACATAATTAAATTTTCACTCATAATAATGGTAGTTGTACTTGCAGCAGCAATTGCTGTCGGCAGACTTATTGCCAAGCCTATTCTTAAGGTTACTAATTCAATATTTAAATTATCCAAGCTTGAACTTACGGTTGATGAAGAAACTAAGCGCATCACGAAGCGTAAGGATGAGACCGGATATATGGCAAGAGCGGTTGAGAGCCTTGCGGAAAGCCTTAACGGTGTAATTACAGAAATCAGGACACAGAGCGATAATCTCTACGGAACATCTGAGGAACTTGCATCCGATGCCAATGATACGGTTAATTCCGTAAGACAGGTAGAGATTGCCGTAAGTGAAGTTGCGGAAGGTGCATCAAGCCAGGCACAAGAGACTGCAGATGCTACTTCTAATGTAATTTCAATGGGTGGTATGATTGAAAAAGCTAATACAGATGTCGAAAGACTCAGTGAGAGTTCCAAGGCGATTGGTGAGGCTGTTGATGAAGCTACGGAGATTCTTGATGAACTTCTTGCAATTAACGAGAAGGCAGTTAAGTCGATTGACATGATTTATGAGAGAACCAATACTACCAATAAGTCCGTAGAAGATATCAAGGCAGCTATTAATATAATTACGTCGATTGCAGAAGAGACCAACCTTCTCTCACTTAATGCAAGTATTGAAGCAGCCAGGGCCGGAGAACAGGGACGTGGATTTGCAGTTGTAGCTTCACAGATACAGAAGCTGGCAGAACAGTCCAATGAGTCTGCTAAGCAGATTGAAGATATCACGGAGAAACTTATTGAAGACTCACAGCAGGCTGTCAGTGGTATGCAGGATGTCCGCGAAATCATGAATAAGCAGAGTATGAATGTCAAGAATACGAACTCGGCATTTGATAAGGTTAAAGACAATATTGAAGTATCGATAGAAGGTGTCAAAGAGATAACCAATTTGACAGGGAAACTTGACAGCACAAGAACTGCCGTAACAGATACAGTACAGAATCTCTCGGCAATTGCCGAAGAGAATGCGGCAAGTTCACAGGAATGTTCCGCTTCGGTTACGGAAGTATGCAACATTATGGAAAGAGTTACTAATGATGCTGTCAGACTTAAAGAGATATCGAAAGTTATTGATGATCAGCTTAAGGAATTCATAATTCGTGAACAGGAATAAGTACAGAAGTATATACGAATAATATTTTGCAAGGGAACTGCCGGATGTGACAGTTCCTTTGTTGTAACGGGAAGGAGATTTAATAATGTATGATAAATTAACACAGAAAGATATTGACAAGATGGAGGAAGAAATTGAACACAGAAAACTGGTTCTGCGTAAGGAACTGATCGAGGATGTTAAGGATGCGAGGGCGCAGGGAGATTTAAGTGAGAACTTTGAATATTATGCGGCCAAGAAAGCCAAGAACCGAAATGAGAGCCGTATAAGATACCTTGAGAGAATGATCAGGACAGCACAGATTATCAGCGATGAGTCGGCGGACGGTGAAGTCGGACTGAATAAAACCGTTGAGCTATATTTCGAGGAAGATGATGAAACAGAGAAATTTAAAGTGGTTACTACTGTACGGGGAAGTTCGCTTGAAGGATACATCAGTAATGAATCTCCGATAGGTAAGGCTGTTATCGGACATAAGGTTGGTGAACGTGTATATGTTGAGGTAAATTCGGGTGTCGGATATTATGTTGTCATCAAGTCGATAGAGGATACAGGCGATGCAGATGAGGCTGAACTCAAAAAATATTGATTTTTAATAAAAGTTTAATATTTTTTTTATTGATTTAATGATTAGTAAAGAGTACCATCATTTATAAATACTGTGAAAGGACTGTGCGAATACACAGAGAAGAGATGCAATATGAGGCATATATTCAGTAACATGAAGAAATACTGGGTATCGGTGGTAATTATTTTTGTGCTGCTTATACTCCAGGCGGTTTGTGATTTTTCACTGCCTAATTACACGTCCAGACTGATAGATACCGGAATTACCAATTCCGGCATTGAGTATGCTACTCCTGACAGTCTGTCTTCACCGGATTATATAGGAATCGCGATGTTTATGACGGACGACGAACGTAAGGTATGGCTTGAGAACTATACTATGAATGAGAATGGGAGTTTTGTGCTTAATGAGGGCGCAGATAAGAAGGAAATGGATAAGACGTTGATAAAGCCTATTGCGGCATACAGTCTTATTTTGCAGGAGTACGGCCAGAGGCGTAATGGTGACATGCCTGATGATTCCGCGTCAGATGAGGAAACACCGGGAAACAGTGAGGTCAGGGCAGCAGCAGATAAGAAACTTGAATCCATGGGAGAATCCATGACTAACAATTATGCCATTCTTTTTACAAAGT
>ERZ1673741.2685-NODE-2685-length-12034-cov-23.560648_pt1 | contig 12034 bp, 13 predicted proteins | sample MGYA00580209_ERZ1673741 | MGnify/ENA primary metagenome ERZ1673741 (study PRJEB41218, sample SAMN15661754) | gut metagenome | host: Homo sapiens | place: Canada: London | collected 2015-08-20/2019-03-30 | study: EMG produced TPA metagenomics assembly of... | reverse complement strand
AGATGCAGCCAGCTTGTGGGTGGCGACAAGGATATGGTTAAAGTGTTTAAGTACAGCTGTCTGCAATCATAATAAGGCTGTTTTTCAAGTGAAAAGAGGCTGTATAGGAAAAAGAATCTTCCAATATTCCAAATCTTCCAGATTCCAATAAGGGCACGCACATACTAACCCTCTCTTTATAGATTATATAATTAATTGATTATTAAGTAGTTATATATGTAAAGAAGCAAAACGCAACCCATTGAAAATTAATTGGAAGAACTGGAATTGGAAGAATCGTCACACCCTCTTTCCTCTAAAAGGCTCATTATCAACGGTTTAATCTTTAAATGACAAGATGAACATGAAGTACAATATCAGTAAAACCATTAGGCGATGCAAGCAATCCGCATTTTTCATATCAGCATCTACCGTTAATATTTCTTAATCAGCCGATTTTTCGTTCTCCGCGATGTCTTTTTGTTTGGATGTCCGAAGCATAGTGAGTAACTTTGTGAAAAGAAATAAGTAATAAGAAAACTATATGGAACCAAAGAAATACGACATCAACATTGAACAGCTGTTTCGCGACGACCTTCATCAATATCTGCTGTCCATCGGAATGGTGGACGAAAGGCTGCCGGAAGCGCAAGACATCGAGGAACTTTGGCAGAAGATCGGCGAGAGCTATCTGCCCGACGGCATGAGAGAGTTCCGCGACTACCCTACCGTCTCGCTCGGATGGATGATGTTCTTGGGAATGGCGATAGCGAAATACTGGGATACGGACTGGGAGCTTTACAGCAAGGTGGACGACCTGTATAAATACCTGCGTGACCAGCGCGACTTCGACCATATGGACGAATATGTCTGCGAGAAGGTGCTTCTGCTGGACGAGGAGCAACAGGCGGCAATGGCAAAGACGGTGGGCGAATGTGCCTCACGTACGTACAACCTGCTCTGTCATCGCCACCTTGAGCCTGGCACTTCCGAAGCCTTCCGCGCATACGTGGCTGCCCTCCACCAGATGTATCTGATGGGAATGGCTATGGAGCTGAAACATCTCGGCTATCACATGACTAAGCTGAACTAAAAAACATACTAACCTAAATAAAGAACTATGAACTGGAAAAAATTACAGAACGGATCTGACATTAGAGGCGTGGCTCTCGAAGGTATCGAGGGCGAAAACGTTAACCTTACTGAAGAGGTGATCATGACAATCGGCAAGTCGTTTGTCTGCTGGTTGAGAAAGACAATGGGCGTGGAGAATCCTACGATTGCCGTAGGTATGGACTGCCGCCTCTCTGGTAACGCCATCAAGGGTGCCTTCATAAAGGGTGCTGCTGAGGCTGGTGCCAACGTCGTGGACTGCGGCTTGGCTTCTACTCCTGCCATGTTTATGACCACCATCAGCGACACGGTAAAGGCTACGGCTTCGGTTATGGTGACAGCAAGCCACCTGCCGTTTAATCGTAACGGCCTTAAGTTCTTCACTCCCAATGGTGGACTTGACAGCAAGGACATCGCTGCCATCCTTGAGATTGCCGAGAACGGCGAGTATGCTTACGACGGCGCAAAGGGCAGCGCCACGGTCATGGACTTCATGTCAGTATATTCACGCCACATTGCCGACTATATCCGTGAGGGCGTGAAAGCCGATGACTATGACCATCCTCTAAAAGGCATGCACATCATCGTGGACGCAGGCAACGGCAACGGAGGCTTCTTCGAGAAGATTCTGCGTTCGCTCGGAGCCAATACGGAAGGCAGCCAGTTTCTTGAGCCGGACGGTCACTTCCCCAACCATATCCCCAATCCTGAGAATGCTGAGGCTATGGCTTCGGTATGCAATGCCGTGGAGACCACCAATGCTGACCTCGGCGTGATTTTCGATACCGACGTTGACCGCTCTGCCATCATCGGACGTAAGGGCGAACCCATAAACCGCAACTCGCTCATAGCGCTCATCTCTGCCGTAATTCTGGAGGAACATCCGGGAAGCACCATCGTTACAGACTCTGTAACGTCTGACGGTCTGGCAGAATATATCAGCAGCAAGGGTGGCAAGCACCATCGCTTCCGCCGTGGATATAAGAATGTCATCAACGAGGGCATCCGCCTTAACGAGAACGGCGAAGAGTGCTGGCTTGCCATCGAGACTTCAGGACACGCTGCCCTTCGTGAGAACCACTTCCTCGACGACGGCGCATATCTCGCAGCAAAGCTCATCGTTCATGCAGCAAAGATGAACAGAGAGGGCAAGCATGTGCACGAAATCATAGCTTCGCTCAAGCAGCCTAAGGAGAGCAAGGAGATAAGAATAAAGCTGACCGATCCGGACTTCAAGGCTTACGGAGCAAAGGTTCTGGAGGACATGAAGGCGAAGGCAGAGGAAATGTCCGGATGGACAATCGTACAGCCAAACTATGAGGGTCTGCGTGTCAGCTGCACCAATGCCGACGAAGACGGTTGGTGGCTGCTGCGTATGTCGCTCCACGATCCCGTAATGCCTCTCAATATCGAGAGCAACGTGGAAGGTGGCGTAGAGGCTATAGAAAGAAAACTTAAAGCAATGGGACTGCTTTAAGAAAGTTGACAGTTGAGATTTGAGGATTGAGAGTTGTGATTACATAACATCGACCGGCTTTGCCGCTTGCCTTAGCAAGGACTCTCAATTCTCAACTGTTATATTACTTGAACATTCCGTACAACGCAGAATCTATCTTGTCCGTAATTTTTCGGAATGCCTCAGGATCCGACTCGAACTTCTGGGTGTCGCCGTCCACTATTATCAGCCTTCCCTTATAGTCCTTAATCCATTCCTCATATCTCTCGTTCAGACCTGTGAGATAGTCGATGCGTATGGTCTGCTCGCACTCACGTCCTCGCTTGCCAATCTGATTCACCAGATTCGATACCGTGGAGCGGATGTATATCATGAGGTCAGGCAGCTTCACGAGAGTCATCATCGTATCGAAGAGATCCGAATAGTTGTTGAAGTCGCGGTCTGACATATATCCCTGTCCGTGAAGGTTGGGCGCGAAGATGCAGGCATCCTCAAAGATAGTGCGGTCCTGAATGATGTCCTTGTCGCTCTGGCTGATTTCCACCACCTCCTTGAAACGCTTGTTAAGGAAATAGATCTGGAGATTGAACGACCAGCGCGACATATCCTTATAGAAGTCGTCAAGATAGGGATTGTGTTCAACGGGTTCGAAACGAGGCGACCAGTTATATCTTTTTGCCAACATCTTGGTTAGTGTGGTCTTGCCACTACCGATGTTTCCGGCTATTGCTATGTGCATTTATTCTTTTGTTTTTTATTGGATTGGGTAAGATTAAATGGATAATACGGAGTCAATCTGGTCCGTTATCAGCTTCAGGTCTTCGGGGCGCGTCTTATAGTCGAGTTTGTCCACATCGATGACCAGCACCTTACCCTTATATTTGTTACGGATGAAGTCATCGTATCTGTCGTTCAGTCCTTGCAGATACTCGATGGGGATTTTCTGCTCATACACACGTCCTCGCTTCTGGATGTTCTCCACGAGGTGCGGCACGGAAGACCTCAGATAAATCATGAGGTCAGGCAGCTTCACCTTCTCCACCATAATCTCGTAAAGCTCCATGTAAGTCTCGAAGTCGCGGTCGCTGATGTTGCCCTGCGCGTAATTGTTGGCGGCAAAGACGAAGACGCCTTCATGAAGGGTGCGGTCCTGGATGATGTTGTTCTCCGATTCTGAAATCTGAAGAACATCCTTGAAGCGCTCCTTCAGGAAGAACACCTCCAAGGCAAACGACCATCTATGTAAGTCCTTGTAATAGTCGTTCATATAAGGATTGTCGACGACTTTCTCGTAGTGCGGTTCCCATTGGTAATGCTCGGCAAGCATCTCCGTAAGCGTGGTCTTACCACTACCGATATTTCCTGCTATTCCTATATACACTTGTCTGAAAAATTGTATTTTTTAGTGATTTTTTTTACTTTATCTTGCTATACTTATACTTGCCGCCGGTTATCTCCTTCAGAGTGAGATTGCGATAGAAGATGCTATACATCTCCGTTGACTGGCTTCCGAGTCGGAAACGCACACCATGGTCCTCATAGATGAAGCAGATGTTGCCTTTGTCTCCGATTGCCATAGACGAGTAAGCCGAATAGCCGTCGGTTATCTCATATCGCTTCCATCCGTCTTTCCAGTTTTCGGGAGAAGCCCAGTCGGCTGCAGAACGGAATGCTTTCCAGTATACCGACACGTGGCTGCGGCGCTCAAGGTTGGAAGGATGATTGCCGGGGGTGCCGCGGGGTACGGACTGAAGGGCTACGTACACACGACTGCCGTCCTTTGCCTTAGCCGGCACAAGGAGAATCTCGCCGTTGCAGTTATTGTTGATGGTGGCTGTTCCTCCGTCAGAATTCTCTGAAGCCACCGGCTGTGCCCAGCTGCCCTGACCATAACTGTTGTCCCCATAGCTGAAGACGTTAAACCATCTGCCGTCCTTTCCGCTACGACGGCAGCTCAGCAGCACACGGCCGTCAGGAAGTTCCTCCAGCTTCGCCTCGTCGCCCTCAGGAGCAGGACGTGCGTCTGCACCACCAAGCGGAGTCCAAGTATCGCCGAAGTCGTCCGAATAGACCACCAAGCTACCCTCATTGGTCACCACAGCCGAATAGATGCGATAATATTCTCCACGCTTTATCATGCGGCTCTGACAGATACGACCGCTTGTGAAGAAAAGGCGGAAAATGTTGCCATGACCACGATAGAGGTCGTAAATCTGAGAGGTCACCTCTCCTCCGTTCCATATGTTTCCGTTGTCATCGCTATAGTAGCGACCAACCTTCAGGGCTTCGCTATAGTCGCCCGGAACGGTAACCTTCGACCGTCCGTAGCCCACATCGCCCGAACCCGTCATTATGAGCATGCGTCCTGTCTCGCGGTCACGCACCACGGCAGCATCACCATGACTCTGGTCGTAGCCTCCGTTGCCGAATCCCTTTACGGCACACTTAGGCGAAGTCCATGTACGTCCTCCGTCCTTGCTGTGGCGCACCTCTATGCTTATGTTGCCCACGGATCCCACGTCGCCCCAACTGGTGGCGTCCGTAACACCCGAACGGTTGTCAGCAAAGGCTATGACGTTTTTGCCGTTAGCAACGATGGCAGGTATACGATAATATTGGTGGCGCGTGGTGTCGGTCTGCCAGAGCATGGTCTGTGCCCAAGAAGCCGAGCAGGCAAGCGCCAATCCAAGAGTAAGAGAGAGTTTCTTCATTTGTTTTAGTGAAATGTTATAAAGTTGAAAAAGCTCTATTTATTGATATAGTCCAGAATCTGCTCTGCATGAATCTTCGTCTTGATTTCCTTCGGAGTGAATATCTTCTGGATGATGCCGTTTTCGTCAACGAGGTAAGTGGTGCGAAGGATGCCTATGGTCTTTCTGCCGCATGCAACCTTCTCTCCCCAGCAGCCGAGCTCCTGCAAGAGCGTAGTCTCCGTATCAGCGATAAGCGGAAACTCCAGTCCCTTCGCTTCAGCAAACTTCTTCTGCGCTGTCTGCTTGTCCTTGCTGACGCCGATGATGTCGTATCCTGCCGCAGCCAGCTCGTCCTTATGTGCCTGCAAAGAGCATGCCTCTGCCGAGCATCCGCTTGTATTGGCTTTTGGATAACTGTAAAGCACTATCTTGCGTCCACGATAATCACTTGCCTTAATCTCACGTCCGTCCTGGTCAACACCCAGAACCTCAGGTATTTTATCTCCGATTGTCATAATATTAATAAGATGTCTGTAAAGTTAACAATACTGAACTTTCAGTAAATAATTATGCAAAGTTATAATAATTCCTGTGCATTTGCAAGCCTCAAACCACTCTTTTGCAATCCAATAGTTGGTTAAATAGTATTTAAAGGCCGAAATGTGACATTTTTTTTGTAACTTTGCACCTGCTTTGTACTATGCGTATACAAATCGCAGCGCGGCACAGCACTTAAATCAAACAGTATGGCACAGAAAATTTTATTTGTCAATCAGGAGATTTCTCCGTACGTACCCGAAACCGTATTGTCCGTAATGGGACGCGACCTTCCGAGCAAGATGCAGGAAGAGGGTCTTGAGATAAGAACATTCATGCCCAAATGGGGCAATATCAACGAACGCCGAGGACAGCTCCATGAGGTTATCCGCCTTTCTGGCATGAACCTCGTGATTGACGACACAGACCACCCACTTATCATTAAGGTGGCATCAATCCCCCAGAGCAGACTCCAGGTCTACTTCATCGACAACGACGACTACTTCATGAAGCGCAAGATGACATGCGACGAGAACGGCGAGGAATATGAAGACAACGGCGAAAGAGCCATCTTCTTTGCACGCGGCGTACTCGAGACAGTCAAGAAGCTCAGATGGTCGCCGGAGGTAATTCATTGCCAGGGTTGGATGTCTTATGTCGTGCCCCTCTTCACAAAGGCTGTCTATAGCGCAGAACCCATCTTCGCACAGTCAAAGATTGTTACTTCTGTATTTAAGGAAGGTCTCACAAAGGGATTCGGCGACAACTTCAAGAACTGCCTCGAATTTAAGGACGTCACCGTGGACAGCCTCGCTGCCTACAAGGACGACTTCGACTTCATGGAGTTCAGCAAGCTTGCCATTGACAACAGCGACGCCGTAGTGGAGGCAGAAGCCGACGCGTGCCCCGAGCTTATCGAGTACGCCAAGAGCAAAGGCATACCCGTACTGGCTTATCCTGGAGAGGACTACACCTCTGCATATAAGGAATTCTACGCAGCTCTCTAACTAAGAGCCTGATGCGTAGATGTATATAATATATTGTAACAGGTTAACTTATGAACATCAAGTATATGGCAGGCTTTGCGCTTGCCGCTTTAACGCTCTTCTCATGCGACGACACCACCGACACCATCGGCGGTTCGCTGACTGACAATGTGGACAAGCTTGAGATTTCCACAGATACATTTCAGGTGGAGACACGCTCCATTCTGGCTGACTCGGTTCTCTCACGTTCCGTCACGGGATATCTCGGCAAGGTGCGCGATCCCGAAACGGGAGCTTACATGACCGGCGACTTCATGACGCAGTTCTATACGCCTGAAGGATTCAGCTTTCCTGAAAAGGACAGCATCGTTAGCAAAAAGGACGGACTGATAGTGGCTGACTCGTGCGACCTCCGTCTTTACTATACCGGATTCTACGGCGACTCACTGGCGACGATGAAGGTTACGGCTATGGAGCTCAACAAGCCCGTGGACGAGCAGAAGTTCTTCTATTCCAACTACGACCCCGAGAAAGAAGGCTATGTGAAGAGCGACTCTAAGGCAGGCAGCCGAATCTATACTCTCGCTGACCTCAATGTGGACGAGAGCACAAGAAAGAAAAGCGACTATATGCCTAACATCCGCATTGCGCTGGACAAGCCATATAAGGGCTATGACAATTTTGGTTCGTACATCATTAATATGTATTATGAGCATCCTGAATACTTCAAGAACTCATATTCGTTTATCCACAATCTTGTACCGGGCTTCTTCTTCAAGACGCAGAGCGGACTGGGATCGATGGCGTACGTGACGCTCTCACAGCTGAACGTATACTTCCGCAACAAGACCACCTACACCAGTAGCGACGGCACAAAGCGCGATACCATCATCAATGCCATGGCTTCGTTCCCCGGAACTGAGGAGGTGCTGCAGACCACTACCATCAACAACGATATGTCTACGCTCCGTCGACTTGTAGATGAGGATCGTTCATGCACATACCTCAAGTCGCCCGCCGGCATCTTCACGGAGATGACGCTCCCCGTTAACGAGATTGTGGCAGGACATGAGAACGACACCATCAATACGGCTAAGATAACGCTGACACGCATCAACGACGGCGTACAGCAGAAAGCTTACCGTCTTGGCATCCCACAGACCCTGCTGCTCCTGCCGAAGGCTGATATGTATAGCTTCTTCGAGAAGAACCAGATAGCCGACTACAAGACGTCTTATCTGGCTTCCTACAACAGTTCAAGCAACACATACACCTTCAACAACATCGGAGGTCTGATAAAGCACCTCAACGAGACGGCAGACAAGACAAAGGCTGACTGGAACAAAGTGGTCATCATCCCCGTAACCGCCACCTACACCACCATCGACCAAAGATCGGTTCTCACAAAGGTGACGCACGACATGTCGCTCACGTCCACAAAGCTGGTTGGAGGCCCCAACACAAAGAACCAGATTACTGTCATATACAGTAAGTTCAAGTAACGGAATCTATGGCAGACAATTTCTTGGAACGTCAAAGACGCGACTACGAAGAGAAAAAGGCTGGTACAGCCCGACGCCCTCAGATAAGGAGCGTTAAAGAAATTCTCCAAAGAGCAAGACAGAACTTTAACAACGACTGATCATTCAGTCTGCATACAACAAGAAAGCAGGAGGAAGAATCCATATAACCCCGGATTCTTCCCCCTGCTTTCTTTATATTATCGACCGATTCACTCCGAAGGCATCATATTCCACGTTTCCTTCTCATTCACCGACATACCCAGATGCTTGCGTATTTCCTTTACGAATATCGTGCCGAGCGTTGCTTGCTTATGCGCACCAACACCCGAGACAGTTCCGAACGCCAATCTCGTCTTGGGCTTTGTGGTGGCAAGCTGATGCAGCGTGCGGTCACCGAAGATTACGTATGGCGGCACTCCCCTCTCTGCAGCCAACTTCACACGCAGCTTACGCAACTTCTCGAACAACTCCATGTCCTCCGTTGCACCGCCAAGGTCCAACCCCACAAGCGGCTGCTCACGGAGCTTCTGCTTCCTACCCTTCACAGTCAGATCCTCATGCACCACCACAGCCAGCTGCGCCTGCTTACGACCGAAGAGCACATCCTCACCCTGCGGAGTCACCTTTATGTGCGAATTGTCCTTATAGTCAATTTCTATGTAGCCCAGATGCAGCATCTGCAGCAGATAGTCCTGCCAGTCCTTGAACGGCACATCCCTGCCACAGCCGTATGTCTTCAGCATATTATATCCCTTCTGATAAAGCTCCTGATTGGACGTGCCACGCAAGATATCGATTAGGAGGCGGAAACCTATCTGCTGTTGCGTCCTCATAACCGCCGACAGAGCCTTCTGCACCAATATCGTTCCGTCAAATCTCCGTGGCGGATTCTTACAAACGTCGCAGTTGTCACAGTCATGATCCATCGTCTCGCCGAAATAGTTGAGCAGGATACGTCGACGACACACCTGACTCTCCGCATACTCCTGCATACGCTCCAGTTTCTCGTTGTTGATGTCCTGCTGTCCACTCTCCTCCGCAAACTTTCTGAGCGTGATGATGTCGCCGACCTGATAGAAGAGCACCGTCTCGCACGGCAGACCGTCACGTCCGCCACGACCAATCTCCTGATAATAGCTCTCAATGCTCTTCGGCAGATTATAGTGCACCACGAAGCGCACATTACTCTTGTCGATGCCCATGCCGAAAGCAATGGTGGCACACACCACATCTATTTCGTCATTGATGAAAGCCTCCTGCACCCTATCACGTCCCGACGCAGACAGTCCGGCATGATAAGCCATCGCCCTCACTCCCTTCTCCTGCAACTTGGCAGCCACACTCTCCGTGGTCTTACGACTCATACAATATATGATGCCGCTCTCGCCAGGATGACGAGCTATGAGTGCCATGATGAAGCGTTGCTTGTCCTTGGCGGAATATCCCCTGCGAACGTCCAACGAGAGATTAGGACGGTCAAATGACGACACGAAGATCGTAGCCTCTCCCCTATCGTCCTTCGTTAGTCCAAGTTGCTGCACGATGTCCTCCTTCGTTATCTTGTCCGCCGTAGCAGTAAACGCAGCCACAGGCACACCAGGGAAAAACTCCTTCAGCTTGCCCAGCTGCGTATATTCAGGACGGAAGTCATGTCCCCATTGCGAGATGCAATGAGCCTCGTCCACAGCGAACATGCTCACCTTCAGCTTTCCCGTAGGCGACGTGCCCGACGAGTGATGTAGCACACCGAACTGAATCTCCGACAACAGACGTTCCGGCGAGACATACAGCAACTTATATTCGCCCCTGTAAGCCCTCTCCGCTATCTCTCTGTTCTCCTCCTCCGAAGCGTTGCTGTTAAGCGCAGCCGCCTCGATGCCGTTGGCACGCAGGTTCTCCACCTGGTCTTTCATGAGCGAGATTAGTGGCGACACCACCACAGCCGTACCCTCCATCATCAGAGCCGGAATCTGATAGCAGATGCTCTTGCCGCCGCCCGTAGGCATCAGCACCAAGCAATCCTTCCTCTCAAGTATATGTCTTATGATATCCTCCTGCAAAGGACGAAACCGTTCATATCCAAAATATTCTTTAAGCGTAGCACGCATTGACAATTCATTCATAAGGCAAAGTTACGCAATAATGACGGAATAATAAAAAAAGAACAGCCCTTTATCCCCAACAAATAAATTGTCAAGGATAAATGGCTGCTCAATAATCACCAATAGTCTTTCAGGCTCTGCTGATACCACTCATAGAGTTTCTCTACTCCTTCCTCTATTTCCACTTTGTGTGTCCATCCGAGGCTGTGGAGCTTGTCCACGCTGATGAGCTTTCTTGGGGGGCCGTCGGGTTTGCTGGCGTCAAACTCCACCGTGCCTTCGAAGCCTACTGCCTTTACCACGAGATCTGAGAGCTGGCGGTCGGCATCACGGCTATGTAGTTAGTGCCATACTGAAGGTTATAGCTCTCGCACATCTTCAGCCCCTCAATCTTTGCGATGGCATACTCCTAATTGGGATATTCCAGAGGCGAAGTACGAAGCACGTCCTCCTTCATAGGTTGGGGATAATGCCACCCAGGAAAGCAGCAGCCAGAACCACAGCATCAGGACGCTCCTCATCGAAGAGCTTCTCCACAGCATACAGGTCAGTAAGGTCAAGCTCCTTATGCGAACGACCCACCAGATTGTTATACCCCCTCTTCTTAAGGTTATTCCATATAGCAGAACCCACCAGTCCATGGTGTCCCGCAATATAAATCTTTGAATCCTTGGCCATTTTATTATTGAGTATTTAGTAGTGAGTAGTGATTATTTATTGTGATAATTTTCTGATAATGAAGGACGACCTTTGGGTTGGAGTTTCTTTGTCATGGAAGTCAACATATTTCCTAATTCCACAGAATCAGCCATGATTGAGTCATACTGTTTTTCATCTAGATAATCTGTCATAAACAACAGCTCAATCCAGTATTGCGTTTCCCTACACTCTTTAGCACTAATAAAAACCTTAGCAGCGAAGTCCGCCTTACTTATTACGGCCTGTGCCTCAGCCATATTAGCGCCAATACTGGTACCAGAGCGAAGCAGTTGCTTACTCATAACAAACTCTTTCTTCTCATCACACAACCATTTATATAAATTCACTCATTAGTGTCCCGTTAAAATCGGGACACTAATGAAAATCCTTCTTAAGATCATCAATAAGATTTTCAACCATACATCTTGCCGTGTCTCCACCTAATATATAGTCAGCCATTGTCCAATCATCAGAATCTGATTTAGGATCTGGTAACATTGCCTCACCTGCCGCCAAGAAATAATCTCGGTCTACATAAGCCATACTTGTCTCAAAATCTGACCAAAGAGCATCATACGAACATACTGTTTCGTATAAATTAAACAACTCAAAATCATGCCTCTTTAGCCAGAAGCAAAATGATGCGTATGAACTTGCTACACCATGATGTAAATCGAAACCATTACCTATTATATATAATACATTATCAACCATATCTTTTTATAATGATTACGATAAATAACTTAGGACGTAGCGTTATGTTATCATTTTGCCCACAGCGGCGCTGCTTCGCAGCTTGCAGTGGGTTTCTGATAGATTGTGTCCCATCGGGACACGGGGCTGAGTGGGCTGATATAATTATTAGTGAGTATTTGGTAATTATTATCTGGGATGCAAATATCGTACAAAGAGTAAAAACATGTTACAAAATAAAAATCAATTCTAG
>ERZ1673741.2683-NODE-2683-length-12044-cov-5.017683_pt1 | contig 12044 bp, 7 predicted proteins | sample MGYA00580209_ERZ1673741 | MGnify/ENA primary metagenome ERZ1673741 (study PRJEB41218, sample SAMN15661754) | gut metagenome | host: Homo sapiens | place: Canada: London | collected 2015-08-20/2019-03-30 | study: EMG produced TPA metagenomics assembly of... | reverse complement strand
AATCGTTTCATATTAAGACCTTGGGGCTCTGCCCCAAACCCTGCTTAAGAAACTTCTTGAAAGAAGTTTCTTAAGAATCTTCAAGAACTTTCACTAAGGAACACTCCAATTGCTATCCGCTCCCCCAACGAGCGCGATAGCCGCTCCCTCAAAAAAATTCCACCTCTCCAGCTTTCCAAAAACTTTCCTGAGCCGGGGACCCCAACGCACAACCATCCTTCCGCGCACTCTGTACATCCCCCGGCTCAGGAAAGTTCGGGGGAGGGTGGGAGAGGTTTGGAGAGGGAGGGAACACCCCTCCGAAAGGGGGGTGCCCTCCCTCTCCAAGGTCTTCCCCCCTTACCTCATCTTCTCCAGCGCTGCGAGGATGCCCGTGAGCTTTTCGCGGTAGGCGGCGAGCTTGGAGCGCTCCGCTTCAACAACCGCAGCAGGAGCCTTGGCAACAAAGGATTCGTTCGAGAGTTTCTTCTCCGTGCGAAGAATCTCAGCCTCCATCTTCTCCTTCTCGGACGCCAAGCGCGCCTTCTCCTTCTCCAAATCAATCAACTCCGCAAGCGGCAAATATACCACAGCGGAATCGGTCACCACCTGAACCGCATTGTCCGCACTCACCACATCCGCAGGGAAACGCTCCGCCACCTCCACAGCGGAAGCCGACGCCAAACGCATAAAGAACGCATGCGTCGAAGAGCCGAACGACTCCGCATACTTCGTCGCAAGATAAATCTTCGCCTTCCGCGACGGCACAATGTTCATCTCGTTCCGGCGTAACCGAATCGCCTTGATCACCCCAATCACCCGCGACAGCGACAGCGACTCCGCAGGGAAATCCAGCGCCGCATCCGGCTTCGGGTAGGACGCAATCACAATGCTCTCGGGCGCACCCGCACCGTGCGGCAAAGCCTGGTAAATCTCCTCCGTGATGAACGGCATGAAGGGATGCAGCAGCTTCAGAATGCCCGTCAGCACATAGCAAAGCACATTCTGCGCCACCAGATTGCCCGCAGTCTCCTTTTCGGCAAGACGGCTCTTGGTCAGCTCAATGTACCAGTCGCAGAAAACATCCCACACGAAATCGTAAACCGACGAAAGCGCCACGCCCACCTCGTAGTGGTCCAGCGCGTCCACAACCGTCGTAACTGCCTTGTTATACTCGGTCAGAATCCATTTGTCCTCCGGCGTAAGCTCCGCGGCAGCCGGCAGCGCGTAGCTGTCAATGGTCAGATTCATCCGCACAAAGCGGGAGGCATTCCACAGCTTGTTCGCAAAGTTCCGCGCCGCCTCCATCTTCTCCTCGGAGAAACGCATGTCGTTTCCGGGCGAGTTGCCGGTCGAAAGCGCAAACCGCAAAGCATCGGCGCCGTAGCGGTCAATCACCTCCAGCGGGTCAATGCCGTTGCCCAGCGACTTCGACATCTTCCGCCCCTGCGCGTCACGCACCAGCCCGTGAATGAACACCGTGTGGAACGGGACCTCGCCCATCTGCTCCAGCCCCGAGAAAATCATCCGCGCAACCCAGAAAAAGATGATGTCGTAGCCCGTCACCAGCACGCTGGTCGGGTAATACTTCGCCAGATCGGCAGTCTTTTCGGGCCAGCCCAGCGTTGAGAACGGCCAGAGCGCCGAGGAGAACCACGTGTCCAGCACGTCGCTGTCCTGCTCCACTTTGTGGCTGCCGCACTTCGGGCAGACCGTCACGTCCTCGCGCGACACCACCATCTCGCCGCAGTCGCGGCAGTAGAACGCCGGAATCCGGTGACCCCACCACAGCTGACGCGAAATGCACCAGTCGTGAACGTTTTCCATCCAGTTGATATAAATCTTCGAGAAGCGCTCCGGCGCGAACTTCACCCGTCCGTCCTTCACAACCTCCAGCGCCGGCTTTGCCAGCGGCGCCATCTTTACAAACCACTGGTCCGATGTAATCGGCTCCACGGTCGTGTGGCAGCGGTAGCAGGTGCCGACGTTGTGCGCGTGCGGTTCCACGCTGACCAGATACCCGTGCGTTTCCAGGTCTGCCACCAGCGCCTTGCGCGCTTCGTAGCGGTCCATCCCCGCGTACTTGCCGCCGTAGGAGTTGATTGTCGCGTCGTCGTTCATCACCTTGATAATCGGCAGGTTGTGCCGCTGACCGACCAGGAAGTCGTTCGGGTCGTGCGCAGGCGTAATCTTCACGCAGCCGGTCCCGAAGCCGATTTCGACGTACTCATCGGCAATGACCGGAATCTCGCGCCCGACCAACGGCAGAATCAGCGTCTTGCCGATCAGGTGCCGGGTCTTCTCGTCGTTCGGATTGACCGCAACCGCCGTATCGCCGAACATGGTCTCGGGACGGGTGGTTGCAACCTCGACGTACTGTCCCTCTTCGCCCTTGATCGGGTAGCGGATGTGCCAGAAGCTGCCCTGCTGCTCGGAGTATTCGACCTCTGCGTCCGAGAGCGCCGTGATGCAGTGCGGGCACCAGTTGATGATGCGGTTGCCGCGGTAAATCAGCCCCTTTTCGTAGAGGTTGACGAACACCTCGCGCACGGCTTTCGAGCAGCCCTCGTCAAAGGTAAAGCGCTGCCTGGTCCAGTCGCAGGAGGCGCCCAGCTTCTTCAGCTGCCCCGTGATGCGCGCCTCGTATTTGTCCTTCCACTGCCACACGCGCTCTAGGAACTTCTCGCGCCCGAGGTCGTAGCGGGTCAGACCCTCCTCCACGCGCAGGCGTTCCTCGACCTTGATCTGCGTTGCAATGCCGGCATGGTCGGTGCCCGGGACCCACAGGGTGTTATAGCCCTGCATCCGCTTATAGCGCACCAGGATATCCTGCAGCGTTTCGTCCAGCGCGTGCCCCATGTGGAGCTGCCCCGTGACGTTCGGCGGTGGGATGACAACCGAAAAATGCTCCGCTTCGTTGGTCGCGTCGGGCGTGAAATAGCCCTTGTCGCACCAGGTCTTGTAGATGCGATCTTCAAATTCTGCCGGTTGGTAGGTCTTCGGCAGTTCTTTCTGCTGATCCATACTGTCCTCCGTAAATTTAGGTACTGAAAACAAAAAGCCCCCGTCCATCAGGACGTGGAGCACGCGGTACCACCTGATTTTATACACGCCGAGCGCGCGTATACCCTCTCTCCGATAACGGCGGCACCGTTGCGGACTACACACGGATTTTCCCCGCTTCCCCCGCACCGCTACAAAGTGACTTCTGCCGTTTTCCCTCTCAGGCTCGCACCAACCGCCCGTTCTCTTGGCAGGAAGCCCGGCGTACTCCTCTCTGTCACAGCGTTTACGGAATTAGTATATCACATTTTCCCCGGCTTGTCAACAGGTACAACAACATTTTTTCGGGCATTTTGTAGTGTTACAACAGATGCGAGACCAAAAGCAAAAAAATTATAGAAAAAGTGATTGAGTTCTGATAGAATAGAATTACCCCTATCTCGCTATGCTCCCTCATCCGGCTTCTTCTCTTTCATTGGAATACTTCCCAAAATCAAAGACACGAGAAGCAGCGGAAATCCAAAAAGCAGCATCACGTCATAGATATCAATGTCGGCTTTTAATCGATTCAGGACCACGATCCCGTGGAATTGAAGCCACGGCAGCAAAAACATCAGGAATGCCAGGCTTGCTGAAAGAATCCAGCAGATTTTTGCTTTCCCTCGCGGCTGATTTTTGAGAAGCTTATAGCAGCTTCTGATAAAGGAAAGCTCAAACAGAAACATCGGAATAAGCCCCAACAAGACTGTACCTGTCACACCAACCTGTACTTCAAGCATCATTCTGGAATCGTTCGCATATTCCGCCTCAAGCATGTGATACACACTGATTAACCAAATCAATTCTTCGACCACAGAAGCAGCAAACAGCACCAGGCTGACACCCAAAAACACACGGCTTTTTCGATTGCACATGATCGTTTCTCCCTGTTACAATGTTCGATGTTCCTTTTTATTATAGCACAGAAGCAGTTTTTTGTCAACACTTTTATTGATCATGCTTCATAGTCGAAAGGCGATCCTTCACGCTCATCAAAAAATCGTATGTTTCCGGATGTCGAGATTTGATTTCGTCAAAGGGATATTGCCCGTTATGATCGCCTTTCCCGTAATAACCGGCTAAAACAGCATCTCCAAGCCAGCCTTCATAATCATATGGAAGAGAAAAAACTCTTCTCCTGCTTGCTTTTTCACTGCTTTTTCAGCCTTTAGGGCAAATGGTTGCTCTTGCTTGAAAATATATTCACCCCGCCTTTTGCTTCGGTGTGAACGCTTTTGGTCTACAGTCTGAGGGGACTTCTCCAAAAGAAGCCCCCGAGTGGGCTTGGGCAAAGCCCAAGGTCTTCATACAACCAACGGTCAACATTTTTTCCGGGGAAGGGGTTTTCTTTTTGGGGCGGGTATGGTATAATGATAGGAGAGGCGGCGGGCGCTGCCGGAAGAGAACGGGTGGGGTGATGATTTGAAGAAGACTGGAAATGGGAAGTTGCGGCTGGTCGGGTCGTTTTTGCAGGGGTCACGGCGCTGGTTTGCGTTGGCGATTCTGTCAACGGTCGGGCTGGCGCTGACGAATATGCTCACGCCGCAGATTGTCCGCGTGACGGTGGACTCGGTGCTGGGGACCGAGCCGCTGGACCTGCCGGGATGGCTTGCCGGGTGGATCGGGTCCATCGGCGGGGTGGCGATGCTGCGGGAGAAGCTGTGGATCATCGGCATTGCCATTGTCGCGGTGGCGATTTTCGGCGTTGCGTTCTACTACGGCTCGCGGGTGTTCAATACCCGGGCAGCCGAAACGCTGGTCAAGACCATGCGCGACCGGGTCTTTCGCCATCTGCTTGCTCTGCCGGACGAATGGTATCAGGAGCAGCACACCGGCGACATCATCCAGCGCTGCACGTCGGACATCAACATGGTCAAGGACTTCCTGTCCGAGCAGCTGGTGTCGGTGTTCCGCATCATTGTCATGCTGGCGCTGTCGCTGTTTTTCATGTTCTCGCTCAACGTCAGACTGACCCTTGTCGCGCTTGCGGGCGTGCCGGTTCTGCTGGCGTCATCGCTTTTGTTCCACCGCAGGATCGGTCCCGAATTTGAAATTTGCGATGAGAACGAGGGCAGGCTGTCGGCGATTGTGCAGGAAAACCTGACCGGCGTGCGGGTGGTCCGCGCGTTCGGCCGGGAGGTGTACGAGACCGAAAAATTCGACCGGCAGAACGACCACTACCTCGGGCTGTGGGACCGCGTCAACCGCATGCTCATCCGCTACTGGTGCATTGCAGACCTGATTGCAAACACGCAGGTGATGCTGCTGGTCGTGTTCGGCGCGGTGCTTGCCGTGCGGGGCGAGCTGACCGCCGGAGCGTATATCGCGTTCCTGTCCTACAACGGCTACCTGACCTGGCCCATTCGCCAGCTGGGGCGGTCGATTTCCGAAATGAGCAAGGCGGGCGTGTCGCTGCGCCGCGTGCAGGAGATTCTGAACGCCAGGCCCGAGACCGACATCCCGGACCCCGAGACAACCGACTTCGGCGGGGACATCGTGTTCGACCGCGTCAGCTTCTCTTTTGACGGCAAAACGCCGGTGCTGGAGGACATCTCCTTCACGGTCCCGGCGGGGAAGACCGTCGGCATTCTGGGCGGGACCGGCTCGGGCAAATCGACGCTGATGCGCCTGTTGGACCGCCTGCTGACCCTGCCGGAGGGGAGCGGAACCATTACAATCGGCGGCAAAGACATTCGCCGGCTGCGCGCTGCCGACGTGCGGGCGAATATCGGGTTCGTGCTGCAGGAGCCGTATCTCTTTTCCCGCACGGTAGGGGAGAATCTGCGCCTGGCAAGGCCGGAGGCAGACGGGGCGGCAATCGCGCACGCGGCGCATGTTGCGTGCCTGGATAACGCCATTTCACAGTTTACCGCCGGGTACGATACCTTTGTCGGGGAGCGCGGCGTGACGCTTTCGGGCGGGCAGAAGCAGCGGGCTGCCATTGCGCGGACGCTGGTGCAGGAGGCGCCGATTCTGATTTTTGACGACTCCCTCTCGGCAGTTGACACCGAGACCGATGCCACTATCCGCGCGCGCCTGGCAGAGAGCCGGGGAGACCGCACAACGCTCCTGATTTCGCACCGCACCGCAACGCTGATGCACACCGACCGCATTGTGGTCCTGGAACACGGGCGGATTGCGGAAATGGGCACGCATGCGGAGCTGCTGGCGCAAAACGGCATCTACCGCCGCATTTATGAGATTCAGAACGGAAAGGAGGCAGAGCACCGTGACTGACGAAAAAACACCGCAGCGGACGCACCTGAAATGGTTCGGCATTCCGCGTCTGCTTCCGTTTTTGCGCCCGCACCGCGGGCTGTTCGTCCTGCTGTTCGTCTTCGGGCTTGCCGGCAGCGCGTCGGAGATCCTCTATCCGCTCTTCCAGCGGTACGCAATCGACCGCTACATTGCCGAAGGAACGCTGGACACCCTGCCGTGGTTCGTGCTGTCGTATGTCGGGGTGATGGTGCTGTCGGCGCTGTCGGTCTACCTGTCCAACACCGGCTCGGCAAAGCTGGAGGTCCGGGTGGCGCACGACATGCGCAGGACCTGCTTCCGGCATCTGCAAACGCTGTCGTTCTCCTATTTCAATCAGAACAGCGTCGGCTATATCCATGCCCGCGTGATGAGCGACACCTCGCGCATCGGCACGCTGATTTCCTGGTCCTGCATTGACGGCGTTTACAACCTGACCTATGCGGTCGGAGCGGCGGCGGTCATGCTGTCCGTCAACTGGCGCATGGCGCTGCTGGTGCTGGCGGTGGTCCCGCTGTTTGTGCTGACCGTCACGCTGTTTCAGCGCAAGCTGCTGCCGCTGAACCGCCGCGTGCGGGAGATCAACTCGCAGATCACCGGCGATTTCAACGAGACGATTACCGGCGCCGAGACCGTGAAAACGCTGAACGCGCAGCGCCGCATGGAGACCGGCTTTCTGGCGCGGACCGGGGAAATGCGCCGCGCGGCAACCTCGGCTGCACGCTGGCGCGCGCTGTTCGGGTCTGCCATCACCTTTGCGTCCTCGCTGGCGCTGGCGTTGGTGCTCTGGCGCGGCGGCATTCTGACCGAGCAGGGCGTGCTGGAAATCGGTACGCTGTCGGTCTTTGTTTCCTATGCACTGGGCATCATGGAGCCGGTGCGCTGGCTGATTGACGCGCTGTCGGACCTCATCACAACGCAGGTCAACATCGAGCGCGTGACCGACCTGATTGCAACCCAATCGGACGTTGCGGACAGCCCGGCTGTGGTGGAGCGCTACGGCGACACCTTTCATCCGAAGCCGGAGAACTGGGAGCCGCTTGTGGGGGACATTGCGTTTGACGATGTGACCTTCCGCTATCCGGACGGGGACGTAAACGTGCTGGAGCATTTCAACCTGCAGGTCCCGCACGGGACGAATGTTGCGATTGTCGGGGAGACCGGCGCGGGCAAGTCAACGCTGGTCAACCTGGTCTGCCGCTTCTTTGAGCCGACCTCCGGGCGGGTGCTGATTGACGGGCGGGACGCGCGGGAGCGGTCGCAGCTCTGGCTGCACCGGAACATCGGTTACGTGCTGCAAACGCCGCATCTGTTTTCCGGCACGGTCCGGGAAAATCTGCTTTACGGCAACCCGGACGCGACCGAAGCGGACATTTTGCGCGCGCTGCGGCGGGTGTCGGCAGAGGAGATTGTAGCGCGGATGGACAACGGGCTGGACAGCGAAGTCGGGGAGGGCGGCGACCGTCTTTCCACCGGCGAAAAGCAGCTGATTTCCTTTGCGCGTGCGCTGCTGGCAGACCCGAAGATTCTGATTCTGGACGAAGCAACCGCGTCGATTGACACCATCACCGAGCAGAAAATTCAGGCTGCGATCGGTGAAGTGATTGCGGGCAGGACATCGTTTGTCATTGCGCACCGGCTGTCGACAATCCGGCATGCGGACGTGATTCTGGTGGTCTCGGACGGGCAGATTATCGAGCGCGGCACGCACGAAGCGCTGATGGCGCAGAAGGGGGCATACTATGAGCTCTACACGAGGCAGTTTGAAGAGGACGCGACCCGCCGGACGCTCGACCGGGAATGACGGGCAGCACGGCGCGGACGCACCGGTTCCGGCACCGGTATCGCACCCCATCCCGCCACTTTTTGACGCGCACAGCCGGGTTCTGATTCTCGGCAGCTTTCCGTCCGTGCAGTCGCGCGGGGAGGGCTTTTACTACGCGCACCCGCAGAACCGGTTCTGGCGGGTCTTGGCAGGTGTTTACGGAGCGGACGTTCCGGCATCGGTCCCGGAAAAGGTGCAGTTTCTGCTGTCGCGCGGGCTTGCGCTTTGGGATGTGATTGCATCCTGCCGGATTGTCGGGTCCTCCGACAGCAGTGTGCTGGATGTGATACCGAACGACCTGTCGCGCATCTTTTCCGCTGCGCCGATCGAGCGGGTTTTGATTGGCGGGCAGGTTGCCGCCCGGTTCTACCGCCGGTTTGACCTCCCGCTCGGCTACCCCTTGCCTCTCGTCCTGCCGTCCACCAGCCCCGCCAATGCCGCCTGGTCCCTCCCTCGCCTCACCGCCGCCTGGAGAGAAGCGCTGGAGGGGTAGAAGGAAGACCTTGGGGCGCTGCCCCAAACCCTGTTTAGGGAACTTCTTGAAATGAAGGGAAAATTGGATTGCGGGCAATCCAATTTCTAAGAACCCTCAAGAACTTTCAATAAGGGGAATTTGGAACTGCACATTTCCTGACATTTCAAATCCTCCCTACCACCCTTTCCCCTGAAAGGAGTACACTCACATGTCCCACCCCCAAAACAAAAAAGGGCAGCCCTGGATCATAGAGGTGCTGCTGTTCCTCGCGGTCGTGCTGGCGACCCAGCTGATTGAAGGCATCCTGATCGGCACGGCAGCCTTTCTGTGGGGGCTGTTCGGCGGGAGCCTCGAGGGCGGCGTCCTCCCGGAGCCTCTGCTGCCGGTCAATCTGTTTGCAACGCTGCCGGCAACCGTGGCGGTGCTGGTCTTTTGCCGGTACGGGCAGGGGAGACGCCCAGCCGACTTGGGGCTGGGGCGCAAACGGGCAGTGACGGAATATCTCATCGGCGTGCCGGTCGGCATCGGTCTGTTTGTGGCAGCGTTCGGCATCTGTCTGGCAGCCGGCGCCATTGAGACCGGCCCTGCGCCGGAATTTTCGGGCACCGTTGGGCGGTGGCTGCTGTTCCTGGCCGGGTATCTGCTGCAGGGCATGAGCGAGGAGGTCCTGTGCCGGGGCTACTTCATGGGCTCGCTGCTGCGGCGCTATCGCCCGTGGGTTGCGATTGTGACCAACTCGGCGGCGTTTTCCCTGCTTCACCTGGCAAACCGATCGGTCTCGGTGCTGGCGCTGGTGAATATCTTTCTCTTCGGCGTGCTGATGTCGCTCTACGTCCTGCAGAGGGGAAACCTGTGGGGCGCGTGCGCAATCCACTCGCTGTGGAATTTCGTGCAGGGAAATGTGTTCGACATCCGTGTCAGCGGGAATGGAATGGGACCGTCCCTGCTCCGGACCCTGCCGCTGGACGGCGCGACCCTGTGGAACGGCGGCGGTTTCGGTCTCGAGGGCGGTTTCGCCGTCACGCTAACCCTCTCTGCCGCCCTTGCGCTGCTCCTCCTGCCGAATCTCCTGACGAAAAAACGCAACTGCACCTGACGGGCAAACAACTGCACCGAAGGTAACGAGATGTTGCCTTCCGGCACGTCTGAAATGCCGTGAAATACATGAAAAAATCACCGATCTTTGCCTGCGGGCTTGACAAACGGCGCAGGATATGCTATACTATAATCGCGATGCAGGGGAAACTCTGCAAAATAAACAATGGAGGATTTGATCATGAAAAAGACGATTCGCAAATATCTTTCCTGCGTGGCTCTTCTGCTTGTTTTCGTGATGATGTTCTCGGTCCTGTCCGGTTGTAAGAAAAACGATACGGACCCTGCCGGGACTGACGAAACCAACGACAGCAGCGTTACGACTGTCGCCGGGGAGACACCCAAATTCCCGGAGGCTTGTGACGATCACAAGGGTGACTTCATCTGCGTGAACTGCGGCAGACGCCTTACGCCTGACGGTTTCTTTACATCTGTCAAGGCGTCCGATGCGGTCTACACGGTTGTGCTCAGCGAGGTAGACGTGACGGTTCCGGTGAACGAACAACCGGTCAATGTGAAGATCACCGATGGCGAACTCTCTCTGAGCGCAAACGGAGAGAAGCTGAACGGCTACGGTCATGTGGTCGGTTCCGCAACGATTGACGGCAAGGTCACAAGTTTTGACCAGACTGTCAGCGTGAAGGACAGCGTGATGTACTTCCAGATGTCTGCAAAGCAGAACGGCGCGGCTTCGTCCGACAACGGCGAGGAGAATGTCTCGGTCTACCTGCCGCTGGAGGTGCTTTCTGAACTGCTGCAGGGATCGATGGTACCGTCCAAGGATCCGGCATTTGCCGAAAAGCTCATGGAGAAGCTGCCGGACCTGATGGAGAAGGAATTTCTGCCGATGATTCAGGCGTTTTTGGCTGCTCACCCCGAGCTGGAGGACATCTGCGCTCGCATTGCAGACCTGTTCTGGACCGTCAGAAAGACCGACAACGGCTATGAGATTTCGCTGTCTCTGGAGAAGATCGCGGCGCTGAACGACAAGCTTAATACCATGAAGGTTTCCGAATTTGTCGACCTGATTCTGGGCGAGGGCAAATTCGCGGAGCTGGAGACCTATGCAAACGGGATCTTCGACAAGAAGGTTTCCGAACTGCTTGCCGATGTGAAGGCGCAGGGCATTGACGTTGAGCGCATCCTGAAGGCTGTCGACAGCCTGATGCCGGCTGTGGATGACAAGGGCAACACACAGCTGACCGAAGTTCTGGCGATGCTGAAGGATGAGGACTTCCTGGCAATGACCGTGAAGGACCTGATGCTGCAGGATAAGCCGAACGATGTGACCGATGAGGCATACCTTGCGCAAATGAAGCAGCAGATCAACACGGTGTTTGCGGCACTGGAGAATACGACCGTTTGGGGCATCATTGAGGATGCTATGAACAAAGGGAACGGCGATGTCAATAAGCCGTATAACGCAGATGCGGCGACCGATGTGCCGGCTGTCAGCATGCATGACAAGGTCGCGGCAATGCTGGAGCAGGTCAAGGGCGGCGTGACGGTTACGTTTACGACCGATGTCTGGGGCACTCTGACCGGCGCAAAGCTGGAGTGGAACCTGCCGGAACTGATCGGTAAGGGCAGCGTGGAGATTACCACCAAGCATACCTCTACGGTTGATTACGACAAGATTGTCAATGAAATTTCCGCTGACGTGAAGAAGGTTTCCGAAATCCCCGAGAAGCTGGCGACTGCTCTGGATACCTATCTGAAGACAGAGAACGCGAAGAACTCCGTGACCTATGACGCAGCAACCGGTATTGCAACGGTGACGTACACCGTAACCGCAGACTATCGTGCCGAGGGTTATAATTATGATTTTGTACATGTCACGGTGACCGAGACCAACGTGGTTACCGCAAAGGTGAACCTGAAGAAGCTGCTTGGGCTTGCCTCCATGGATGGCGTGTTCATCGGCGAGTTCGGTCTGGAAGATCTGGAGAACAACATGACCTGGACTGCGGCTGTGGAGAGCGGCGACACTACCAAACCGGCAGATAAGGCTATGATGGATCAGCTGGAGAAGGATGACGCTATCCAAAAGCGCACGATTCAGGATATGGTGGCGTTCGGTTTCTCCTTTACCGTTTCTGAGAACGGAACCGTGACGGTCTTCGGACTGAACAACTTCTAAAAAAACAGGGGGCTATGCCCCTGCCCCCGAAAGAATTTGCACGGGGGATATTGGAACTGTAAAGTGGGTGCTGACTCTGTGTACCGGTAATGGATAACAAAACCGGCTACATAAAATCAGCACCCACAAAATTTTAGACCCTACCCCCCAATTTTAGCGAAGTTCTTGGGGTTCTTAGGGGGGGACTGGTTGCAAAGCAACCAGTCGGTAGCGTAGCGTTGCTTCTCTCCGAA
>ERZ1673741.2674-NODE-2674-length-12068-cov-119.752268_pt1 | contig 12068 bp, 8 predicted proteins | sample MGYA00580209_ERZ1673741 | MGnify/ENA primary metagenome ERZ1673741 (study PRJEB41218, sample SAMN15661754) | gut metagenome | host: Homo sapiens | place: Canada: London | collected 2015-08-20/2019-03-30 | study: EMG produced TPA metagenomics assembly of... | reverse complement strand
GGCATCAGCCTCTACCTGCGTTTGCCACACCTCAGAGTGCCGGCATGGATTTGCGGGCAAACATCGATGAGGCAATCGTGCTTCATCCTATGGAGCGACGACTGGTACCAACCGGTCTTTATATGGCTTTGCCTGCAGGTTATGAAGCGCAGATCCGTCCTCGCAGCGGTCTGGCTTTGAAGCATGGCATTACCGTATTGAATACGCCGGGAACCATCGATGCCGATTATCGCGGCGAAATCATGGTTCTGCTCATCAATTTCTCTACAGAGGATTTCGTTATCAACGATGGCGAGCGTATAGCCCAGATGGTGCTGGCTAAGCACGAACAATGCGATTTCATCGAGGTTAATGAGCTCGATGAAACCGAACGTGGAGCCGGCGGATACGGTCATACGGGTGTAAAATAACAGATTGTTAAAGATAGAATAGAAAAGATAGAATAGAAAGGATTAGAATCGTGAAGATGAATCTTAGAAATATCAGTTGGGCAATGGGGCTGGTCTTGCTGGGCATGGTAGCCATGCCGTCGCTTGCCCGTAAAAAGAAGGTGCAGCCGGTTCAGAAGCCGGTGGTTCAGGAGGACCCTCTCTCTCCGAACGACCGCCAGCGCTACAACTATTTCTTCCTGGAGGGAGCGCGCCAGCAGGCTGCCGGCAATTATTCGGCAGCTTTCGACCTCTTTGAGCATGCCCGGAAGATTGACCCGAAGGCGGCTGAGACCTATTTCTATGAGTCGCTTTTCTATTCTCAGCTCAAACAGGATTCCCTGGCACTTGCCTATATGCAGAAGGCAATAGAACTGAATCCGGAAAACCAGACCTATGCAGAGCAGTTGGGCAGATATTATATAGGTAGCCAGAAATACGATCTTGCCATCGATGCCTATGAGAATCTGTATGCCAAAAACCACGATAATACCGATGCCCTCCGCATCCTGGTTCAGCTTTATTCCCAGAACAAGGATTATAAATCGGTACTCAAAACCATTTCGCGTCTTGAGGTGGAAGAAGGTGAAAGCGAACAGTTCACCCTCTCTAAAATGAGAGTTTATGAACTGATGGACGACAAGAAGGCTGCCTATCAGGAACTGAAGTCGCTGGTAGACCAGCATCCGCTGGATATGCAGTACAAGACGATGCTGGGCAACTGGCTCGTACAGCACGACCGCCAGAAGGAAGCTTACAAGTGCTTTACCGATGTGCTGAAGGAAGAGCCTGACAATTCCTATGCCCAGATGTCGCTTTACGACTATTATAATGCCACCCATCAGGAGCAGCTTGCCGAGCAGATGCTCGATAAGATATTGATGAGTCCGAAATCGGATCTGGAGACCAAGGTGATGATGTACCGCTCTTTCATTCAGAAGAACGAGAGCGAAGGTGGCGATTCTACCAAGGTGATTGCGCTGTTTGACAAGGCGCTCAACGTGGCTCATCCGTCAGCCGATGTGGCAGAGATGAAAGCTGCTTATATGAGTTTGAAGAAGATGCCTGCCGACTCTGTTTGCCGTGCCTTCGAAAAGGTGCTTACCATAGCGCCGGATAACGTGAATGCCAGAATGCAACTCGTACAGATGCTCTGGAACGAGAAAAAATATGACCTGGTTTCCCAGCAATGTAAGGCGGCTCAGGAGTATAATCCCGAAGAAATGGTGTTCTATTACTTCGGTGGAATGGCGTATTATCAGAAAGATAAGGAAGACGAGGCGCTCCGTGAGTTCCGTCTCGGATTGGCGCAGGTGAATCCACAGTCGCCTGCCGACCTGGTATCCGACCTCTATGCCGTAACCGGAGATATTCTTCATAAGAAAGGTGAAGAGCAGGAAGCCTTTGCGGCTTACGATTCCTGTCTGCAATGGAAAGATGATAACGTGATGGCGCTGAACAACTATGCCTACTATCTGAGCGAGAAGGGTGTTGACCTGCATAAGGCTGAGTCAATGAGCTACAAAACCATCAAGGCAGAGCCGAACAACGGTACTTATCTGGATACCTATGCTTGGATTCTCTTTATGGAAGAACGCTATGCTGATGCCAAGACTTATATAGACCAGGCACTCAAAAACCGCGATTCCACCGCAGATAACAGTACGGTTCTGGAACATGCCGGAGATATCTATTATATGAATGGTATTGCCGATGAATCCGTGGATTTCTGGAAGAAAGCCTATACCGGAGAGAACCAGACTGAGGTGCTGGCATGGAAGATTAAGAACAGACAATATATTACCGAAGAAGAACTGAAGAAGCGTAATGCGCCAAAGCAGAAACCTGCAGCTAAGCAGAAGTCAGTTAGAAAAGGTAAGAAGAAATAAACGGATAGTAGAAAAATCAGGAAAGATGAAATATACAATGAAGAAGAATAAGATGATGCTGCTTGCCGCAGCCTGCAGCATCCTGCTCCTCGGTTCTTGCGGAACCAGCAAGAATGTACAGGGCTCTGGCTCCACATCAGCCAGTCATCAGAAAGAGAATGCCACCAAGGGTTCTGTCTCCCGTCAGAGTGAGACGCTCAGGAAGTTGGCTTTCGTACAGAAGGTTTCAGACAATCAGGTGTATACCAGGAATATTGTAGGCAACATGTCGTTTACGCTCCAGGCTGGCGATAAGGACATTACCGTGCCGGGCAAACTGAGCATGCGTAAGGATGAAATCATCCGCATCCAGCTCTTTATTCCTATTTTGGGTACAGAGGTAGGCCGTCTGGAGTTTACTCCCGACCATGTACTTATCATCGACCGTCTGCACAAGGAATATATCAAGGCAGATTATACCCAGGTAGACTTCCTCAAGAAGCAGGGCATCTCCTTCTATTCTCTGCAGGCTCTCTTCTGGAACCAGCTGCTCCTGCCGGGCGAAAGGACTGTGAAGGAATCAGACCTGAAGAAGTTTGATGCCAGACTGGATGTGGCAGGAGATGCTGTGCCGGTTAGTTTCAGGAACGGCAATATGACCTATGCCTGGACAGCCAACCGCACTACCGGCCGTATCACAGCAGCAGATGTTGTCTATAAGAGTGCGCAGAACGGCACCTCCAATCTCCACGTCGACTACGGCAACTTCAAGAGTGTAGGCGTCAAGATGTTCCCTGCCTCCCTGAATCTGGCGATGACCACTACTGCTACCAGGAAAAAGCAGGAGGCTAAGATCAGTCTGCAATTGAATCAGGTGAAGACCGACAGCAAATGGAGCACTCAGACCGAGATTTCCAGCAAATACAAGCAGATTTCTCCAACAGATGTGCTCAGCAAAATATTGAGTATGTAGATGCTCATCAAGAGTTTGAAATTATAGAACATGGGTTTTTAATATAAGAAATGAAGCGAATCTTATTATTCATCATGGCAATCACCTTCTCGCTCGCACCTTTTGCGCAGAAGCATTCTGCCCAGAAGAAGCCGGTGAGAAAGACTGCCGTAACTGCGAAAAAGAAGGCTGCTACTCCTGCCAGAAAGACGAACAGCAGAAGTCATGCCGCCAGAAAGACATACAAACCAGCTGCGCCAACCAGAGCAGAACGCAGGGTTGCAACCTATAGCAATGCCTCTATCCGAGGTTTGCAGGGACAGCGCGCTTCTATCCAGAAGAAGATTAGGGAACAGGAGCAGGCTTTGCGCCAGAATAAGGCGGATGTGAAGAAACGTCTTGAAGACCTGATGGCGCTGAACGGAGAAATAGACCAGCGTCAGAAGAAAATTGACGGCATCCAGAAGGATATCCATCATATTGACGGCAATATCGGCATTCTGCAGGCACAGTTGAAAACGCTTCAGCAACAGTTGCAGGACCGCAAGAACAAGTATATCCGTTCCATGCGCTATATGAGCCGTCATCATACGGTTCAGGACAAGCTGATGTTCATCTTCAGCGCCAAGAATCTGACACAGATGTATCGCCGCCTTTCCTTCATCCGCCAGTATTCTTCCTATCAGAAGGTGCAGGGCGAGGCTGTAAAGGCTAAGCAGAAGCAGGTGAACGAGAAGCACCAGCAGTTGCAGCATGTAAAGGGACATAAGAACACCTTATTATATAAGGGTAAGCAGGAGAAGACGGTTTTGGAAGGCAAGCAGACCCAGCAGCAGGAAATGGTGCAGGGACTGCAGAAACAGCAGAAGACCATTCAGGCTGTCATCGCCGACCAGCGTAAGAAAGATGCGGCAATCAACGCTCAGATTGACCGCTTGATTGCTCAGGAAGTAGCCAAGGCTCGTGCCCGTGCTGCTGCCGAGGCTAAGAAGAAGGCCGCTGCCGCTGCTGCCGCCAAGAAACGTGCCGCGGAACTGGCTCGCAAGAAAGCTGCTGCCGAGGCTGCTGCCAGGGAGAATGCCCGTCGTATAGCCGAAGCCAAGGCGCGTGAGGCTGCTGCCGAAGCTGCCCGCAGAAAGGCGGCTGAAGAAGCAAGACTGGCTGCCGAGGCTGCAAGAAAGGCTCAGGAGGAGGCTGCTGCCCAGGCTGAAGCAAAGGCGAAGGCAAAAGCGCAGGCTAGGGCGCGTGCTGCTGCCGAGGCTGCCCAGCGTGCCGCTGCAGAACAGGCTGCCCGTCAGGCTGCTGCCGAACAGGCAGCAAGAAAGGCGGAGGCTGAAAGACAGGCTGCCGAGTTGAAGGCGAAGATGGATGCGGAACGCAGTACCCGTGAGATTGCCGCTGCCAAGAAGGTGGCACAGGAGGCTTCTACCTTGAGTTCGGTAGACCGCATGCTGAGCGGTGGTTTCGAGGCTAACCGTGGCCGCTTGCCGATGCCTATCAGCGGCAGTTACCGTGTGGTGAGTCATTTCGGTCAGTATCATGTGGAAGGTTTGAAGGGTGTAACGCTCGACAATAAGGGTATCAATATTCAGGGCAAGCCGGGTTGTGTGGCTCGCAGCATCTACGATGGTGAGGTGAGTGCCGTCTTCGGTTATGGTGGCATGTGGAACGTGCTGGTCCGTCATGGTGCCTACATCTCTGTTTACTGTAATCTGAAATCGGTCAGCGTTCATAAGGGTCAGAAGGTACGTACCCGTCAGGCATTGGGTAGTGTTGGCTCTGAAAACATCCTCCAGTTCCAGCTTCGCAAGGAGACTGCCAAGCTCAATCCGGAGGCTTGGCTGAGCAGATAATGTATGAATAGTTGCAGCCGGTAGTGTTTTTACTGCCTGGTTGCTGTAAATGATAGAAATGAAACCTCCAATCAATAGGTTTGATTGGAGGTTTTTAATTGTTTGATAAAGAGGTGGCTACTGGCATTTCTTTTTGTGTTGTAACAAAAACATTATCTTTTTTATCATTTTATTTTTTATTAAACATTCTTTAAGACCTAAATCAATTTTATATTGTAATTTTGCACCCAAAATTTTGAAATGAATATAATAACTAGAAAAGAAGTTTTATAAATATGAAGCATTCATGAAAAGATGTATAGGACTATTCTTATACTGTTGGCTCCTTATTATTTCGCTTACTTCTTGCATTTATGATGACTATTCCGGTTGTCCGCAAAAGGATGGCCGTAAAATGGTGCGGATTAATGTGGATTGGCATTTGTTTGATAAAGAGGTGCCTACTGGTATGACGGTCATGGTGTTTCCCTGGTCAGGTGGTGCTCCGCATACTGTCTTGACTAATGAGATAACTCATGCCGACTTTTCCTTAGAACCTGGAAAATATCGTATTCTTGTCTTCAACCAAAGTACGACAGAGTTTGGTACACTTGACTTTCTAGGAATGGACTCTTACGAGACAGCGCGAGCTGTGGTACAGCATACAACATCGCGCTGGTACTCTCGTGGAGACGATGAATTGATAGGGGTTGAGCCCGAGTGGCTTGCCTCTGATAAACTCGATGAATTCGATGTTTCTGGAGACTTTTCTGAGACTACTTTAACGCCAAGGAATGTGCTTTCGCATATCCAGGTCAACGTGAAAGTTCCAAGTATAGGATACCTGTATTCTGCGAGAGGATCCTTAACTGGTATTTCAGAAGGATTTCTGCTGGGACAGGGGAAGCCGCTTCAGAGTAAGGTGACTTATCTTCTGGAGACCTGGACGAAATCGATAGATGAGAATGATGCGACACTAGGAACGTTGAAGACATCGCTTAAATGTTTTGGCCTACCAGAAACTGCCCATCTTGATGCTGAAAACAATAAGCTGTCTCTTTCAGCTTTGTTGATAGACAATAAGACGCAGGTAGATTATCAGTTTTCGGTAGGAGATAAGTTTAAGAAACACGAAAACTCATCGGAGTTAGGTTATATTGTTTCTCTCCATGTTGATGTTAAGGTACCGAAACCTTTGCCTGAGGTGAAGCCTTCGGAAGGAAGTTCTGGCGGTTTTGACGTTACGGTCAAGGATTGGGGTAAACCTGAGGATATTGATATGGAACTGTAGAAATAGTAAAGTGATAAGAATCAGATAAAAATAGTAAAAGAGTAATAATAGATTAGTTTAATTTAAAAATCCAAAAAGATATGGATAAGAAATTTGTTATGGGTATTGCTGCAATGGCAGCGTTGACATTGGTAAGTTGTTCAAGCGATGACTTGAATAGTCTTTCAGACAATTCTTCTAAGAACGAGGCTATCAGCTTTGATGGCTATTTGGGAAGAAGTGCAGTTGCTGTAAATGGTTCACGTGGTAGCGAGCTGACTAAAGATGCTCTTCAGGAATCAACTGAAGGTTTTGGTGTGTTTGGTAACTATACTTCTACTGATGTAACTACAACAACTTATGGTGAGAACTTGTTTAAAAACCAGCAGGTAACTTATGATGCAACTGCTGAGACACCTGCGTGGACATATAAACCTGTTAAGTATTGGTCACCAGCAGGTCATATTGATTTCTTGGCGTATGCTCCATTTGATAGTAATCAAAAATTGAAAGAAAGCTCAAAACTTGATTTTACTGTTAATTCCACTATTACAGCGCAAAAAGATTTGTTGTGGGCTAATGCAGCGAATAAGACTAATACTGACAAACCTGTTACATTTATTTTCAAACATGCTTTGTCTAGACTTGGTTATACCGTCAAAACAAGTGCTGCCGCTGAAGGTACAACTATTACATTGAATCAAATTACATTGGCAGGATCTAATGATGGAGCAAAAGGGGCTTTCTATTCAGCGGGTATCATAGATTTGTCTAAGACTTCTTCTACAGATCTTTGGACAAATTTAAATTCTGATACTAAGCTGAAGTTTGATTGGGTTTCTAGTAATAAGGAGTTAAGTAGTAATGAAACTAAAAATGATGAGACAGAATATTTGTTTGTAATTCCGCAGAATTTCTCTCCAAAAACAACTGGTGCTGATGAACTTTATGTTATCGTAGATTACACTATAAGCTATAGTGATGGGACAACTATGAAAACTAAGGTTTATCAGAAACTTGAAAAGAACTTCGAGCAGGGTAAGGCTTATACAATCAACCTGTTTCTTGGTCTGACTCCTATCGAATTCGATGTAACAACAGTTGAAGGTTGGATAGATAACAATCAGGTCGAAATCAATTCTTGGAATTAATCGTATCGGGTAAAAATAAAGAATTAATAGATATAATAAGATGAAGTTTCTTCGTTTAGCCTATTATGTTTTGATAGCACAGCTGGTATTATCTAGTTGTGCTGGCGAAGGCATGGATGAAACTTCACCTTCATCTTCTGAAATCAACTTTGATGCTTATCTTGGTACGAATGCATCAACCCGTGTTGGAGAAACCAATCTTGCTTCTCTCAAGGAAACGTCCGGATTTAGTGTCTTTGCAAGACATATCCATGCTAATGGGGCAATTTCAGATATGATGGATAATGAACACGTAACCTGGAATGGAAATAGTTGGGGATACACAAATACCCAATATTGGCCAGATAATGGTTCTGTGGAATTCTATGCCTATGCTCCTCATATTGATGGAGTAAAACTGGTTAATGCCCCCGGGGAAAACAAAGCTAATCCAACATATATAGAGTTTAATTCTTCTGTTAATCCTGTAGATTTGGTGTGGGCAGTAAAAAAGAGAGAAGTACCAAAATCTCCGACTTCTGCCAGTAAAGTGGATTTTCAGTTTAAGCATGCTTTAGCCCGTTTGGCATTTGATATCACAGTCAATCAGCAATTAGAGAAAAATGGTGCTGTGGTAAAAGTTGAGGAGGTGAAACTGTATGGAAAAACAGATAAAGAAGGGGCTTTGGATGTCCAGGGCTACCTGAATCTGGCAGACGAAAGAGATAATGTGTTCTGGGGGTGGTCTGTTGTCAAAGAAGAAAGTACAAGAGTGATTTATACTTGGACTCCTCCCGATACTGAAGATGGAGGCGACTTAAAGTTAACTGCTTCTCAGTTAGACCATACATGTGCAAAAATAGAAAATGATCCCAATTCTTATCTCTATGTGATCCCTCAGGAAAAGAAAGAGGCATTTTATCTGCAGATTACTTATACGGTACAGCAGGGAACTTCTCAGAATACGGTAAAGGTAAATAAAAATCTGTTAGATGTTAATAATCCTTTTAAATTTGAAAAGAGGAAGACATATCTCCTTCATTTGAAACTTTCGCTTGGTTCTACCAGATCTCGCTCAAGCGCTTCTGAGGACTGTTCTGTAACTATGTCTGTCAGTAGTATTCCGGAATAGCAAAGAAAGAACCTGAATGCGCTAGGACGTAGCGCTAATAATATATATTATTAAGTCAGAAAATAGAAGGCAATCGCTTGCAAATTGTGCAAACGATTGTCTTTTTTTTATGCTATTTATTCAGCTTTTCTTCATCTGCTTTTCAAAAAGTATTCTTATTTTTGCCGACGAAATCTTATAATTTAAACTTAATACATTTTGTTTATGCAGAAATTTTATACGTTGATTTGTACACTGGTATTGCTGCTGAGCATGACTTTCATGGCTCCAGTTTCAGCACTTGCGGCAGACTATACACCAGTGGTAACGGAAAATGAAATCTCCGTGTTCTTGGAAACAAGTTATGACAATGCCAAGATTTGGGCCTGGAATGACAAGGTTAAACAGTTTACTACTGCTGCTTGGCCTGGAGATGCCATGACCTTGATGGGAACTAAAGATGGCAAGAATGTCTTTAAATGGACTTATACAGGAGGAACAGAAATCCCTACAGGTGTGATTTTTACTCATGATGATGGGCAGAAACTGAATGGCGGTGATCAGGAATTCAAGAATCATGGTTATTACGTAGAAGGTAAATATACCAAGACGATTGAGACTGCTCCTGCAGGCAAGGTAAAGGTGTTCTTTGATAATGCAATAGAGAACCTGAAGAATGTATATTGCTATATTTATAACGGAACTGAGGCTTCTGTAGAATGGCCTGGCGTGAAGATGCAGCTCGACGAAGAGACTGAGTATAACGGCAAGAAAGGCTATTATTCTTTGGAGGTTCCTGCTGCTTTCCTTACAGGTTGTTTCGTCATCAATAATGGCGAAGCAGGTTCATCTCTTCAGGGAGAAACGGTTTATGTAAACGGTAAGGTTGTTACAGCCATAGAGAATACTACCATCACAGCTGTGAAGAAGACAACCGATGATGCCTGGTATTCTATCACAGGTGTCCGTATCAGCAAGCCTGCTCAGCCAGGACTCTATATTCACAATGGTAAGAAAGTAATCATCAGAAAATAATAGCAGAATATGAAAAAGACAATAAATTATGGTCTTCTGATGTTGGTGATGCTCTTCAGCATGGCATCCAACATTTTCGCAGACAACAAATATGGTCTTAAAGACAATATTCAGGATGGTGTCATCCTTCATTGTTTCGACTGGACGTTGGCAGATATCCAGGAAGAAATTCCTAATATCGCCAAGGCAGGCTTTACTGCCGTTCAGACTTCTCCTGTTCACGAAAGAGCAGGTAAAGGATCCGTCTGGTATGATGTTTATCGTCCATACGACTTTAAGATAGGTAATGGCCTTGGAACTGAAGCAGACCTGAAGGCCCTCTGTGCTAAGGCTCATGAGTATGGTGTTAAGGTGATTGTGGATGTTGTTGCCAACCATACCGACCATCCTAACGTGGCTGAACGCTTGAAGGACGAGAGTCTTTATCATGAACGATTTGGTGTGGGTAACTGGCACGACCGTCATCAGGTGACATTTGGCATGATTGGTATGTGGGACCTCGATACCAACAATCCTACTGTGCAAGCCATCATCAAACAATACATCCAGGATTTGAAGGCCTGTGGCGTGGATGGTATCCGTTGGGATGCTATCAAGCACATCGGTTTGCCTTCTGAGGGCGATTCTTTTATGAAGAATGTGGTGGATCAGGAGATGTACAACTATGGTGAGATCCTTGACAGTTCTGGTGGTAATGATAATGTCCTTTTCCCAGAGTATCAGACATACATGAGTATTACCGATAATGGTTATGGTAACGGCTTTGCCAATTCTTTCGCCGGTGGTTCTATCAACGAATCTGTTGGCAATTTCAATCAGAGAAAGGCAAAGACAGAAAAGTTGGTTTATTGGGGTGAAAGCCATGATACTTATGCCAACGATGGTGGCGAATCAAAGGAAAAGAGCCAGAATGTTATCGACCGTGCGTATGCTGTTGTTGCAGGTAACAATGGAGCTACCGCTCTTTATTTCTCCCGTCCTGCTCAGAAGGCAAAGAATGATATCAAATTTGGTGATAAGGGAAGCGTTCACTTCAAAGATGCTGAAGTGGCTCAGGTAAACCACATGCACAACGTTTGTGCTGGCGAGCCAAACTATTATGTAAAAGGTAATGGCGTTTGTGCTCAGGTTCGTAAGAGTGGCGCTATTATCGTATTGGGAAGTGGTTCTGACCGTGACGTGACTGTAGCCAATGGTGCTGGCGACGGCAAGTGGCTCAAGTCTGGTACTTATAAGGATATGGTAGGCGGTGGTGCTTTCACCGTCAATGCTTCTACAATCTCTGGTCATGTTGGCGAGTCAGGTATTGCTGTTATCTATAATGCTGGTCCTATCGTGCTGACTCCTGAGGTTGCTTTCAATCCAGCTGATGGTACAGCCTTCTCTGATGAGTCTCTCACTGTGACTGCTACTCCTTTGAATGCTGTTTCTGCCTGGATTCAGGTGAATGATGGTGCTAAGCAGACTTTTACTGCTGCTAAGCAGTTTACTGTAGGTGCTGATGTTGCTTATGGTGAGAATGTTACTATCACTTGGGGTGCAACCGACAAGGACGGCAAGACAGAAACAGGTTCGGTCACTTACAAGAAGGTGAAGGCTTACGTTCCAGAATTGGGCAAGGCTGACGAAATCTCCTGTTTCTTGGAGACATCCAATGCGGCAGCAGCCGTATATGTATGGAATGACAAGGTTAGTCCTGTAATTCAGCATGCTGGTGCATGGAATGATGCTATCAATAAAAAGTTGCCTCTTGTAGGTAAGAGCGTTTCTGGAAAGAATGTCTTCAAGTGGACTTATGATGGCACCGAGACAAGTGCTCCTACTCAAATCATTTTCTTGGATGGTAATGGAAATAAGATAACTGCTGACGTGGAGTTTGTCAACCACGGCTACTATGTTGACGGAACATACAGCAATACTGTGACCAAGGTACATGAAGATGAGATCGTTGATCCAGAGTATGTTTACTTCGATAACGCTTCCAACTGGGAGAATGTTTATTGCTACTTCTATAATGGTAAAACATCTTCTTCTGTATGGCCAGGTGTTAAGATGACTTACGATGCTTCTGCTTCTCATAATGGTAAGACTGGTTGGTATAAGGTTCAGATTCCTACGGCATATCTCAAGGCAAAGTTCTTTATCAACGATGGTACTCCTGGTACTGCTATCAATGGCGCAAATGCTTCTGCAGAAAAGGTAGTGAAGTAATTCTGCAGGTAAACATATATATAAATAGATGAATTGAGCAGAGCTCTTAGATGGCAGCGCCATCTAAGAGCTCTTTGTATTTAGCTACAGCATCCGAAATCTCGCTTATTTTGATGAATTCATCGGCTGAATGGGAACGGGAAGACTCGCCAGGACCCAGCTTGAACGAAGGGAAGTGCATCAGAGCCTGGTCGCTGAGGGTAGGACTGCCGAATGGCTTCATGCCCATGG
>ERZ1673741.2673-NODE-2673-length-12074-cov-14.618437_pt1 | contig 12074 bp, 11 predicted proteins | sample MGYA00580209_ERZ1673741 | MGnify/ENA primary metagenome ERZ1673741 (study PRJEB41218, sample SAMN15661754) | gut metagenome | host: Homo sapiens | place: Canada: London | collected 2015-08-20/2019-03-30 | study: EMG produced TPA metagenomics assembly of... | reverse complement strand
ACAACCCAGTAAAGCTGTCGTACTGCTCGCTGCGGTAGAGATAGCTGTTCTCAGTGTCGCCGGTAGAATTGGTAAGGTTACCGAATACGTCAAAGGTGTAGGTATCGGTAACAATACCCTCGCCATCCGTCAGCATTCTTACAGAATCAAAGCCATCATAGAGATAGTACGACTTTACGCCGTTTCGCTCCTGCGAGATAAGCTCATCGCCGCGAGTGTATAAGGTTGTCAAAGAGCCGTTCTCGTCATACTCCGCAAGCACCTGTGAAAGCACTCCGTTGGTGTCGACAAGATAATTTATCGTGCTGAGCTCGCCGATTTTGGCTATACGGTTGCCCGCATAGTCGTAGCAGTATTCTTCAACATTGACACTCTGTCCGCCCTGAACTGTTACTCTTATGAGCTTGTTCTGCGCGTTGTAGGTGTAGGTCGTGGTCTGGGCAGGTTCGGTTTTCTTGATGAGATTTCCGTTGAGGTCGTACTCATAAATAATGCCAGTTTCCGTTACAAGCTGGTTCAGCTCGTTGTAGATATAGCTGGTGATCTCGCCGTCCATTGTTTTTGTCAGGCGATTGCTGTTGCGGTCGTAGGTGTACTCGGTGACTGTCGTGCCGTTATCGTCGGTCACGGTTTCCTTTACCAGTCGGTAAAGTGCATCGTACTCATACTCAACGGTGCGGTCGGAAGCTGCTCCGGTTTCTTCAACCTTAATGCGCTCTCCGGCTGCCCCAAGGGTATAGGTATATTCTACCACAGGCGCGCCGTTCTTGTCAAGTATTTTCTCACGGACAAGACGGTTGACCTCGTCGTACTCATAGGTTACGACAAGTCCGTTGGTATAGCGAATAGTATCGCCGCCAACGGTCTTTGCGATCACTCTGTCGAAATCATCATAGATGTAGGAGGTTACATTTCCTGCGTGATTCGTAGATCTCAGGACATTATAAATTACTGCTCCGTGAAGGGAACAAACAACAAACTGTCCTCTGTAAATGTGTTTCCTAAACCAATTTTATTCGACAATAGGTTATACAAAAACTCTGTCATGGTCATAGAAAACTCTTTATACCCATACAAGTCATCATATACTACAACTGACCATTGTTCATTAGATGTATTCCAATAGAATGTATATTCATTTCCAAAGGGAGATTTGCCCCAAGGAATAAGTCCTCCCTTCTCTGGATAATAACCAAATGGTTCACCTACTTTTCAGCCTTTTTGTAAACGAGGATCATCAAAATCTTCGTTATTGACATCAAGTTCCAGAAAGTCACGCCCATAAGAATAATCCTCTCTGTCAATTTCCATAAACTGAAAAAGGCTGTACTCAAATTCATTGGAAAATGGAACTAGAATTTTTATAAAATTAGCAAATGTTCCTGCTCCGTATATTGCAACAAGATCATAATAATCATCGGGAAGGTTAATACCTAACTTAGCATTGATCTCATTGCGGTCAAAACTGACGTTTAAATTCGGAGATGGGATAATCTGTTTGATTAACTTGATAAACATAATTACCTCCACGAAGAATATGTTTGATCTTTTGCAGACACCATGCAGTACAAAGAAGAATTGCAGTACAACTAAAAAATTAGATTATGGGGTATTATCTATTCTATAACAATAGCCTAACAAACTATATGTTATATATTATGGCACACCATTATCCTCAACATAATATGGAACAACCCGTATAACCAACCCGCCAAACAAGTTGACACTCTTATATAGCATATATTCGGTTGACTTCATTTTTAGAATTATTTGCAGAATGAATCATCAAACTAATCAGATAGTACTTCAGAAACTATTGTTGATTTACCAAGTAACACATTACCATCGTAAAATCTAACCTCAACATCAACCCTGTATTTTTCATCAGACCTCGTATCAAAGGTAGAGCACGATATAAAAAATTTGTCTGATATCTGAGTAGTTATGAACTCATCCGCAAGCTCATAATCACCGTTGTGAAATCTCATTAACTTTTTGTTCAAAACAAATCTCAGCAATTTTTGAGGCTCTAAGGAAATATCCATATTCAATTTATGATCTTGCAATGTGATATTTATTTCGCAATAGCCAATATATTGGTTATAATCATAAAAAATCTGAGATGTATCGGTTAAGATGAAATTGGCATCATACCCATTGGAACCGACCAGTCTGCCGTCGCTATCAAAATAGTTTACAAACTGTTCCAAAATATCGCTAGAACCATCATTATAAATAATACCCTTTATTTTGTTTATACCGTTCTTTTTTCTATATTCATTATCATCAATCAAAGGATTTTCGCCATCATAGTATTCGGAAATAGATAAGTTTCTTTTTTCCAACAAAAGGTTAGAATTATATGCAAATATTGTGACCATAAAACACCCTATACGATATGAAAAATCAAATCGCCTTTCTATCAATTAAGCCTCTATTTTAAGAATTTGTGAAATAGAGCGGTTGTGTGATTATGATACAAACACCCGCTCCATTTCATCAACAAACTAAAAGCTTGGCTTCAAACAAATCATCTTCGGTTAAAGTTATTCACAAAATCGCTTACCAACGTTGGGTATTTGTCATTATATTTCTGATATATGTCAATCAATGTACTGTACACCTTGTTATCAAAATCAGAATTGGCTTGCCGTAGATGGTTGTAATATGCTGTGCCTTTCCTTCTGGGAAATACTTCGTCAATTAGGGAGTGAATCTTATTATGATCCGTACTATCAATATATGTCAAAGGTTGTTTTGGATCACCACCTAAATATTTAGGATCGGAATGATGGCCGTGGCATTTGTTATGCACCAAAACCGGCACACAACCCACAAAGTAGGAATGGAAATCCTCAACCTCAAGGTTATAGACAATCACTGGCTCGGCAAGAACCTCAATTTCTGAGCCAAGAATTGTGGAAGTCGTGCCGTCAAGGTTATAAACCTCATCGCCAATGGCAAGGTCGCCCGCAGCAACCCAACCCTTATCAATCACATAGAACGGATGGTTTGTGGTCGTGTCGATGTTGCCTTCATCAGTGTAGAGGTGCAGGATCTCATCAACCGAATGGACGTAAACCTTTGTTACGGTCTTGAGTTCGGTTTCTCCGGTTTCAACGTTGTATGCCCATACCTTGTCGCCGATCTCAATCTCGTCAATGCGCTTCTGACCGTTTTCTGCTGCAACGAAAGTATCGCCAGTAAAGCAGGAATCGCCCAGCGCAGTAAGGTCTGTGCCAACCTGCAAACCTATCAGGATTGCGCTTACTATATCGCCGTCCTTGATTGCTTCATCAAATGCCTGAATCTGAACATAGTATCCGTACCCTATCATTATCTTGCTGAGTATCGGTCCTATTCCCTTTATCATGCACATCTTGTTCAGAAGCAGTCCTGAAACCGCTCCTCTGAGCATAGAAGAAGCTATGTCACCAAGCGTTGCCCCGTCGGATAACATCTGCTGAATCTGGTTGCAGGTATCAAAAAACGATGCAAAGAAGTTTATCCACTTCATTACGTTGCTGAAGTTTGGTGTCAGCATCTTGTGAAGCGTTGCTTCAATAGTCTGGGTTACATTCAGCTCACTGAGTGAGAAGTACCCCGTCGGATCGCTGTTCATCACAGGATTCGCATTCGCATAAAGATACTTATGCAGGCTCAATGGCTCAAATACGCTTCCTGCGTACTCGTCCATAGTGATGAACGTGCCTGTGGAGGGGTTCATATACCTCGCGCGGAGGTAATACAAGCCCGTAAAGCTATCGAACTGCCCGCCGCGGTAGAGATAGCTGTTCTCGGTATCGCCCGTAGAATCAGTCAGATTTCCGAACGCGTCGAACGTGTAGGTATCGGTAACGGAACCGCCCTCGTCCGTCAGCATTCTCACGGAATCAAAGCCATCATAGAGATAATACGACTTTACGCCGTTTCTCTCCTGCGAGATAAGCTCATCGCCGCGGGTGTATAAGGTTGTCAAAGAGCCATTCTCGTCATACTCCGCAAGCACCTGCGAAAGTGCACCATTGGTGTCAACGAGATAATAGGTCGTACTGAGTTCGCCAATCTATGCTACATGGGTGCCCGCATAGTCGTAGCGGTATTCCTCAACGTCCACCTGCTGTCCGCTCTGAACGGTAACTCTGATGAGCCTGTTTTGCGAGTTGTAGGTGTAGACCGTGGTCTGCTCGCCCTCAATCTTCTTAACAAGATTACCGTTGAGGTCGTATTCGTAAGTAATGCCAGTTTCCGAAACAAGCTGGTTCAGCTCGTTGTAGGCATAGCTGATGACCTCGCCGTCTACTGTTTTTGTCAGGCGGTTGCTGTTGCGGTCGTAGGTGTACTCGGTGACGGTCGTGCCGTTATCGTCGGTCACGGTCTCCTTTACCAGTCGGTAAAGCTCACCATACTCATAATCAACGGTTCTGCCCGTTTCAACGACATTTAGACGTTCACTCGTTATACCATTATACTACAATTGAAGCAAAATCTAATGAAAATTTACGACCTCATCTACTAAATTGCAAAGTTTACTTATCCCGCTAACAGGAAGAAAAACAACACAATCTTCGTCCCGCAGCATTCGAATCCATATTTCCAATTGAAGTCGCAAATAATCGTCCCATATTTGCTCATCAATATACGGTGAACAATATATTCGTTTCCTTGCAGCATAGGCAATTGCAATTGATGCCCTCCAATGTTCATTGCCAGTATATGCAAACTTGCGGCTTAGTCTTTCCGGTGTTAACGCAAATTTATCTACAATCATATCAAAAGACTGAGGATTGGAGCTTTCTTTCAGCGCCTTTATTACTTGCTGTTTTACTGTAAGCTTCTTATTAAAGAAACCTTGCTGTCCGCATCCGATATAACAGCTTATTTCTTTTAATTCTGACAGTTTCAATAAATTTGCATCTACTCTTATTTGATTTTTTCCCAAATCAATTAATCCCGCAAGCAAGCATGATAAAGCGTAACCGCTTTCGTTTGGAGTTCCAACAAGTGCATAAATTCTTGAGGAAATAAAATCATAATTTCCTTTTTTAAGACAAAGTTTCTGCTTACCGCCTATATTCAGCATGATCTTTGAATCAGTTGTCAAAACATTAACGTTCATACTGTCACCCCACAATTCGAACATTTCTTATAATTATTGATCCAGGACGAAAAGAACGGAGAGGTTGAAATTTCCTGATATACATTAAATCTCTTGTGCTTAAGTCTGGATTCAGGTTAGTTGAAAAAGCCGGGTCATTTTCAAAATGAGCATTAGTCTCAAATGCAATAATTGCCTCTACGTTCTTAGCGCCACACAATTTTAACGCTTTTTTATCTGGTTTGTACTTCCAAACAAATATATGCTCTCCTTCCCATTTACTGCCTTGTAATACTGTTGATCCTAAAAGGGCAGACGAAAGATCAAGTTGTGTGGCAATAACTTTACTTGTTGCATGATAGTATGTACACTCATCATTTCTACGATGATTTTTAGTGAGCGCAACTGCATCTGCACCTATACCTTCTTCAGTCTTATCCCTTATACTTTTTTTAATATCAGACGAATTAACCGCACCGCTGGCTATCCCCTCGCTCCAATCAAGAATATTTCCATTATCAATAATTGAAGAAGTCGAAATAGTTGTGTTAAGAGAATTAAGCAAATTCAATCCTAAAACACACGTTGCCGTTATTGTTGAAGCCAAAATTGCCATTCCGGCTACTGCCACTTGGTTATCTGCAAGCGCACTACAACCACTGGGGTCGCTGTTCATCACAGGATTAGCATTCGCATAAAGATACTTATGCAGTGAAACAGGCTCGAACACGCTTCCCGCATACTCGTCCATAGTGATGAACGTGCCTGTCGAGGGATTCATATATCTTGCACGGAGATAATACAACCCAGTAGAGCTGTCGTACTGTTCGCCGCGGTAGAGATAGCTGTTCTCGGTATCGCCCGTAGAATCAGTCAGGTTGCCGAATGCGTCAAAGGTGTAGGTATCGGTTACAGAACCGCCCTCGTCCGTCAGCATTCTTACAGAATCAAAGCCGTCATAGAGATAGTACGACTTTACGCCGTTTCGCTCCTGCGAGATAAGCTCATCGCCGCGGGTGTATAAGGTTGTCAAAGAGCCGTTCTCGTCATACTCCGCAAGCACCTGCGAAAGCGCTCCGTTGGTGTCAACGAGATAATAAGTCGAACCGAGTTCGGTTACCTTTGCTATACGGTTGCCCGCATAGTCGTACAGATATTCCTCAACATTCACCTGCTGTCCGCTCTGAATCGTTACTCGTATGAGCCGGTTCTGAGCGTTGTAGGTGTAGACCGTGGTCTGCTCGCCCTCAATCTTCTTAACAAGATTACCGTTGAGGTCGTATTCGTAAGTAATGCCAGTTTCCGAAACAAGCTGGTTCAGCTCGTTGTAGATATAGCTGGTGATCTCGCCGTCCATTGTTTTTGTCAGGCGATTGCTGTTGCGGTCGTAGGTGTACTCGGTGACTGTCGTGCCGTTATCGTCGGTCACGGTTTCCTTTACCAGTCGGTAAAGTGCATCGTACTCATACTCAACGGTGCGGGCGGAAGCAGCTCCGGTTTCTTCAACCTTTACGCGCTCTCCGGCTGCTCCAAGGGTATTTTTTTTTTACCCAAACGTCACCTTATGATTTGTATACAATGGGATGACTTAAATAATATTTAAGCCAATCTTCTAACCCGTTTATTATATGATCAATTTCTGCATGAGTAACAAACACCTCCCTTACTGCAATATCATCAAGGTTATGCAAAGAAAGGCTTTTTATATATTCAACTTTTGAAGCTAAAAACCGAACCTTCGTGCCATTACTCACTGCAAAAATAAGAAAGTCATGATCTAAAAATTCTGTTGGGCTGACCTTATATCGCCAGTCCTCTTCAATTCCATCATTTTCATCATGAATATGATTATAGTAAACAAGATCATATATTTCTTTAAATGCAGACTTCTTATCTTCCAATTTAAAAATATCCTCATTATAAGGAATCCCTTTTAAGTTGTTAATAAGTTCAGGTATAGCACAGTTTAAAGATACGTTTAATACTTCATTAAAAGGAAACATAAACCCATCAACAGTAATAATCATTATACCACCATTTAAAGGCTCATAATGATCCCCATAATCATTCCACTCTTTTACTGATTTCACCATAACAGATACTGCAAAAGGATCGCCTAAAAGCATTAATTCACCACCCTTTCCTCTTTAAATTATAAATTCTAATTATTTCAATAGGAACATCTCTTTGGGAAAGAGAATTTCTGCCCTGATTTGTTGCCCCTGACCAATGCCAAATCCCATTGTCATCGCCAAAAAAGCGATGTAACGTTTTCGTGGTATCGTCATACGCAAATCTAACATTAGAATTTTTACTTGAAGGAATTGATTTACCAAATAATTCAAGTGAATTTGAAGGTTCTATTCCTGCGTTAGCTCTATTTCCAGCCTCTCCAAGAGTATGCTTCGAATTTGAGCGGTAGCTTAAGCCGTTGGAGGCTGTAGTAACATTCTGAACAGGAACTCCTCCACCATTGCCTTTGTAGTTATGAACCAGTATGGGCACACAACCCACAAAGTAGGAATGGAAATCCTCGACCTCAAGGTTATAGACAAGAACAGGCTCGTCAAGTTTTTCAATCGCCGAACCAAGCACAACGGAAGTCGTCCCGTCGAGATTGAAAACCTTGTCGCCGACAGCAAGGTCGCCTGCGGCAACCCAACCCTTGCCGATCACATAGAACGGATGGTTAGCAGTTGTGTCGATATCGCCCTCGTCGGTGTAAAGGTGCAGAATCTCATCAACCGAATGGACGTAAACCTTTGTGACTGTCTTAAGCTCGGATTCTCCGGTTTCAACATTAAATGCCCATACCTTGTCGCCGACCTTGATTTCGTCAATGCGCTTCTGACCGTTTTCTGCCGCTACGAGAGTATCTCCCGTAAAGCAGGTCTGCATTGCCGTTTTTCCGGCATAATACAGTCCGACCGCTCCAGAAACCGCGTAGTATATCGCGGCAACGTAATCCTCATTCTGCCACGCCTCACCTGCTGCCATAAAATTGCCGATAGCCATATAGCCATCATATGCAGCAACCATGAGTTTAAGCAGCGGGATACAGCCTGCGAGCTGTGACAGGGCGCTATAACCTCCGCCCATCATGAACCCATTGAAGAATCCACGAAGGAACGAATCTTGTATCTCAGACTGCGTTCCACCGGCAAGGATCGTCGTGAACATTTCAAGAATGCCATTCAGAATACCCATGCCGTTAGACACAAGCATCTTATTTAATGTATTGCTAATTGCAGTAGCAATCTGGCAATCCATTAAGGTATAGTACCCCGTCGGATCGCTGTTCATCACCGGATTAGCATTCGCATAAAGATACTTATGCAATGAAACAGGCTCGAACACGCTGCCCGCGTACTCGTCCATAGTGATAAACATGCCAGTAGACGGATTCATATACCTCGCGCGGAGGTAATACAAGCCCGTAAAGCTATCGAACTGCTCGCCGCGGTAGAGATAGCTGTTTTCGGTGTCGCCCGTAGAATCGGTAAGGTTACCGAATGCGTCAAAGGTGTAGGTATCGGTTACAGAACCGCCCTCGTCCGTCAGCATTCTTACAGAATCAAAGCCGTCATAGAGATAGTACGACTTTACGCCGTTTCGCTCCTGCGAGATAAGCTCATCGCCGCGAGTGTATAAGGTTGTCAAAGAGCCGTTCTCGTCATACTCCGCAAGCACCTGTGAAAGCACTCCGTTGGTATCGACAAGATAGTATGTCGCGCTGAGTTCGTCGATCTTCGCGATACGGTTGCCCGCATAGTCGTAGCGATATTCCTCAACATTCACCTGCTGTCCGCTCCGAACGGTAACTCTGATGAGCCGGTTCTGAGCGTTGTAGGTGTAGGTCGTGGTCTGGTCAGCTTCTGTTTTCTTGATGAGATTTCCGTTGAGGTCGTACTCGTAAGTAATGCCAGTTTCCGAAACAAGCTGATTCAGCTCGTTGTAGGCATAGCTGATGACATCGCCGTCAACCGTCTTTGTAAGGCGGTTGCTGTTGCGGTCGTAGGTGTACTCGGTGACGGTTATGCCGTTATCATTAGATACGGTCTCCTTTACCAAGCGGTAAAGCTCGTCATACTCATACTCAACGGTGCGGTCGGAAGCTGCTCCGGTTTCTTCAACCTTAATGCGCTCTCCGGCTGCCCCAAGGGTATAGGTATATTCTACCACAGGTGCGCCGTTCTTGTCAAGTATTTTCTCGCGGACAAGACGGTTGACCTCGTCGTACTCATAGGTTACGACAAGTCCGTTGGCATGGCGGACGGCTGTTCTGTTGCCGTTTGCGTCATATTCGTAGAGCGTAGCCGTACCGTCGTGAGCCACAACGCGCACGATTCTGTCCATGAGGTCGAACTCATACTGCGTCGCCCCGAACGGAGTTTCCACAGATGTAAGTCTGCAAGCCTCGTCATAGGTGTAATCTATGGTTTTGCCGTCATACAGCGTTACCGAGGTAAGACCGTTCATTACATCGTAGTTATAGCTTATCGTGCCGTTTTTGTCTGTTACGCCGGAAAGCATGCCATCAACGGTATAGGCGTAGCGAATAGTATCGCCGCCAACCGCCTTTGCAATTACTCTGTCAAAATCGTCATAGGTGTAGGTGGTAACATTTCCCGCGTAATCCGTGGATTTCAGGACGTTCCCAGCCTCATCATAAACCACGGTCGCAGAGCTTCCCGCAGCATTTGTGGTCTTTATTACTCTGCCTGCGTTGTCGTACTCGTAGCGGGTGACATTGCCGTTTGCGTCCGTTATGGAAACAAGCTCGCCGACAGAATTATACTCGTAGCTCCATACATTTCCGAGCGCGTCAGTGACTGACGTCAGCCTGTCTGCGCCGTCATAGCCGTATTTCGTTGTGTTTCCGTGCTGGTCAGCCTGGGAAATTACCCTGCCTCTTGCATCGTAGTCAGTGGTAACGCTGGTGCCGTCCGGCATGGTCACAGAGGTGCGGTTGCCGTTCAGGTCGTAGCCGTAGGTGTAGGTATTGCCCTTGGCATCGGTCATGGTTTCAAGCATGCCGTTCGTCGCTCCATAGCCGAACTCTGTCCGGTTGCCAAGAGCGTCAATGATTGCCGTGTTTCTGTCAAGGACATCGTACTCATAGCGGGTCACGCCGCCGTTTGCTCCTGTTACAGAAACAAGACGGTATTTCGCGTCATAGGTATAGCTTACCTGAGAGCCGTTGGGATAGGTCTTGCTGATGAGATTTCCCACTGCGTCGTAGGTCATTTCAACGCTTCTGCCCAGACGGTCGGTAGCCTTTGTATTCCTGCCCTCTGCATCGTATTCAAAGGTTTCGGTGGTGTTGTCGCAGTATGGTGCTGAGTTTGCTGATCTTATCCATTGATGTATTACTAAATTGCCATATGCTGTTCACGAATATTAAATAGCATACTACTTTTTAAAATCAGCAACATAATAATCATGCAAATCATCAATACTTTCTGAATCGACTATTGATGTTTTCTGAATCCCGTCAAAATAATTCAGCTCATAGTATGAATCTAGACCTAATCTAAATGCTGAACCATCTAACATGCATAAAAATCTAAATGCAGCACAGTCATACACCCTAGTAATCAAACTGTGAATAACCTGTTTTTCGTACTGATCTTTTGAGTTATACCATTTGGATAATTGCAATAATGTTTCATAATTACAATTTGGAGATTCTAAATCCGATTCAACAATGCTAACAACAGAATTTCTCACTCTATTGTTTAGCATCTCGACAAATTCAATAGCATTCATAGCCTAATCCCTTTCATTACCAAATATTATTCGGATACTTTATTTTGACATAATCAATATAATTATTAACTATATCACTAGGCACCCCTGCATCAATAAGTTGATTTTTTGTGAACTGCAACAATTCTTTAGCCGTTCCATTGTATGAGCCTTTGATTGTCGGTAACTTTTCATGCACATCAGAAGGCAACGCTATTACAGGTCCTGTCTTATAGTCATAGCCATTAATAACCTGTTTTGCCGGATTGCCTTGTGGTGCATGATGCAAATCTAAATTGTCACCCCTACTATCCAGTATATTATAATCACCATAGTCATAAGGTTTACAATAGTTATGCACCAAAACCGGCACACAACCCACAAAGTAGGAATGGAAATCCTCGACCTCAAGGTTATAGACAAGAACAGGCTCGTCAAGTTTTTCAATCGCCGAACCAAGCACAACGGAAGTCGTCCCGTCGAGATTAAAAACCTCGTCGCCGACAACAAGGTCACCTGCGGCAACCCAGCCCTTGCCGACTACATAGAACGGGTGGTTAGCAGTTGTGTCGATATCGCCCTCGTCGGTGTAAAGGTGCAGAACCTCATTAACCGCATGGACGTATACCTTTGTGACTATCTTAAGCTCGGCTTCTCCGGTTTCAACATTAAATGCCCATACCTTGTCGCCGACCTTGATTTCGTCAATGCGCCTATGTCTGTATTTATTATATCATAATTCAGTCACAAATGTCAATAAAAAGCCCAATAAAAAAGTCCCTTGCCGGAGTATATGACAAGGGAAAATGAAATAATAAATATGACCATGATGGCGTAAAGTCATACTAAGTTCGTTAAAATTCACTGAAGATGGTAACACAACAAACCTAAGCTACACAATGAAGTCAAAATAATTTTTCATCAAGGCATCAAAATCAACTTTTTCTGTAATTTTGCAATAAATATAAAATACCATTTCTTCAGTATCATTAGACAGAACTTCTATATTTATAAACCCATCATTCCTAACAGTAATTTGAGTGATATAAAGTGAATTCTGGTTAGTAATCACCACAGAACCATCATTGCCATCTATAGGATAGTTCTCAAATGTATCAATGAAAGATAATCCGCATTCGGAAAATTTCTGCAAATTGTGATCAAGCCAAGACTTAAGGCAACACCGCACAAAGTCCACAAATTAGAAATTAAGCACGATTAGTAAACA
>ERZ1673741.2671-NODE-2671-length-12079-cov-2.803643_pt1 | contig 12079 bp, 9 predicted proteins | sample MGYA00580209_ERZ1673741 | MGnify/ENA primary metagenome ERZ1673741 (study PRJEB41218, sample SAMN15661754) | gut metagenome | host: Homo sapiens | place: Canada: London | collected 2015-08-20/2019-03-30 | study: EMG produced TPA metagenomics assembly of... | reverse complement strand
AATGACCGCGTGTTGTATTTTCAAGTTTTGCCGACGTCTTTCCTGTCTTAGCAAGCTCTTTGTATACAGCTAATACCTCTGCCATCTGCGTTTGTGTTTCTGTAGTAAAACTTAATCTTACACTGCGAAGCGAAAGTGTGCGCACAGACGACCACTGATCGGCCAGAGACAGCGGCAGACTGTTATAAATCACGTTATAACATTCCCTGCAATTATTTTTAACAGGAAAACGGTTTCTCATTCGGTCTACAATCGTCAGTTCTACTGGCTGTTTTTTACATCCAATCGTATTTTTACAAATACACTGTGCAGACACCATCATTGGAAGCCTGCCATACACAATAAGTTCGCTTGTCAAATCTGCCGATGCTTCCAACTCTTTTCTATTTAGCTCAACAGAAAGCGTCCTGTATTGATTTCCCCATGAAGAAAGCTCCTTCGCAGCCTGTGTATTCCAGCTATACAAACTATGATCAGCTGATACCTTTCCTGGCAGCAGATACTTCTGCGCAAATAGCCACGCCTCCGGCGTAGAGGCCAAAATGCCATCAAAGCCTGCAGCACTAATGATTTCTTTATGCTCTAAATACCATGGCTCATTCTCCTGACGAAAGACCTTTGGCAAATATAAGAAACACATTTTTCCTGCCTGATGTGCTTTTTGCACGAATTTCTCATATTGATCTGGCTCACATATATGACTGTCAATTGTCAACTGACTAATCCAATCCTGCGATAAAAGCACTTCAAATTGCTCTTTTGTCTCAGCCGATGCATGCCAAATCAATGCCGAACCTTGCACATCTGTCACTGTCTTCTGTGCTTTCTCTTTGAAAGTCTCTCCTGATATGACAGATTCTCTGTGCCATACTTTAAGAAGCTCATCTTTGATTGACTGTACTCCTGCTCTTCTAAGCTCGTTTAGCACACCAACTGGGCAAAATGATGCTTCATCTGTCTCAATCATAAGAGACTCCCATGAAAAATCAGTATCGCCAAGCTTTTCCATTTGCTTTTGAATCGCTTCCTTTGTGAGCGGACGGCTTTTTGCTTCCTGTACCATGCCTGCACTGACAGTAATCTCTTTTTTTTGCAGCACGCTCACGTTACCATCTTCACACGCTGCAGCCGCAGTCACAGATAGTATAGCAGGTTTTCCCTGATAAATCTTTACCGTTCCTTTTATATTTTCTTTCAATTTTATTCCAATATAGTCGGTACGTATCTTTTCAAGGAATACATCCTCTCCTGCACGAAAATCAGGTGCCGTATATGTTATCATGGAAGTGCCGTTATGTCTTGCATAATAGCCATCTGTAAATCCTTTTCTGTTAAACAGACCAAGCAAATGCTTCTTGTCTGCCTCAGACACACGATATGGTGCTTTGGGATTTGCCAGATAACGATCAAGATACTTGCGGTAAATGCTGACTACACCTGCTGTGTACTCTGGCTTTTTCATTCTTCCTTCAATTTTAAGGGAATAAACTCCAGCTTCTATAAGTTTGGGTAAAATTTCTATTGTACACAGATCCTTTGGACTTAAAATATAGCCCTTTTGCTGCGGCAAAATTACTTTCCCATTTTGTTCAACGCTATACGCCATACGACATGGCTGTGCACAGCGTCCTCTGTTGCCGCTTCGTCCGCCTGCAATACTTGAAAACAGACACTGACCTGAGTAGCAATAGCAAAGTGCTCCATGCACAAAGCTCTCAATCTCCAGATCACAGCTTTTATGAATGCTGCGAATCTCATTAAATGAAAGCTCACGTGGTGTTACTATACGCGTTGCACCGAGTTCTTTTAATTTTTCTGCTGAAAGCTCTCCGCTCATTATCATCTGTGTGCTGGCATGAATCGCCAGATCCGGAAACCACTCACGCACACGGCGAAAGACACCAAAATCCTGCACAATCACTGCATCAAGTCCCTGGCGATAAAAAGGCAAAAGATACTCATACAGTTCATCCATTTCCTGTTCTTTTAATAACGTGTTGACAGTAAGATATAATTTTTTTCCATGCAAATGCGCATAATCAATCGCATCTAAAAGTGATTCTCTCTCTGCATTGTCTGCATAGGCTCTCGCTCCAAAGCGGCTTCCTCCTATATATACAGCATCTGCACCTGCTGCAAAGGCCGCGTACATCGTCTCTACAGACCCGGCTGGTGCAAGCAGCTCTGCTATTTGTTTCATCTTTTATGCCTGCCTTTCCTTGTAAATTATCTTTAATTAATAACTATTGACTTAAAGCACAAAGCCCCGGCACACTGCCCGGGCTTTTCTATAGTTTATTTTTTCTTGTGTGCCGCTGCACTGTTTGCGAATGATCCATACGGCGGATATTGTTTTTTCTCTTGTGATGCCTGCGCGGTCTGTGTATTTTTTGCCTCTGCCTCTTTTGCTAACGACTGCAGATATGGACATACTGCCTGTGTCTTGGGCTTCTCCTGCAGCTGCTTTTTTAAGCTTGCTATTGTCATCTGCATATTGACCATCTCGCGCTTCATATTGTAAAATTCTGCTTCCTGCTGCTCGTACTTTCTTGTTGCTTCCTCTGCCTGCTGCTTCATGTGACAGTAATCATCTGCCATATTCATAAGCAAAATGATCTGGCGAAAAGCATTTGCCTGCTTGCTGTACGCTGACTGACGATGCAAAAGCTCCATTTTTTCATTAATATACTCTGCAAGCCCTCTTACGTAGGATGCGTCCTGATCGGTGCTGATCTTATACACCTTATCTTCTATTATAACATCTGTACTATTTCTTTCCATGTTCTTAAAACCCTCAAAATCTCATACTTTAGGCACCGGTCTGTGAAGGTGCTCATAAGCTAAACGTGTGATTGCTCTTCCTCTTGGTGTACGCTCGATCAGTCCGTTTTGAATCAAATATGGCTCATAAACATCCTCAATCGTGCCTGAATCTTCGCCTAATGCAGCTGCGATTGTATCTAATCCCACCGGACCGCCTCCAAACTTGTCTGCAATTGTCTCTAAAATTGCGCGGTCTCCCTTGTCAAGTCCAAGGCGATCTACCTCAAGAAGATCAAGTGCATACTCTGCAACTTCTTTTGTGATAACACTGTCATAGCGTACCTGCGCAAAATCACGCACACGCTTTAACAGACGGTTTGCAAGACGCGGTGTTCCTCTTGAGCGGCGAGCAAGCTCTAACGCACCTTCTTTCTCAAGCGTAACATCCAGTACATTCGCAGAACGCTCAAGCACTTGCACAAGCTCATTTGTCGTATAAAAATCAAGCTTATGCACAACACCAAATCTGTCACGAAGAGGTGCTGTTAAAAGACCAACTCTTGTTGTTGCACCCACTAATGTAAATTTAGGCAGATCTAAACGGATAGAACGCGCTGTCGCGCCCTTTCCGATCATTATATCAATCTCAAAATCCTCCATTGCCGGATATAAAACTTCCTCGACCTGACGGCTCAGGCGATGAATTTCATCGACAAAAAGCACATCATTTTCAGATAAACTGTTTAAAATAGCTGCCATATCGCCTGGCTTTTCAATTGCTGGACCTGACGTAATTTTAATATTGCTGCCCATCTCATTTGCAATAATTCCGGCAAGTGTCGTCTTTCCCAGTCCCGGAGGACCATATAAAAGCACATGATCTAGTGCTTCTTTTCTCTTCTTTGCTGCCTCTATATATACTTTCAAAATCTCCTTGGCTTTTTCCTGTCCGATATACTCTGACAGATACTGCGGCCTGAGATGGTTTTCCAGCACGTTTTCATTTTCTTCGAGCTGGGTCGTGATAATTCTTCTTTCCATGTTGTTCCTCTGTTCTTTTCTTCGCAGTTATTCGGCCAGATATACAGCAGACACTGCAGACACAATTTCTGACACCGCGGTTTTTACAATGTTTTCTTTAACGCAGCCTTAATTATTGCTTCTGTACTTAGTGTCTCAATATCCTTAACTCCAGAGACTGCTTTGACTGCCTCAGATGCACTAAAGCCAAGTGCTGTCAATGCCTCAATTGCCTCAGCACGATTTGCATTAGTTTTCGAATCCACAGCACCAGCTGAAACCATAGCAGACTGCTCTCCAAGAGTATCTGCAAGCGAAATTTTATCCTTTAACTCAAGAATCATTTTCTGGGCTGTCTTAATTCCAATGCCAGGTGCCTTTGCAATCGTCTTTGCATCCTGTGCATAAATTGCAAAACGAAGTGTGTCCATTGACAATGCTGACAAAATGCCAAGTGCTCCCTTCGGGCCAATACCGCTGACACCAATCAGCAGCTCAAACATTTCCTGTTCCTCTTTACTTATAAAACCATATAGCTGCATAGCATCTTCCTTCACATAAAGATATGTATACAGTTTAAATTCGCTATTCTTTGCCGGAAGACGATTCAAAACAGTCTCCGGTACCCGGATACAAAAACCAATTCCGCCGCACTCAATTACCACGGCATCTGTGCTGTGTCCGGCATATATTCCTGAAATATAGGAAATCATTTCATTCTCCTTTAATACGCCCTCAAAACAAAAAGGCATGTTCGCTTTAGTATAACATGGAAAAAGGCGCTTGGCAAGATGAAAGAAAAGACGTGTATGAGATAAAAATCCCAACACGTCTCTCTTACACTATATTAATTTACAGATTCGCATATGTTTACAGATGTGCAGCTTACAGATGCAATACACGTTCCTTAATCTCTTGTGTTCTTCCCTGATTCCAGAACTGAGTTCCGATGTAGCCGCATGTACGTCTTGCGACATTCATCTTATCCTGATTGCGGTTTCCACAATTTGGACACTCCCATACAAGCTTTCCGTCATCATCTGATACAATTTGTATCTCTCCATTGTAGCCGCATACCTGACAATAATCACTTTTTGTATTTAACTCGGCATACATGATATTTTCATAAATATATTTCATAACAGAAAGAACAGCATCGATATTGTTTTGCATGTTTGGAACCTCAACATAGCTGATTGCACCACCTGGAGACAGCTTCTGGAACTGTGACTCGAACTTCAGCTTATCAAATGCATTGATCTTTTCTGTTACATGAACATGATAGCTGTTTGTGATGTAATTCTTATCTGTGATTCCAGGAATCAGTCCAAAACGCTTCTGCAGACACTTTGCAAACTTATATGTAGTGGACTCAAGCGGTGTTCCATACAAGCTAAAATCAATGTTATGCTCTGCCTTCCACTTTGCACATGCATCATTCATATGCTTCATAATCTCAAGTGCAAATGGAGTTGCCTGAGGATCAGTATGGCTTGTTCCTGTCATGTACTTAACACACTCACATAAACCTGCATAGCCTAAGGAAATTGTTGAATAGCCATTATATAACAGCTTATCAATCGTCTCGCCCTTCTTTAAACGAGCTAGTGCACCATACTGCCACAAAATCGGTGCAACATCAGACGGTGTTCCCTTTAAACGATTATGTCTGCACATTAATGCACGGTGACACAGTTCAAGACGCTCATCAAAGATCTTCCAGAAACGATCCTTATCCTTTCCTGATGAACATGCAACATCAACAAGATTGATTGTGACAACACCCTGATTGAAACGGCCATAAAACTTTGGCTTATTATTTTCATCATGATATACAGTCAGGAAGGAACGACATCCCATACATGGATAGCAGTTTCCATCTTTGAGTTCCTTCATAACCTTCTCGGAAATATAATCTGGAACAAGTCTCTTCGCTGAACACTCTGCAGCAAGCTTTGTCAGATAATAATACTTGCTGTCCTCGTGAATATTATCCTCTTCGAGTACGTAAATCAGCTTAGGGAATGCCGGTGTAATCCATACACCCTTCTCATTCTTGACACCTCTGATACGCTGATGAAGCATCTCCTCGATAATCGCTACAAGATCCTCTCTTGTTTGACCTTCCGGTACCTCATCAATATACATAAATACTGTAATAAACGGTGCCTGTCCATTTGTTGTCATAAGCGTGATAACCTGATACTGAATTACCTGAACACCACGGTTAATCTCTTCCTTTACACGTTTTTCTGCGATAAGATTGATCTGCTCCTCTGTTACCGGGATTCCTGCTTCTTCCATCTCCTTGCGAACCATACGACGGAATTTCTCACGGCTGATCTGTACAAAAGGTGCAAGATGTGCCAGTGAAATACTCTGTCCGCCATACTGTGAGCTGGCTACCTGTGCGATGGCCTGTGTTGCAATGTTACATGCAGTGGAAAAGCTCTTTGGCTTTTCAAGCATAGTCTCACTGATTACAGTGCCATTTTGCAGCATGTCCTCAAGATTAATCAGACAACAGTTGTGCATGTGCTGTGCATAATAATCTGTATCATGGAAATGAATGATTCCAGCATCATGTGCCTCCACAATATCCTCTGGCAGCAAAAATCTTCTTGTAAAATCCTTATTTACCTCACCTGCAATGTAGTCCCTTTGTACACTGTTTACAGTCGGATTCTTATTTGAGTTTTCCTGCTTTACCTCTTCGTTGTTGCACTCAAGAATACTCTTGATACGTTCATCAGTTGTATTGTGTGTTCTGGCTAACTCGCGCTCATAACGATACCTTACATAATTTCGCGCTACAGAGAAGGCCTGCTCACGCATAATGGCATTCTCCACAAGATCCTGTATTTCTTCCACGTTTAAGGAACGATTCACTGCAAGGCACTGCTTCTCTACTTTTTCCACAATATGAGCGATCTGATGATAGCTCAGTCTTTCAGCCTCAACCACGCTGTCATTGGCCTTTTTCACGGCCTGTGCAATCTTATTTGCGTCAAAGATTGCCTCTGCTCCGCTTCTTTTAATAATCTTCATTATGCAGCCCCCTTAATCAAGTTGTTCTTCATCATTATACAACATCTTGTGTTTTTGTCAATGTATTTATACTGTATTTGGTGTCTATCGAATTCACAATTGTAGTGGGTGCTTTTGCAACTTTGAAAAAATTTTTCCAGTTTTTTCACGCAATACAAACCTGTGTTCCCTATATCGACAAAATATTATGATGTCTTTAGGGAACTTTTGTCATATCGTCTGACTATACTTTCTCTGTCTTTGAAATGAAAGACTTTCGATAATCGCTCGGTGAGCATCTCATCACCTGATGAAATACCTTTCCAAAATAGGCAGGATTGGAAAATCCAACCATCTGGGCAATCGATGTGATGCTGTCTTCTCCCTTGATCAAAAGGGGCAGACTTTTCTCAATGCGGTATTCCAGCAAATATTCAAATATCGTCTGATTCATATGACGCTTGAAAAAACGGCAGCATTCACTCGCGCAGATATTAACATTTTCTGCGATAGCTCCAAGAGTCACACGCTCATGATAATGCTCCTGCAAATAAGTAATCGTCTTTCTAAGACGCTCAATATCTTTGTACTGAGCCGATGGATCTGGCGAAATTTCACTCCATACGTTTGTATACAATGTATTCCATATTTGCAAAAGTGTCTGACAAATTGCAAGCTCAAATCCTGGCAAATGACCCTCATAATCTGTCACAATAGTTTGAATCGACAAAAGTACCTGCTTTTGCCACTCAGTATCTGGCACAAGATGTAGTCCTCCAAGCAAATCATTTCTTGTTACAGGCTCTACATATTTTTTGTCAACTGCACTTCCCTCAAAGCCATAAATCATTCGCGGATGAAATGTAACGGAAAGATAGCGGCAATCTCCCTGATTCAGCATATGACCAGTGTGAAGTGCATTTGCATTGCAAAAAAGTCCTTCTCCTGCCTTAAGGCAATATACAGTGTCATTTACCTGATATTCGATTTGTCCTTCCTCAATATAAGTTAACTCCACCTCCGGATGCCAGTGCCAGGCAAATGCACCTCTCTCGTAATCAGACAGCACTTCATGGCTAACAAACACTGGAAATTCATAGCTTCCGTGAAATTTCAGTTCTTTTTTCTCATTATTAATTTTTAATTGCATAGAAACCTCAAAATACTTATAATTTTTTCGAAAATAGTTGTTGCCATACCATTCCTCTCTCATTATAATTGTAAGTAGAGGAAAGTCAAGACGATTTCCAAATGCACGTTAAGGCAATCGGCTAGCGCTGCGGCCAAAATTGTCTGTACGCCTACTAAATATTTTATTACACACGATACTACTATTTATTATTTATCGCAGCGCAGAAATGGGGTTATCATTAAGATTTTAGTTACCGGTGGCGCCGGCTATATCGGCAGCCATACCTGCGTCGAACTGTTGAACGAGGGATATGAGGTTGTCATCATGGACAACATGTACAACGCCAACATTAAGGCCGTTGAACGAATCGAGCAGATCACTGGAAAGAAGGTTACTTTCTACCAGACTGACATGTTAGACCGTGAGGGTGTAAAGGCAATCTTCGATAATGAAAAAATTGACGCAGTCATCCACTTTGCAGGTCTCAAGGCTGTCGGCGAATCTGTTGTAAAGCCAATCGAGTACTACACTAACAATATGTCCGGCACACTGATTCTGTGTGATGAGATGCGCAATCACGGCGTTAAGAACATTATCTTTAGCTCTTCTGCTACTGTATATGGTTCTCCAGCTGAGATCCCGATTACTGAAAACTGCCCGAAGGGTACTGCAACTAACCCATATGGCTGGACCAAGTGGATGCTTGAGCAGGTATTAACTGATATTCACACTGCTGACCCAGAGTGGAATGTAATCCTGCTTCGCTACTTCAATCCAATCGGTGCTCATAAGAGCGGCCTGATCGGTGAGGATCCAAAGGGTATTCCGAACAACCTGCTTCCATATGTTGCTCAGGTTGCAATTGGAAAGCTTCAGTGCATCAACGTATTCGGAGATGACTACGATACACCAGACGGAACCGGTGTTCGTGACTACATTCATGTAGTAGACCTTGCAAGAGGCCATGTAAAGGCAATCCAGAAGTTAGCCGACAAAGACGGTGTTAACATCTACAACCTTGGTACTGGAAAGGGCTACAGCGTTCTTGATGTCATCCATGCATTTGAGAAGGCATGCGGCAAAAAGCTTCCGTATGTGATCAAGCCTCGCCGTGCTGGTGATATTGCAACCTGCTACTCTAAGTGCGATAAGGCTGCCGCCGAGCTTGGCTGGACTGCACAGTATGACATTGATGAGATGTGCGCAGATTCCTGGAACTGGCAGACAAAGAATCCAAACGGATATAATGACTAATTTTACAAAAAGAAGGACCAATGGCTTTTTGCCAAAGGTCCTTTTTTTTGTAACTATTTAAAGTCATATAGAATTGCTTGCTGTTAGCTATCTCTTACAGTGCAGCAATTGCATCTGTCAGTGCCTTGATCTGCGCATCATTTGTTGCCCAGCTTGTGCAAAAACGAACAATCGATTTGCCTTCTTTTGCTTCTCCCCAATATTCAAAGGCAAAGTCTTTCGCCAATGCTTCTTTTTGTGCATCTGTTAAAATCGGAAACTGCTGATTTGTCATGGAGCTTCCATACATGGAAATTCCTTTTGCCAAAAACGCCTCACGCAGAGTCATTGCCTTTTATACAGCCTCGCCGCAAATCACTTCATACAAACCGTCTGTAAACAGCGTATCAAACTGAATGCCTAACAGACGACCCTTTGCAAACATGCCGCCGCGCTGCTTAATCATATAGCGAAAATCCTTTTTAAGTGATTCCTTTAAAATGACAACGGCCTCACCAAAGAGCGCACCGCACTTTGTTCCGCCTATATAAAATACATCGCAAAGATTAGCAAGCTCTGGCAGTGTAACATCACATGCCGGACTCTGTAAGCCATAGCCAAGGCGTGCACCGTCAATAAAAAGCGGCATATCATGTGCTTTGCAGACTGCATATATATCAGTCAGTTCCTGCTTGCTGTAAAGTGTTCCGCTTTCAGTCGGAAATGAAATATATACCATACCTGGCTGTACGATATGCTCACGGCTGCCGTCTTCATAGTGCTTCTTCACAGTCTCCTCAATCTGAGCTGCTGTAATCTTTCCATCCTCTGATGAAAGTGCCAATACCTTGTGACCAGTTGCCTCGACTGCTCCAGTTTCATGGCACGCAATATGACCTGTATCGGCACAGATTGCGCCCTGCCACGGCTTTAACGCTGCCGCGATGACAGTCATATTAGTCTGCGTTCCGCCAACAAGAAAATGCACATCGGCATCCGGTCTTCCAACCGCCTTTTTAATCTTTTCTCTTGCACTCGCACAGTACGGATCCATACTGTATCCTACCGTCTGCTCCAGATTTGTCTCATTAAGTCTTTTTAAAATGGCTGGATGACAGCCCTCCTCGTAATCACACTGAAAATATATCATGTATTTTCCTCAAATCTTGTATTTTTTTCTATCAAATAAGGTAAAACACCACGTTTGTAAAACTATATTTGTGAATATTTTATTTTATCGCAGTAAGTTTGCTGACTTTGATGGGATCACAATCTTACCATCCTCTACGACCACTGCGCCGCCAATCTCATAGAGAGTTTCTTTCCAATCACCCGGCACATTCAAAACAGCCTCACGATCGGCAGGATTTACGACAACCAAAATTTTCTCATCTGCACTACTTCTAATATAGGCAAGCGGTGATCCATCTGCTCCATCTGATACAAACTCAATATCGCCATCGCTTAACAAAGCACTATGTTCTCTTCGAAGCGCAATCAGCTTTTTCACCTCGTAATACAATGAATTTGGATCTTTCATCTGATCCTCTACTGTCGGACTGTTCGGCTTGTCATCGGTCGGAATATACAGTTTTTCTGGTGATGCATTGCTGAATCCTAAATTCACCCCGTGATTCCACTGCATTGGAGAACGAGAACCGGTACGGCTGTAGCCGCCCTCAACTGATACCAGATTTTCGACATAACGAAGACCAATCTCATCTCCATAATAGATAAATGGCGCACCTGGCATTGTCAGAAGGAATGCAAATGCAACCTTTAACTCATCGCCATGCAAGGTTCTCGCCAGACGATCCATATCATGGTTTCCAGATGGAATACAGATTAATCCCTTCTCTCCTGCCTTTTTGCGGCTCTCCTTATAATTTTTTACAAAGGCTGCCGCACTACCCTTTCCTCTAGTGGAAAAATATGGCTCCTCACAGCGAAACAGGTCGTTGTAGTGAGATGGTCCAAAATGCAGCAAAAAGTCCATATCAAAGCCTGCCTGAAGTGACTTATCTGGTTCACCCCACTCTGATACCATCGCTGCCTCTGGAAATTCTTTATCAAGAAATGGGCGAATGGTCTGCCACAGGCGGATGGTTCCAAGTCCATCCGGGTCATTTTTTACAAGTGAGCCTGCCATATCGACACGAAAGCCATCACAGCCCATCTGAAGCCAAAAGCGCATAACCTTTTCCATCTCAACAATTGTTGCCTTCGGTCCCTCTGCATCCATCGGCTGCTGCCACGGACGCTCACAGATATAGTGACCATAATTTAATGCCGGCGGGTGGGAAAAGAAATTTACCACGCAACAACCGTCTCTGTCCGAAATACCCTTGATCGAGGCAATTCCCTCTGGCTGCTCCCAGATATTGTCTGTCCAGATATAGCGATCGGTATATGGATTTTTCTGTGCCTTAAGTGATTCCTTAAACCACGGATGTTCTACTGACGTGTGTCCAGGAACCAGATCCAGAAGAATATGCATTCCTCTCTTGTGAACTTCATCAAACAGTCTCTTCAAATCACCATTGGTTCCATAACGCGGTGCTGCTGTGTAATAATCGGACACATCATAACCAGCATCGCCAAATGGAGATTCAAAGCATGGATTCATCCAAATCGCATTGCAACCCAACTCCTTAATATAGTCTAGACGATCAATGATTCCCTGAAAATCACCGATTCCATCTGCGTTGGTATCCTGAAAAGACTGCGGATAAATCTCATAGAAAACTGCATCTTTCAACCACTCTGCCATACTTCCTCCTTCTTGACTGTTATACAGTCAATTTTGTATTTTAAGTCAATTTCAGTTTTTATTCTACTTCGCTGTACGCGATCTGTCAATTATCTATCAAAGTAGGCAGAGTACCACGTCCATAGGAGCTATGC
>ERZ1673741.2668-NODE-2668-length-12085-cov-9.496924_pt1 | contig 12085 bp, 5 predicted proteins | sample MGYA00580209_ERZ1673741 | MGnify/ENA primary metagenome ERZ1673741 (study PRJEB41218, sample SAMN15661754) | gut metagenome | host: Homo sapiens | place: Canada: London | collected 2015-08-20/2019-03-30 | study: EMG produced TPA metagenomics assembly of... | reverse complement strand
CTTGTGGACAAAGATAATTATATTTTAAAAATTTTTATTAGCAACTATATAAAATATTTAACCACTTAAACATTATTAACAATACTAACTAATTTCCTAATACCACTATCATTATCAGTTATTTTACAAGAAGATAATCATAGTATTTATATATACTTCACTACTTATTTAGTTTCCATAGAGATACAAAATTTCACATAGCAATATTATGGCAAAAAAATTATTACAGAATATAAGTGTGCCACATTCCATGCCACTTATATATAATATAAAAGAAATTCAAAAAACAGAAAGCCGATATAAGTATTATCTTATACCGGCTTTCTATAAAAATATTTTTAAATATTAATCTTACTCTGTTTCATCCAGGCTATCAATAATTTTCAGCAAACGCTCACCTAATCCAATTGTGTAGCCATGTGATGTAAATACAATTCTATTAAAAGTATCACCTATTATAAATATAGGTAATTGAGTATTTGCTTCAAGTTCTAATGCTTCAAGGAGTTTTTTCTGAATAGAGCTATCTGGATCAATACCAAACACAACATGTTCAGGAAGTCCTGGAGCAGGTGCAGTCTGATACTTTTCATAAGCAGCACGAGTTGGGAACAAAAGAATCATTTTTCGTCCACAAGCATCAAATTCCTTTGCCTTGACAGCAATATCCTTCAATGTGTGATCCGTAGGTTCCTGTCCTACGCCCAAGATAGCAAGTACAAATAATCCACGTCCTGAAGTTTTCAGCACTGTAGTTTCTTGACCTGTGGCAGCATCTATAAACTTAGATTCAGAGTCAAAGTTACCAATCACCTTCACAGCTTCAGTATTATCACGCACAAGCAATTTTTCATTTGTCAGCTCACCTTTGCGAACATTGAAAAAAGAAACCTGCCCTAATACACCACCATCTGCCAGACGGCTTCCAGAAACCATTATATAATATCCTTCATCCAAAGAAGATGGTTCTTTAAACAAAGCACTCCATTTTGCAAAATCAGGATAATTCAATAATGTAAATCCTGCTCCATCAAATTTTGAGAGAGTAAAGTGACGAAGGTATTCCGGATCATTCAGCTGCGGTATAGGTGAATATGCTAATTGCAATTTACCTGTTTCAGAGACTCCAGATACTCCACTTTCAAAATCCAACTGAATATCTGAACCATTATTTTTATAGAATACATTTCCTGTAACTCCATCTATCCACGCTGGAATGCCTAACGAGCGTGCAACTGCAACAAAAAATATATCACGTGACACACGGTCGGCAATACGACTACGCCAAACTCCTTCGGGTGAAATAAAAGTTCCAACACAACACAACTCATCTCGAAGTGTAATATTCTTACGACACCATTCTGCCAAATTATTCGGATTTGCACGGAACATTTTGGCATCTTTTTTCGAAATCTCTTTCTGGAAGAAAGAACGATATGGAGTCAACATTTCGCCAGCTATACGCGGAGCTAATACCTTATCCGCATCCAAAGCCAGATCTGTATTATATAAGTGATCATCCAATATACTCTTAGGAGTATCACGTAAATCCTTATCTGAAAGCGTTGCTAACAATTGAAGTGCACGTGTGGCATAATTTTTTTTGGCAGCTTCACGCAAAAAAGCCATTATATCACCATAATTACCTCTTGAAGCAACAATATATTTATTGACATCCGCAGCCTTATACCCAGTTTCTGATGCAAATTGTTCGATAGCTGAAGCATTTGGGAAAGATGCAACATAAGCATTTCTAATAGAATCTTCGCGATTGAAACGAATATCATTTTTAGCGCGCTGCTCAGGAGTAACTTCCGGTATGTTCGGTTTTACGGGAGGAGGTACTAGATCTACAGGAAACGAAAACTCTTCACCTATACGGTGACTAAGTTCTATAGCGACCTCACGTTCTTTTCCAAATGTTACTTTCTTAATACCAAACTGGTCACCTTTCGTTACGAGCACCATCATGTCTCCCAGACCAGCAGACAAGCTAGCCTTACCATCCTTCTCTGTTGTAAGAGTATGAACAGTAAAGAATTCTGCATAATTATAGACCTTAAACTGTACACATGCACCTTCTACAGGTTTCTGTTGGTTATCAACAACCGTCACAGTAAGAGGAGCAAACTTAGCATAATTTCCTATAATATTAATCTCCGTATAATTCGCTGTACGGCGCATAACATCTTCTGGACCCTGATAATAGCCAAATACTTTTGTATGCATTAGCATACCACGACTGGCAGGAGCATTGAACCATCCCAAATCGAGAACAGGCTCAGGTTCGCAAGCTCCCAAGAAATGCCATTCACCATCAACCCATGCTTCTACCCATGCATGATTATCATCCGTATGAGCCCAGCGAGGAGTATAAACCTGACGGGCAGGAATGCCTACAGAACGAAGAGCAGCAACAAGAAAAGTAGATTCCTCACCACAACGTCCGTAAGCTGTCTTCACTGTAGCCAATGGCGCACTCGTACGAGCATCAGCCGGTTGGTAATTTACTTTTTCATGACACCAATGATTTACTTCAAGCACAGCATCGTGCATAGAAAGCCCTTTTAAACGGGGCATCAGTTCATCATGAAAAATCATGCGTGCACGATCCAGATTTTCATTATTTATTCGTACCGGCAAGACAAAGTGAGAAAAGATATCATCGGGTATTGTTTTACCCCATGTCGTTTCTTTTCGCGTAGACAATGAGCTACGTACATTTTCCAAATAAAAATCACCGGAATAATCTGTTATATCTCCGACTGACATATAAGCATAAAAGAAAGTAAGTGCATCACGTTCTTCTTGTGTAAGCTGTTGTCGGAAAACACTAAACAAATCACCAGTCGGCAGTGCTTCTTTCTTTTTTTGGAAATCGGCATTCACGCGATCCATTGAAAGATTTTGCGCGGTAATGGAACAGACTGACAAAAACAGCCCTGCAATCATCATTAGAGATCTCTTCATAGTATAAAATAATTAATAATATTATGCTACAAAGATATATTTTTAAAAATTAACACACAATATAAACCAAAATATTTCCAATTCTTAACGAATCCAACCTCATTATATAAATATCTATCTAACTAGATATGAAACAAAAAAATCGGCATAATCCATTGAAGGATTATACCGATTTCATTTATTATTTAGTCAATATATTACTTAACTTCCTCAAAATCAGCATCCTGAACATTATCATTCTTTCCGCCATTCTGAGTATTTGCCTGACCTGCATTAGGACCAGCCTGAGCACCACCTTGTGCACCTGTCTGAGCATACATTTCAGCACTTGCAGCTTGGAATGCTGTCTGAAGTTCAGCACTTGCAGCATCGATACCAGCCAAATCCTGTGCTTTGTGAGCATCTTTCAGTTTCTGAAGAGCAGCTTCGATAGGAGCTTTCTTGTCAGCTGGAAGCTTATCACCAAGATCCTTCAACTGATTTTCAGTTGTGAAGATCAAACTATCTGCCTGGTTCAATTTATCGATACGTTCTTTTTCTTTCTTATCTGCTTCTGCGTTTGCTTCAGCTTCAGCTTTCATACGTTCAATTTCTTCCTTGCTCAAACCAGATGAAGCTTCGATACGAATTGCCTGTTCCTTACCTGTTGCTTTATCCTTAGCAGAAACTTTCAAGATACCGTTTGCATCGATATCGAAGGTTACTTCAATCTGAGGAACACCACGACGAGCAGGAGCAATACCTGTCAGGTTGAACTGACCAATTGATTTGTTCTGTGCTGCCATAGGACGTTCACCCTGAAGTACGTGGATTGTTACTTCTGTCTGGTTGTCGGCTGCCGTAGAGAATACTTCACTCTTCTTGCAAGGGATAGTAGTGTTAGCATCGATAAGTTTTGTCATCACACCACCCATTGTTTCGATACCCATTGACAGCGGAGTTACATCCAACAGAACTACACCCTTGATTTCGTCTGTCAAAACGGCACCCTGAACAGCTGCACCTACTGCAACTACTTCGTCTGGGTTAACACCCTTAGAAGGAACTTTTCCGAAGAAGTCTTCTACCAGTTTCTGAACGGCAGGTATACGAGATGAACCACCAACCAAGATAACTTCATCGATATCTGAGTTACTCAAACCAGCATCGCTCATTGCTTTCTTACAAGGTTCAAGACAAGCCTGAATCAAGTTGTGAGCCAAAGCTTCGAATTTAGCACGAGTCAATGTCTTAACCAAGTGTTTAGGAACACCAGCTACCGGCATGATATACGGCAAGTTGATCTCTGTTGATGTAGAAGAAGACAATTCAATCTTAGCTTTTTCAGCTGCTTCTTTCAAACGCTGCATAGCCATCGGATCAGTTGCCAGATCTGCACCTTCATCGTTCTTGAATTCCTGTACCAACCAGTCGATGATAACCTGGTCGAAGTCATCACCACCCAGGTGAGTATCACCGTTAGTTGACAATACTTCGAATACACCACCACCAAATTCAAGGATTGAGATATCGAATGTACCACCACCAAGGTCGAACACTGCAACTTTCATATCCTTATTTGATTTGTCAACACCATATGCAAGTGCTGCTGCTGTCGGTTCGTTTACGATACGTTTTACTTCCAAACCTGCAATCTGACCAGCTTCTTTAGTAGCCTGACGCTGTGAATCTGAGAAGTATGCCGGAACTGTGATAACAGCTTCTGTTACTTCCTGTCCCAGATAATCTTCAGCAGTCTTTTTCATTTTCTGAAGAATCATTGCTGAGATTTCCTGTGGAGTATATAAACGTCCGTCGATATCTACACGCGGAGTATTGTTGTCACCTTTTACTACTGAATAAGGTACTCGTGAAATTTCTTTCTGAACCTGATCGTAAGTTTCACCCATGAAACGCTTGATAGAATATACTGTACGTTTCGGGTTTGTAATAGCCTGACGTTTAGCCGGATCACCAACCTTACGTTCGCCACCATCAACGAAACCTACTACTGAAGGAGTGGTACGTTTACCTTCGCTGTTGGCAATTACCACCGGTTCGTTACCTTCGAATACTGCAACACATGAGTTTGTTGTTCCTAAGTCAATACCAATAATCTTTCCCATAATTGTATCTATTTTATTTATTTTTATTCAAGTTTACTCTGCAATGCCGAAGCATTACGCCATAATTAAGACAAATGGCGTGCCAGAAAGAAAACTTCTTTTTTTTTCATAGCCGACGGACATTTTGGCAGTCCGTTATGACAAAGCAGACAAAGCATACGCCAAAAATTACATAATCTCACCTAAAATCGACAGAATTTGGCACAAGTCATTTTCCAGTATATGCCATGTTTAAAAGAATTCATGCAGAAGTTTTCAAAAAACATCCTGAAATGTTTCTCAATCTTTGTACAAAAAATCAGAAAATTTGTACAAAACATCGGAATTTTTGTACGAAAAGAGCGGAACATTTGTACAAAAAATAAAAAAACATCGAGATAAATCTCTGTAAAGATCTAAATGCTTCTATATAAAGCCCTTCATATATTATATAAGGTGAAACTGCCCAAAAGTATTCAGTTTTGCTTTTCTACGGTTCAGTATCTTCTATCTACGGTTCAGAAACAACAGTATTGAAGCCTTATTTACGTTGACTTACTTTTGCATTACTAAATAATCATTCAGAAGAACATTAAGATGAAAAAAGCACTTTTATTTCTCGCATGTATAGGGTGTTTCATATCGTGCGACAACAATTCAAACAAGGAGCAGCAAGCTCCTAATGTAAAAGTTATCCATGCCGAACAGTCGGATACATCTTCCGAGCGCAGCTATTCATTCATTTCACAACCTTACCGGACTACAGAACTCTCTTTCAGAGTAGGTGGTCCGGTATATACTTTCGATACACAAAGCGGACAGTTCTTCCGTAAAGGAGAGCTAATTGCCGCTATCGACGACCGTGACTTTCTGATTCGCAAACAACGTGCAGAAGCTATCTATAAACAAACGGAGGCTGACTACAAACGTATTTCAAATCTATATGAAAAAGGAAGTATATCAGGAACAAGTTACGAAAAAGCCAAGGCTGACTACGAAAAAGCCAAAGCAGACTATACAACATCCGTCAATGAATTAAAAGATACCAAACTGTATGCACCTTTCGATGGATATATCCAAAAGGTTAACATAGAGCGTTATCAGGACATCAAGGCCTCTGTTCCGGTAGTAACATTTATCGACCTTTCCAAAATCAAGGTTGAAGCCTATATTCCGGAAGATATGGCAGTAAATGCCCGAAAGCAGTCTGCCCTCCCCTGCTCTATCACATTCAATGCTATACAGGAAAAAACATTTATACCGGAAAAGACTTATATCACACAAAGCGCAAGCGACAACAACATATCTTATTTATTTACAGCAATAATCAACAATGCAGACAACAGCTTATTGGGTGGTATGGCAGGCTCTCTTTTAATCCCTAGCTTTAGTTCATCTTCATATTCATACCAGAGCGTGGTCATCCCCCAAACGGCTGTTTGTCATACTGACGAAACGGGTTCTTTCGTTTGGCTCGTGAACGAACAGAACCGGGTTGTAAAAAGGTCTGTAAAAACAGGCAAGCTAAGAAAGAATGACAAAATAGAAATTCTGTCAGGACTTTCTGCCGGTGAAAGAATTGCCGCAACACGGCTGACTTATCTCTCGGAAAACGAAGAAATAACCATTCAAGACTAAAACGAAATACTGATGAAAGGATTAGTAAAATTTTTCCTGACGAACAAAGCCTTAAGCTGGCTGATACTGATACTGATTTTGAGTGGAGGCATATTCGCATATAACAATATGGGAAAGCTTGAAGATGCACCATTCACAATCAAACAAGCACTCGTAACAACTTCTTATCCGGGAGCTTCTCCAATGGAAGTACAACAACAAGTAACCGATGTACTGGAAGAATCGATTCAGTCGCTGGGTGAACTATATTATCTGAAGACGGAAAACCGGGCAGGGCTTTCTAAAATTACCGTTTATGTGAAAAAAGAAATACGCGCCAAAGATATGCAACAGCTTTGGGACAAACTTCGCCGGAAAGTAAACGATGTACAAAACAAGTTACCCGCGGGTGCAGGTCCATCGGTTGTAAATGATGATTTTGGTGATGTCTTGGGAGTATTCTACGGCTTAAGCAGTGAAACACATACTTATCGCGAACTGGAAGACTGTGCCAAAAAAAATAAAAAATGAACTGTTGGACGTAAAAGACGTGGCTAAAGTCGAACTGTTCGGTATTCAGAACCGGACAATCGAAGTAACGGTCAACCCTTCACTACTTTCTCAAAGTGGAGTAATGATGGCCGACATAGCCTCAGCCTTTGAAAGACAAAACAAGGTAGTCGATGCAGGTGCGATAGAAACATCCACAAACCGTCTTCGAATTGAAGCCGATGGAAGTTTTACAAGTCTGGAAGAAATAGAGAATCTGACTGTCGTTTCGCGTAAAGGTGAATATTTCCGGCTGGGAGAAATTGCAGAAATCAGAGAAAGCTATTCGCGTCCGGCAAGAAACCTGATGAGAATCGGAAATATTCCAGCTGTAGGTATCGCAATTTCAACAGTATCCGACGGGAATGTAGTAGAGATGGCAGAACTTGTATCCCAGCAAATTGATAAGCTGAAAGCTGATATGCCGGAGGGATATAAACTGGACATTATTTATGATCAAGGATATGAATCGGCTGTAGCTAACGATGGATTTGTAATGAATCTCATTGTTTCTGTACTGACTGTAGTAGCTGTACTATTGTTCTTCATCGGATTCAAAAACGGATTTCTAATAGGTAGCGGACTGATTTTTTCCATTTTCGGAACACTGATCTACATGCAGGCTACTGGAATTGCCCTGCAACGAATGTCGCTTGCAGCCATCATCATTGCAATGGGTATGCTGGTAGACAATGCCATTGTGGTATATGATGCAGCTTTAGTTAATATGCAACATGGAATGAGAAAGCGTGTTGCCATACTGAACGCCGTATCAAGTACCGCCATGCCTCTTCTCGGAGCTACACTGATAGCAGTACTTACCTTTTTGCCGGTATATCTTTCTCCACATATCACAGGCGAGATTCTTTCATCGCTGTTTATTGTAATAGCGGTGTCTTTGCTGCTCAGCTGGGTACTTGCCATCACACAAAATGTATTTTTCGTTCAAGAGTTCGTAAGACGTCCACGACCGGAAGAACTGAAAAACGAATTATTCACCGGACGTATATACGACTTTTTCCGTAAAGCACTAAGTTTCACGATACGGAAACGATATACAGTAGTAGGATGCATGGTTGTACTGCTAGTTGTGGCCGGATGGGGATTCAGATATATTCCTCAACAATTTATGCCACTATTAAACAAGCAATACTTTTCCGTAGACATGTGGTTGCCCGAAGGTACACGTATCGAAGAGAGTGAAAAACAGGCTGCACAACTGACGGAATACCTGCAAACATTCGATGGAGTAAAGAAGGTTTCTACTTATATCGGGCAAACTCCTCCAAGATATTATCTGGCAAATGCTGCTTATGGTCCGCAACCTAATTATGCTCAATGTCTGATAGAGGCAGAAACTCCTGAAAAGTCACGCGAATTACAGGAAATTTTATATCACAAGCTTCCTGAAAAATTTCAGGATGCACTTATACGAGTCAACAGTTTCGAAATCAACAGCATACCTCAGGCTTTAATCGAAGCCCGGTTCTGTGGAGATGATCCGGCTGTATTGGATTCTCTGACAAACATTGCTATCGGTATCATGCGTAAGAATCCGAAAGTGCTGAATGCACGCAACGAGTGGGGAAATATGGCTATGATGATAAAAGCGGGCTACGATCCGGTAAAAGCCGGAAGACTGAATATCGGACGGAGTGATATGATGAATGCTGTCAAATCAGTTAGCGACGGAACGGCCATAGGTATTTACCGCGATAATGACAAAAAGGTTCCCGTACTACTCCGCACAAAAGAAGAGGCATCATGGGATACAGAAAAACTGGAAGATCCGCAGATATGGAATGGATCTAACTCTGCTCCGTTAGGACAAGTAACCGATGGCATCAACATCGCATGGGAATATCCGCTTGTGCGTACATACAACCGACAGCTTTCCATGGCTGCCCAATGTGACGTGAAACGTGGACATACCATGAAAGAAGTACACGCAGAGATACGGGAAGAAATAGAAAACATCAAACTGCCCGAAGGCTATAGTTTTTTCTGGGATTCACAATATAAAGATCAGAAAGAAGCCATGGCAGCATTGACCAAATATTTTCCTTTGGCCATTATCATGCTGATAATCATTCTCGTCATGCTTTTCGGAAATTTCCGGCAGCCACTTATCATTTTCCTTATTCTACCGTTGTCACTCATCGGTATGGTATTCGGATTATTGCTCACAGGATTCCAGTTTGGTTTCTTCTGTATAGCCGGATGGCTCGGATTATTAGGCATGATTATAAAGAATGTTATTGTATTGCTGGATGAAGTAAACGTACAGCGAAGAGCAGGTATCGCGCCATATACGGCAGTCATCGAAGCTACAGTTTCCAGAGTACGCCCTGTACTGATGGCTGCACTGACAACTGTATTCGGAAGTATTCCGCTTTTATTCGATGTCGTATTTGGTGGCATGGCAGCAACAATCGTATTCGGCTTGTCGTTTGCCACACTGCTTACATTATTTGTGACTCCGGCTCTATATGCTATTTTTTACAAAATATAGTGTCTATTGCGTTTTCTCGAAATTTATGTGGAACTTTTTCTTAACTTTACAAATTACAAGAGGATGAATAAATGGATTATATTGTGCCTGATGTGTGTTTCTGCACAAGCTCAGGCACAACACAACAAACTTTTGCAAGAATATCGCACCAAGGTGAAAGCATATAACCAAGACATAAAGGCAGCAGGATATGCAGCTTCCATACAACAGGAAAAAGAGAAATCGGCAAAAGCTGATTTCCTGCCTTCGCTGTCTGGTAATGCCAACTTCAACTATACCGGTAATCCGGCAGAACTCTCTGTAGCTATCCCTTCACTTAATGAGCCTGTTAGCTTTCAGGGACGAAATGCGAAATATGGGGCATCGCTTACATTAGCCCAGCCTATCTATTCAGGAGGAGCTCTACAGGCTGGATATGACAAGGCAAAAAAAGAAAATGAATCGTCACGTTATGAGCAGATGCGTGTGACAAACAATATCATATATGATGCTGATGTATATTATTGGAACAAAGTCGCACGTCAGGAAATGGTGACAGTGGCCGAAGAGTTTAAAGAATCGGTCGCAACGTTGGTTGAGGTAGTAAAAGACCGCGTAGAAGAAGAATATTCCGACCGCAACGATTTACTTATGGCAGAAGTTAAACTGAATGATGCTGAATACCGGCTGATACAGTCGCGCAATGACGCAGAAGTAGCACGTTTATCTATGAACTCTTTCTCCGGCATTCCATTCAACCAAGAGCTGGAAACAGACTCCGTCGTTGTGCCATTGACAGAAGTTCAGCACTTTCCGGGAACGGTAGAAACAGCTATGGCATCAAGACCGGAACTGCGAATAGCAACCAATAAAGTCGATATTCAAAGATCAGCTTCGAAAACCGCTAATGCACAATATTTGCCTAAACTGTCGGTTGGTATAGATGGAAGTTATTCATCACCGGGATATGATTTCAAATCGGATCTGGATCCTAATTACGCTGTATATGCCAAGTTAAGCGTACCTATATTCGAATGGGGTAAACGTAGACATACCAAAAAATCAGGGAAATATAGTGTAAACATGGCAATCGAGAATCATCATAAGGTAGCCGACAATATTCGTCTGGAAATAGAAACCGCCTTTTATACCTACTCGCAAGCTATAGAAAAAGTTAGACTCATAGAAAGTTCCCTGTCGAAAGCTGCCGACAGCGAAAAGATGGCAATGGACAAATATAAAGAAGGTAATATTTCCATCCTTGAAGTTATCAATGCACAATTATATCATCAGGATGCCAAAATCAATTATATTCAGTCGAAGCTAAACGCTCAGATAGCTAAAAGCGGACTGGACAGAGCCACAGGGAAAATAGACATACAATAATAGAATGATACAAATGAAAAGCAGACTGAAAGACATAAAGCGGTATTTGTGGGATGTACTTTTATTCTCCGGAATAGGATGCTTCTCTTATTTTCTATTGGTATATTATGCAGATATTCCTTCCCAATATCAAGACCGGCTAATGACTTTTCAGGCTTTTTCTGCCGTAATTGTATTATTTAACGGGGTTGGACTCAGCGTAAAATACATAAACGAGAAACTGATGATGTATTATCAGTTTTTCTTAAAAAATCATCGCATGCTGTCTATCGGATTGATAACAGCTGCAATCATTCTCTTCATATCCAATTACCTGTTGCTGGTTTCTACCAAACTGCTCATAGAGTCACCTCATCCTTTTATGCTGAAAGATAAAGGATTGTATGTCATGCTTACAGTGTGGTTTATAGAACTCATCATTGTAGGACAATTCATGCTGAACCGTTTTTACGTAGATCTGGTGAAGCTATATAAACGTGCAGAAGAACTGGAAGAAAAAACAGCACAAGCCCGGTATATGGCGCTACAAAACCAGCTGAATCCGCATTTTTTATTTAACAGTCTGAATACACTTATTTCTGAAATAGAATATAATCCGATGAATGCCATAGAATTTACACGAAACCTCGCCGATACATACAGGTATATTCTCTACTGCCAGGACAAGCATACCATTCCACTCAGAGAAGAACTTGACTTTCTTAATACTTATATCCTACTTCAAAAAGTCCGTCTGGGAGATTGCCTAAATATCAACAATACAATAGATGAAAAATACTGGGATGTACCTATTCCTCCTTTAACACTACAACTTTTAATAGAAAATGTCATCAAACACAATATCATAAGTCTCAATAACCCATGGAAGTAAAACTGACCACCGAAGTACGTGACAAAGAGGTCCGGCTCAGTGTTTCCAATCCTATAAAACTCGTAAGCATTCTATTTTCCGCCATGACAATTTTATCGGCTGTTTTTCAGCCGATAA
>ERZ1673741.2666-NODE-2666-length-12098-cov-10.882837_pt1 | contig 12098 bp, 8 predicted proteins | sample MGYA00580209_ERZ1673741 | MGnify/ENA primary metagenome ERZ1673741 (study PRJEB41218, sample SAMN15661754) | gut metagenome | host: Homo sapiens | place: Canada: London | collected 2015-08-20/2019-03-30 | study: EMG produced TPA metagenomics assembly of... | reverse complement strand
TCAATTCGGCCTCGGAGATCGGAGCTCCGAGGCCGAATGAAATATCAAGGTTAATTGTCGCCCCAGACTTCGTCGGCGATTTCGCGAACGAGCCTTACCTTGGCCCATTCCTCATCCTCGGTCATGATGTTGCCTTCTTCGGTCGAGGAGAAGCCGCACTGGGGCGAGAGGCAGAGCTGTTCGAGCGGAACGTACTTCGAAGCCTCCTCAATGCGGGCCTTCACCTCTTCCTTCTTTTCGAGTTCGGGGAACTTCGAGGTGATGAGGCCGAGCACGACGGTCTGATCCTTGATGAAGCGAAGAGGCTCAAAGCCGCCCGCACGGTCGGTGTCGTATTCGAGGAAGAAGCCGTCGACCTTCGCGTGGGCGAAGAGAATTTCAGCCACGGGTTCGTAGCCGCCCGACGAGAACCAGGTCGAGCGGAAGTTGCCGCGGCAGATGTGGATCGTCACCGTCATGTCGGCGGGCTTTTTTTCGAGGATGCGGTTCAGAACCTCAACATAGCGGCGGGCCGTCCAGTCGACGTCGATGCCGCGGGCGGCATATGCCGCGCGCTTTTCGAGCGAGCAGAATTCGCCCCAGCTCGTGTCGTCGAACTGGAGATACCGGCAGCCGCGTTCGTAGAGCGCGAGCATCGCGTCGACCCACGTGTCGGCGAGGTCTTCAAAGAGCTTCTCCGGGTGGGCTTCATAGAAGGCCGTGGGCTTGTAGTTTGCTTCGCGCACGGCGCAGATCAGATGCAGCATCGAGGGCGACGGAATCGTGTACTTGATCGGATAGTCGCCCGCAATGGTCTTCAGGCGGTCATAGGCCTCGAGGAACGGATGATTCTTCGGGAAGTGAATGCGGTCTTCGATGACGATCGTTTCGGCCTTCGGCTGATGGCCTTCGAAATGAACCGACCAGTGCTCGGCCTTCACGTGGCGGATGCCGCCCAGAGCCGCGAGAAAGTCGAGATGCCAGAAAGCGCGGCGGAATTCGCCGTCCGTCACGGCGCGAAGACCGTTCTTCTTTTCCTTTTCGACGAGGTCGGCAATGCATTCGTCCTCGAGCTTCGTGAGATCCTCACGGGAAAGCTTTCCCAATTGGAAGGCCTCGCGGGCTTCAAGAAGACGCTTGGGACGAAGGAAGCTGCCGACGACGTCGGCACGGTACGGGGGATTCACGCAGGCCATGGGATTTTCTCTCTATTGAAACGAGGGCGCGGCGATCCTGCCGCCCCCTGAAGTAAACGTATGGATAGAGATTATTGCCGCTTCGGGACTCTCCCGAGCACCACTCAAAGGAAAAATCGCGCGGCTCTAAGGTAATACTTCAAGCACCCCTCAGACGAAGGCATTTTAAAAGCGATGCCAGGAGCGTATCAGGGTTCTCAGCGAAACCCCGAGAAGCACCGGCAGCAGCGCCCAGAGCCCGAAAGGAAGATCGGCGGGGTACGCGAGAAGAAGCACAGTTGCGAGACCGCCGAAGGTCATCAGGAGGCCGATGCTCCCGAAAACGCTTGGGCGCATCGCGCCGAAGACGTGCGTTCGAACCTGAAGCGCGTGCCAGCCGTCGACGGCAAGCGCTGTCATGGGAAGCGCGCCGAAGAGAAGAACGGTGAAAAGAAGTGCAAGGCGCTTCATGAAAAGAAGGCCGATCAGCCGCATGTTCTCAACCCACGGGGCGGAGAGAATGCCGGAGAGGGCGCGACCGAACGCCGCTTCCTCCGGGAGCTCCGATCGACGCATCCCGGGCTGGCGTTCGCTCGAGTGCGCGAAGCGCTCCGGGAGCACAGCTTCCCCGAAAGCCTCGGAAAGCGCGTCTTCAAAATACTGAGCCGTCCTGAGGGACGCCCCCGGAAGAAGCACCTGCCGTTCGATCGATTCTCTGTAGAGAATGCCGCGGAGCGCTTCCGTCGACACGTAAGCCGCGCCGAAGGCGACTTCAAAGAGAAGGACCGCGGTGAATAACGAAACAAGGGTCCTGATCATCAGCGTTCTCCCGTTTTTTTGAAGAGCCTTCTCCCCGGAGCTTCAGGGAGCAGAATCGGCACGCGCCCCTTCCAGAGCTTCCCGCCCGAGAGTGACGCAAAGAATTCAAGATTAGGGAGCATCCCCAAAGCGTCCGTCGGAACCACGCTTTCACGCCGCCCGGAGAGCCCGCGCGAAACGCTTGCCCGGAATCTCGGGATCGGGCTTGAGTCGGCCGTGGAGGCAAAGGAGGCCGACGTTTCCCAGACCGTCGTCCGCCCGAACGCCTCTGCGACGAATTTCTGCGTCTCCTGATCCTTGGTTCTGAGGGCGATCAGGTTGTTGAGGTTCCCAAGCGCCATCCTCGCCGCTGCCCTGCTCCCCAGCCGCGCCTCAAGGTCGGCGATCGTCTGCATAGCGCACGTCGTCTGGATCCCTGCTTCCATGCCTTTGTTGAGGATCTCAATGAGCGGACGGTTGATCACGTTCGCCGTTTCGTCGACGAAAAGGCTGATCCTCGCCGCTTCGTCCCCTGAACGATCGAGGTTGTAGCGCCGGCCTGCTGAGGCGGCCATGTCGGAGAGAATTAATGCGCCGAGCGACCCCGCGACCTGCGGGTCGGGCAGCGCGTCGAGCCCCAGATAAAGCACGCCCCCGGCATCGAGCACGCGGTCGACGGTCGCGATGGGGCGGTCGTCCTCAATGTCGTCGGGATCCGGAGAGAGGCTCTTCCCCAGAGGTCCAGACGTGAGCATGGAAAGCGCGGGAACGAGCGACGCCGTGATCTTAGCGTAGTGCTCCCTCGAGTGGCGGAAGACCGAAAAGAGGCCGGCGACTTCCGGTTCCTTTTCACTTTCAGGCACTGCCCGCTCCCAGAGCGCCGCCCGGGCGAGTAGCGACAAGCCCGCGTGGGATCCGGGCGGAGCCGAAAGCGTCCCCGCTTCTATTTCCATGATCGCGCTCACGCGGTCCCGCCAATAGGGAACGTGTTTGTGAAGCGATATGTCGAGACACTTCGCAAAGAGGGGCTCAATCCCCTCGGCGAGAATCCGCCTGAATTTTCCGAGGGAGGGCTTTTCCCCGGCGAAGAGGAGCCCCATCGTCATCACGTGTACGGCTTCCCAGGCAAAGGACGTGAAGACCCCGTCCGATTCGGGCGGGAGGATCGCCGTCACGCGGGACGCAATCTCCGTCGCGCGCGTCCAGCTCCCCAGGGGATCCAGACGAACGCCCCTTGCGGGGAAGGCCGGATGAAATTCATACGGGGGCTCGCGCCCGGCAGCGGCGCAGGCGGCGTGGATCGCGCTTCTCAGGCGCTTGCTCGATTTGGGATCGATCACGATTACCGCATCCCCGCGCAGAATCGCCTGGGAAATGAGCGAGGTGAGCATGACGCCCTTCCCTGCCTGGGTGGTTCCGACGAGAAGCGTGCCGCCGCCGAGGCTCCGGATCGGCCGCTCGATCGGCGCTTCCCCGGGGCCCACGCCGTGAAGAACGGGGCTCCCGATTTCCTTTTCCGACAATCCCCGGTCTTTCGTCACCAGGGGCCGGATTGAGGGCGGCACCGTCATCACGTCGCGAGGGACGCGCGAAAGTTCCTCGAGCTTCTGCGCCTCAACCGGCGTCCAGGGGAATCCCATTCCGAACCAGACGTTTTCAACGCGGGATTCCGCATGCGAGAGAAAAAGTGCGCGCTCTTCCCTCATCCCGGCTGAAGCAGCCTCCTGCCCCGTCCCGACGAGACCTCCGGAGCGCAGAAGATGCGGAAACCGGGCTCCTCCCCTGGCGGCTTCCGGGAGGTTTCTGTCCGTCATATCCCGCATGCGCAAAACCAGATCCTCCATCGTCATGAAGAGCGGCTCAAAACCCGACAAGGGCGCACGGCGCTTCCAGACGTCGAGCGCTTCCTTCCATCGCCAGGCAGCAAGGACGAGCGCGCCTGTTCCCCAGAGGATCCCCCAGGAGGCGGGGAGGCTCCCGGAGAGGGCCGTAGCCGACGCAAAGGCAGCCGCCCCGAGATTCCAGACCGCAGGGCGGACTTCCCATGCGGGCCGGTAGAGCGCGAGCGCATTCCCCGTGACGCCGCTCGTCTCCCGCGCGCGGTCCATAAATCCCTTTCCCGGGAAGCTTTTCATCTTCATTTGCACGTTTCCTTCATTCGTTAAGGTTCCTCAATCATTTCTTCGTCCGCGGGCTCCCAGGCCGCGTCCGGCCAGTCCGCTTCCGTCACCGTCCCGTCGCTCCAGAGGCAGCACGGTGCGGCAATGCTTGTTTTGAGAAGGATCCCGACTTCGCTTTTTCCCGCATTGGGTCCGATCCCGCGCATGCGGCGGAGCGCCCCGCCGTGGAGCGCGCTTTTTCTTTCAACGGCAAGCCCGAGGTTGGAAAGGATGTCTGCCGCCGCCTCGAGGTCGCCGGGCGCGAAAAAGGACTCTCCGAGAAAGAGCCCGGCTTCGGCTCCCCGCGATTCGGTTCTCCTCAATCTCGAGAGGTGCTTTTCGGCGTTTTCAAGCGCTTCGCGGATCTGAAGCGGCACGTGGTCAGGAATCGCAATCGACCAGAAGAAGACCGGGGTCTTCCGGCCTTCCGCGCCGACGAAGGCGCTTCCCGAACTGTCGCCCGTCTGCGGTTCGCGCGGGAAAAGCCGCCAGTCAAGGCGCGAGAGCTTCGGGGCCTCTGCAACGGTTGAGGCTCCATCTCCCCTGGGAGCAAAGAGCGCGGCAAGAAGCGCCGGCGTCTCGCAAAGCCCAAGAACCAGTGCATCCTCCTGAGGGAGCGCCGCCTCGCGCGGACCTCCTTTCCACCCGGGATTAACCATTCCCGCAGCGATGAGGCCTTTAATCAACCATTCGATCAACCCCTGTCGGTTCTCTTCCTTCGGCAGTCTGAAGCGGCCGCAGAGAATGGCTTCAATAGCCGCCGCGCCTTTGGGCCACTCGAGAAAGATGCCGTCTGCTGCAATCCAGAGGCGGGGCGGGAGATCAGTCTTTGCCTTCTCTTCAACGATATCCGCGCCGTCGTTCTCGCGCGTGAGGACGAGAAAACATTCCTCCCGGACTGCAAGGAGAAGCGCGCGGGAAATGAGCTCCGCACTGCCCCGATTTAGGAAGGCGTCAGAAGAATCCGACGACTCGCCGCCCGGCATAAGCGCCGGAGGAGAAGCCTTCCGGCATTCCTCGGACAAAGCCTTCATGAGGATGCGCTCAAAGCGCATCGCTTCCTCGTCGGCTCCCGGAGAGCCGCCCGCGGCGAGCCGGAGTGCGGCTTCAAGACCGCCCTCCAGGGCTTCCCGAAGAAGCGCGGCGAAATTGCGGTCGATAAGCCTTCGAAGCAGAAATTCGCGAAGCCCCGCGCGCTCTTTTTCGATGCGCCTGGGAACCCGCATGGCGGGAAGCGCTTCCGCGACCGCCTTTCCTCCTTTTGCCGCGCACGCAATCTGAAACTCAAGAAGAAGCTCCCCCGACGGGTCGAATGCCGGGGAAATGTCTGAAGCCCTGCTGTTGTCCAGAGCTCTGAATTCGAACCGGAGAATGTCTTCCGCCGCGGAGAGGAGTCCAAGAAGCATTCCTCCTGCGAGCCGGCCGAGCCGGAGTCTTTCGCGCGCCTTAGGGTCGAGGCCGTCGTGAAGGGCTTCGTCGAGCATGAGCTCCATCATGCGCCTCGCACGCCGGATGCCGGCTTCAAATGCGCCCTCCGGGATCCCTGCCGCAAAGGCGCTCCAGACCTGAAGCGCCGGGAGAAGGCCAGAGGCAAAGACGCGGCTTCCGATCGCGAGCTCCATGCGAAGAAGGTCGTTGCGCACCCGGTGAAGCGCCTGGAACGGCGTCTCTGCCTCAAGGATCACAGCAGTCATGTTCTTTTTGAAGTGCATTGGGCGCTTTCCCTCCCCGAAGTTCCGGTCGGTCGATGTGTTCTACAGCGATGCCGCATGCTTTGCGGTCCGCACAAAAAACGAAGGGGCTGCTGCCTCTCCCTTCAGGGCGGCCCATTGAATTCATCAATGGGAAACCCTGAAGGAGAAAGGAAGCAGACCCCGTTCGCAAGAGATGTTGTAAGAGAAATACGTCTTCGGGAGAATCTCCGCTCAGAAGGCATCCCGGGTTTTGAGTCCCACGAGGAGCGCGTGAATCGCCTCCGGGATTTCCTCGATCGATTGGACGAACCTCGTTTCGCTTCCAATCGTGTTCCGCGGACCGATTTCGGCTTCCGGCAGATCCGGATCGCAGAGCACGAGCGTCGCGAGCTCGATTCCCGCCATCGCGAGCGCCTCGACTTCTCCCCGGTATTCGCCGGCATCAAAGACGCCGTCGGTGAGGAGAAAAAGAAGCTTCGCGGGTTCAGGGCGGGATGCGAGCGTCTGAAGCGCCCAGAGAAGGCTCTGCCCCACCGGAGTGGGTCCCTTTGAAGGGAGGGCCCGGAGGATTTCACGCGTTTCGACGGAAGACGACTTCCAGTCGGATGCGAGAAACGGGCCCGTGCCGCGCTCGTTCGGGAAAACGGCCGTTCGAGCCGCAGTCCCGGGCAGGCGCTTCATTGCTCCCTCGAGCCTCGCGGCAGCAGTGCGAAGCACTGCGCCGCCCCGCTCTCCGAGAGACCCCGAGAGGTCGAGGAGAATTTCGCAGGCGATTTTTCTCGCCTTTCTTTTCCCCTCCCGCACGAAGATGCGGTCGTCGCCGCCCGCCGCGCGGTCGAGCTCCCGGTCGTCGATTTCGAACCCCGTCCGGGCTCCGCCCTCATCGGCAGGAATCCGGCGCTTGAAGAGATCCGCCAGACGCATCGCGAAGGACGAGGTTTCGTCCCATGCAGCATCGAACGCCTTCCGGGCGGTCCGGATTTCCGAGAGCTTTGAGAGCCTCGGTAGAAGCCCGCCCGACGCATTGCCGCTCCCTTCAGGCACATTGTCGTGCCGGCGAAGGGTTTCAACGAACGATGCCTCAATCGCCTCAATATCAGGCATGGCGCTCTCCGGAAGGCTGATCACCTTCTGAAGACGCGCCATGGCGTTCCCGGATTCAAGGGCCGGACTGCTTCCGCGCCAGTTTCTCTCGTCGGCGAGACGAAGAACTGCCGGAAAGACTCCCCCCGAGGATGAAGACCGGAGGGGAGTGGTCTGAGAAGTCAGGGACCCGTCATCAAAAAGGGAGAGCGCTATGCCCTCCCCGTTCTGAAAGTTCTGAGACTTCTCTCTCTGCCGGCTCCGATTGGCCGAAGCTCTCTTTTTCCGTTCTCGCTCCGCCTCTCTTTCGATGCGCTCTTCGAGAAGCGCCGCGTCCGAGAGAAATTCCTCGAACTCGATCGCAAGAGCGGCAGCCCCGAAGGTGCTCTCCAGAGGAAAGCGCCTCAGGGCAAGCCCGAGGGCATCCCTGAGGAACGCCTCTCCGAAGCGGCGTCCTGCCTCATGCCTCACGGCTTCGAGAATCCCCTCGGGAAGCCTCATTTGAAGCGTCTCATGGAGAAGCTCGGCATGAAGCCACGCGAGGAAGACGTCGGCAGCAGGCCGCATCGGATCGTCTGAAAGGAAGACCGACTCGCCCGTTCTGCAGAGGAGCGCGAGGAGCGCTTCCCGCCAGAACCGGTATCCGCGGCATTCGGACTCCCCGACGGCATCAATCCGCACATCCTCAAAGAGGTTCGTGAGGGCGAATGCCCGCGGAGAGAGTCCTTCAGCCGCCCGGAAGTTCGTATGAAGCACATGCGTGCGTTCATGGATGCCGTGTCCGAAAACGTACACGGGCGCAGCCGGGTGCGAGAGATCAACGCTTCCGAGCCAGATCGTTTTGCCGTCCGTGCGCGGAGTGCCTGAAAACCGGATCCTGATCCCGTCCCGGCGGCAGAGCGCTGGGAGCGCGAGAAGCGCTTCAAGGCGCGAAGACTTTCGCGCTTCTTCAGGCGTGAGGCCCATTGCTTCCGCACGGTGGTTGAGAAGCGGCTCAGCCGCTCCCCAGAGGCGGTTGCGGTCCCTCAGCCGCCGGTAATCGTTCGCGAGCGCTCTGATGCGCCGGTCGATTTCATTGGCTTTTCTCCGCTCAAGCCCCGTATGGAGCCCCGCCCGAATCGCGAGAAGCTCGCCGATGCCGGCATAGAGCTTTTCCTCTTCAGGCGTGGAGGGTTCCCCAAGGGCTTCGAGCAGCGGAAGGGTTCCGGCATCATTACGCATGATTCGCCTCCCTGCGGAGGTTCCGAAGCTCGGCGAGTCGGGTGCCGAGAACGGTTTTCATGTACGTAATGAGCGCGTTTCTCACGGGCCGGTCGAGCGCATGACCCGCCGCACAGTCCAGAGACCATTCGACGGGGTCATGGAGCTCCGGCACTCTCCCTGCTATGTAGGAGAGCATCAGAGTGCCCGTGCGCCTCAGAACCCGGTGCGAAAGCGCAATCGTTTTCGACCGGAGTCCCAGGGCGTCCGCGCCGGATGAGGCCCGCGTTTCCGCGCCCGCTCGGGCGAGGATGCGGGCGACTTCCATCGCGGACTCCGCCCCTGCCTCGTGAACGAGCTCGGGCGGAAATTCCTTCATGAGGACTTCCGCCTCCTCGTCTTCAGCGAGCCCCTCGAAGCGAATGTGCCAGAGCCGGTCGATGACCGACCGGTCCTGCATTTCGCGTCCGAAGTACCCGGCTTCGGCTTCGCTCGAATGCCCGCGCGTATTGTCCGTGAAGACGATGCGCGCATCGGGGTGGCGCTCGATCCTTTCCCCCGTCTGATCGTTCTCAAGGGGGAGTCCCTCGAGAAGGTCATTGGCGGAAACCCAGGTTTCAGCGGGAGCCGCGGAAAACTCATTGACGAGAAGAAGCCACCCGTGCTTCCAGGCAAGCGCTGCCGGACCGTCGATCCAGCGCATGCCGCCTTCGGGTGCAAGCACCCAGCGGCCGACGAGCTCCCTGCGGTCCATCCGGGGCCGGGCGGTATAGGAAACGACCGGTACCGAAAGGCGCGCAGCGAACTCGAGCACTGCGCTCGTCTTTCCCGAACCCGCAGGTCCGGTAATGAGGAGCGGCTCGGCTTCCCCCATATTCCACCAGGTGATGAAATCGAGGTAGAGCGGTGCAGGAAAGTGATAAGCGGGATTTTCCCGCGGGATGCGGCTTTCCGCATCCCTTGAGAGCGTATTTCTCAGATAGCCCCTCCCGGCAGGAAGATGCGCCAGATGGCTGCCGAATTGGCCGGCGGGGAGGAATCGGGATTCGTGAACGGGATTCATCATGATGAAGGTTCCTTTCTAAAGAAGGAGCCGGCCATGAGGGAGACGCACGTCCCCCGATGAATCCCGGCAGCAAAGCCGGATTCTCCTGAGGGCGAACGCCCTCAGGGGCTCGAATTGTGAATGTGCAGATGTTTGACCGGAGTCCTGGCGCTGCAGATCGTCAGGCTGAATGCCTAGGCATAATGCCAAAGAATCGTTATTTGTGCAAAGTCAGAGAACCGCCCTGTGCGCAGTCGGTAGAATTGCTGCAAATACCCGGACTCCATTCCCGACCCGACACTGCCCCATGCTTTTCCCTGTCCCAAGAAGGAAGGCGCTCCTCGCGAAAGCGCTTTTTTTGAATGCGCTTCTTCTGACGTCGCTTTCCGCTCACGCGCTGAAGCTCTTCGACTTTCAAAAAGAGGACGCTGCCGCGCTTCCGCCCGGCGTTTCCTCAAAAGTCGTCACGGCGGCAGTCGGTGCGGGCTTCACGACGCTTGACCCCTACAACGCGACGGACAAGCTTTCGCGTCAGGTCATGAAGGCCTTCTATGAGGGCTTCTTCCGGCTCAACGACAAAATGGAAGTGGAGCCCGCGCTCGCGCTCGATGCGACCCCGAGCCAGGACGGCCTCACCTGGGTCATTAAGCTCCGCAAGGGCGTGAGGTTTTCCAACGGCGAAATCTTCGACGCGCATGCGGCGAAAGCCAACATCGACCACCTCATTCACGACCCCACGCGCCTAGGCCGCTCGGCCATGTTCGGAGAAATCGTACGCGCGGATGCGACGGACCTCTACGAACTCACGATTCACCTCAAAAAGCCCCTAGCGCCCATGAAGCGCCGCATGGCGGGCGGCATCCTCTCGATGGTCTGCCCTTCGGCCCTCATGAACCCCGGCTGGAATCTCGCGCTTAAGCCCTGCGGCACGGGTCCCTATCAGCTCAAAAGCTACAACCCGGCGGAACTCCTCGAGGTTGAGCGGCGAAAGGACTACTGGGATGCCGGGTGGCCGAAGCTTTCCGGGATCCGCTTCGTACCAGTCCCCGAAAACCACACGCGCGCGGCCATGCTGAGAACGGGCGAAGCCGACTTCATCTTCCCCATGCCCTACGAGTCGGCGGACGAAATCAACCGTCAGAAGAACCTCTTCATTTCGAGGAAGCCCTCGACCGTCATGCGCTTCATCGCGATGAACACGATGAAGAAGCCCCTGAGCGACCTGCGCGTGCGCGAGGCCCTCAACTATGCCGTCAACCGCGATGCGATCGTGAAGGTTGCCTACCACGGGTATGCTCGTCCTGCGGGCGGCGTGATGCCCCCGTCCATTCCCAATGCGCTTCTGATCGGCTCCTGGCCCTATGATCCGGAGAAGGCCAAAGCGCTTCTGAAGGAAGCAGGCTACCCCGACGGGTTCGACGTGAACCTCTGGTGCGCCTACAACGACTCGGCCTCCGTCAAGGCCGTGCAGGTCATTCAGCAGCAGCTCGCACTCGTCGGCGTGCGCGCCAGAATCACCGTTCTCGAGGCGGGCGAGCGCGTCGCGCGCATTCACAACGTGAAGCGCCCGGAAGATTCCACGCTCGAGCTCTACTACACGGGCTGGGCCGCCTCTTCCGACGCCGACTGGTCGCTCCGGCCCCTCTACTACGGCCCGAGCATGCCGCCGGTGCTCTTCAACACCGCCTACTACAGGAATCCTCAAGTCGACAAACTGATCGACGAGGCGCTCTCCGTGAGCGATGAAGTCGAATCGAGAAAGATCTATGCCGACATCCAGGAACGGATCCGCCGGGATGCGCCCTACGTCTGGCTGATTCTGGAGAATACGACTTCAGCGTGGCGCGAGGAACTCTCGGGCTTCACGGCTACTTCTGACGGCGGTCTGGATTTTATCCGTGCGCAATGGCATGAATCGTAATAATCAACCTTTTATTTTTGAATAACATTTTCAAATATCCTATTAATCGGGAATGATTATCAGGTCGTTCAGACTGATTATTCAACATAACAATCCGTCTGATTAAATAATGTTTATTCAAAGACCAGAAAAAAACTATACTATTTATTCTATTTGGCTTTTTAAACAATTCGTAAAGGCAGATCCTTGCTAAACTTTAATTTAGGGAGAGTGAATTAATTCACCTTCCCTAAACCCAGAAGCAAAACCTCCCTGTGGAGATTCCTCAGTCATGCCTGCGATTAAAACGAACCCAAAAGCTCGTCCCGGGAGAGGCGGCTACCGCATGGGAGCAGGAAGAAAGCCCGGCTGGGGCGAAGGGCTCTCGAAAACGATTCAGGTCTGCGTGACGCCCGCCCAGGCTGAGGCCTTCAGGACTGCCGGCGGTCCGAAGTGGCTCCGTGCCGAGCTCGAACTGAGAAAACTGAGCGACCGGCGCGAAAGCTTCATTGATGCCGCTCGAGGGGCGGGAATAGAACTCGGCGGCCTGGCGCTCCAGTCCTTCCCCGTGCGTTCCGGCCCGCCCGCTCCCGCCTTTGCGGACCGCGCGAAATCCGGAACGCTGCGGTTGAGCGACCTCATTGAAAAGAATGCCGGCCACACGCTCTTTCTCTTTGCACCCGACGAGGCGCTTCAGGAAGCCGGCATCGATGCGGGCGACCTTCTTGTCGTGAACGCACATCCCGATCAGGTCGAAAGCCTTGATCTTCTCGAAGAGCACCTCATGCTGCTTGAGACCAAAGCGGGAGACGCCATTGCGAGACGGTCGCCTTCCTCGCTTGCCGAGGACGAGCGCATCCTCGGGCTTCTTCAGTACATCGTGAAGCCCGCGAAATAATGCCTTCGGGCGTCTGCCTGCCGGAAAGTCAGAGCCTCTTCCCGCAGCAAACGCCCGAATCCGGAATATCTGTTGTAAACAACTCACTTCCAAACGAGGTTGCATTCGCCAAGCTTGAAAATCCGATTCTCCTTCGACGTTCCGGCAAGCTCTTCGGCCATAAATCC
>ERZ1673741.2654-NODE-2654-length-12156-cov-191.470953_pt1 | contig 12156 bp, 5 predicted proteins | sample MGYA00580209_ERZ1673741 | MGnify/ENA primary metagenome ERZ1673741 (study PRJEB41218, sample SAMN15661754) | gut metagenome | host: Homo sapiens | place: Canada: London | collected 2015-08-20/2019-03-30 | study: EMG produced TPA metagenomics assembly of... | reverse complement strand
TGCCTTGGAAGCATTCAAGAGCAATGGCATCGCCTATCTTCAGAAACCGATATTGCCAGAAGAATTGGAGAAAGCTCTAATAAAGGCTAAAGCCCTGTGCAATAAAATCATAGATTACTCAGCTCTGATGGAGAAAATGGGGATGGCAACAGGCAAGAAATGGAGAGACCATTTCCTTGTGCATATCTATGATGGCTTCAAACTTGTCAAGACTACTGACATTAGTTATTTCTTCTCGGAGAATGGTGTCGTTAGAGCATATCTTAGTGATGGTAATTCTGTAACCATCAATCAATCTTTGAGTGACTTGGAACAGCAACTGAATCCCAATTTGTTCTTCCGTGTCAGCCGCCAATATATGGTAAATATCGAGCGCATTGACAAACTCACCAATTTCTTCAAATACAAAATGACCATTAGCCTTCATGGATTTCCTGAGTTGCGAATTGTGGTCAGCAAAGACAAAATCATGCAATTGAAGAATTGGCTCGACAGATGATGACAAGAATTGACTTGATGTTTTTTTCGCACAACTATATAAAAAAAGAAGTTTTACTGTGGTACATATTGTTGGGAGTCGTACCACGGTGAAAATTGTGGAAACAGACAATATACATTAAATTTGGATTCACTGATGTTTCTAATCTCAAATTACTTGCGAAGCAAGGTTTTACTATAAAAAGTTCTAATTTCCATAAAATTCCTCTTGTAAATCATTGGATATTTAGAAAAATATCGTATCTTTGTCCCCGAATTGAGGCGTTCTTTGCATATTGCAAAATACAGAAACGAGCAGAAGTCCGCTCGTTTCCATATTGTTACCTATATAATATAGGCAAACGCCCAACTTCTTGATTTTCAATCAAAGTCCAATTTAGAGCGAGTTAGATTTTTTAACTTTTTAGCCCATTTTCTATCTTTTTTACGCCTAAACGGCCCAAAACAGGGGCTTTTAAATCTTCTTCTTATAGCAGCGATGACGGCGATGCTGTTCGCTCTCCAGATACTGCCACTGGCTCTGAACACCGGTATTGGTCTCCATCTGCGGCATTGCCTCAGCCCATTTAAAGCCATAACGGTGATACTGCTCTATCAGATCGGCAAAAATAAGCGCGTTGGCTCCCTTCTTGCGATATTCCGGAAGAACACCAATCAAGAGCAAATCTACCGTATCCGTCTTGTGCCACTTCAGAACCTTCAGCACCTTCAGCCAACCCGTAGGGAAAAGCTTGCCATCGCCTATCTCGCGCAGCGCATCGGTAAACGAAGGGAAGGAAACACCAAAGGCAACCAGTTTGTTGCCAGCGTTGCCATCTACCACACCCGTTACTAGGTTCAAGTCAGCCTTCTTGATATAAGTATTTACATATTCATCTATCTGCTTCTCCGTAAGCTGCTGGAAATCATAGAGATTCTTATAAGTTTCGTTCACGATTTCGAACACCTTCCTGCCCATTCCTCCCGAGGTCAGTTCCCTGCGGGTGAACTTATGAACATGCAGATTATATCGGCTCTCTATCATCTGGGCAGTCTTGGCAAACTTAGCCGGCGTCACTTCCGGAATCCTGATGCGGTACTCCAGCCAGTCGTTATCCTTCTCATAGAGCGGATAACTCTCCAGATGCGTCTTGTAATAAGGATAATTGTAATTGATATACATCGTAGACTTCCGGTCGAAGCCCTCGATGAGCAAGCCCTCACGGTCCATATCCGTAAATCCGAGCGGACCTACGCATTCGTTCATTCCCCTGCTCTTGCCCCAGTTTTCTACCGCGCGCAACAAGGCACAGGAAACCGCAACATTATCCACGAAATCGAACCAGCCGAAGCGAACCTGCTTCTTGTTCCACTGTTCGTTGGCACGATGGTTGATAATGGCAGCAATTCTACCCACGATACGAGCCTCGCTGTCAACCGCCAGAAAGTATTGTGCCTCGCAGAATTCAAAGGCAGGATTCTTCTTTGGGTCCAGCGTATTCATCTCGTCGAAACGCAAAAAAGGAATGGCAAACTTATGGTCTCTGTAGAGATCATAATGAAACAGAATGAAGGTTTTCAGCCCTTTTTTAGTCGTTATCGGTATGATTCTTATCTCATCATTCATTAGTATATTGTTTTATGTATATATATTCAATTGCGGTGCAAAAATACGATAAATTTATGAATAATGCAACTCTTTTCTTATAAATTTATAAAAGTTGGTTCATAATTGTCCAACTTTATGGATATTTATGTACCTTTGCAAGTTGAAATGCCCAAAAAGAGCATCATTAAGTTATGAAGAAAGAGAAAAGAGACAACTATACGTTCCTCACACATGCCCCTGTGCATCATGTGATTTTTACGATGGCCATACCAACGATTATCAGTATGCTGTCGACGAGTATGTACAATCTCGCCGACACCTATTTCGTGGGCAGCATCAACACGCAGAGTGTGGCAGCGGTAGGCGTTTCCTTTGCAGCAATGGCTGTGATTCAGGCGATTGGTTTCTTCTTTGGCCATGGTGCAGGCAATTATGTTTCGCGACAGTTGGGCGCCAAGCATACGGAAGAGGCACAGAAGATGGCAACAACGGGTTTTGTGCTGAGTTTTCTTACCGGTCTCCTCATCGCCATCCTGGGTCATCTTTTCCTCACACCGCTCTGTCTTCTGATGGGTTCTACGCCCACCATTCTTCCTTATACAGAGCGTTATCTGGGCATTATCCTGCTGGGTGCTCCCTTTATGACCACCTCGCTTACGCTGAATAATCTGATGCGCTTCCAGGGCAATACGATGTATGCGATGAAAGGCATCATGTCGGGTGTGCTGCTCAATCTGATTCTGGCTCCTCTGTTCATTCTCTACTTCCAATTGGGCATTACCGGAGCCGCCGTAGCCACCCTCACCAGCCAGTGTTTCGGCTGCGCCATGCTCTTCTGGATGACGCATAAAGGCGAGAACATCCGCATCCGTCTCTGCAATTTCACCCCTACCCGCGCCTTTGCTAAGGAAATTATCTTCGGCGGAACCCCTTCGCTGTCAAGACAGGGACTGGGAAGTATCGCTACGCTGATGCTCAATGTGGCAGCAGGTGCGTTTGGCGATGCAGCCATTGCGGGCATGAGCATCGTTACCCGCATCTCCTTCTTTACCTATGCGATGGTCATCGGTCTGGGTCAGGGATTCCAGCCGCTCTGCGGATTCTGCTACGGCGCCAAACTCTATGGGCGCGTAAAGGAAGCCTTCTTTTTCTGCATTAAATGCGGCACGGTTTTCCTCAGCGTCTGTGCCCTTCTCGGCTTCATCTTCTCAACTTCCATCATCAGCATCTTCCGCGATGATGCGGCGGTTGTAGCCGTAGGTTCGGTGGCTTTGCGATGGCAGGTGCTCAGTTTTCCGCTCGTAGCCAGCATCGTGCTCACCAACATGCTGATGCAGACCATCCGTAAACCGGTGAGAGCCAACATCGTAGCGGCAGCACGCAGCGGACTTTTCTTCATTCCGCTCATCTTCATCCTGCCCTATTTCTTCGGATTGCTGGGCGTGGAGATGTGCCAGATGTGGGCAGATTGCTGCTCGTTTGCCGTAGCGGTTCCGATAGCCTGGAGCGCTTTCAGGGATATGAGAAGAGAGCAGATGGAACTTGGGAAAAGCCACTAGAAGATAAAAAGATACTGGAAGATAAGAGAAAATACTTGAGATAAGAGAAATGGAGAAGACTTATTACATAGGATTGGACGTTGGCTCTACGACAGCCAAAATAGCCGTTATCGACAGCGATAACCGGGTAATTTACTCAAAATACGAACGCCACAACGCTCGTGTCAACGAACTTGTGTCGCAATATTTCGATGAGATTTTAGCCCTCACGGGCGATGCAGAGGCAAGAATCTGCGTAACGGGAAGCGTAGGAATGGCTACTGCCGAACAGCTCCAGGCGGAGTTTGTACAGGAGGTGGTGGCTGCATCGGTCTATGCCCGTACGGCTCATCCTGAAGCGAAAGCGCTCATCGATATTGGTGGCGAGGACGCGAAGGTTATCTTCTTCAAGGAAAACGGAAATATGGAACTGCGCATGAACGGCAACTGTGCCGGCGGAACGGGTGCTTTCATCGACCAGATGAGTGTGCTGATGGGCGTAGAGAACCAGAAGATGAGCGAGTTGGCGATGAAGGCAGAACACGTTTATCCGATGGCAGCCCGCTGCGGCGTGTTTGCCAAGACCGACATCCAGAACCTGATGGCGCGCAATCTGCCCGAAGCAGATATTGCAGCCAGCATTTTCCATTCCATCGCCGTACAGACGGTGGTAACGCTTTCTCACGGCATCAGTTTCGAGGCTCCTATCCTGCTCTGCGGCGGTCCGCTGACCTTTCTTCCGGCTCTCCGCAAGGCTTTCTGCGATTATCTCCATCTTTCTCCTAACGACTTCATCGTATCAGAAAACAGCAATCTCATTCCGGCTCTGGGCTGTGCTTATCGGGCTAAATCGGCAGATTCTGCAGCCTCAGTTTCTGTACTCAGAAGTCGGATGAAAAAAGAAATACAAACGGAATGGACCAGCAGTCTGCTGCCTCTGTTCAAGAATGAGAAAGAGCACCAGGAATGGCTAAAATCCAAGGCGAAATTCGCTACGGAAACCAAACCGCTGAATAAAGGAAAACAGCAGGTTGTGATTGGTATTGATTCGGGCTCTACTACGACTAAAATCGTTGCGGTAAGGGTGAATACGGAGACGCCTACGGGAGATATTGTCTTTACCAATTACCGCCTGAATCTGGGAAATCCGATCAAGGCGGTAGCGGATGGACTGAACGCCCTGAAGCAGGAAGCAGCATTGCGAGGCGCTGAACTGGAAATCGTAGGTTCCTGTTCTACAGGCTACGGCGAAGAACTCATCAAGGCGGCTTTCGGCCTCGACAGCGGCATTATCGAAACAATGGCGCACGAAAGAGCAGCTGCCTCACTCATGCCTGACGTGAGTTTTATCCTGGATATCGGCGGACAGGACATGAAGGCTATCTTCGTTGAGAAAGGGGCTGTGGTGCGCATGGAACTGAACGAGGCTTGCAGTTCGGGCTGCGGAACATTTATCCAGACCTTTGCCAACAATATGGGTTATTCTGTAGGCGATTTTGCTCAACTCGCCTGCCAGTCGAAGGCTCCCTGCGACCTGGGAACCCGCTGCACCGTCTTCATGAACTCGAAGGTGAAGCAGGTGCTCAGAGAGGGCGCATCTGTTGCTGACATTTCTGCCGGAATCTCTTATTCTGTCATCAAGAACTGTCTTTATAAGGTATTGAAACTCCATGGTAATGAGAACCTTGGAGACAAAATCGTTGTGCAGGGTGGTACGATGAGAAACGATGCGGTGGTAAGAGCATTTGAGTTGCTCACCCATACCGAAGTGGCACGAAGCAACATGCCTGAACTGATGGGCGCCTACGGTTGTGCCCTTCATGCGGCGGCAGATTATAAACATCGCACATCTGCAGAAGATACGCCCCCTGCCTCATCAAGATCCATCGATGATCTCCAGAATCTGGCTCATTATGAAACCAAACAGCTGCAATGCAAAGGCTGCGAAAACCATTGTTATGTTTCCCGCTACACCTTTGCCGGCGGCAACCGATTCTACTCCGGAAACAAGTGTGAGCGTGTGTTCAACAACAAGGGAGCAAACGGGATAAAAGGCAAAAATATTTACGAATACAAATATAGTTTACTCTTTGATAGAGAAACAGTTAACCCACCTGCTACCGCGTTTCACGGTACATGGGTAGGCATTCCTCGCATCCTCAACATGTACGAGGAATATCCGTTCTGGAATGCGCTGCTCCGGGCAGCCGGATTGGACGTGATTCTCTCTTCCGATTCCACTTTCAGCCAGTATGAAGGAGCCTTGAATACGGTGATGAGCGACAATATCTGCTTCCCGGCTAAACTGGCTCACAGTCATCTGAAGGAACTCAACGAGAACCCGAAGGTTGACCGCATCCTCATGCCATACGTGGTTTATGAACATAATGACGACCCGAAGAATACGCTGAACAGCTTCAACTGTCCGGTCGTTTCGGGCTACAGCGATGTCATCAAATCGGTCATCAATCTGAAGAAACCGATCGATACGCCCGTCATCAACTTTGCCCAGCCTAAGGCGCTGGAAAAGCAGATTACCGATTATCTCAAGCAACTGGGAGTAAGCAAGAAGACAGCCCATAAAGCGCTGAGAGAGGCCCTCTATGCTCAGGCAGTATATGCAGCTGAAATCAAGAAACAGGGCTGGGAGATTCTGAAAAATGAAGAAACAGAGGCTCAGAAAACGAACGGAGACAAGACTCTGAAGCCAAACAAGGGACTTACGATTCTGCTGGCTGGCCGTCCTTATCATACAGACCCGCTGATTCAGCACAAGCTGAGCGAGATGATTGCCAATCTGGGAGTCAACGTCATCAGCGAAGACATCGCCCGGGGTAATCTCTTTGCAGATTTCAAAGACTTCAATCTGGAGAACCTGGCGGCAGAAAGAAATGAGGCTGCATTAGCCAGCCAAGACAACAACGAAGCATACAACTGTCAGCCAGAGACTTATCTCGTGAAGCAATGGGCGTATATGAACCGCATTCTGAAGGCAGCGCAATGGGCAGCCGAACAGGGCGATGAGGTTCATTTCGTCCAGATGACCAGCTTCGGCTGCGGCCCTGACAGTTTTATCCAGGACGAGATTCGCGACATCATGAAGCGCCACAACAAGCCTTTCACGCTGTTGAAGATAGATGATGTGAGCAATATCGGCTCCCTGAAGCTCCGTGTCCGCTCGCTGATAGAAAGCCTGAAGGGAGTGAAGAATTCAACACTCAACATTCAACATTCAACACTCAACACTCAACATTTACAGCAGACCAAGGTATTCACCAAGCAGGATATTCATCGCAAGATTCTCGCTCCTTTCATGACCGAATACCTCACCCCTATCATTCCGCCTATTCTGAAACTGATAGGCTATGATGTAGAGGTACTTCCGATGAGTGATGAAGTGAGCGCCGAACTCGGCTTGAAGTTTGCCAACAACGAAGTCTGCTATCCGGCAACCCTCATCGTCGGCGACATCATCAAAGCCTTGAAATCAGGCAGATACGACCTGAACAATACGGCAGTAGTGATGAGTCAGACGGGCGGCCAGTGTCGCGCAACCAACTACGCCGGTCTCATCAAGCGTGCGATGATTTCCAATGGATTCCAGGACATTCCGCTGCTCACACTCGGTGTAACAGCCTCAACAGGCGAAGCATCAGGCTCAACAGACGACAAGCAAGACTATAACGAGCAGGACGGCTTCAATGTGCCTTGGCTGAAATACAGTCAGATTATCGTTACCGCCATTTTCTATGGCGATGCAATCAACGAAATGTACAACGCCTGCATCGTAAGAGAGCGTAAACCAGGCATTGCCAGAGAGTTGCGCGATAAATACATGCAGCTGATAGACGGACCTATCGCCCAGAATTCAGCCAAAGGACTCATCCGACTCCTGGAACAGGCAACCGAAGAATTCAACCAGATGACCCTCGACAGAACGTTGCCGAAGGTAGGAATCGTAGGCGAAATCTTCCTGAAGTTCAATCCTTTCGCCCACCAGTTCCTGGAGCAGAACATCATTTCGCGCGGCATTGAGGTGGTTCCACCTCTGCTTGCCCCCTTCTTCCTGCAGGAATTTGTGAACGTGGAGATACAGAAACACATGCGACTGAGTTGCACCAAAGTGCCCGATTTCATCATCAAGGGCGCTTATCAGGCGCTGATAGGCAGAAGATTGCGCCAGGTAAACAAGGCAGCCGGCAAGTTCCGCTACTTCCGTCCGTTCACCAATATCTATGATGATGCGAAGGACGTACAGGGACTGGTTTCGCTCGCAGCCCAGTTTGGCGAAGGCTGGCTTCTGCCTGCCGACATCGTAGGTTACATCCGTGATGGTGTAAACAACATCATCTCGCTCCAGCCTTTCGGCTGCATCGCTAACCACGTGATTTCCAAGGGCATCGAGAGACGTCTCCACGACCGGTTCCCAATGCTCAACCTCGTATCGCTCGACTTCGATTCCGGTGTTTCAGAGGTAAACGTCACCAACCGACTGCTCCTCTTTCTGGACAGTATCGCAAAATAAGACAAGCCAGACCCATGTACGGTAAAACACCGTATATGGGTCTTTCCGTCTTTCATCCCCCAAAAAATCACTCTAAAAAATACAAAAAACCGTAGCTATTTCTTTGTCATTCAAGAAAATAATCGTATCTTTGCACTCAAATTTTATTGAGACATTAAGAAAATGAGTAAAGATACATTAACTCATCAGTTGACAGAGACCATCGAGGAGCTTTCGAGCGCCGAATCTTTGAAGGGTCTCTTTCATCAGCATCGAGACGGGAATCCACTTCCTTCGGGCAAGGCGCTCGAAGAAATCATCAGTTTGTCCCGTTCTATCCTCTTTCCGGGATATTTCGGCAATTCTTCGGTAAATATCTCAACCATCAAATATCATATTGGAGTAAGAGTAGAGAAACTCTATGATATGCTGTCAGAGCAGATCCTCGCCGGTCTCTGCTTCGCCAACGACTGCGAAACGGAAACCCAGGCAGAACTGCAGCACCAGCGTGCCAAGGCAGGCGTGATTGCAGCCAAGACAATCATGGAATTTCCAAGACTGCGCAAGATTCTGGCTACCGATGTAGAGGCTGCCTACGAGGGCGACCCGGCTGCCATGAGCCACGGAGAAATCATCTCCTGCTACCCGGTCATCAAGGCGATTACCAACTACCGCATCGCCCATGTACTGCACAAACTGGGAGTGCCGCTCATTCCGAGAATGATGACTGAGCTGGCTCATTCGGAAACCGGTATTGACATCAACCCGGAGGCTACCATCGGCAAGCACTTCACCATCGACCACGGTACGGGTGTGGTGATTGGAGCTACCTGCATCATCGGCGACAATGTGAAACTCTACCAGGGTGTTACCCTCGGAGCCAAGAGTTTCCCACTCGATAAGGACGGCAATCCTATCAAGGGAATCCCTCGCCACCCTATCCTCGAAGATAATGTCATCGTCTACGCCAATGCCACCATCCTCGGTCGCATCACCATCGGAGAAGGCTGCGTAGTGGGAGCCAACGTATGGGTTACCAAGGATATGAAACCAAAAACAAAGAAATATAAAAAAGAAAAACAAAGTTTATTAGATATAGAATTCAATAATGGAACAGGAATTTGAACTCATTGCCAAGACCTTCATGGGCCTCGAGCCTGTCTTGGCTGAAGAGCTCACCCAGTTGGGTGCCAATAATGTACAGATCGGTCGCCGCATGGTGTCTTTCACAGGCGACAAGGAAATGATGTATCGTGCTAACTTCCAGTTGCACACAGCCATCCGTATCTTAAAGCCTATCAAGCACTTCAAGGCTAGAAGCGCTGAAGAGGTGTATGATCAGATTCAGAAGATCAAGTGGGATGACATCTTAGACGTGAAGAAGACTTTCTCTGTTGACTCAGTAGTCTACTCAGAGGAGTTCCGCAACTCACGCTTCGTAACCTACAAGGTAAAGGATGCGATTGTTGACTGGTTCCGCGAGAAGCAGGGTACACGTCCAAATATCAGCGTATCTAACCCGGATATCCGCCTCAACATCCACATTGCAGAAGACAATGCCACCTTGAGTCTCGATTCGAGTGGTGAGAGTCTGCACCGCCGTGGCTACCGCCAGGAGCAGGTAGAGGCACCTCTGAACGAGGTTCTCGCTGCAGGTATGATTCTGATGACCGGCTGGAAGGGCGAATGCGATTTCATCGACCCGATGTGTGGTTCAGGTACCATCGCCATCGAAGCTGCCCTCATCGCCCGCAACATCTCTCCAGGTGTATTCCGCAAGGAGTTTGCCTTCGAGAAGTGGAACGATTTCGATCAGGATCTCTTCGACATGATCTATAACGACGACTCTCAGGAGCGCGAGTTTGAGCACCATATCTATGGATATGATGTAGATATGAAGGCGGTGAACACAGCCAACCTCAACGTGCGTGCTGCCGGACTGAGCAAGGATATCACCATCGCCCAGCAGGACTTCAAGGACTTCACCCAGCCAGCAGAAAAGAGCATCATCGTGATGAACCCTCCATACGGTGAGCGCATCTCTACCCCTAACCTCCTGAACACCTACAAGATGATAGGTGAGCGTTTCAAGAAGGCTTTTGCCGGCAACGAGGCTTGGGTATTGAGCTACCGCGAGGAGTGCTTCGAGCAGATTGGTCTGAAACCATCTATCAAGATTCCTGTATTCAACGGAAGCTTGGAGTGCGAATTCCGCAAGTACGTGATGTTCGACGGCAAGATGAAGGACTTCCGTTCTGAAGGCGGTATTGTGAAGACTGAGCGCGAGAAGAGCGAGATGGCTCAGAAGCACCGTTTCAAGAAGGAGCGCGAATTCAAGAAGCGTGTAAGCGAGGAGACTGAAAACGAGGAGGACGATATCCGTTCTTTCAAGTTCCATACTCACCGTCTGGAAGACTTCGAGAAGAAGCGTGCTGAGTTCCATAAGGGCGGTCGTTCACGTATCGGTGGCGGCGGTCGACGCAATGATGACGACGATGACAAGCGTGGCAGCCGTAGCTTCAAGGGTGACCGCAAGGGCGGCCGTGACTTCGGTGGCAAGCGCGACGGAAAGCGTTTCGAGAAAGGCGACAAGCGTGGTGGCTTCAAGGGCGACAAACGTGGTGGCCGTGATTTCGGAGGCAAGCGCGGAGGCAAGAAGAACTTCAGCGTTGACTTCGACGACGAGGATTAAAGACATATCGACCCATGCGTCGTGTTTCACGACGCATGGGTAGTAAACCCGATAAAGTAAAGTAAAGAATATAATGAATCTGAAGAATTCAATTTATAAATTATCTTTTGCTGCTATGATTATGATGGCTATGAATGCAACCGACTTACAGGCTCAGGGCGTGGTTCCTGCTCAGAAAGGCGAGAAAACCTTTACATTGGAAGACCTGAACTTCGGCGGCAACAACTATCGTAACATGGTAGCTAAGAACCGCTGGTGCACCTGGTGGGGCAATGAACTCGTTCGCCAGGATGTGGATGCCTGCTATCTCGTCAACAAGACGACAGGCAAGGAGATCAGACTCTTCGGCATCAATGACATCAACCAGTGGATTGCTCCTACCAAGGATATCAAGGTAAGAGCCCTCTACAATGCTCTCTTCCCTTTTGCAGGCAAGAGCATCGTGATGGTAAGCAACGGCAGTAAGACTTATACCGTAGACTTCAAGAAGCATAAGCTGCTGAGCGAGATGGATTTTGCTGACGGCGAGAACCTTCTGGAGGCTAACGCCCAGCAGAACGCCTTCGCCTATCTGAAGGGCAGCAACCTCTATGTGCGTACCTTCGATGTAACCAGCAACGCCCTGACAAAAGAGAAAAAATCTCACGATTTCCAGCTCTCAAAGGACGGAAGCCGCGAAATTGTTTATGGACAGAGTGTTCACCGCGATGAGTTCGGCATCAGCAAGGGAACCTTCTGGAGTCCGAACGGCGAACTGCTCGCCTTCTATCGCATGGACCAGAGTATGGTAACCGACTATCCGCAGGTCGACATCCCGGAAATCGGTTTCAATCATCCTGAAACACAGAGTTGCATTGCTACTCCTGCACCAGACAAGTATCCGATGACTGGCGAGACATCACACAAGGTAACCGTAGGCGTGTTCGACTGCATGACCGGCAAGACCATCTATCTGAAGGCTGGCGATCCAACCGACCGCTACTTCACCAACATCGCATGGAGTCCGGACAGCAAGACCATCTATATGTTCGAACTGAACCGTGACCAGAACGACTGCCGTCTGACTGCCTACAATGCAGAAACCGGCGAGAAGACAGGCGAACTCTATCGCGAGACCGATGAGAAATATGTAGAACCATGTCATCCTATCCAGTTCCTGCCTTGGGACAGCAACAGCTTTATCATGCAGAGCCGCAAGGATGGCTACAACCACCTCTACCTCTGCACCCTGGGCAAGCACGGAAGCCGCATGGCCAGCAACACAGAATCGCTCGAAATCAAGCAGTTGACTTCCGGTAAATGGGAAGTGATGGAAGTGCTCGGTTTCAACAGCAAG
>ERZ1673741.2653-NODE-2653-length-12157-cov-18.575442_pt1 | contig 12157 bp, 13 predicted proteins | sample MGYA00580209_ERZ1673741 | MGnify/ENA primary metagenome ERZ1673741 (study PRJEB41218, sample SAMN15661754) | gut metagenome | host: Homo sapiens | place: Canada: London | collected 2015-08-20/2019-03-30 | study: EMG produced TPA metagenomics assembly of... | reverse complement strand
GCAGCACTTACTGCATAAAGGTTCGCCGGGTGTTCAACTTATTATTGCAATTCGGAAATAAAAAAGACTGCAGCAAAATGATGGCACTTTTTGCTGCAGTCTTTTCATTTTCCTTCTTAGAATGCCGGAACGAGGCCGTCGGAGAAGTTATCGTTGATATACTTGCGGACGTTGTCGCTCTGGAAGATCTTGACGAACTTCTGGTAGGTCGGGTTGTCCTTATCCTGTTCGCGGGCTGCGATGATATTGACGTATGGGGACGTGTTATCTTCAGTAGCCAGTGCTTTCTTGGAGTCCAGGTTTGCGGACTTCGCATAGCCTGCGTTGATGACGGAAATCGTTACATCATCGAGGGAACGCGGGAGCTGGGCAGCTTCGAGTTCGATGATTTCCAGTTTCTTTGGATTTTCAGCGATATCATTGATCGTTGCCTTTGTCGGATCGGTGCCCGGTTTCAGCTTCAGGAGACCGTTGTGGTCCAGAAGGAGCAGAGCGCGTCCGCCATTGGACGGATCGTTCGGGATGGAAACCTTTGCGCCGTCCGGAACGTCTTTGATGCTGGTGATCTTATTGGAATAAACGCGGAGCGGTGCGAGGTATGTATTTCCGATGGAAACAAGGTGGGTCCCGTTCTTTTCATTAAAAGCCTGCAGGAACGGGCCGTGCTGGAAAGAGTTCAGATCGATGTCGCCGGCAGCCAGAGCCTGGTCCGGGGTGACATAGTCAGAGAATGTCTTGATATTGACAGTCAGACCCTGCTTAGCAGCTTCCTTGGCTGCATATTCCATGACCTGTTCAGAATAGCCAGGTGTAATACCTACGGAAATTTCATTTTTCACAGCAGCAGAAGAAGCAGCCGGCTTCTTGTCGCCGCCGCAGCCGGAAATGACACCGGCAAAGGCAATCGCTGCCAGGGAAAGAGCAATGGTAGTTTTTAATTTCATAAAAGAGACCTCCTTACTAAATGCAGAATGATGGAAACTTCACAGGAAAGCAGCCGGGAAGGAAACAAAAAAAGCCCCGCCCCAAAGGGACGAAGCGTCTGTTCGTGTTACCACCCAATTTTACCGGCAGATCACTCTGCCAGCCTCGCAGGTACGGGAGAAACTCCGATACCCTGTCTCTGTAACGGGAGATCCCGGGCTGCCTCACTATTCGGCACGCCAGGCTCAGAGGCCATCTTCTGAAACGTATCCGTACTCCCTCTCACCAAACGGAGCTCTCTTGGCCGGATCCTGTTTTCATACTCTTCTCTTCACTGCCTGTATGAAGCTTGCCATTACTATAGCATTGCAAAATAGGGCTGTCAAGAAAGTCACCCCGTTTTTACAAATCTAATGAAAAATTTCGATTAAGCATACACTACATCACACGAAATGGAACCGAACATAAGGTTGTTCACTATATTCACAGAGTTATTCACAGTTATCCACAGGCTGTGTAAAAAAATTGTGTGAATTGGTATTTTCACGATAATAAGCAGGAAAAAATTCACTGTCCACTGGAGATATACACAGAAAACTGTGAATTAGTGTGAATAACTCATATAAAAGAAGGATTTCTATCTGTAGATTCATTCGATACCAAGCCGATTTCAGGACATGAATTCACAATTCACACCTGTGGAAACTGTGAATTCACTTTTCACAGGGGAAAACGCCTGTAAAAAAATATGACAAAGTAAAGCGAAAGTCAAAAGAACTGATTGCAGGAAGCCGGTTTCCTTCCTGTTTAACGGACTATTCACAGATAGTGGAATATTTGTCCGCTGTCCATTCCCAATGGAAAGATTTTCCTCTATATATTTTGAGGAGGACTCCGGGACCCCATAAACCACCTTAAAGGAAAGTGTACCATTTAAGAAAAAGCGCATGTGGAAAATTATGCAAATCGAACAGAATTTCCTTCAGAGTCAAAAACCGGAGAAAGTCAACCCACATTTTTCCCCGCTGCTCCCCGCATGCGGCAGCATCTGATAAAAACAGACTTTTCAAACGAAATCATGAGAATGAAAGAAAAGAGGAAATCCCGAATCCATGGGCAAATCCCAATGCCGGTCACTTTATGGTCAGGCCAAAATGAGCAGAACAAAACCCCCTCGATTCGAACCAAATGTTCTCATGAAAAACTTTTGAATAAGTCCATTGAATAAATACATGAGTGAGGATAGGAGGGAGATGTGGCTTTAAAAACGTACAACCGAACTTCGTTCGAGGAACCTTTTATATTGGAAAAATCGATGAATATTGCACCCCTTTCCCGAAAACTTTAGAAAATGCATTTTCTAAAGACCATAAAACCAGCCTAGCGGCTGAAGAAATGCAACTCATCCGCCCGACATCAGAATTTAAGGTCGGGCACCTTCCCTTCCAGGGCAAGGTCAAAGGCATTCTTCCCCGCTGGGGCAGGTCAAAACCTTCGGCTACGACGTGACTGGTCATTATCAAACTGCGATGTACTGAGTCCTGATTTTCAGGGCCGTAGGCCGGTCTTAACCTTGCTCCGGCAGGAGAAGGTGGGAAATTTTTGCTTTTTAAAAATTTCTCGGATGAGTTGCATTTCCACGAGCGCAGCGAGGTTTTATGGTTTTTCATCGAACGAAGTTCGGTTTAAGGGTGTCAGAGCTCGCCCCGTAGGGGGAGCTGGCGACGGAGTCGTCTGAGGAGGTTCATCTCCACGAGCGCAGCGAGGTTTTGAGGTTTTCAGATAGCGCAAATATATAAATGTGTTGGTATTCTCTAATCAAATATGCAAGCAAAAAAGCCGCAGAAATGATGGCTCATTCCTGCAGCTTCTTTTTAATTATCTATCAGTCATGTACTTTAAAGTTGGCAAGGAGCATTTCTGCTACGCCCGGTGCATCCGGGTTGTGGTGGCCTTTGCCTGTATCCAGGGCTTCCATGGATTTCATTTCTTCATCGGTGAGCTTGAAGTCGAAGATGTCGATGTTTTCTTTGATTCTTTTCTCGTGGGTGGATTTCGGGAGGACGATGAATCCTTCCTGGTTTTCGAAGCGGAGGATGATCTGGCCCGGGTTCTTTCCGTATTTTTCAGCGAGGTCTGTGATGACGGGGTTTTCAAGGAGGGCTTTGTCTCCGTGGCCGAGCGGGTACCATGCTTCGAGGCGGACGTCGTGTTCTGCCATGAGCTTACGGATTTCCTTCTGCTGGTAGAGCGGGTTGCATTCGACCTGGTTGACGCTTGGCATGGTGTCGAACTGGGGAACGAAGGAGTTCCAGATCTTCAGTGTCATGTTGGAAACGCCGATGGAGCGGATCTTGCCTTCTTTCTTGGCTTCTTCCATAGCTTTCCATGCGCCCGGTACGTCGCCGTATGGCTGATGGATGAGGTAGAGGTCGATGTAGCCGAGACCTAAATTTTTCAGGGATGTCTCGATGCCCTTCTTGGCCGGTTCGTAGCCGTAGTCCTGAAGCCAGAGTTTGCTGGTGACGAAGATTTCTTCTCTCAGAATGCCGCTGTCGCGGATGGCGCGGCCTACGTCTGCTTCGTTGAAGTAAGCAGCTGCGGTGTCGATGTGGCGGTAGCCGAGGGACAGAGCTGTGCGTACAGCATTGTAAGTTTCATCGCCGACGGGAATCATGAATACGCCGAAGCCGACGGACGGGATGACGACGCCGTCATTTAATGTGAATGTTTCCATGGTGTTCTCCTTTATACTGTCAATTAATGTTCAAATGAAAGATGGTTGAGGTTCTTGACGAGGTCCGGATCGAAGTGGTTGATGATGCCGCTCTTGCCTTTGTCCTTGGCGCTGATGGTCTTCATTTCATCTTCAGTGAGCGAAAAGTCCCAGATGTCCAGGTTTTCCTTGATTCTTTCTTCGTGAGTGGATTTCGGGATGATGGAGAAGCCTCTCTGCACGTTCCAGCGGAGAGCGACCTGTGCTGCGGTCTTTCCGTACTTCTTGCTGATGGCGGTGAGGTCCGGATCGGTGAAGATGCCGTAATTTCCTTCAGCCAGCGGGCTCCATGCCTGCGGAACGATGCCGTAGGATTTCATGACACGGAGGTCTTCTTCACGGGTGAAGAAAGGATGCGCTTCGATCTGGTTGACGGCCGGGATGATTTCCACGTTTTCGCAAAGGTTGACGAGGATGGACGGGAAATAGTTGGATACGCCGATGGCTTTTGTGAGGCCGTCTTTGGCTGCTTTTTCGAGGTCTCTGTAAGCGGTGAAGTAGTCGCCTATGGCCTGATGGAGGAGGACGAGGTCGAAGTAATCAAGGCCGGAGAGCGCAAGGGAGCGTTTTACGGATGCGTAGGTGTCGCCTGCCTTGTGCATGTCCTGCACCCAGACTTTCGTCGTAATGAAGAGGTCTTCTCTCTTGACGAGGCCGTCAGCGATAGCGCGCTTCACAGCTTTGCCAAGGGCGGATTCATTGCCGTAAGCGGCTGCGGTATCAAGGAGGCGGTAACCTGCCTTGATGGCTTCATAAACGGACTTTTCGCAGACATCAAGATCTGTGATCTGGTAGACGCCGAAGCCTTCCATAGGCATCCTGGCGCCGGTATTGAGTGTGGCAAATTCCATTTCAAATCTCCTTTTTGTGTAAAAAATTGATACATTTTCTGTATGAAATGACATAGTAATTCATACATTCTTTGCATATTACAGGCCTCTCCTATAAGAAGGAAATCAGGCCTTTTTTGCTCTTTTTTTGATGGGCTTCAAGGGTTCGAAGAAATCCTGCGAGGCGAGCCATTCGTCGATGTTCTTCAATTCCTTGTTGTAAAGGCCGGGACGGATTTCTGCATTTTTGGCATCTTTTTCCGCTTCTTTCATCGTATTGGGAAGGAAGCCGGGGTCTTCATCCAGTGAGTTCGGGAAGATGTAAATGGGCTTTCCCATCCAGTCAGGATACGAAGAAAGGAAGGAACGGATGACGCCGGGATAGGTGTAGTACCATATCGGAAAAGCAAGGAAAATCGCGTCAAATGTGCGTATGTCCGGGAGAGGGAGCTTCAGGGCAGGCCGCAGCTTCTCTTCTGCGTCAGCCTTGCCTTCGACTTCGGAACATGTCTCGTAATCTGTGCTGTAAGGCGGATTTCTTTCAATCCGGAAAAGCCGCCCCCTTGTTTTGACGGCAAGCATTTTTGCAATCCGTTCCGTATGGCCGCTCCAGGAAAAATAAGCGATGAGTAATTTCATGGGTGCCTCCTTTCATGAATTTGATTCCTGTTTACATATTCATTGTAGGAGAAAAATGAGGCCGGGTAAAATGAAAGATGCGTATAAAAATATACTTGCAAGGTATATTATGCCAGTTTATAATTAAAAACATGGAATGGAAGGCGGTTTGCGAAAGGAGAGAGAAATGATCGAATCATACCTGCTGGCGCACCTGGTTGTATTCAGCGAGCACAGGACGCTGTCCGAGACGGCTTCCGTGCTTCATCTGACACAGCCGACGCTGACCAGATCGATGAACAAGCTTGAAGAAACGTTCGGCGTTCCTCTTTTCACCCGCGAAAAGAAAAGAATCCGTCTGAACGAAAACGGGTGGATGGCAGCCCGTTATGCCAAGGAAATCCTCCGAGAGGAGGAAAAGATGATCGCGCAGGTGAAGGCGCTCGACCGCAGAAGAAGGACGATCACGGTCGGCTCCTGCGCGCCGGGGCCGATGATGGAGCTCGTGCCGTTTTTGACGGACGCGTTCACGGGGATGACAGTCTCGACGGAAATCAAGCCGGAGAAGGAACTCCTTGCCGGCCTTGCCGATCACACGTACCAGTTCGTCATCCTGAATCACCCCTCGGACGATGCAGCGCACTACAGCGAGCCCTGCGGCTCAGAGCACCTCTGCGCCTGCCTGCCGCCCTCGCACAAGAGAGCATACGACACGTCCATCCGCTTCGATGAACTGAACGGGGAAAACTTCCTCATGATGAAAAACGTAGGCGTCTGGAGCCCGATCGTCCGCGGGAAAATGCCGAATTCGAAATTCCGCATGCAGGACGACCAGGAATCCTTCCGCGAAGTCGTGGAACACTCCTTGCTCCCCAGCTTCTCGACCGACATCAGCCTCCGCGTCGTAGGAAACTACGGAGACAGACTCTCCGTCCCCTTCTCCGACCCCGAAGCGCAGATGAACTTCTACTGCGTATGCCTCGCAGGAGACGAGACCAAGTACAAAACCTGGTTCGAAATCCTCAGAAGAAAAATGGGATGAGCGGCGAGAGACTGAAGTCTTGAAAAAAGCATCCAAACAAAAGAGCTGCAGAAATGAGAAATCATCTCCGCGGCTCTTTTTGTTGGGGGAGTGGGGCAGAGCGAGGTTTGTTTTCCTTTTGCGAAGCAAGGAAATGGTGTTAACCTTCCCAGACGGGGAAGGAGGGCCACGAAGTGGCGGTTAGGGTTGATTTCCAACGAGCGGAGCGAGGTTGTATGGTTTTCAGATAGCACAAAAATATAAATATGGTAGATACTTCTCTCATCGAATTTGCCAGCACATAAAAGGGACCGTGACAAGATGACTGCACATTTACTCACAGTTTTTTTATTGCTGCCGTGATATAATAAATTTAAAGGGCTCAGGCAGGGACTTTATGCAAGCCCCATACCTATGTACCTTTAAACCGGATTAACCTATACAATCTGTTAATGTATTAGTAATTGAATGAGTCCATTCAAAAACATGTACATTGTTATCTAATCCGTTGCCACAAATTTTAAGATAAGATTGTAAGGTTATCACGTCGCGCCCGTCAAGCTTTAGAAATACTGTAACCCTTGCAAGTATCCCCTGTATGGGATAATCAAGCGTTAAACTACAACCATTAACAGACAAGATGGTTTCGCTACAACTATCGCCTGTGATTGGGTATGTAGTTTCTAAAGGCTTGAGGGCGTTTTCTATTTCTCCATCTCTCTTATATCTCTTTAGCATAATAAACTATATTTTTTCTATGTTCTGGGATCGCCGATAGAATCGGGTGTTCCAGCGCTCTCCATCTCATGGAAATTTTCAGAAAGATAAATATTTGCTCTTTACAAAAATTTTTGGACAGCGTATACTATGTCCAACCTCAAGTATGAACTAATTTCACAGCACGATTCTCTAAGTGCATGAAAGACTGGGAACGGAAGCGAGTGACAAGGCTTTTCTTCAGAGAGCTGCCGTATGGTGAAAGGCAGCGTAAGGTCCTCACAAAGTCGTCCGGGAGTTCTGGATCTGATATTTAATGTAGGATGCAGCGTTTGGCAGCGTTAGAAGGCCTTCGAGTATAGTGCGAGGTGGTACCGCGTAAAGGTTTACGCCCTGGTTAGTCTTTTCAGACTGATCAGGGCGTTTTTTGCGTAGAATGGAAGAAGAGTAGAAAGCGGTCATGTGAGGAAACAATTTCTTAGAAAGCGTCTTGCGAAAGGGGATATTACTATGGGTATGTTTAAAGGTAGTTACAAAAAAGCAGCAGCGGCAGGTTTAGCAGCCCTGGTTTTGACTGGCCTGATGGCCGGGTGCGGCATGTCTTCGGGTGGAGACAAGAAAGCGGGCGGCGCAGCCGGACAGAAAGTGGAACTGAAACTGGCTTACCAGCTTCCTTCCGATCATCATCTGTCCAAGAGCATCGAAAAGTTCGCCAAGGAGGTCAATGAACGTTCCAAAGGTTCCATTGACGTCAAAGTCTACCCGGCAGGCCAGCTTTACAATGATCAGAACATGAATGACGCACTGATGAGCGGCGGCCTCGATATCGGCATGAATTCGACGGCACGCTGGTCCATGGTTGTCCCGGCTATGAAGGTTCTGGATCTTCCTTTCGTCCTCACATCTTACCAGGCAGTCGATAACGCTCTGGACGGAGACCTGGGCAAAGCACTCTCCGAACAGCTGGAAAAGAAGGGCGTACGCCCGCTGATCTGGGCTGACTATGGTTACGTCCAGTTCACGGATAAAGTAAGGCCGCTGGAAAAACCGGAAGATTTCCAGGGACTGAAGATGCGTTCCTATTCCGAAATTTCCGCTGACGTGCTGAAAGCCCTCGGTGCATCCCCGACGACCATGAGCTCCTCGGAAGTATACATGGGTATCAAGAACGGCACGATCGACGGCCAGTCCTCCGGACAGACGGCAATCCTGTCCCGCAAGATTTATGAAGTTTCCAAGTACATGACAGTCGCCAACAGCTCCTATGTCGAATACCTCGTTGCCATCAATGCGAACTCCTGGAAGAAACTGAGCCCGGATCAGCAGAAGATCATCACCGACGTTTCCAAGGAAATCCAGAATGAAATCCGCGAGGAAACCAAGGCAGAAGATCAGGAGTGCATCAAGGAACTGGAAGAAAAGGGCATGCAGGTCTATGTCGTTCCGCAGGATCAGATCCACCTCTGGCAGGAAGCTACCGCTCCTGTAGTCGCAGCCTTTGAACAGGAACAGGGCGCTGAAGGCAAGCAGCTCGTAGAAGACTGCCTGAAAGCCAGCCAGGCAGCACAGAAGTAATTTCCTTTCGTCATTTTCTCGGATGCCCCGGGGTGACCGGGGTTTTCCTTTTTCCGCCTCTGGCGGAGCCTTGCGAAAAGGAGGGCTGGCTCTTGCGTACGATTTATCATTACTTCGACAAACTTCTGGGTTATGTGACCTATACGGCAGCCGCTGTATCCGGGCTGGCGATCCTTTTGACAGCATTCATGATCTGTTATGAAATCATCGCCCGCAGCGTTTTCGGAAGCCCCACTGTCTGGGTCATGGAAATATCCACATACTTCCTCATTTTCGCCGGATTCCTCGGCATGGCATACACCATGAGGAAGAACGGCCACATCTGCGTCGATTTCCTCTACGCGCGTTTTTCCAGAAATGTCAGACGCGTACTGGATATCTTCACCTCGGCGCTTTCACTCTTTGCCATGTACGTCTGCGTCACTGAATCGACGAACTACATGCTGATGAGCTACGACATGGGCATCGTATCCCCGTCGCTCCTCCGCGTGCCGCTCTGGATTCCGCAGACCGCCATGGTCGTCGGTTTCACGCTTCTTTTCCTGGAAATACTGAACCATCTCCTCCGGGATTTCTTTGATGACGGGAAGGAGGAAAAATTATGATACTCGCAGGATTTTCCTTATTCATCATTTTCCTCCTCGTTATCGGCATGCCGGTCGCCTTCACGCTTTCCGTCGCAGGGATCCTGGGCATCATCCAGTTCGTGGATGTGTCCTTCCTCTCGCAGGTGCCGGTCATCGCGTACAAGACGCTGGACTCCTACGTCCTGACGTCCGTTCCGCTCTATATCCTCATGAGCCAGATCATGCTGACGGGCCGCGTGGGAAGCGGACTTTTCGAACTCGGCAGCAAGTGGATGGGCCACCTCCCCGGCGGCCTTGGCATCGCGACCATCTTCGCCTGCGCCATCTTTGCTGCAATTTCCGGATCTTCCGTCGCTACCGCCGTCACCATCGGCGCTATGGCCATTCCGGAAATGCTGAAGCGCGGCTATGACAGGAAACTCGTCGTCGGCTCCGTTGCCGCAGGCGGCACGCTCGGCATCCTGATCCCGCCGTCCATTCCGATGATTCTGTACGGCACGATCACCGATGAATCCGTCGGCAAGCTCTTCATGTCCGGCGTCGTACCGGGCGCGCTCCTGACGGTCCTCTTCATCTGCTACATCGTCTTTGCTTCCTGGGACAAACCGAGAGAACCAAGATCTTCTCATGCTGAAAAGATGAAGTCCCTCCGTGAAAACATCTGGGGACTCTTCCTTCCGGTCATCATCATCGGCGGCATCTACACCGGCATCTTCACACCGACTGAAGCCGCTGCTGTCGGCACCGTCTATGCACTGGCCATCACATTCTTCGTTTACAGAAGCGTCACCATCCAGGATATGCCGGCCATCCTCCGCGCGACCATCAAGACATCCTGCATGATCTTCTCCATCATGATCGGCGCCATGCTCTTCGGCTACATCCTGACTATCCTGCAGGTACCGCAGGCACTCATGAGACTCGTCACCGAAGGTGACCTGAACCGCTGGATCGTCATGCTGGGCATCAACATCATGCTGCTGATTCTTGGCTGCGTACTGGAAACCGTATCCATCATCCTCATTACCCTTCCGATGCTCTATCCGATCATCAAGGCGCTCGGCTTCGACCCCATCTGGTTCAACGTCGTCCTCCTGATCAACATGGAACTCGCCCTCATCACGCCGCCAGTCGGCATGAACCTCTTCGTCATCAAGGGGATCAGCGAAGACAGCTCCATCCAGGACATCATCGCAGGCGCTGCGCCATTTGCAGCTATCATGGTATTTGAAATCCTCCTCCTCTGCTTCGTTCCGGAAATCGCCACCTGGCTTCCTTCCGTACTGAAGTGACGGGATAAGAAAAGGAATAGAAAAGAGCCAAAGAAAACAATCATTTTCAATGGCTCTTTTTTTGTTCCGTTTTTGGAAATGGGGATGATTGAAGATTGAAATGCGTTAAAGGCTTTCCAAAGTTGGTATTTGATATGTTCATGTTTTCTGCATATAATAAAAACAAAAACAAGAAGATGAATTAATTTGTAAATTATTGCATAAATTATACAATTATCCTTCGCTTTGCTCTTGTGAATACGCTAAAAGAAAACCGAAATAGATACGCTTTTATTTAATGAGCCACTAATAATTTGAGCAAAAACGGAGGTTTACATTTACCAAAATGCCCATTTTTGTAAATGAGATTTTTTTCATTTACAAAAAAGCCACTTTTTGTAAATGAAATTGAGGGGAATTGTTCACGGGATTCAGAGGGAAATGAGGCAGGTGAATATTATGAAATATGAATCTTTATCCAAAATATATTATGTATCGCCTGATAATTATATGAAGGAATATACTTCAAGGTTTATGTTTCCATATTCGATGCACCTTGGTATCAGAATCCGGCAGTATAACAGAAAGCATGATTTTGAGGCGTTTTTTTATTATCCGAATGAGATTGCGATTCTTCTGGAAAAAATTCACAAATCTTATGAAGAGTTTCTTGCTGTTGAAAGTCAGGTGCCTCCGGTTGTATTGCATCAATTTTCCCTTCTGAGTATCTTGGACGAAGTAAAGTCTACAAATGATATTGAAGGGGTAAGAAGTACAAGGAAAAGAAATAAGAGAAATCATCGATGGCGTACAACCGAGATCGGGCCGGCTGGAAAGCATCGTCAATAAATATATAAGCTTAATGACTGATACGGAGATCGATTTCAATACCTGCCAGGATATAAGGAATTTCTTTGACGATTTTGCTCATAAGGAAATTTCGAAAGAAAATCCCAATCGTCAATTAGACGGGGAAATCTTCCGGAAGGATCCGGTAGAGATAGCGTCGGCTGCGGGCAAGACAATTCATCAGGGGCTGTTTCCTGAAAGTGTCATTATATCGACGATGAATGAGGCTTTGAAAATCCTGCATCGTGAGGATATCCTGGTACTCGTAAGACTTGGCTTATTCCATTACTTCTTCGCGTATATCCATCCATTTTATGATGGAAATGGAAGAACCGATAGGTTTATCACGTCGTATTTCCTGGGGAAATTTTTCCAGACGATACCCGCTTTACGGTTGTCCGTTTATATACAGAAGAATAAAAAGAAGTATTATGACCTGTTTTCTGAAGCTGACAGTGAGATCAACCGCGGCGATCTGACACCATTTATCATTGGGTTTCTGGAAATTATCCACGGTACAGTACTCGATACGATTGGTCTTTTGAGACGGAAAAATGATCAGCTGAATAAATACAAGAATCAAATCGAGAAACTGGGGCTGGAAGATGAACTGCTCAGCGGAATGTATTACATACTGCTTCAGGCGGCTTTATTCTATGGCCAGGGAGTCAGTATTTCGGACCTGATGCAGATCACCGGGAAATCCAGAGGAACGATGCAAAAACGGATGGAAAAGATTCCTGAGGAACATATGCTGATTACGAAAGTCGGCAAAGTTAATTATTACAAGCTGAATTTGAAATTGTTTTCGTCTAATCGTTCATAAAACGGCAAAGGGAGCTGCGGGAAATGGTGCACATTTCTGCAGCTCTTTTTTTAATCGTAGTATTTCCGGGTTATAGGACAAAACGTGTTGGTAAAAATTTATATTATTCTTGTATTAAGGGCAGAATACGGGGCATACTGAAATACGCCCGAGCTGCACTGTA
>ERZ1673741.2642-NODE-2642-length-12190-cov-15.125340_pt1 | contig 12190 bp, 7 predicted proteins | sample MGYA00580209_ERZ1673741 | MGnify/ENA primary metagenome ERZ1673741 (study PRJEB41218, sample SAMN15661754) | gut metagenome | host: Homo sapiens | place: Canada: London | collected 2015-08-20/2019-03-30 | study: EMG produced TPA metagenomics assembly of... | reverse complement strand
TCGGCGCACTCTACCCATTTTCCCTTTTCAAACCGGTTTTTAGAGGTTCCCTAAAGAAAGAGGTAAAGACAATGAAAAAGATATCATCACTTCTGACTTCGGCGGCAGTGCTGGCGTCCACGTTTATGACGTTCGTGACTGCTGCCGGCGCAGAGGAAGCCGAAAGCAGGGGAGTAGTCATACTGCACACGAACGATGTGCACTGCGGTTTTGAGGCGGACGATGCCACCTTTGGCGCGGCTGACCTTGCGGCATACAGGGCTCGCCTTGAGGACGAGGGATACGACGTTATCCTTGTGGACGCCGGAGATTTCATTCAGGGCGGAGTTATCGGCACGCTCTCTGACGGAGAATATCCCATGCAGATAATGAACGAGCTGGGCTATGACGCCGCAGTCCCCGGAAATCACGAGTTCGATTACGGTATGGACACGTTATTCAAGCTGGCAGGCGAGGCTGAGTTCCCTTATCTTTCGGTGAACTTCACAGACCTCCGGACAGACGAGAAGCCTTTTCAGGCGTACACCATCATCGACGCTGAACAGTATAGGATAGCGTTCGTAGGGCTCACCACGCCTGAGACCCCGACCTCCAGCAACCCTTCCAACTTCCAGGACGGGGACGGAAACTACATCTACGGATTTATGGGCGACGACGACGGCACGGCGCTGTACGCCGCAGTCCAGAGCGCTATCGACGCGGCTTACGCAGACGGCGCGGACTATGTGTTCGCGATAGGCCACATGGGAGACTATGTATATGATGACAGATGGAGCTCCATTGCGGTTCTTGAACACGTCAGCGGACTTACCGGATTCATTGACGGGCATTCCCACAGCCAGATAATAGCCGAGGGCTGGGACAAGAACGGCAGCGACGTATGGCTCACCTCCACCGGAACAAAGCTCCAGACCATAGGTCAGATAACGATAACCCCCGACCGCGGGGTAGACTGCACGCTTATCAATAAGGACGACTATACCGTATCCACGGACGAGGATTCCGCTGAATACAAGGCGTACCAGAAAACCTCCGAATTCATTGCGGGAATAGAAGAACAGTACAGCGAGCTTGCAGGCACGGTAGTCGCAAAGACGGACGTTGAGCTGACTATCAGTGACCCCGACACCGGGGCGCGTGCAGTCAGAAGCTCCGAAACCAACCTCGGCGACCTGTGCGCCGACGCTTACCGCGCAGAGACCGGGGCGGACATCGGGCTAATCAACGGCGGCGGTGTTCGCGCAAGCATCGCGGCTGGCAACATAACCTACGGGAACATCATCGACGTCCAGCCGTTCGGGAATTCCCTCTGCGTTGTTGAAGCCACCGGGCAGCAGATACTTGACTGCCTTGAAATGGGCGCAATGCATACGCCGGAGGAAAACGGCGGATTCATGCAGGTATCGGGGCTTTCCTACACCGTGAATACATATATCCCGTCCTCTGTGACGACCGACGAGAACGGTAATTTCACAGGCGTCGGCGGAGAATACCGCGTAAAGGACGTCCTTGTGAACGGTGAACCGCTCGACCCTGAAAAGATATACACCGTGGCTTCACATAACTTTATGCTTGTAAACGGCGGCGACGGAATGACTATGTTCGGTGACTGCAATATGATAGCAAATGAGATCGCCCTTGATAATCAGGCGCTCATCAACTACATTACCGAGGATCTTGGCGGTACTGTCGGCGAGGAATACTCCGACCCGCGCGGAGACGGCAGGATATCTGTCGTGAACGAAGCCCCAGAAACCTCCGATGAAGCGGTGATATCTGAAACTGCCGAAACCACGGAAGATTCCGGAGTATCTGATAACCCGAATACGGGTGCCGGTCCTATGGCTGTGCTTATTTCCGCTGTCGGGATCTCTGCGGCGCTGATGGCTGTATCACGCAGAAGGAAGTAATAAAGTTTCATATGGTAACCTCTAAAAACCTCCTTCACGGCAGATTTCTATGACTTACCAAACCTTGAAATACATACAGTAAACGCATTATCCGCCTACGGCGGAAAACGCTGCGGTTTGGTGCCTTACATGTGATATTAATCTAACTGGAGAGGTCAAAAAAGATATGCAGGAGTTCATTGAAAAAATGAAGGAAGATGACATTAACCTGAAACAACTAGGCATTAATGGAACTAAAGAACAGATTCTTGAGATGTTAGTTAAGGTGTATTCGTTATGAATACGTCGAAAAGCGAGGGGGGGAAGCCCTATATATCTAATTGCGTAAAATAAAAGTTTTACGCAATCAAGAGGGGCGTTTCACAAAGGAAAGAGCAAAAAAATGCTTTTGTAGGTCAAATACAAAAAATGTAAAATAAATAGAATAAGTAATTACTATAAATACCCTAACACCAAAATACTATATTAGTGTTTTGAAGAATCCTACCCGTCCATAGGTAGAAAATTTATTGGCTCGGCTCTTGTAATATAATATATTATAATAGTATATCTCCAGAGTCTTTTTTGATAACGCAATTATATTATAACTGTTTATCACGAGTCTGTCAATACATTAGAAAGTTTTAGATACAAATAGGTTGACATTCAACAATTTTTGCGGTATAATAATACTAGATTTTGTCAATATACATTAAATGGTAATACGAAAGGTTGGTTTATAGGATGAAAAAAGTTATTGCTGCGCTTCTGGCAGTATCTATATGGGCATCTTCTCCTGCTTGGATATCTTCGATTTCTACCACGTCAACGGCTTATGCCGCCCAGACTGTAAAGGCTCCGTCTGCTTCTTTGGCGTCAGGTTTGTATTATTCAGATGGCTCGTTAAAGATAACTCTGACCTGCGCCGACCCAGATGCGGAAATACATTACGTTATCGGCAAGAAAGACTATATTTACAAGAAAACTCTCTATTTAAAGAAGAACGTATCGTTCTCTGTTTATTCCGTTAAGAACGGCGTAAACAGTAAATCTATAACATACTCATATCGTCTTGCACCTAAAGTCACTCCGTCAGTCAGTGCCGGAACATACGGAAAAGCGCAGAATGTAAAGCTGAGCTGCAAGGCGGCGAAAACCAAGCTGTACTATACAACAGATGGCAGCAAGCCTACTACAAGTTCAAGCATTTTCCCTGAGAACGGCTTAAAAATCAGCAAAACAACAAAGCTGCGCATCCTCGCAGTAAAAAAGAACTGGAGTGAGTATCAGTACACCTTTGATTATATCATCATTGACAGCTCAAAATCGTTATTGGACGACTATAAGAGCAAATGGGGGTACAATTCTCTGGATAGCAATGGCAAGGCATTTTATGAAGGGATTGTCAAATCCATTAAGACCGGCAAGGAAGTAAATGTGAACGCGGATATTTCCCGCGAGGAATTCAATAAGATAGCGTATAAGGTATATTTGGAAAATCCGCAGTTCTTCTGGTATCAAGGAAGTGCAAGCTGTTATTCCGCTACGGAAGACGGCAAAAAGACCTCGATTATTTACACATATGGTGGAAGCAGTTCTGATAATGCTAAGCTCACAAAGAAAATGCGGGCTGCCGTTAAGGACATAGTTGCTAAGGCATTGAAAATCAGCGATTTAAGGGAACGTGCAAAGCTCCTGCATGACTGGCTTTTAGAGCACACGGTGTACAGCTATGACTACTCCGAGGCTTACGGTCCTCTTGTTTATGGTACAGGATTGTGCGAAGCATATTCAAAAGCCTACTCTTATCTATGCCAGAGCGCTGGTATATGCACATATAATGTTTCAGGCACAGGTCATACCGGCGCACATATGTGGACATTGGTTTGCATAAATGGCGAATGGCTTCATGTTGATGCAACTTTTGACGACCAACCAACAATTAGCTACGAGTACTTCCTTGTAGGAAATGATTATATTCGAGGCGACCACACTATTGGTGATTACATTGAAAGCCCCATCGAACTGAAATTTGATGAAAAGAAAGTGGAAAAGGAATACAAGAGATGGGTCAATGAAATCACAGCAAACTATAAGAAAGGCGTATACGTTACCAGATTTTATACTGACTTTGATGTTATGGGCGCAATTCTTGCACGGATGTCTAATCTGTATGACTCTTTGTACGAAAAGGGTATCAATAAACAGATTTACTACAAGTACTATAATAACTGGGTAGAAGTTGAGCTTAGATGATATGAGCGTAGTTACTGGAAGTTCGCATTGAGATAATAGTCTATTTTGAATAGAAAAAGCGCCGCTCGGTAAGGTTACAGAGCGGCGTTATTTAGTCCTTATTCGCTAACTTTATGTATCACGGCTACGTCCTGATTATCGTCATCGACATTGACAAGGTATGAAGCTACCCACTTAGGGCGCCGCTCCTTATTCTCCCCCGTGCCATACCAGTAATGAGACCAATGCGCACGTCTGGAATGTGGACGCTGCTTAGAACGTTCGCCTGACGACTTAGGTTCATTGCTAGAGGGCTCTTCCTGCGATTTCTTCCATTTCCTATATGATGCGCCGAATCTGACTCCGACATCCCACTGCTGTATTTCAGAGAACTTATTCTTTGGAGCCGTATCAGGTTTAGGCTTCCTGTATGTGCGTTTGGTATTTTCGTTTTCTTCTACGTCTGGCTCAACACTCGCTAAGTAAGTCAGAATCTGAGAAACAAGCAGCCTATAAAGCCGCTCATCTATGGTAGCCTTGCCTGTCTTGGTTAAAATGCCTCCATCTCCTGAAATGATTGAAATTTCATTTCTTGCCGGTAATTCATCTATGGTTCTTTCCGAGGTACAGTTATCATAAGCAAAAATATTAGAGAAGAACAGTTCCTCGGTTACTTTTGTGACATGAACCGCGTAAGCAGTAGGCGAATGCAGTTCCTCCGCAATAAGCAAACGATTCTTAATCTTTTTGATAGGAGCTTTTTCTACTCTTACGAATATGCCCTTCCCCATGATTCGCTCGCATATATCTTTTGCGTCTGAAATATCAACATAGAATGTATCGAAAGGAAGATAGTCCCATAGATTTTCAGTCATTGTAATAGAGTTTGTGTTAATCAGCTCATTCAAGAAGCTTTCATCAAACTTAAAGACTTGCTTATTCATGCTCCATAGCATGATTAGGGACATAGAGTTAAAATCAGCCGACACACTCTCCTGCGCTTCTGAATTGAGAGTATTAAACGTGTTCAGCATATTCCCCAGTAATGGGATATGCTGAGCAACTAAGGAGCATTCCTCTTCTGTGCTGTTTGCTTCACATATAATTCTCAAAAATTTAGGTGGAACATCAGCGATATCCCCAGCTTGTGACCGCATCTCCTGAACCCAGTGTAACGGTAGATACTGCTCTGTTTTGTTTTTTCCCATATATTGTTTCCTTATCTAAAACGGATTAGTCGCGCTCACATGTATTCTTTTTCAAGTCATGGTTTCGGGAGTTTACTGTTGTAAGCTGCTTGATAGTCGTTTCAACTGCCTCTATTGCTTTACTGGTGTCACTTGGAATAATCTCTATCTGCGCGGCGTTATTTTTAGGTTTAGCGTATACTCTTACATCATCACTAAAGGACAGTTCTATGTGCCTGAGTATATTTTCCATTGCTTCCGATGGTGACATAGGGTCGCCGAAAGGCTCTTCATAATCAAAATAATCTTTCTGGCTGTATTCAACCAAGACAACATCTGGATAGTCTTCCAATGGGCTATTATATGTTATCGAGTGTGACGTAGGTTTGAAGTTATCTTTACGCTCATGACCATTCTCGTCAATTCCGCCAATGTATTCGGAAGACTCTCTACTCACATAAACGCTAGATGCAACAGAAAAAAGACGAGCGGCGAGGTCATCAAGGGTTAAGTAGTAAGCGTATAAATCCTCCGAGTTTAATTGCGGTGTTGGAGAGGATTCTGAAACTCTATAAGAAGCGCTGGGGTCATATTCATTTTTCAGGTAATTCAAACCACGGCTATGAAGACCAAGTTCCCATTCAATCTTTTTCTGGCTAGTTCCAGCCGGGAATTTGCACCATTCGGAAGAGAGAACCTGATTTCCATAATTGTCAAGATGAAATTCCGCCTTATTATAGCTTCGCCAAGCCTCTTCAATAGCAGTGTCAATGAGTTGTCCTACGCAATCACTCTCAACAATATCCATTATTCTCTGATTAAAATTGGGGAGATAGATAAACGGCTCAGAGGCTTTAACAATGTCGATGTTATGAGGGTTTCCATATTTTTCATTGTCATATTTGAATTGGCATAGTATGGCGAGCTTACTTGTATCAAGTGAAAATTCAACGGTGAACTTATCAATGTCCTTGAAATTTTTTAGTCTTTTTAAGTCTGGTTCAAGGGCACCCTCTGAAAAATAATCATTAGCATAGTCAACATACTTGTTTGCCGCATCGAGATAATATTCTTCTATGGAATTGTACTGGTCTTTTATCACGATTGCACCTCCTCATATATCATCTGAATGTTTGGGTTTAATCTACTATATATTATAATCAAATTAGTTATGTGTGTCATTGCATATTGAATTCTGAATTACATATTTATTATACCTTTATTGGAAGGGTATGTCAATACCAAACATGAAACAATTTCTGCTATCAGCCACTCCGCTCCCCTTTTTTATCAGAGAGAAAATCGAAGTGAGTTCTTTACTTGAATCTTATATGTGATTGAATTTAATAACAAATACAAACCGACAAACACTCCCCAAAAAACCGCATAATTTTGCATATAATTCGCCGCCTCTATGTCTACACAAGAAAAGACATTATATTGCTTTCCCCAAGTATACTGTGGAACAACCAGAGGCATTGACATACCGTAAAGGATTTGATATAATACTATTGTAATGGTATTGTTCCCACTTAGACATAAGCACTTAATTAACCGAGAAGGGCGAGATATCTTAATGGATTCAAGAATAAGACTATCTGCATTTGCAGATTTCAGCGTAAAAATGTTCATGTTTTCATATAATAAATCTTTAAAAGCAGCTGAAAGCTATTGTCAAGTGCCTGATAAGAAATATGGCATAAATTTATATATGGACATTTATAACAGCATAGTCTCCCAGTGCAAGAAGTTCGGAATAGATATACATAGTATTGACCTGCCACCTAAATACATCGAATATATCCATTGTGTTGAAACGTTTGACAAGGTAGTAAGAGAAAAGCTCTCCGTCAACTATGAGAAAATCTGCGAAACTGCCAGAGAAGAATTCGAGAATAAAATAGTAGATTCTTTCAAGCATGAGTTTATGATAAATGGAGAATATAGAAAATGGCTTACCAGATTTTCCGGAGTCAGAGAAGCCACCAATGTTTTCCTTAACGAAATAGAAGAGGATGACACAGCTTCTGTTAAGGCAATGCAAGCCAAAGCATCAGTTTTTAGCACTTTCCTTAAAGAAGCAGATAGCAGAGTACAGGCAGCAAAGAATGCTTTTGAAGAAAAACGCAGAATCGAAAGAGAGGAAGCTCAAAGAAAAGCAGCCGAAGCTCAGGCTCGTATCGAACAGGAAAAACTCGCCCGTGAAAAAGCCAGACAAGAAGAACTTGAAAGAAAGGCAGCAGCAGAACGTGCAGAGCGCGAGCGGCTCGCTGCCATAGAGCGCAGACGAATCGAGCTCAAACACCTTGTGGATGAGATAATGCCCGTTGAAGGAAAGAACCTGGATACTCAACAGGTTGACTGCATTACGGATGAAAGTCACAATGCCCTGGTCATAGCAGGAGCAGGCAGCGGAAAGACGACAACGATTATCGGAAAAGTAAAATATCTGCTGCATACCGGGAAATGCAGTCCGGAGGAAATACTGCTGCTCTCTTTCACCAAAAAATCAGCTGATGAAATGAAAACTCGAATCAAGGCAGAAACCGGCATAGATATGGGCGTTTCCACTTTTCACAAACTTGGTCTTGACACAATCACCCGTGTCGAAAGCAGAAAGCCGACTATATATGCTAAATCCCTTCAATTCTTCGCACAGGAGGATATACAGAAATACCTCGGAAACAGATACTACCGTGCTGAATTGCTGAAATATTGCTGGTTGAACCCACCCAGAGCACGCTCTGTGTTCGACTTCAAGACCAAAGAGGAAATGTTCGAGTACAATGGCAGCACTCCAACCGTAACCATTCAGGGAGAGTATGTCAAGAGCGTCTGCGAGCTGGAGATTGCAAACTTTCTGTTCCGAAACCGCATACGCTACTCATACGAAAAGCCATATAAGTTCAATACCGCAAACGGCAATTATAGTGGCTATAAGCCGGACTTCTATCTTGAAGACTACGATATTTACGTTGAATTCTTTGCTGTGGACAGAAACGGCAATGTGCCAAAGTGGTTTGAAGCTCGACACGGGAAAACCGCTCGCCAGGCGTACCATGACGGAATAGAATGGAAAAGGAATCTGCACCGAAGCCACCGAACCAAACTTGTAGAAGTATCGTATGCAGACCGACAGAACGACAAGCTCCTCGAAACACTCCAGGAAAAGTTGTCAAAGCTAGGTGTACAGTTTAATAGCATGACAGACGAAGAGCTGTATAAATGCACCGAAAGGAAAAATCGCTTTACACTATCCGACACAGCTAACATCATCGGAAATATTATCTCCCTCGTTAAAGCAAACGGGTATACCTATGACTACTTTGAAAAAATAAACAAGCTGCCGCAAAACGACAGTATAATAAAGCTGGCAAAGCCTATCGCCCGTGATTACGAGCAAATGCTGAAAGACACAAATCAAATAGACTTCAACGATATGATTTACCGCGCAGCCAAATACTATCATTTTGGGAGAGCGGCGCATTGCTATAAATACGTTATTGTTGACGAGTATCAGGATATCTCAAAGGCTCGATGCGAACTGCTAAAAGAAATGCGTACACAAGGCGACTTCTCACTATTCTGTGTTGGCGATGACTGGCAGAGTATTTACAGATTTGCTGGAAGCGATGTGGGATATATGCTCGATTTTGAAAAGTACTGGGGTGAAACAGCTAAATACAAGATAGAAACCACATACCGCTTCCCGCAGGAGATTCTGAACGCCTCCGGTAAATTTGTCATGCGGAATCCGGCACAAATAAAAAAGCAGCTCCGCACCGCAAACAACATATCCGGAAAAGTGGGATATATCTTCGGAGATGGTCAGTCAAATCCACATCAGCTTGCAGACAAGTTGCAAGAACTGCCGCAGGACAGCACTGTTTTTCTTATCGGAAGATATACCGATGACAAGGATATCTTAAACTATAAGGATTCTCCGTTTTCGATACGATTCAGCACGGTAGATAACAAATTCATTGTCATCCTTAACGAGCGCCCTGACCTTGATATAGAGTTCCTCACTGCTCATAAAAGCAAGGGTCTGCAAGCAGACTATGTGTTTATCCTCAACAACAAGCGCAATGGTATGGGGTTTCCCAGCAGGATTCATAATGAGCCGGTAATAAACTTCCTTCTTAGAAAGGGAGACGATTTCCTTTTCTCCGAAGAAAGACGGCTGTTCTACGTTGCTTTGACCCGTGCTAAACGGGAGGTCTGGCTGCTTGTAGACAGCGGTAATTGCTCATCATTTGTTACTGAGCTGCGTACTGGATTAAGGATAAACTAAGACTCTACCTGCAACCGTAGTATTATTCTTATAGAACAACTCCCCCCGAATCTGGAGGGAGTTCAACTTTTAAGTTCCTGTGAGCACTGTCTTTTTATCAGGGAGAGAAAAACGAAAATGTAGGATTGTAAATCTTATATGTTATTAAATTCAATAACGAAATAATTGCGCAGATTTATTTCCAAGTTACACAATAACAACAAAATCACACATAGGTTAACAGAACATAATATGTTCCTATACAACTAAAAACTGCGCCACTTAACTTGCTTTTTCTTGCCTTTTGTAGTATAATATTGTAGTAAAAAATAAAGATATATGGAACTGGAGTTGTGCACATGAAAATTATTAGTTTGTTTTCTGGTTGAGGAGGTCTTGATTTAGGATTTGAACGAGCTGTTTTGCAGCCGCGGCAGAAGAAGTACGGATTACACGACAGAACAGCTGAAAACAATGATCTGGCGCTACTACATGAGCTATTGGAATAACCGCCAGATATGCTCGTCGATAGGAGGAATGCCTCCGGCAGAGAAGCGCCGCAGATATTATTCGGATAAAACGGGCAAATCGGCGGCCGCAATGGGATAAATATCCACTCCGCTACGCTACGTGGATATTTATTCCATTGCACTGCTGCTCAAAATTTTTAAGCGAAATGTGTAAAGCTATATTGACAATATCAATATTCAATTTTTGGGTGTACCAGCTAATATTATTACTGTTAATTGTAAGTGGAGATAAAACACCACATTGGTAAGACAAAGCAGAGGGAGGTATTGACATGAAATTTACTATTGGAACAGCCTCAAGTAGTATGGAATTTGAAGAAGATATTAGACTAATAAAGAGTTCCTTGTTATATGCAGATGAAATTGAATTGATAGGAATGGCTGAGTATGCTATATTTAACTATCTTCCAAAATGCTTATTAAGCACAAGCGATTTTGATAGCGTTATTAGCAACTTGATTTCATTATTAAGTGCATTTGACAATGAAGAAGCTAAAGCACTATTATCACAGCTAGAAAATATACAAGATCGTTTCTTGCCATATTTGCCACAATTGAAAAAAAAGAAAAACCGTAATAAACAAGAAATTCTGGCACAATGTCAGATTCACAAACTTGAAAATCAATGCAAAGAAATACTTGGTACAGCTTATAACGGGCTTATAAATAATCCTGGTATTAGTCAAATTCATACTTTGGTGAACAATAATATTATTAAAATATACGATTATTCATATAATGGATTCAGCTTAGAAGAATTAACTGGTGGTTATTTTGCAAATTTACTTGGTACAATTAAACATGGCGGTTCGTATCCGTTGTTTGATAGTATTAGCGCAGATATTGTTAGCAGTGTCACTAAAAATAAGTTCCTTGATTTTAGTAAAATGGACAAGGAAATTATTCGCCATGCAGGAATAGCGCACAATATTCTTTCAACATTGCCTACACTAGAAAAGGCATCAATAGATGAAATACTGGATTTCAAAAAGGACATGGCAATTCCATTGAGTAATTTCAGAACTGCAATTTATGGTTTTACAGAAAAAATAACTTCAATGCCTTGGGATGACGACTTTTGCTATGAATGTATAAAACTATATGATACCGAAGTAATGCCCAAAGTTAATGAACTTAATGAATTATCCAGTGAAACAAATGTATTGAAGAATTTTGGAAGAAGAGTGTTGAACGATGAAGAAGAAAGGAAGAAATTGGGGTATGTAGGTGCAGGATTGATTACTACTATAACAACGAACGGCAACATATTTGATGCTCTTAATTTCTTGGAAGGTCTTATTAGAGCTGGTGCAAAAGTTGGATTAACAGCCGCAGGACTTACTGCATTTTTGAAAACAGCCGATGTTTTAAGGCAGTCTAAAGCAGATGCTAAAGATAAAAAAGTCCAAATGGAAGGAAATGTGATGTATTATTACTACAAAGCATCAAAAATGATTTAGTGCTAAGGAAATGCGCCCCTATCTGTGATTGTAGCATAATACAATAAACAAGCGACACCTCGTTTTAGAAGTGTCGCTTGTTACATTAAAATGATTACTCATCGCGGTTTATATTGACATTTCAGAAGAAATGTGATAATATAGGGTCTGAAAAAATAACTGTGTAAACCCGAAAAATATACCAAAGCTAAAAATGCAGCAAAACAGGGCAACGCCGGAGAGCGACCCGATGCAGCTGCAAGATATACGGTGAAGAGCAGCGGAGCTAAATTGCTGCTTTTCTACTTTACCGGTATCTTTCGGCGGATAAACTCCGGAAGTTTGAGGCGACCTCCCCCAGTGTGGGAGGCAAATCTATGTTCAGAATTGTAGTTGAGCGGAACACTTTGACTGTAATCACCAATCAATACACCGCAGAGCTCGCCCTCATAGCCATATAGGTCATTAAGTGAAAACTGCAGTTCTTCACTGGTTTTTTGCTCCTTGCGTAAATGATCACGTTTTCACAATATTTTCTTCCCAAAGTCACGCATAATATTCTTCGAACGTATCAAGGCACAGGCACCCCAGACGTCCTTTCGGGTAGCACGCGCCGCAGTCTATAAAGATATTCCTG
>ERZ1673741.2630-NODE-2630-length-12239-cov-11.732354_pt1 | contig 12239 bp, 8 predicted proteins | sample MGYA00580209_ERZ1673741 | MGnify/ENA primary metagenome ERZ1673741 (study PRJEB41218, sample SAMN15661754) | gut metagenome | host: Homo sapiens | place: Canada: London | collected 2015-08-20/2019-03-30 | study: EMG produced TPA metagenomics assembly of... | reverse complement strand
AGGTTGGCAGTGGTTCACTTCCCGTGTAGAAACGAAATCTGCTAGGGAACTCAGGATTAATAAATACCCGCTTGCGGGATCAGGCGAGGGGACTTTCGCCTCTCGCCTCCGCACGCTTCGTCGTGACCGTGGCGGCAACGCCCGCGCAGATGATGAGCGACATGCCGATGAGAGCAAGCGTCGTTGTTGATTCGCCGAAGAGAAGCCAGCTGATGGCGGCCGAGAAGGGAATTGCGGAGAAGCCGAGGCAGGAGGATAGGAGCATGTTGCCGTAGGCGTAGGAGCGCGTCGTGCAGATCTGACCGAGCGTGGCGCAGATCCCCATGCCGATGATGGCGATCACGGAATTCATGCTCGGCACGTGGAGGCCGCCCTCGACGAGATAGGCGCCGACGAGGCCGAAGATCGTGCCGCAGCAGGTGAAGTAGAAGACGATTCGCCAGGAGGGCTCCTTGAGGCGGCCGAGCTCCTTCATCTGCCAGTAAATGACGAGGTCGAGGAGCGCTACGGAGAGACAGATGAGCGCCGGGATGAGCTCATCCGACGAGAAGCTTGGCTGCAGCACGATGGCGATGCCTGCGAAGCCCACGATGATCGCGAGCACAAGAGCCCAGGGCGCCCGCTGGTGCTTCATCATCGCGAGGACGATGAAGTTCACCGCCATGAAGAGCGGCGTCGTGTAGATGAGCGTCATGTTCGTGCCGAAGGGAAGAAGCCCCAGGGTGTAGAACCAGAGCGCAATCGAAATGGTGCCGAGAATCGAGCGGCGCAGATTTCCCATCAGATAGGGCGTTTTAAGCGAGAGGTTGTTGCGCTTCACGTAGAGGCCGATCGTGATGACGCCGAAGAGCGAACGGTAGAAGACCATTTCCAGCGTGCCCAGTTCGCCGCTCGAAAGCTTCACGAAGGCCGCCATGAAGGAAAAGCAGAGGGCTGCGCAGAGGGCCCAGAGGGATTGCTTCATCAATTTCAAAAACTCCGACAATGACGGCCAGGTTGCGGGGAAAAACAGGGCGAAGAGCGGTGTGTGAGCTTAACAGCCCGAAGCGGCGCGCTTCAAGCAAAGCGCGCCGCCTGCGGGAAAACTCGAAGAAGCCTGCCGTCAGGCGTTTTCAGTGAGGACGTTCCGGATGCGGTAGGGAAGCGGCACGTTCGCGAGCTTTGCGCTTTCGGGCGCGAGCGAAACGCCCTTTTCGATCGCCGAGAGTGTGGCGGAATAGAAAATCAGGGCTTCATTTCCGATGCGGGTCGAAATGATGACGGATCCCGCTTCGTCGCCATCGGAGTAAACCGGCGCGCCGGGGAGGACGTCCTCCCCGGCGGCAATGCGCCCGATCGCGGCGCGGCGGTTGGTTTCGCCGATATGCTGCACGCGCGAGACGACTTCCTGGCCGGGGTAGCAGCCTTTCCTGAAGGAGACGCCGCCCACGAGCTCGAGGTTCACAGCCTGCGGAACAAAGCGTTCGCGCGTTCCAGGAAGAATCTGCGGGACGCCTGCGGCAATGACCGCAGCGGTGCGCCAGGCGTCGGGCGCGGGCTTGAAGGGGAATTCCGTCGCGGCGGGAAAGAGCGCGAGCGTTCTCGAGCCGCCTGCGCAGAAGCCTTCAATTGCTTCGGACGGAGGAAGGCCGAGAAGCGTGACCCCGCCTTCCGCTCTCACTTCGCCGGGCCCGGGGATGGCAAGCCCCATTTCCGCGGCAGCCTTTTCGCCGGCCTTCCCGACGAAAACGAGCGTCTGCGGCGCCGGATCGAGCGGCGTGAAGACGACCTTCGCGCGGAGCACGTACATGCGGATTCGCTTCAGAAAGCCTTCGGCCATGGACGCCGGGAGCGCGAGCATGACGTCGTCGCCCTCCATCCAGACGCGCATGAGGGCAAGGAGCCGCCCCTTCGGGGAGCAGTAGCCCGCGAGCGTCGTGCGGCTGCCGAGGTTCTCCACGGCCTGCGTGAACTGGCCATGGAGAAAATGAACGGCATCGGCGCCCGAAACGCGGATGAGGGAAATGCCGCCGGCGTGCATGACGCCGGGAAGCGGAGAGAGGCTTTCGGCCGAAGCGGTGAAGCTCTGCATGATTCCTTCCAGACAAAAGAGAAACGATTCAACGAACCGCGTCTGCGGTTCGTTTTCGGAAGAATAGACGCCCGGCGGGCTTCTGTGTGGCGCGACGAGTGAGAGCTGAAACAAAATGACCGCGCAGAGTGCTTCGTCTCTTCGCTAAACTCGAAAGCCGCCGGGTTCCTCGAGTCATCGCTTCGGGAGTCCGATTTCCCGTTTTCCCTTTCCCACCCCCGGGAGTTTCAATAAAAGTGAGCCGCAGACATTCGAAAAAGAGCCGCGAGGAAAAGAAGCGCGTCGAGAAGGAGCTCGCGGAGCGTGATGCTTCTCGGGAAGCATCGGAAGGCGAAGGTTTCGTAAAACAGCTTCCTGCAAGGGCGGCTTCCGTTCCGACCCAGCCGGCGATTCCGGGAAATGAGGGTTCGTCCGAAGTCTCGTCGAAGGCCTCTTGCGAAGATTCTCAGAACGCGGATTCTTCCGACTTGCCGGGCGGGATGAATGCCTCTGCGGAAGATGCTGAGAAGCGTCGCGAGGAGGCCTTAAACGGGAAAGACGCAAAGAGCGAAAAGAGCGAAAAGAGCGAAAAGAGCGAAAAGAGCGAAAAGGACGGAGAACCAGAAGCCCGCGGAGAGTGCAAAGAGACAGTCGACGCCTCTAAGGCCGCAGCGAACGAAAAGAATGCCGCGGAAGGCGCTGAACCTCAGACGGATGTGCCGCTCGCGGAGAAGAGCCCGGACGAGGCGGCGGGTGAGGAGACGCTTTCGCCTCAGAAGGAGGCTCAGCCGCGGAAATCTTCCCGCGTGCTGCGGTGGTTCTGCTTCTTCCTCGCTTTCGTCGTGCTTCTTCTTGCGCTCGGCGCCTTCGCCTGGATGAAGGTTGAGGACATTCTTTACCGCGAGCCTGCGGCAATGACCGCTGAGCGCATTGAAATCACGGTCCCCCAGGGGGCGAGCGCGACCGATGCCCTCAACCTTGCAAGGAATGCCGGCATTACGCTCGAGCCCTGGAAGGTGAGAGTCCTGAGGCGTTTTGAACCCTCGCTCCTTTCGCGCATTCATGTCGGGCGCTTTCGCTTTGAGCGCGGCATGACGCCCGAAGCCGTTCTGAAGACGCTCTCGGGTCCTGCGCTCATTGATCAGCAGCTCAGGATTCCCGAAGGCGCCCCCGTCTGGGACGTCCTCGACATCATCAGCGAGGCGCCGGGGCTCGCCCCCGATTCCGCGCGCATGACGGAAGCGGAGCTTCTCAAAGCGGTCGGACTCGAGGGTAGAACCTCGCTCGAAGGGTACCTCGCTCCCGAAACCTACCGGTACGGGTCCGGCTCGAGCGACCTCGCCGTTCTCAGAATGGCCGTCGACCGCCAGAAGCGGCTTCTCGACGAAGCCTGGAATTCCCGCAATGCTGGCTGTCAGGCGAGGAACCCCTATGAGCTTCTGATTCTTGCGTCCATTATTGAAAAAGAAACAGGTGTAAGGAGCGACCGCCATCTCGTGAGCTCTGTCTTCAACAACCGGCTCCGGATCGGGATGGCCCTTCAGACCGACCCAACAGTGATCTACGGGCTCGGCCCCGACTGGTCGGGAAGACTCAGAAGGCGGGATCTTGAGACGCCGACGCCCTGGAATACTTACCGCTTTGCGGGGCTTCCGCCCACGCCGATTTCGATGCCCTCGGCCGCATCGATCGAAGCTGCGGCCCATCCCGCTGAGACGAAGTACCTTTATTTCGTTGCGCGCGGGGACGGAACGAGCGAATTTTCAACCAATCTCAAGGACCACAACCGGGCGGTGAATCACTTCATCATCAGGAAGCGCATGACGCCTCTGCCGCAGAAATAGTCCGCGGCATGTCCGCCGGCCGGCGCATCGGCGATAATTCGGGCTCAGTATTTTTTCATTTCGAGCGCGAAGAGAGCCAAGGAGTAAGGGATGCGAGGACGCTTCATCACCATTGAAGGGATTGACGGTGCGGGAAAGTCCACCCAGACCGCGAATCTGCTGAAGTTCCTGGCAGAAAAAGACATTGACGTGGTTCATACGCGCGAGCCGGGCGGCACGCCGCCGGGTGAAAAAATCCGCGCAATGCTCCTTTCGGACGAAATGGGCGCAACGGCAGAGACGCTTCTCTTTTTCGCTGCACGCGCGGAACACGTGGAAAAAGTGATTCGTCCGGCGCTCGAAGCCGGCCGGTGGGTGGTGTCGGACCGCTTTACCGATGCGACCTATGCCTATCAGGCGGGCGGAAAGGGCTTCCCCGGCGAGAAGATTGAAGCGCTCGAGCACTGGACGCTTGGGAGTTTTGAGCCTGATCTCACCATTCTCTTCGACATTGCCCCGGAAAAGGCCGCTGAACGCCTTCGCGCCCGCGCGGGCGATGAGGATCGGTTCGAACGGATGGGGGGCGACTTCTTCACCCGCGTGAGGAACGCCTATCTCGAGCGCGCGAGGAAGTCGCCCGCTCGATTTTTAATCGTCGATGCGGAACAAACGCCCGATGAGGTTGAGAAGCGCATTCTCGAAGGAGTCGCCGGATGGCTCTAGTTCCTTACTCATGGCTTGAGAAGCCCGCGGAAGCCCTGAATGCGATGCGGGACCGGATGCCAAATGCCATCCTCCTTTACGGCGCTCCCGGGACCGGGCTCTACGAACTCGGCCTCGCTTTTTCGAAGTCGCTCTTCTGCGAACATCCCGCAGCCGACGGCACGCCCTGCGGAAAGTGCAGGGGCTGTCAGCTCACGCACGCCGGAACGCATCCGGATTTCCGTCAGGTGCTTTCTGAATTCATGTGCGCCGAATGGGACGTGCCTTACACGGTAGCCGAGAACGAACGGCCGGAAGCGAAGAAGAAGCTGTCGCGCGAAATCCGCATCCATCAGATCCGCGTGCTTTCAGACTTCCTGTCGCTCAACGCCAATCAGGGAGGTCGCCGCATCATCCTCGTCTATCCGGCAGACAAGGTCCGCGCCGAAGCCGCAGCTTCGCTCCTCAAATCCATGGAAGAGCCTCCGGAAGGCCTCACCTGGATTCTGGTAGCCGAAAAGCTGGACGACGTGCTCCCGACCATTCGTTCGCGCTCGCGCCTCGTTCGTGCCCCTTCGCCCTCGCGCGAGGAGGCGCTTGAATTCCTCAGGTCACGGAAGGTGAAGAATGCCGAGGAGGCGCTCGCCTTTGCCGGCGGTGCTCCGATGCCGGCGCTTCGAGCGAATGACGACGAGCGGCTCTCTCCCAAAACCGAAGCCGCAGCGCTCGATCTTCTGCGCGCCGGACCGGATCTGTCGCCCGACCTCGTGGTGAGAACGCTTGCTCCGGATCTGACGATCCCGGCGTTTTCGCTTCTCCTTCTGCGCTGGGCGCATGATCTCATGCGGGTTTCATCGGGACTCGCTCCGCACTTTCTGCCCGGTGAAGCGGCTGCGCTCAAAAAGCTAGCCGTGCTCACGACGCCCGCGAGGGCGGCGAAGTTCGCGGAGTTTGCAGAGACCGTGCGACGCTCGGCCGACCATCCCCTGAACAGCCGTCAGGTCTGGGAGCAGACCTTCTTTCGCTATCGGGACGTCTTCACGAAGCTCTGAGGCGCCTCTTCCGCTTTTCTTTAAAGCGCCTTCATGCGGCTCATCGCCTCGCTCATTTCCTCTTCTTCCGGAGCAAGGTAGCGCCCCGTCGTGGCGACCGACGCATGCCCCATGGCGGCCTGCACGACGTTGACGCTCATGCGCGTGAGCGCCTGGACGGCAAAGGTGTGCCTCAGCCAGTGGGTGGAGGAGGCTCTCAGCTTCGCGGCATCCATCGGGGTTGCAGCGGCCACGTCGTCCGCGACGCGCGCGAAGAAGCCTTCGAGCACGCGGTAGAGGCCGCTTCTGCTCATGGCGCCGCCGGGGTTCCTGCCGCGCCCGAGATTGATGAGAAGCTGGGTTTCGGGGTCGCTCTGCGCGAGACCGGGGATCCCCCGGGCACGAAGCGAGTCCTCGATGATGCCGATCTGCTCCGGCGTAAGCGGCAGGCGCCTCACCTTGCTTCCCTTGCCGACGATCTCAATGGCATTTCTGACAGAAAGCCCGACGCGGCGGCGCACGATCCAGCCCGTGCGGGCGTCGAGCATTTCGGACGCTCGCATGCCGAGGCTTTTTCCCATCATGAGGATGAGCCGCATGCGTTCGCGCGGGAGCCCTTCGGGAAGCATGTCGAGGCGGGAGACGATTTCCTCCCACTGCGCATCGGTAAGCGACCGGTCGGCAAATGCCTGCGGCGCGCCTTCGCCCTTCAAAAGCGGCACCTTGGGACTCACCTGGTCGAAGGGGTTGAAGATGAGGTAGCCCGTGCGCTTTAAAAAATTAAAGAGCTGCCGCACGACGACGATGGCATTTTTGCGGCTCGCCGAGGAGAGCGGTCCGTTGAAGGGCTTCCAGAGAGCAGTGGCGCGCTCGACATTCTTGGGGCCGATCCAGCGAGACTGAGGGAGCCGCCACTTCCGCAGAAATGCGTTCTCCTCGAGCCGCCCCAGGTCTTCGAGCCATCTCAGGTATTCGGCGGCATCGTCCGCCCGGATGTCTGAGAGCGCTCTTTCCTTTTCGGCGAGGCACCAGAGGAGAAAGCGCTCGGCTTCCTTGCGGTAGCTCGCATAGGTATTGGGGTTCCCCGCGCGGGCATTGAGCCACGTGCGGATGGCTTCAAGGTCGTTTCCTGCAGAAAGCGAGCACCCGATGGCGGGCGCACGGTTGATGCCTTCTCTACCCGAGAGCGGCCCGGGGAGCGAAATTTCCTCGATAGGCCTGATCAGCGGGTCGAACTCCGCGCTGCGGGGACGAGCGTCAGCCGCCTTTTTAGCCTGAGCTCCTGCAGGAAAAAATCGCGGCGTGACTTCGCCGATATCGCGGCCGTAGTCCCTGAGCCACTCCATCAGGGCAACTGCGCGGCGGCTTCCCAGGCCGGGGAAAGACCGGTGCCAGGTGCTCCCGAGCGAAGCGGCGCAGTCGTAGAGGTCCTCGAGCGTGGCAAGTCCAGCCTTCGTGAGCGGAAGCGCCCAGTCCTCAGGGAGAAGTTCTGAGAGAAGTTCTTCCGGATCAAGCCGGCGCGAAGGAAGCGGTGCAGGGGTAAGAGAGGAAGGCATGCGAAGAGGACTTTTTCGAAACTTTGCCTAATATATAGGAGGACGGAGCTTATGGCCTTTATGGCCGGGAGCTTTGCCGATGAACGGTATTTTCCTCTTCATGGGACAGTTTTTCATGACAACTCCGAACCGGCATGACGCATGCCCGGGGAGCTTCCGGCTCCTGGCTGCTGGCCTCGCTACCTCGGCAGCCATCGCGCTTTCGCTTCCCGCCTGGGGAGCGGCGAGCTCCTTCATCGGCATGGGCGCCTCGACGGGAACTCCCTCCGGGGACGTCAAGGCTGCGATTACGCCGGTGCTTCGGACCATGGAGATGCCCGAGAGCGTTCGGGATGCTCAGATCAATCCGCTTGATCTTTTTTCCGTTCCCGTGACGGTGGATTTTCCACGCAAAATGAGGATCGGCATTCAGGCTTCCCTTGGTCTCACGCCGCAGACGCGGTGGCTCAAGTACACGCTCGAGGAAATTCAGTATGTGCTCGGTGCCGGCAACGTGGAGATACTCTGGCTCGACGATCATTCGCTCGATCTCGGCGCGCAGAGCGAGCAGCTTGACTTTCTTCTGAGCGATGCCGACCAGTTTGCGCTCACTCAGGCTTCGGGGCTCTATGAGCCGCTCGCCAATTTCCTTCCCAACGCCGCCTCCCGCGCAGAGGACGCTCAGGCCGGGGTCTTCTTCACCCGAAGGGGCCGGAGTCTGCGCAATGTGAGCGCCATCGGAGGTGCCAATGTTTCGATTGCCGCGCTCAATTCAGAGACGCTCGCCGGCTGGCGTGCGCCTCTCGCGCTCATGCAGCTTCAGGGGCTTTCGGCGTCCTCCATTGAGGCAAAGACGACCTTCTACGGCTTTTCTGCGGAAGCGGTCGTCCGGGGCGTGCTTTCGGGCGCCCAGACGGTGGGCATCCTTCCCGCATGCATGCTCGAGCAGCTTGCAAATGAAGGGAAGATTTCCATTGAACAGGATCTTGCGGTTCTCACCCCCCAGATGGACGACTCATTAAGGTGCCTTCACACGACGCCCGCATATCCGTCCTGGACCTTCGGCGCGCTCGCGCGGATGGATCCGACATGGAAGAAGGCGATGAGCACGATTCTCTATTCGACGAGCAGCCTCTCCTACGGCGGCGAATGGGCGCTTCCGGCTGTGAACCGTGCGGTTTACGACATGTTCTACGAGCTCAAGATGGGCCCCTACGAACACCTCGCTACCTGGAGCTTCAACCGCTTCATGCGGGAGAATTCTGAAGTCCTTGCGCTCACGCTCCTCGTCGCCTTCCTGATTGTTTCCTATGCCGTGAGCCTTTCGGTGCTCGTCAGGGTGAAGACGCGGGAGCTGAGGCGCGCCCTATCGGAGCGCGACCTCATTGAGGCTGAAGCCTCTCAGTCGCGCCAGCACATTGCAAACCTAGAGCGCACCGGGATCGTCGGCCAGATGTCCACCATCATTGCGCACGAATTGAAGCAGCCCCTCGCCGCTATCGTCAATTTCGCAGGGAGCCTCAGCCGGCGCACGAAGCAGGGGAAGTTCGACGAAAAGGCATTTACCTTCGCGCTCGGGGAAATCCTCGCTCAGGCCGAACGCGCCAATGAAATCGTCAACCGCGTTCGCTCGTATGCGAAGCACGACTATCCGCCCCGGAAGGTGACGGACCTCTATGAGGTTGTTGGAAACGCCATCACGACCTTCAGGCGTTCGCGCCAGACGAAGGCGGAAATCATCGTCCGCGTGAATCCCCATTCGATGGCTGAAGTGGATGCCTGGGAAATTGAGCTCGCCGTGCTCAACCTCATGAAGAATGCCGCTGACGCGATATCCGGCGTGGAGGCGCCGAAGATTGAGGTGATGCTCGTTCCGCAGGACGAAAAAACATGGGCGCTTTCCGTCGCCGACAACGGCCCCTACATCGACGACGAGCAGCTCGCTGCGCTCTTCAAGCCCCTCCGGACAACGAAGGGGAGCGCCGGTATGGGGCTCGGCCTTTCCATTGTCTCGAGCATTGCTGAACGCCATGCGGGTCACGTCACGGTTGAGCGCAACGGCATCACGGGTCTGCGCTTCACGATTACCTTCCCGCGCATGCCTGAGGAGGGTGAAAACCTCGCCGACGCCATGTTGCCTCCCAAGATGCAGATCTTTCACAGCGACGGCACGCGCACCGTGCCCTCGGCCACGCCCGAAGACCAGACGCCGCCCGGCATGGACGGACGCGCTCCTCATCCGTCTCCGACCCTGCGAACCAATGGCCAGGTGCACGGCATCTGAAGCCGGCACGCCCATTCCTTAAGACTTTCGAATCCCGGGACTGCAGAGAAGCAGCCGCCCGGGATATTTTTGTTTGCGTATTGCAGGGAAAGCGGGAAAACCGAACGTAAAATGCATCCCGTCTTGTTTTCTTTAACTATCGCGTGATGCATATCGATAGTTAATGGCTAAAAAGGCATTTAGGACTTTCCCTATATTGCCATAAAATTCAAATTTTTAAATGAGAATGACTCTCAAATTCACGTTAAGGTTGTGCACTTTCTTTGTGCTTATGAAATACGAAATCACCTCATGATATTTCGAAGAATGGAATATATGATTCCGAAAAACAAATCTGAATGGTGCTTTAAGGATGGATTAAGAATGAAAATACCTCTTACGAGATAGAACCGTTCAGGTTGGATGGGGGGATCTGTTCGGTAAAATGCGTATTTTGATAATGCATTGATTTTTATAAATAAGCATGAAAAATACGTTTCAAAAGGCGAACGTGTGTACCTCTTAATGGGTGTAAATGATCATTGCAGAAGAGTTAGGTCGGAAAATTTTTGAAATCTGTCTTAAGTAGAAATTAAGGAGTAGATTGACGGTGCGTCCCCCGTGAGGGCCGCGCATTTGACCTCAAAGAAGCCGAATCGAAAGATCAGGCAATCCAATAAACCCCTAAAGAGACCCTCTAGGAGCTAAAAATGACCAAGCAACACAAGCTTCTGTCTCTCGCTGCGTGCATGAGCGCTGCGTTCGTGGCTTCCACCGCCATGGCCGCTGACACCCCCGCTGCCCAGACTTCGGTTGACCTCCCGCGCACCCTCGATGGCTACGTCGCTCAGGACAAGGCTTTCTGGGACTACCTCAAGGCCAATCACCCCTACTTCAAGTACCTCAAGGAAGGCCGCGTCGTTGGTAAGTTCACGATGTCCGACCGCCAGGAAGAGTGGGTTGACTTCGGCGGCGGCGACAAGTACGCCAAGAACACCGGCCGCAAGGTTGCTGTGACGTACCGCCTCCCGTACGAATCCTTCCTCGATCTGCCGAACAACTTTGTCGGCCCGAAGAAGTGCGGCGAATGCCACCCGGCCCAGTACGAAAGGTGGGAACGTTCGCGTCACAACAAGATCGTCCGCTTCCCGGAAGAAATGACGGAACCGATGGTTCAGGGCGACCTGAAGCGTCCGCTTTACAAGTCGCAGAGCGGTGCTCTTCCTGAAGGCATTAACGCTGACGACATCTTCGTCATGATGGGCACGCCGCGTACGAAGTACGGCTTCGTCGATAAGTGGCTCGTCCGTGGTACCTACCACATCGAAGACGGCGGTGAACTCTCCAAGGCTACCGGCAAGATCGTTGCCGGCGGCAACCAGTTCTCCCGCAACTGGGCTGAACACATCACCCCTGAAGTTGCGAAGAAGATTCACGAGTGGGATCCGACCTTCCCGACCAAGCTTGAGGACTTCGGTGCTCAGAGCTCCAAGGTCTGGGGCATGAACTCCTACGGTGCTTCGAACCGCAAGCAGGCTATGTTCCAGCCGGGTTCGTCCTACTGCGAAATCTGCCATACCTGGAAGTTCGACTTCAAGAGCCAGGATGAACTCTTTGCCGCCCTCGGCGATGCCAAGAAGCTCCGCTCGCACGTCGTGACGAAGGGCGTGGGCTGCGAAGAATGCCACGGCGCTGGTGCTCACCTTTACGGTGCCCGCGGTGCCGGCATGCCGTCGAACTGCGAACGCTGCCACCAGCGCTTCGTCTACAACGAGAACGACGCCAAGGCCAACTTCAAGACCCCGTTCAATGTGTACTTCAAGTCCTTCTGCCCGGCCTGCGGTACGGAAGGCTCGCAGTCGCATTACTCGAAGCACTACCAGAAGGGCATGCGCTGCACGACCTGCCACGACCCGCATGAAGTCACCGCTAATGACTGGGCCTCGCAGTACACCGTGCCGAACATGAAGAAGGAATGCCAGGACTGCCATACCACGGCTGCCTACTTCTTCTCGCAGGGCGGTACGCACAGCCGCAACAGCTGCGCCTCCTGCCATATGCCGAAGATGGGTTCCTGCGAAAACTTCGCTTCGATCCAGCGTCCTGACCTCGCCGGCTTCGATAACGTTCGTGCGTCCCACATCTGGCGCATCCTCGTTGATCCGGAAAAGAAGACCATCAATCCGCCGGAAGGCACCACCGATCGTAAGCTCGTCAGCCCGAAGGGTTGGCACGTTACGAAGGATGACGGCCGTCCCTACATCGATCTGATGTGGTCCTGCGGTCGTACGGCCTACCAGGACAAGCACGTTGTCGATGCGATGGGCTGCCACAGCCCGATCCAGTCGAAGTTCCCTGAATCCATGCGCTTCAAGGATCAGAAGACCATCTACAACAAGGTCCTCGCCTGGCAGACCCCGGTCAAGGAAGGCTACGCCAAGGTTATCGCTGACCTGAGCAACATCCAGGATATGCTCAAGGTTGTGAAGCTCTCGACGGCCGACCGCGCCCAGGTCCAGCTCTACGCTGAGGAAGCTCGCCTCAACGCTGCCAAGCTGAAGGACGACGGCTCGTGGGGTGTCCACGCTCCGAAGTTCTCGAAGCAGCTCGTTGACGAAGCCCAGACCTACACGGCCCAGGCTCTCGCGATCCTCAACGCCCAGAACAAGACCGCCAAGAAGTAATTCTTAAGGTCGATACTCTGAGTTAAGAGTAAGAGGCCCCGGAAGCTCGAAAGAGTTTCCGGGGCTTCGTCGTACTCGGTTAATGGATTATTTTTTGTCCAACGGGCCGTAAAACCCCGTCATTCATGGCGGGGATATAAGGCCCATCGAT
>ERZ1673741.2629-NODE-2629-length-12240-cov-4.629380_pt1 | contig 12240 bp, 12 predicted proteins | sample MGYA00580209_ERZ1673741 | MGnify/ENA primary metagenome ERZ1673741 (study PRJEB41218, sample SAMN15661754) | gut metagenome | host: Homo sapiens | place: Canada: London | collected 2015-08-20/2019-03-30 | study: EMG produced TPA metagenomics assembly of... | reverse complement strand
CCAACCGGGGCGTGACCCTGACGCCGGAGGGCGAGATGCTCTATTCCCGCATCGCATCGGCGGCGGTGCAGATCCAGGAAGCGGAGGAAGAGCTGAGCGCCAGCGCCACGCTGGAACACGGCTCCATCAGTATCAGCGCCACCGAAACGGCGCTGAACATCTATCTCTCGGAAAGGCTGCGGGACTTCCACACCGAGTACCCCGGCATCCGGCTGCGCATCTCGAACCATTCCACCCCGCAGGCACTGCAGGCCGTGAAAAACGGCGAGGTGGATTTTGCCATCGTGACCACCCCCGCCGAGGTGGAACAGGGCCTGAAGATGGTGGAGTTGAAGCCTTTTTCGGAGGTGCTGGTGGGGGGCAAGACCTTTACCGCACTGGCCAGCCAGAGCCTTTCGCTGAAGGAGCTGGAAAACTACCCCCTCATCTCCCTGAGCGACGAGAGCATGACCCGCAGTTTCTACCGCCAGCTGTTTCTGGATCACGATGCCGTGCTGCGCCCCGATACCGAGGCCGCCACCACCGACCAGATGCTGACGCTGGTGAAAAGCGAGCTGGGGCTTGCCTTCCTGCCCGAGCCGATGGCCCGGGAACCGCTGCAGCGGAACGAGGTGGTGCAGATCCATCTGCAGGAGGTCATCCCCTCCCGCTCCATCTGCCTCGTCTACGACCATCACCGCCCGCTGAACACGGCGGCGCGGAAGTTCCAGCAGATGCTGACCAAGACGACGGCACGGCACATCTGAATTTTTATAGCAAAAGGCCCTTGCACGATTTTCTGTGCAAGGGCCTTTGACGTTTCTTTCCCGTTGCAGGGAACGGGCCTGCCCGTTCCGGGACTTTGGAAACAACCGAATTGCGGAACGCATGAATGCGTCCCCTGCAATGTCACCGGAAAGCTTTTATTGCTTTTTCCGCTCCTCCGCACTTTCCCGCAGCTCCCGCTGTTCTTCCTGCAGCTCCTGTTTCAGGGCGCGGTCGATCTCACGGGTCTCCTGACGGATGGCGGTCAGGTCTTTTTCAATGACGGGGTTCTCTTCAAGATCTTCCCGGATGAACATCAGCGCAAAGCTCACCAGCAGAAAACAGCAGGAGATCCAGATGGCCCTGCCGCCCAGCACGGCGGAACTTTTGCTGCCGATGCCGGCCCCGATGGCGAACAGCAGGATGATGCCAAAGTACCGCAGCATCCGGTCTTTTGCCTGCGGCTCGCGGGTCTTGCGCCAGATGCACAGGGCCTCCACGCCGCTGCGCAGGTCGCCGATGCACATGGTGCTGGCAAAGGCGTAGCCGTCCACCTTGCGGAAAGCCTGCACCTGCATGGCGCAGGCAAACGAGACGATGGCGTTGGCCAGCAGGTTCTGCTCCTGCGGCAGAAAGCCCACGATGAACAGCAGCAGCACTTCGCCCAGCACCACCAGCTGCCGCCAGTGGAGCTTTTGCATTTCCTTAAAGCGCTCCCGCATTTTTTCGGCGGTGAGCACGCCCAGCGCAAAGGCGCACAGCGGCACCAGATAATGCAGCACACGCTCCCAGTTGCCGTCCATGAGGTTGGCGCTCAGCAGCACGATGTTGCCGGTCTGCGCATTGGCGAATACCTTGCCGCGGAACAGATAGGTATAGGCGTCCTGCAGACCGCCGGACAGCGAGAGGAACACGGCGGTGAGAAAGGACTCGGACATTTGTCCATGATGTTTTGTTTTCATAGATACACCCTCTTTACGCCCCTATTATAATGCATTTTGGGTGCACTGCTGATATCAATTTTACATGCCGGCCATATCACCGGTATGCGCGGCAAAGGAGTGGGCATCATAAAAAGTTCACTTGACTTACAGGATACTCTAAGTTCTATACTGAAATCGCAGAAGCCCCGGTCAGGGCGTTTGCAGAAATGATAAGAAGAGAGTTTAGACTTTTGGAAGAGACATAAAAATGAAAAAAGTTCTGATCCTGTACAAGGACGAAGTCCCCGCCGAGGGCGAGACCACCGAGACCGCTCCCGCCGCTGTCCCCGCTGCCACTGCAACTGCTTCCGCTGTTGTCAGCAGCCCCCTGCAGGTCAAGGACGGCGAGACTGTGAAAAAGGTCAGCTTCTGATGAAATTTGACCTTGACGGCATCAAAGCAGACGGTTATGATGTAACTACACCCATTGTTGTGACCAACGCCGATGAGTTTACCATTCAGACCGTGGCCGAGGGCGCTGTGGTGCCCGGTGCCGCCCTGCTGAAACTGGAGGCAAATAAAAGGGAGAGCCACCCGGTACAGGGCGGTTCTCCTTTTGGGCGTCTTACAGAATCAAAAACGGAAAAGAGGAAAAACGATGCAAGTCAGTCTCCTGTTGGCAAGGCAGATCATCCAGCTGTTCCTGATCCTGCTCATGGGCTATGCGACCGTAAAGGCCGGATTGTTGAAAGCCAGCGACAGCAAGGTGATCTCAGTACTCATGGTATACCTTGTGTGCCCCTGCATGATCCTGAATGCATTTCAGATCGAGGATACACCCGAGATCCGCAAGGGCCTTGTGTATGCCATGATCCTTGCAGCGGCCATGCATGTGGTGTTGCTGGCGGTAACGGCGCTGCTGCGCCGTCCGCTGAAGCTGGACATGGTGGAGCAGGTGAACACCATCTACAGCAACGCCGGTGCACTGGTCATCCCGCTGGTGCAGGCGCTGCTGGGCAGCGAGTATGTCATCTATTCCTGCGCGTTCATCATCGTGCAGACCGTGCTCATCTGGACCCATGCAAATGCATTGCTGCAGGGCGGCTTTTCCTTTGAGTGGAAAAAGCTGCTGGAAAACGTCAACATTCTGGCCATTCTGGCCGGAATGCTGCTGTACTTTCTGCATCTGACCCTGCCCGATATGCTGCAGAATACGGTCAACAGCATGGGCAGCATGATCGGCCCCATCGGTATGCTGCTGGCCGGCATGGCCATTGCCGAAAGCCCGCTGCGCAAGGTGTTCTGCACAAAGCGCAACTACCTTGTGGCAGTGCTGCGTCTGCTGGTATTCCCGCTGGTGATCCTGCTTCTGCTCTGGGTGTTCCGCGCGCAGACCTTTGTGGCCGACGGCAAGAACATCCTGATGACGGTGTATCTGGCAGCAATCACCCCGGCCTGTTCCACTACTACTTCAATGGCGCAGCTGTACGACCGGGATGCCGCGCATTCCAGCGCACTCTATGTGCTGACCACTCTGCTGTCCATCGTGACCATGCCGGTGATGATCGGCCTGTTCGATGTGCTGATGTGACCCCCGGTCTGCGGAAGGAGACGGCGGATTTGACCATACGGGAAACGCTGGAACACCGGCAGGGCTTTACCCCGGCGGAGTGCAGCATTGCGGCCTATCTTCTGGCGCACGGGGAAACCCTCGACCGCCTTACCATCCGGCAGCTGGCAGAAGAGACCTATTCCTCCAATGCTGCAGTCATCCGGCTGTGAAGACGGCTGGGGTTCAGCGGGTTCCGGCAGATGCGCACGGTGCAAGGCCAACACGGTGGAACGTACCGGACACTGCAGTCTGTGGGCACTGGCAAAGGCGGAGGCGGAAGGCAGCTGCAACGATCTCTTCCGGGAGGAAAATGACTGCCTGCCCGTGGGCGGGGCGTTCCCCATCTTTGAGGATGGGGCAGACGGGCAGATGACGGCCCTCGTCATGACCTCCGGTCTGCACCACGGCAAGGACCACGAAGCCGTAGTGAAGGCGCTTTGCACCGTGCAGAAAAAGCCGATGCCTGCCTATCACGGGCCGCTGGTCTGACGGGATGCGGCTGATCGGCCGGGGAGAACAGCAGGGGGCTTTTCGCAGGCTGGACAGGAATCAACAGCGGGCTGCTGCACGGGCAATGTGCGGCAGCCCGTTTCTGCGCCGGGGCGTTGGCAGTTTCCGGCCCGGCCAATCATCCGCTTTTCACAAAAAACGTTCTCCCTGCTTTATTTTCTCTGTAGAGATGTTCGTTTACCGAATATTGAAATCCGCCTTTTTTCGTGTTAAAATAAAAATAAGTTTTTCTCGAAAAGGAGGGTCTGGACTGTATGGAATGGAAGGATTCAAGCGTCACGCTGCCCATCCCAAAACAGAATGAGCTGACCAACCTGATTGCGCAAAATGGCAGAAAACTGGAACTTCCGGCCAAAAAGATCTTTCTGGAGCCGGGAGATAAACTGAAAGGGATCTACTACATCGCGGAGGGCCGCACCCGGCACTATATGATCGCACAGGACGGGACTGAAAAGCTGCTTTATACACTGTCGGCGGGCTGGTTCTACGGCGAAACGCCCTGTGTTCTGGACGATGCCACCGGCCTGTATTCCAAGACGGAACGGGCCAGTGTGCTCTACCTGATCCCGAACCAGAAGTATGAACAGCTTCTGGCGGAAAGTGATCTGTTCCGCAATGCGATCCTGCTGAGCTATTCCAAAAAGATGCGGATCCTCCGGCAGGAGATCGCCAATCTGTCCTTCACGCCCTGCAAGGACCGGCTGCGTCGGCTGTACTGTTCTACCGCGGATACCAGCCGGGTGATCGACGGCGGGTGGTATGACCTCAAACTGAACTACACCCAGTATGAGATCAGCACCATTGTGGGCGGTGCCCGTGTAACGATCAGCAAACTGATCAATGAACTCTGTGCAGAGGGGTTCATCCGTGTGCTGAACCGCAAGACCCAGATCAGCGTTGCCCAGTACGAAGAGGAGATCCGGAAGGATCAGGTGTGATTTTTTGTGAAAATTCAAACCTGTTGCTGCCTTTGCGGAACGAGCCGGCCGGACTCGTTCCGCTTCTTTTTGAGTTATAAACCTATCTTCACTGTATCTTTGTACAGTTTATTTGTGAAAAGTTTGATGCCTTTTTGTCAACATGTTGTGTATCTTCTTCTATTTTTTACTGATTTTGTTAAAACTATGTAACATTTTATACAAAGTTTCACGAACAACATCCGTTCTTATTATGTTGAAATCCGCGCGGATTTTTGATAAATTCGATACAACAAAGTTGATTCTTGCCGAAGAAAGGCAAAAATCTGTCAAGTTTTGCCACACCGCATTGTTTGGGAGGACACCGTATGGATCAGCATATTTATGATGAGTACCTCGCCATTCTGCGCGAGGAGATCGTGCCGGCGCTCGGCTGCACAGAGCCGATCGCAATTGCTTATGCGGCTGCAAAGGCACGCAGCGTTCTCGGTGCGCTGCCGGAACACATCCATGTCAGCTGCAGCGGCAATATCATCAAAAATGTCAAAGCCGTCATCGTGCCCACCACCGGCAACATGAAGGGTATCGAGACCAGCGCCGTGCTGGGGGCTGTGGGCGGCGACCCGGACAAAAAACTGGAAGTTCTCACCGATGTGACGCCGGAAGATCTGGCGCTGACCCGTGAACTGCTGCGCAAAAAGATCTGCACCGTTTCGCTGCTGGAAGGCGTTTCCAATCTTCAGATCATTGTTGAGATGACAGCAGGAAACGATTCGTCGCTGGTCGAGATCGCGTTTTCCCACACCAATATCGTGCGCATCGAGCATAACGGCGAGGTGATCCTGCAAAAGGGTATGAGCGTGCAGAGCGCCACTGAAACCGACCGCAGCCTGCTGAATCTGCGCGATATCTACGACTTTGCCAACTGTGTGGAGATCAATCAGGTGGCAAAGCTGATGGAAGATCAGGTCAGCTGCAACATGGCCATTGCGCAGGAGGGCCTTTCCAACAAATACGGTGCCAATGTCGGCTCCACCATTCTGGAACATTATGGAAATGATGTGCGCAACATGGCGCGCGCCCTGCCAGCCGCCGGCAGCGATGCCCGGATGAACGGCTGTGTGCTGCCGGTCATGATCAACTCCGGCAGCGGCAATCAGGGCATGACGGTCAGCCTGCCGGTGCAGGTGTTCGCGGATGCCCTCTGCGTCAGCCGGGAAAAGAAGATCCGGGCGCTGGTGCTCAGCAATCTGATCGCCATCTACCAGAAAAACGAGCTGGGCAAGCTCAGCGCATACTGCGGCGCTGTTTCAGCGGCTGTCGGCGCAGGCGCTGCCATTGCGTACCTGAACAACGCCGGGTTCGATGTCATTGAAGAGACCATCGTCAACACGCTTGGCAATGTGTCCGGCATCGTCTGCGACGGCGCAAAGGCCTCCTGCGCTGCCAAAATTGCCTCCTCTGTGGATGCTGCCATTCTGGCGTATCACATGGCAAGCGAACGGCGCGGGTTCCACAGCGGCGAAGGCCTGGTGAAGGAGGACGCCGAAAAAACGCTGAAAAGCTACGGCCGCATGGGCAGGGAAGGGATGCGTGCCACCGATATCGAGATCCTGCGTATCATGCTGGAAAACTGATCTTATTTATGGCAACCGGGGCGTGGAAGCCCTTTGCAAGATAGTACCACAACATCATAAGTTGAAAGCGAGGAATTTATCATGATGAATCTCCAAGGTTCCTGGGTCGCAATGCCTACTCCGTTTACCGAGGACAATCAGGTCGATATCGAAGGCTTCAAGCTGCTGATCGCCCGTCAGATCAAGTACGGCACCAGCCAGCTGTTCATTCTCGGCTCTGCAGGTGAGGTCACGCTGCTGTCTCTCGAGGAGAAGAAGTTGATCGTCCGGTCTGTCATCGCTTACATGAAGGACCGCGCTGCCCGCGGCCTGAAGGCCGTTCCCGTTTTCTTCAGTGCAGCTTCGCTGACCACCGAGGCCAGCGTCGAGTTCGCACAGTTCTGCGAGGCTGAGGGTGCCGACGGCGTTGTGTTTACCGTTCCGCCTTATGTGCTGATCACCCAGCATGCCGCAAAGACCCATCTGGATACCTGCATGGGCAGCGTCAGCATCCCCTGCGGTATCTACAACAACCCCAGCCGTCTGGGCGTTCAGGTGCTGCCCGAGACCATCCAGTACCTGTCGGAGAAGCACCCCAACTTTGTGGTCGATAAGGAAGCTCTGCCCAGCGTCGAGCAGCTGGTGCAGGTGCAGCGCCTGTGCGGCGGCAAGGTCAAGATCATGTGCTGCGACTACCCGCACTACTCCATCGTCATCCCGACGCTGGCCATCGGCGGCACCGGCACGGCAAACATCGGCGGCAATATCATCCCCGAAGAGGCTGCAAAGTATTCCCGCCCCTGGACCGATATGCAGATCATTGAGGAATGCCGCAGCGAATATTTCAAGTGGTTCCCGCTGCTGCAGGAGCTGTACACCTTCTCCAACCCCATCGTCATCAAGGCGGCTCTGAACCTGCTGGGTCTGCCCGGAGGCCACCTGCGCAAGCCCTATGAGGACTACTCCGGTGCAAAGCTGGAGCACCTGAAGGAAACCCTGACCCAGATGGGCGTCATTGAGAAGTATCACATCAGCAACGACCACATCGAGGTCTGATCCGATACACACTGCAAACCACACGAAAGGGGTACGATCATGGCTGAAAAAGTGATCATCATCGGCGGCACAGCGGCCGGTCTGAGCGCCGCTTCCAAGGCGAAGCGGGTCGATCCCTCGCTGGAGATCACCGTATTCGAGCGCTCCGGCTACATCAGCTACGGTGCCTGCGGCCTGCCTTACTTTGTGGGCGGTCTCATCGGGCAGCCGGACGATCTGGTAAGCCTGAATGTGGATCAGATGACCCACAAACGAGGGATCCCCACCTTCATCCACCACGAGGTGACCCGAATCGACCGCGCAGCCCGGACGGTCTCGGTCCGGGATCTGGACAGCGGCAAGAGCTGGGAACAGCCTTACGACAAGCTGGTGATCGCCACCGGTGCCCGTGCCATTGTGCCGACACTCCCCGGCGTAGATGCGGACGGCATTTATACGCTTCGTACCGTAGAGGACGGCATCCGGCTGAAAAGCACGGTCCAGTCCGGCCCGCACAGGAAGGCTGCCGTCATCGGCGGCGGCTTCATCGGGCTGGAAATGGCAGAGGAGCTGACCAACAGCGGCGTGGAGGTGCATCTGTTCGAGATGATGCCCCGGCTGCTGCCGTTTCTGGACGAAAGCTTCTCAGCTGCCGTGCTGGAGGTGTTGACCCGTCACGGTGTCCATGTCCATCTTGGCACCGGGGTGGAAGCCCTGCAGACCGAAAACGGACATGTCTGCGGTGTCCGGACCAGCGACGGCACCGGGACGGCTGTGGACTATGCGCTGCTGAGCATCGGTGTTCTGCCCGCCAGTGAGCTGGCGCGGGATGCCGGGCTGGAGCTTGGCCTGAAGGGCGGTATCGTTGTGGACGACGAGATGCGGACCAGCGACCCGCACATTTGGGCATGCGGCGACTGCGTTCAGATGAAAAACCGCATCACCGGCGGTGCGGCCTATGTTCCGCTGGGAACGACCGCCAACAAGCAGGGCCGCATCGCAGGCGGAAATCTTGCCGGAGAACACGAGACCTTTAAAGGTGTTCTCGGCTCGATGGTCACAAAGGTCTTTGAACTGTACATTTCCGCTACGGGCCTGTCGGCAGAGCAGGCGAAGGCTGCCGGATATGAGGCAGCTTCGTCCATCATCACAAAAGGGGACCGCGCCTCTTATTACCCCGGCAGCCAGAACAACACCATCTGCCTGATCCTTGACCAGAAGACCGGCCGTCTGCTGGGCGCGCAGGCCATCGGCAGCGAGTCGGTGGCAGGCCGCATCAATGTGTTTGCAACGGCGATCACATGCGGTATGACCGTGGCACAGATCAACGAACTGGATCTTGTATACGCACCGCCGGTGGCGCCTGTCTATGATCCCATCCTCATCGCGGCCAGTCAGGCCATGAAAAAGGTCGGGGGGTAATGCAGATGCCGGAACTGTATGAGGTCACGGTCAACAGCGGAGAAGATATCCTCCGCACGATCTCGGATTTTGTAACGGCACACGGCTGGCAGAACGTGATGATCCCGGCTGCGATCGGCTCGGTGATCGGTATGGAGTTTACCACCCCCATCCGGAACGAACTGCCGCTGCGCACCAGTGTAACGCCGTTTCACAATGCGGCAGAGCTGCTCTCCTTTACCGGAGAGATCATGACGCGGGACCGCGCCGACCCTGCTCTGCTGGAAGTTTACCCCGACAAGGTAAGCCCGCTGATCATCCACATCCATGCCAGCTGTGCTGCAGCCGGAGGGCATGTGGCAGGTGGCGGTCTGCGCGCCGGAAAGGCTTTCCGCTCGGTGCGTGTGTTCCTTGTCCCGCTGGAGGGCACGCCCTCCTGACCGCAGCACACCCTGCTGCTGCTCCGTAATGCTGCCCGGATAAAGTGGATTCGGCTGCTTTGTCTCTGGATAAAACCTGTCAGTAAAGGAGAGAAACTTTATGGAAGCCACAACAACCAAAAAGAAGTTCCAATTTCCCGATGTGTATGCGTTGATCTTCATTCTGTGCTGTCTGGCAATGGTTCTGACCTGGATCGTTCCCGCCGGTACGTTTGAGCGCGTGACCGAAGGCACCCTGACCAAGGTCGTGGCCGGTACATTCCAGTATGTCGATCCGGCCCGTCAGACGCCCTGGGATATGCTTCAGGCGATCTATCAGGGCTTCATCAACAGCTCCGGTACCATCTTCCTGATCTTCTTCTGCGGCGCATCGGTCGCTATGGTGGAAGAGAGCCATGCCCTGTCCGACTTTTTCACATGGCTGGCACGCAAGCTGAAGGGCAAGGAGATGTTCGCCATTGCTCTGCTGATGTATGGTCTGGGCCTTGGCAATGCTGCCGGTGCCTTTGCCAATATCGGCGTTGCCCTGATGCCCATCGGCATCGTGATGGCAAGCTCCATCGGCGGTGATGCCTTCCTCGCGTTCCTGATCATCTACTACGGTCTGCAGAGCGGTTTCTCCATCGGTTTTGCAAACCCCAGCATCCTGGGCGTTGCACAGACCATGGCCGAGATCCCCATCTTCTCCGGCACCAATGTGCGTGTGGTCTGCTGCCTGGCCAATATCACCTTCCTGTACATCGTTACCATGCTGTACTACCGCAAGATCCGCAAGGACCCCACCAAGAGCCTGAACTACGGTTCCGAGTTCCGCAGCTCCTTTGAAATCTCCGCCGAGGCGGACCACACCATGACCAAGCGTCAGGTCGCAACCGTTGTTGTGTTCCTGCTGGGCGTCATCCTCTGCGTTGCCCTGACCATTTCCTGCAAGTGGAACGCACAGAAGATCGCCTCCTACTTCTTCGGCATGATGATCGTTACCGGTCTGGTGTCCGGCTTCACCATGAACGAGATCGCCGACAAGTTCATTAAGGGCTGCAAGCCCATGATCTATGCTTCCTTCATCACCGGTCTGGCAAGCGCCATCGCTGTGATCCTGCGTCAGGGTCAGGTGCTGGATACCATCGTTTATGCCCTGAGCATCCCGCTGAACAAGGTGGGTGCCGTTGCGGGCGCTGGCCTGATGGTCGTGGTCAACGTCATCGTCAACATCTTCATCCCCTCCGGCTCCGGTCAGGCAGCGGTCATGATCCCGCTGATGACCCCCATCGCAGACCTGGTCGGCATTACCCGTCAGGTCGCTGTTCAGGCCTTCCAGTTCGGCGATGGTCTGTGCAACCTGCTGACCCCGCTGAACGGACCCATGATGGGCTGTCTGGCAATGGTCGGCATCAGCTTCCCCAAGTATATCAAGTGGGCATTCAAGTACCTGATGATGAACATCGGTGCCGCCATCGTGATCACCATGGTGCTGCAGGCTGTGGGTTGGACCGGTTTCTGATCGGGATGGCCGCACTCTTAACCGTATGACTGAGGTATGATATTATGGTAGATGTCAGAAAGAAAGTGGAAGAGATCACGCCGGAGATCACACGGATGCGTGTTCATATCCACGAGAATCCTGAGCTGGGCCTGCAGGAGTACAACACCTGCGCTCTGCTGGAAGACTATGTAAAGAAAAACGTCAGATACGACCGTCTCAAGCGGGTAGGCGAGACCGGACTGTTCTTTGAACTGAAGGGCACCAAACCCGGCAATGGCCCGACCATCGTGTTCCGCGGCGACATCGACGCTCTGCCCATTCAGGAAGATGCGAGCATGTCTCCCCGCAGCAAAGTGCCCGGTGTCATGCACGCCTGCGGCCATGACGTCCATGGTACGATCAATGTGGGTGCTGCAAAGATCCTGAGTGAGATGAAGGACCAGTTCTCCGGCTCCATCTATTTCTTCATCCAGCCGGCGGAAGAGATCATGAAAGGCGCGAAGCTGTTCCTGAACGACCCGGATATCGATTTTGACAAGATCGATGCCGTTGCTGCACTGCATATTTCTGCAGAGCTGGACGCCGGGACCATCGGCGTGCGCTACGGTGCGATCCTTGCCAGTGCAGACGAGATCCACATCCGCATCAACGGCAAGGGCGGCCATGGTGCCCACTGCCACACGCTGCGCGACCCCATCGTTGCGGCAGCGGCGGTGGTCAACGCCCTGCAGACGCTTGTCTCCCGCGAGACGAACCCGGCCAATGCGGTGGTCATTTCCATCTGCACCATCCACGCCGGAAATGCCCATAATATCGTGCCGGACACCGTTGAAATGACCGGCACGGTCCGCACGCTGGACCCCGCCGACCGCGACCGCATGGAAGCAAGCGTCAAGCGTGTGGCGGCCTCGGTGGCGGAGGCCTACCGCTGCACGGCCGATGTGGAGTATCTCCGCGGCGCACCGCCGTTTATCTGTGAGGACGAGTGGGTGGACCGCGCTCTGCGCGTCGGCAAAAAAGTTCTGGGCGAGGAAAACACCAAGATCATGCCGTATGCAGCCATGGGTGCCGAAGACTTTGCCTTCATCAAGGAAAAGAAGCCCGGCATCTTCGTCCGGCTGGGTGCCCGTACCCCGGGCGGCCCTTACGGCTCGGCCCATTCGCCGACGTTCTATTGCGATAATGCCTGCATCCCGGTTGGTATGCTGACTATCATCGGCCTTGCCGCAGATTATCTTGGCTTTGAGATCTGAGCCTGCCGGCACCTGATGCCGACGAAAGATATTTTTGAAGAAGAAAAACCGGAGGTTCCCCAGAGGGAGCTTCCGGCTTTTCATTTATAGAAGCATCACGCTTATTCCAGGATGCCCTTTGACCGCCACAATCACCCTGCCACGATGAGTGCCATCAGATAAAACGCGGTCGCATTGGTCACAGCACTTATTGTGTGTGGATTTTTGCAGGGTGCATCCGGTTGGACGCACCCTGTTTTTGTTTTATCTGGATCTGCCTGCGGACTATTCTTCTGGCGAATCATCCGCTTCAACACGCAGCATCCG
>ERZ1673741.2628-NODE-2628-length-12242-cov-4.267006_pt1 | contig 12242 bp, 8 predicted proteins | sample MGYA00580209_ERZ1673741 | MGnify/ENA primary metagenome ERZ1673741 (study PRJEB41218, sample SAMN15661754) | gut metagenome | host: Homo sapiens | place: Canada: London | collected 2015-08-20/2019-03-30 | study: EMG produced TPA metagenomics assembly of... | reverse complement strand
GGCTGGCAGGTGGTGCTGGCAGATACCTATGATGCCGTGATCTCCTCTGCACGGTTCGTCACGGAAAACGACAAGCTGGCGCTGTATGTGGACGATGACACCGCAGTCATCGGACTCTACGACAAGGCGAAAGATAAAATGTGGTGGTCTACGCCCGAAAACGTGGGACACGACAAGACCGCAACCAATACCATTGTAGAGGACCTGTCCTCTTCGCTGAAAATGGTCTACGGCGAACCGGATGCCCGGAGTACTACCAATATGCGCTCCAGGGGCGACGCCAAAATTAAGGTCAAGGACAAGAGCAGCGGCGTGAAGATCACCTATTCCTTCAAAAAGGCAGGCATCACCGTTCCGGTGACCTACACCCTGGAGGATGACTACCTGGAGGCAAAGATCGACACTGCCGACATCGAGGAAGAAGATACCTCACAGTCCGGAAAGCTGGTCACATCCCTTTCCATGCTCAGCAGCTTCGGCGCAGCGTCCTCTGCGGACACGGGCTATTTCGTGATCCCGGACGGCAGCGGCGCACTAATCCGTTTCAACAACGGGAAGAAAACGGCGAAATCCTATACCGGCTATGTGTACGGTTCGGATGTCACCGCCGTGGCACAGACCGAGCCGGCTGTGACTGAGCAGGTCTATCTGCCCATGTACGGCATCGTCAACGGCGACAACGCCATGATGGTGGTCTGCACCGAGGGCGACTCCAACGCCAAGCTGACCGCAAGCGTCAGCGGACAGTCCAAGAGCAGTTTCAACATCTGCGGCTTTGACTTCACCGTCCGGGATTCGGATACCTACTATATGTCCGGCGACAACAGCACGGCGCTCACCGTGTTTGAGGACGGCGACATGAAAACCGATACGCTGGCGGTGCGGTATTATCCGCTGGAGACCGAGGACACCCCGGATTACACTGATGTGGCTGAGGCATACCGGAACTACCTTACCGAAGAGGCAGGGGTGACTGATACGGCAGAGGACACCGACCCCGGACTGTACCTCAACTTCTACGGCGGCACCATAAAGGAGAAATCCGTGCTGGGCGTGCCGGTGAAAATGAAAACAGCGCTCACCAGCTTTGAGCAGGCGGAGCAGATTTTGCAGGATCTGTCGGACGGCGGCGCCGAGAATATGAAGGTGCAGTATTACAACTGGACCAACGCCGGCATTTCCGGCAAGGTGGATCTGAAGGCAAAGGCTGCCGGCTGCCTGGGCGGAAACAGCGACTGGAAGGCGCTGCAGAGCTATGCGGATTTCAACGGCGTGACTCTGTATCCGGCAACGGACAATGAGACGTTCAAGTCCGGCAACGGGTACTACACCTTTACCGATACTACCGTCCGCATCTCCGGTTCCTATGCCCGCATCTATGACTACAACCTGGCATACGGCACACAGAGTACGGCAAACAAGCCCCTGTCCCTGCTGTCTCCGGCGACCTTCACCGAGATCGCTGAAAAGCTCACCGGGAACTATCAGGATAAATCCCTGTCCCGTGTCTCCCTGGGCAGTCTGACCACAGCCCTCTACGGGGACTACGGCAAGCAGGAGATCTCACGGGATAAGGCACAGCAGCTGCTGGAAGAGTCCTATCAGAAGATCACAGACGGAGACATCACCCTGCTGGCAGACGGGGCAAACGCCTATGCGCTGCCCTATGTTCAGGAGATCACCGATGTGCCGCTGCAGTCCAGCGGATTCGATGTGTTTGATGAGGACATCCCGTTCTATCAGATCGTGATGCACGGACTGAAATCCTATGCCGGCAGCGCCGTGAATGCCTCGGCAACGCCGGAAGAGACCGTGCTGCTCTCCATTGCATCCGGCAGCAGCCTGCACTTCGACATGATCGGCGAAGAGACCAGCACGCTGAAAGACACTGTGCTGGACGGTCTCTATTATGCCAGCGCCGAAAGCTGGACCGATTATGCGGCACAGAGCTATGCGTTCTCCGAGGCGGTGCTTTCCGGACTGGGCGACCAGACCATCACCGGCTATGAGAGAAACGGCGATGTCATTACCACCACATATGCAAACGGCACGGTGGTAGAAACCGACCTGTCGAAACAGATCGTCACCGTAGACGGCAAGGCTTATGCCATGGCGGATTATGTGGAAGAAGGGAGCTGGAACGAAGCATGAAAATGGCATATGAAAAACGAAAGAGTATGTACGGCTACTGCTTCATTGCGCTGTGGTTTATCGGCGCACTCATATTCTTTCTGATCCCGGTGGTGGAATCCCTGTTCTACTCGTTCCGGGAAGTCAGCCCGGACACCGGCGGCATGGTCGGTCCGTTTGTGGGACTGGACAACTATAACTATGCGTTCAACGTAGACCCGAACTACCGCCAGTACCTGGTCAAGGTGCTGAAAGACACCGCCTGGAAAACGCCGCTGATTCTGGTGTTCTCCCTGTTCGTGGCAGTCATTCTGAACCAGAAGTTCAAGGGACGGACCTTCTCCCGTGCCGTGTTCTTCCTCCCGGTCATCATTGCCACCGGTCCGGTGTACAACATCATCAACGGCAACCTGCAAAGCACCGGCAACAGCGATGCCAGCCAGTTTTCCACCATGTTCTCCACTGACCTGCTGGGTCAGCTGATGGAGTTCCTGGGCATCTACGGCATCTCCGACAGTATGCAGACCACCATTGAAACGGTGTCGGACAACATCTTCGGCATCGTCTGGAACTCCGGCATCCAGATTCTGATCTTCCTGGCGGCGCTCCAGAACATTCCGGTCTCCGCCAAGGAGGCGGCGCAGATGGAGGGTGCGACGGCGTGGGAATACTTCTGGAAGATCACCCTGCCCTATGTCAGCCCCATGATCCTGGCGTGCTTTATCTTTACCATCATTGATTCCTTTACCGACCCGAACAACGTGGTCATGGGTCGTATCCTCGACCTGCAAAGCGACTGGCAGTACGGCCCGGCATCGGCAATGGCGTGGGTATACTTCGCCATCGTGTTGGCGGCGGTGGGTATCATTACCGCAATCCTCAACAAGTTCATTTACTACGAAGTAGACTAAAAAGGAGATGTCAGTTATGGAAACAACAAAAAATAAGCCGCTGGCATCCCCGAAAGCGGATGCCCAGGTGGGCAACGGCATGAGCAAGCGTGAGGCTCGGAAGATCCGCATGAAGAGCATGAACAAATCTGAGATTGCCTATATGCGCCGGAAACGGGTGTTTGAGGCAGTCTGGCCGTTTTTCCGGTTCTTCATCCTCTTCGGACTCTGCTTTGTCATCCTCTATCCGCTGATCTATATGATCAGCTGTGCGTTCCGTGACCCCACGGACATGAGCGACCCCACCGTTATGTGGATTCCTCGTCACCTCACCTGGAGCGTTATCAAGGACACCGCCAATGTCATGGACATCTGGAACACGCTGAAAACCACGCTCCTGCTGAATGTGGGCTCCTCGCTGGTACAGGTGGCATCCTGCGCACTGGCAGGCTATGGCTTCGCCCGGTTCAAGTTCAAGGGAAAGGGCATTCTCTTCGGCATCGTTGTCATGATGATCCTGGTGCCGTCGCAGATCATCTCCATTCCCCAGTACATGATGTTCCGGAACTTCGGTTTCGGCAGCCTGTCGGTAAACCTCATCAACTCCAAGCTCTGTATGTACCTGCCGGCAGCCATGGGCAACGGCATCCGTGCCGGACTGATGATCTTCATTTTCCGTCAGTTCTTCAAGGGCTTGCCCAAGGAACTGGAAGATGCCGCATATCTGGACGGCTGCGGTCCGCTCCGCACCTTCGTCCAGGTCATGATCCCCAACGCATCCTCCTCGTTTCTGACCGTGTTCCTGTTCTCCGTAGTCTGGTACTGGAATGACTACTATGTCAGCTCCACCTTCTTCACCAAGAACCAGACCATTGCGCTGATGCTGAAAAATCTGAGCACCCTGCTTTCCCAGCAGCTGTTCAACAACGCAGATGTCAGCCCCAGAGAACAGATCGTCTGGATGGAGGCAGGCTGTCTGATCGCAATTCTGCCCATTCTGATTATGTATGTGTTCCTCCAGAAGTATTTCACCGAAGGTATCGAACGCTCCGGTCTGGTTGGTTAACATTTCGAAATAAGATGTACCCGGTCTTTTGCAGACGGGTTCTGAAAGGCGCTTTCCGCTGGGAGAGCGCCTTTTGGTTTTTCTATCTATCCTTATATAGAAAGAGACCAAATGTTCCGCACCCCTTTTCCCGAATCTGCATACGTTAAGGATGTAAGGGCAGCGCTGTGTGCTGTCCGGAAATCTATTTTTCAGGAATGCCTTGCGGCAGTGCTTTCAACAGGTTTTCCACGTAGAAATGAGTGGAAAAGTTGAAAACCTGTTGAAAACATCACTTTTTCACTGTGGAAAACCGCAGAAATGCGGAGCGGAGGGAAAAACTATGACATCCGACAATGTGATTCTTGTGGCAGGCGGAGACCTGCGGCAGCAGTACGCCGCCCGGCGGCTGCGGCAAAAGACCGGGGCAGACGTATGGACGCTGGGACTTCCGGCGCAGTCCGGGCTGCACAGTGCGGAAACGCTGGAGGAAGTGCCGGCGTATGACGTTCTGGTGCTGCCTGTTCCGGCGAGTCCGGACGGAACAACTGTCCCGGCACCGTTCGGAAAGGCGGCGCTCCCGCTGGAGACGCTGGCGGCGCACGGCAAGCCCGGGGCGCTGGTGCTGGGCGGAGCGTGCGGCGGCATTCTTCCGTGGCTGGAATCCCGGGGACTGGCGGCGGCGGACTATCTCCGCCGGGAGGAACTCTGCCTGGCGAATGCCGTGCCGTCTGCGGAGGGCGCCATCCAGATCGCCATGGAAGAGACCGCCCGGACGCTGCACGGCACGGCAGCGCTGGTGATCGGCTACGGCAGGATCGGCATGGCGCTTGCGCCACGGCTGCGTGGCCTGGGGATGGATGTGACCGTCTGCGCCAGACGGTGCGAGACCCGGGCGCTGGCAGAGATGCAGGGATTCGCTGCCGTGCCGATGGAACAGCTCCCGGCTGCGGCAAAGGCAGCCCCGGTGATCTTCAACACCGTCCCGGCGCTGGTGCTGAATGAAACTGTGCTGAAAGGGCTGCCGCAGGAAACCTTGGTGATCGACCTGGCGTCCCGTCCCGGCGGCACGGACTTCGAGGCGGCAAAACGCCTGAGAACACGTGTGGTGTGGGCATTGTCCCTTCCGCCGGAAATGCGGCGTTGACACACGCTGGAAAGGGGTTCCAGGCGTCAAAAATGTTGAAAAGTCGGTGGAAAGACTGTTGAATTGAGAATTCCAGGCTGAAAATTGTGAAAAAGCGACAAAAACGGGGATAATATCCAGCAAAGAATCTAAAGAAAATTGAGTCAATGGGCTTGACACGGGCGCAATAATATGTTAAAATACGTATGTAAATTGTTTACGAGGGCTTTTTATAGGTGCTTGTAAGCATGAAGATTGCCGCAGCGTGCGTCTTTCGGGTATGGAAGCGGGATTGCCCGGATGCGAATGCGACTGTTGGGGTTGGATGAATCACATCCATGCAGACGGCAATGAAACTCAACTAAAAGAGAGGTAAAGAGAAATGAAGAAGACATTCAACAGACTTCTTGCTGCAACTGTCGCAATTCCGGTTGCACTGGGTCAGATTCTTGCAATTTCTGCAAACGCTGCGGAAGCTCCGGCAGCAATGCAGGTCACCGCAGATCAGCTGCTGAAGGTAAACCCGGAGACTGGTTTCCCGACTGACGCTGAGGGCGATACCATTGAATACACAGTAGAGTCCGACTGGAACACTGTACTGGGTAAGAAGGTAGAGTCTGCTGCAAACGGCAAGACCATCACCCTGAATGCTAAGGATCTGGTTGCTGGTTTCAACACCAACAACTACTACGCTGGACTGCTGAAGGACATCGTAAACGCTTCTGAAAATCCGACCGCTACGGTAGAAAACGGCGTTGTAACGATCTCCGGCACTGCTGATCTGGAAAGCTATCTGGCTCCGCAGCTGAAGGACAAGCTGGCTGGCATGAGCGGCTATGAGAACGTAACTCTGGATACTTCCATCCTGAAGGGCGTTGCTTACACCGCAAAGATCACCACTGATCTGGCAAACAGCAAGGAAGTAAAGGCTGACCTGAGCTTCACAGCCGGCGGCAAGACCTACACTGTAGATACTGCTACAGATTACATGAACGCTGTATATGACAGCCTGGAATCCCAGGTTGAGGCTGCTGTTGACCAGAAGGTCAAGGATCTGGCAAAGCAGTACGGCATGACAGAAGATGAAGTTCGTGCAAACGCTGACTTCGACATCGCAGGCGACCTGGCAGCTCTGAAGGCTGAGACCGACAAGCTGGGCAGCAAGATCGACACCGTGAAGAAGAAGTATGACGCTGCAAAGAACCTGTCTACTGCAACTAAGACATACGGCACTGCTGACGAGGCAATCGCAGCTGGTGTTAACTATGCTGTAAAGAAGGGCATCCAGTCCGCAGCAAACCTGCCGACAACCGTTAATGGTCTGGTTGGCAAGTACGGCGCACAGTTCGACAAGGCTGTTTCTTCTGTAAACAGCAGCCTGCAGGATGCCGGCGTAAATGTTGAGATCGCTGTAAAGTCCGGCGATGTTGCTGCTCTGCTGAACGGCGCATCCAATGTAACTGTTGGCGCAGCTGCCGGCACTTACACCGCTACTTTCGAAGTTGCTGATGCTGAATACGATGCAGTTGTTGCATATGTAAAGGCTGAAGTTGCAAAGAGCGACAAGCTGGCAAACAAGGAAGTTGAAAGCGTAGAGACCACCAAGACTGTTACCGTAAAGGGCGCAGCTGCTGGCACTGCATCTTTCAATGTTGAGCGTGACGTTGTTGTTGTTCTGAAGGATAAGGAAACCACAACTTCCACTTCTGAAACAACTGATACTACAGAGACTACTGTAACAACTGCAACTGGCTCTGACACAGATACCAACACGCAGACTACTGTAACAACTGTATCTGGCTCTGAAACAAACACTGAGACGAATACTGAGACCAACACCAATACCAATACAGAAACTAACACTGAGACCAACACAGAAACCAATACTGAGACCAATACTGAGACCAACACAGAAACCAATACCGAAACTGGAACCGGCACTGGCACAGGTACAACCGAGACTCTGCCGACTGGCGTTTCTTCTGTAGAGGTTAAGCTGGTTGACGCTGAGACCGCTGAGGACATCTACCTGTCCAACGAAGAGTCCTTCGACGTTGCTGGTTTGATCGAGTCCGTAACTCTGCACCTGGAAGACGGTACTGACTATCAGGTACAGGATCCGGCAACTGCAATTGACTTTGCAATGACTCCGGCTGAGGCTTATGCAACTGTTGACAAGAAGGCTGGCGCAGGCAAGGTTTACTTCAACGGCGAAGTTGGTCTGAAGTACAAGGGTGAAGAAGATCTGACCATCAGCGAAACCGTTAAGGTTGCTGTAGCTCTGAAGGGCGACACAAACCTGGATGGTAAGGTAACAAGTACTGACCTGTACGACACCATGCTGTACATCGCACTGAAGGGTGCTGGTGAGAAGGAATACTTCGACACCGTAAAGAATGGCACTGCACTGGAGACCAAGCTGGCTTACCTGGCATCTGATATTGATACCGAGTCCAAGGCTGGTGCAAACACAGACGATGCTAAGCTGGATTCCACCGATATGCTGTACACTCAGGTATACCAGGCATACAACGGTGCTGGTGAACACATCGACTGGGCAGAGGCTCTGAAGATCGCTAACGGCGGTAAGTAAGAATCTCTTTTCCCGCAACTCTTATTTAAGCTTGTATATGTTGGTGGTGTGAGGTGCATATCACACCGCTGATATATCACATATAATTTTATTCTTGAAAGGAAATAGAAACAATGAAGACTACATTGAAAAAGACAATGGCAGCTCTTTCTGCTGCTGCTGTTGTAGCTGCATCCGCTGCTGTTATGGCTATTCCGACAAGTGCTGCAGGTATGTCCCTGACTATCGGTAGCGCAACTCTGACCGAGTCTGAACTGAAGGCTGCTGATTACAAGGTAACTCTGCCGATCGGTTCTACCGCTGAATTCAACAGCGTAGGCGTAGGCGTTACCCTGGGTGAAGGCCTGTCCTATGTTGAAGATGGTATGGAAACAACTGCTAAGGGCGCATCTGGCCTGGCAGTAGAGAGCAACGGCTTCGTATTTATGCCGTTCAGCTATGCAAGCGTTCCGCTTAAGACCCTGAAGCCGGGTCAGTTCGCTCAGATCACCGTTAAGGTAACTGACGCAGCTAAGGCTGGCGATGTATTTAACCTGACCATTGCTGGTAAGGATTCTGACGGTACTGTTATGGAATACAAGAACGGTGTAACCGGTGAAACTGGTGAGGCTGGTTCTGGCGCAGGCACCATCACTATCGTTGCAGATGCAACCGATGCTCCGACTGAAGCACCGACAACTGCTCCGGTAGCAACTGGCACAACTGCTGCTACTACAACCGCTAAGAAGGCTGCTGCTGCTAAGTCCACTTCTTCTCCGAAGACTGGCGACGCTCTGCCGGTAGCTGGCGTAGCTGTAGCTGTAGCTGTAATCGGTGGCGTAGCACTGGTAGCTAAGAAGAGAAAGTAAGCTTTCGCTGCGATAGCAGCAAATAGCGCAACTGAATCTTAACGCATTTTATGCGTGAAAAGAGGGCATCTCCTTCGGGAGGTGTCCTCTTTGTTTTTTCCGGCGCATAGAGTATAGCGAGGTGATAGCATCATGATCGCAATTTATGCCCGTCAGTCGGTGGAGCGCCCCGATTCCATTTCCATTGCCATGCAGGTGGAACACTGCCGCCGCATCTGTCCTGCCGAGGCGGAGGTGCGTGTGTTTACTGACCGGGGCTTTACCGGGACCAACACCCACCGCCCGGCGTTCCGGGAAATGCTGGAGGCGGTGGAACAGGGCGAAGTGAAAAGCGTCTATGTGTATAAGCTGGATCGGATTTCCCGTTCCCTCTGCGACTTCGCCGCAATGATGCAGACGTTCCGCCGCCGGAATGTGACGCTCCACTCCGTCCGGGAGAGTTTCGACACACGGACGGAGATCGGTGGAATGCTGCTGAATCTGCTGATGATGTTTGCGGAGCTGGAGCAGAAAACCATCGCCGGTAGAGTCCGGGACAATTACTACGCCAGAGCCGCCCAGCAGCTGGCACTGGGCGGAACGCCGCCGTATGGATACACCGGGAAAAACGTCCGCATCTCGAACCACACCGCCACTATTCTGGAAGTTCAGCCCGACGAGGCGGCGCAGGTGCAGGCGTTTTATACGGGCTACGGCATCGCCGGGCAGAACGTGGAACAGCTGGTGCAGGCGGCAAACCGTTCCGGCAGCCGTACCCGAAACGGGGCGAACTGGTCGAACAGCGCCGTTTTGCGTATCCTGCGCAGCCCGGTGTATGTCCGGGGCGACCTCCGGAGCGCTGTCTTTTTGCAGGAACAGGGCGTGGAACTGACCCATCCGCTGGAACAGTACTGCCAGGGCAACGGCTACCTGGTCTACGGCAGTCCAGCCGCACGCCACGGCGCAAAGCTGACCCGGCTGCAGGGAGAACATATGGCGGCAGGAATTCACCCCGGCATCGTGGACAGCGACCTGTGGCTGAGCGTCCAGGAACGGCTGGCGGCTCGTGGCGGCTGTACCAACCGTGGCACAGGTCATCGCTCCTGGCTCCAGGGGCTGGCAGTCTGCGGTCTCTGCGGCGCACATTGCTACGCCCGAAACAACGGCAAGGGCGCAGCGTATACCTATTTCGTCTGCCGGGGCAAGCGCCAGGGCATCTGTCCCGGCATCCCCGGTCTGCGCACCCAGTGGGTGGAGGACGCCGTTTCGCCCATTCTGGCACAGCAGGCAGAACAGCTTTTGCCCTATGCGGAGACAACGCCCCGGCTCGACCCGGCGGCGGTGGCGCTGGAGGAACTGGAACAGCGGATGCGCTGCCTGGCGGCGGAATTGTCCCAGCCCACGGCGGCGGCGGATTTTCTCCGGGAAGAGCTGAACCGCCTGGCACAGGAGCGCCGGGAACTGGAACAGCAGCTGCGCCGGGAATCGACCGGACGAACGGAAACACCTGCCGGCAGCTGGGCGGCGTGGTGGGAGACTGCCGGGCTGGAACAGCGCAGACAGGCGGCGGCATTGCTGCTCCGGGAGGTGCGGCTCTATCCCGACCACGGCGAGGCGGTTTTGCACTGAAAATGTGCCAACGCCGCACCGCCGCTCCGGGAAAGGTTGCACCCATGACCGCCGGGGAGATCATCGCAGACACCATTTGCAACATTCTCGAAGAGAGGAGACTCGCCCATGAACGACTTGACAGGTGAGCGGATCGGGTTTGTGGTGACCGGTTCGTTCTGTACCTTTTCCGCCGCATTCGCAGAGGCGGCAAAGCTCCGGGCAGCCGGGGCAGAGCTGACGCCGATCTTTTCCGAACACGCCGCCGGGACGGACACCCGTTTCGGAAAGGCGGCAGACCGGGTGGCAGAGCTGGAGGAGATCTGCGGCAGAAAAGCCATCCGCACCATCCCCGACGCCGAACCGCTGGGACCGAAAAATATGCTGGATCTGCTGGTGGTTGCGCCGTGTACCGCCAACACCGCCGCCAAGCTTGCCTACGGCATCACCGACAATACGGCAACCATGGCGGTGAAATCCATGCTCCGGCGGCAAAAACCGGTGGTTCTCGCCGTGGCAACCAACGATGCCCTGGGCGCATCGGCGAAAAACATCGGGCTGCTGCTGAATACCCGGCACTATTACTTCGTTCCCCTGCGCCAGGATGCGCCCCGGGAAAAGCCCACTTCCCTGGTGGCAGACTTCTCCCGGCTGCCGGAGACGGTGGCGCTGGCACGGGAGGGCAAACAGATTCAGCCCATTTTTGGATGAAAACCGGGTCAGACAGCAGGTTTTTTGCAGAGATCCGGCGCTTTTCCCGAAAATTCCGGCAGTCGCCACACGCAGGACACAAAACAGAAAACTTTATGTGATATACTGATCGGTAGGGTCTGGCTCGTCCGGACTCTGCCGATTTTTGGGATAGAGGTGTTCTGTTTTGGCATGGATCATATTAAAACAGGCGATACTGATGCTGCTGCTGAATGTGGTGGGCATCATCGCCTATCGGACAAAGGTCGTCGATAAAAACGGCGGCAGGCAGTTCTCCAACTTCGTGCTGGAGATCGTGACGCCGGTGCTGGTGGTGAACGCCTATGCCGATGTGGAGTATGAGTCCCGGCTGGTGGTGAATATGCTGTGGACGTTCCTGCTGGCTGCGGCGGCGTATGGGATATTCATTGCGGCGGTGTATCTGCTGATCCGTCCGAAGCCGGGGCGTGAGACGGAGATCGAGCGTTTTTCCGCCATCTACAGCAACTGCGGCTTTATGGGCATTCCGCTCGCCAGCGCCATTCTGGGGAATGAGGGTGTGTTCTATACCACGGCATTCCTGAGCGTGTTCTTCTGCTTTGCCTGGACGCATGGCATCATGCTGCTGACCGGGCAGCACGACCGGAAGGCTCTGCTGAAAAAGCTCTGTTCGCCCACCATGATCGGCATTGTCATCGGACTGCTCCTGTTCTTCTTCCGCATTCCGCTCCCCGATCTGCTGGAAAAGACCTTCGGCTATGTGGCAAGCATGAACACGCCTATGGCGATGGTGGCGTCCGGCATCAGCGTGGCGCAGGCGGACCTGTTCCATGCGCTGAAAAATCCCCGGGTGTACTACGTCAGCGCCGTAAAGCTGCTGATCGTGCCGCTGCTCCTGGGGCTGCTGTTCCTGCCGCTGGGCTTTATTCCCCAGGAGATCCGCCTGGTGGTACTGCTGCTGATGGCTGCGCCCTCTGCGGCAATGTGTACGCTCCAGTGCCAGAAGCACAGCATGAACGACGCCTATGCCTCCCACATTTTCGCCGTCACCACTCTGGTCTCCATGCTGACCATGCCGCTGGTGGTAAAGCTGTTCACCTGGGCGGCAGAAAAGTTTTGAAGAATCGTTTCCCTCTGTGAGGCGAGCAGTTTTCCTTTTTCTGGGCGAAAGAAAAACTTGGCATATGGTCACTCCGACAGGGAAAAATATACGATTTTCAAGAAAAATATACGATTTTCACGAAAACAGATTGACATTTCCATGACAAGTATGGTACAATGAAAGCATATGTAGATGGGTACGGGCACAGGCAAACACTCCGGTGTACCGGAA
>ERZ1673741.2627-NODE-2627-length-12248-cov-11.670385_pt1 | contig 12248 bp, 9 predicted proteins | sample MGYA00580209_ERZ1673741 | MGnify/ENA primary metagenome ERZ1673741 (study PRJEB41218, sample SAMN15661754) | gut metagenome | host: Homo sapiens | place: Canada: London | collected 2015-08-20/2019-03-30 | study: EMG produced TPA metagenomics assembly of... | reverse complement strand
CATCACAGAGGCAACTACCTCACTGTCTGCCACGTTCATCTGGCAGCCATAAGTTTCAATAAACAGTTTCTTCATTGTTCTAGATGAATTCTAATTTATGTTTGATGTATTAATATGATTTCTTTCCTGTATCTTCCATGCCGCATCATTTCATGTTCTTTGAAACTGCCATCAGCATGAAGTAGATGACTACGGCAGAGATCCATCCGGCGATGGCATCGATGAGATAATGCGCCTGGATATACACGGTTGCCATACACAGGAAGATGTAGAATGGCAGCATGGTGAAGAGCAGCTTGCGGTTTCTGCTGTGCCAGGCAAGGAGCATGCAGATGGTGCTTACGCCCACGTGCGAACTCGGAAAGGCGGCGGTAGGTCGCTCTCCTGCTTCCTTGGCATTCTCTACGAGCTGGTAGAAGATTCCGTCGGTATAGCCTGGGGTTGGCAGACAATTGGTATGGGTGCTGAAGTAATCGCCCATTGCCGGGAAGATGCCCTTGGCAATATCCTGCACTCCCACGGCATCAAAGTAGAACGTAGGTCCTACCACCGGCACGTAGATATAGATAAGGTAGTAGATAAAGAAGCTGGCGAGCATCACAAAGCCCACTCTTTCAGCCTCGTAGTATCTGTAGAAGAAATAGTAGAGCACTACCGCTGCTATCATCGGATAATACATGAAGTATCCCATTGACATCAGTTCGCTCACCACCGCCCAGGGCAGTGCCTTGGCAAAGAGCAGGGCGGGCTGGCATCCAAAGAGATCCTGTTCCCATCCCGCGAAGATATGGTCCAGGTTGGGGAACATGCGGTTGATCTCGTAAGTGTCTGGATACCACCAGGCAAGCAGGGACATCTGCGCCATGATGCGTATCATCTTCGTTATCCTGCATGGAATCATGCGATATACGCCCCAAAGGGCAAGGGTCATGACCAGAATTCTCAATCTGCCCCAAAGCATCGACTCCGGATTCACTACCTTGGTAAAGGTAAAGAGCATGGTGATGACTGTTATCGCCATATAGCCCAGCATCACCCATTCCAGTGGCAGGAGTCCCTTCTTGGGGTTCTTTTCTATCTTAAAATAATCTTTTATCATTATTGATTTTTAATTTTATTACAGCCATCCGTTATCCTTGTACCACTTGATGGCAAGCTTTACACCTCTTGACAGAGGGTAGTGGGGATGATAGCCCAGCTCGTCCATGGCTGGCTCGATGTCACAACGCCAGTTGCGCTGTTTCAGGATGTTATACTTGTCATTGTTCAGTGCCGACATCCTACCGGTCATTCTGCCGAGATACTCGCCAAAGAAGGTTACGATGCGGAGCACCCAGATAGGAGCCTTGATGCGCAACATCCATGGATTGCCCAATTCCTTATGAATCAGGTCGCTGAAAGCTTCCGACTGGTAAACTTCGCCATCGCTGAGGAAGTATTTCCTGCCGTTCATACCATGGTCTAGGGCAAGGAAAACTGCCTGCACCACATCCTGAACATACACGAAGGTGATGTCCTGACGCTTGAATCCTACAGCAAAATCCACGTGCTGTCTGATGCTCTGCGCCATGAGGAAATAGTCTTTTTCTCTTGGACCATATACGCCGGTAGGACGCAGGATGATATAAGGGAAATTATTGCCGATGCTGTCGAGATAGCGCTCTGCGGCAAGCTTGCTCTTGCCGTATGCCGTATTAGGCTTAGGCACATCGTTCTCGCAGATTTCCTGATAAGGCTGCTCCTCGCGGATGGCTCCAAAGATGCTGAGCGAGCTGACGAAGACAAATCGCTTGATGGGCATTCCCAGATGAAGGATGGCATTCACCAGGTGCTTGGTGCCCTCAGTGTTTACCTTGTAGAAATCCTCTGCATGCAAACACTTGGTAGCGCCAGCTGCATGCACTATATAGTCGAACTCGTGCGGAGCGAGTTCCTTCTCCAACTCTTCCTCTGAAGAAAGATTGAGGTTGATGAAATGGATGCGCTCGTCTTGCAGATACTTTCTGGAACTGGTAGGGCGTACTGCCGCCCAGGTTTCCATGCCTTGTCGCAAGGCTTCTTCTACGATGTAACTGCCGATAAAACCCGATGCACCCGTTACTAAAATCTTCATTAATTATATATAAAATTGCAATTTCGGCTGCAAAGATACGACTTTTTGGTGATTTATCACCATGATTTTGTTCAAAAAGATGATAAATGTTGAAAAAATAGTGTGGGTTTCTATAAAAAGTTGTATCTTTGCATGCATGGAGCAAGTATCGGGTTTTTATTTCCCTCCCTCAGAAACGACTTCTGCGCAGTTCAGCAACATGTCAGAAATCTCGGCTAGTGGCTTTAATATCCTTATCCGTGCCAAGCGTGATGGCAGGTGGTGGATCTTGAAGGCGCTCGCTCCCGCTGTGCGCAATAGCGAGGTGTATCAGAGCTTGCTTCAGAAGGAATTCGATATCATGAAGCATGTCCAGCATCCCGGAGTTGCCGAGGTAATGGGTATCGAAGAAGTGGATGGATATGGCAAATGCCTCGTGATGGAATGGATAGATGGAGTGACTCTGGAAGAGTGGCTCCTGCAACATCATTCCAAGGCGGAAAGGGTGCATATCGCCAACCAGCTGCTCGTGGTACTTGAGTTTGTACACGATATGCAGGTGGTGCATCGTGACCTGAAACCTTCCAACATGATGGTTACCCGCAATGGGAGTGTGCTGAAGCTGATAGATTTCGGATTGGCTGATGCCGACAGCTATGCCGTACTGAAGGAACCGGCGGGAACAGATGGATATGTTTCTCCAGAACAGCAGAAGGGTGGACCTACCGATGTGCGCAATGATATCTATAGCGTGGGTGTGATCCTGGATAAGATGAAGCTGAATTTCTCTTATCGACTGGGATTGAAGCGTTGCCTCCGTCCGTTGGAGGAGCGATATCCCAACATGACAGCCATGCGCCAGCATATTCATTCTCTGCATCGCAACCTGCTTGCCTTCTGGATTTCTTCGGGAATATTGGCTGCATGTACTACGGGAGTGGTTATATATAAAAAGGTGAACGAACCTCCTCGTGGATATGATGTGGTGGCAGAGTTTAAGGTGGGAAACCTGGCTTATAAGTCGTGGGGTGGTGGAGTCGTATCGGTCAGGGCTGCCAATTCCAAGGATTCCTGCATCGAGGTACCTAAAACGGTGAACTTCCAGGGAATGACCTATAAGATAGATGAAATAGAAAAGAAGGCGTTTGCCGATCAGCCCGATCTGAGGAAACTGGTGTTTCCGGATACCAAGTTCCATGTGATGAAGCAGATGGTGGAGAACAGTCCGAATCTGCACAGTATCTGTTTCCGAAGCGCCTTGCCGCCAGTCATCGGCAATGCCATCTGGAAGACCAGGATTCAGGATGTCTTCAGTGAATCTGATTTCAAGCGTGTCATCCTGTATGTTCCCAAAGGCAGCTTCGATGCTTATCGCAATTCTGCATGGAATCAGTTTGAGAATATCATAGAATATGAATAGAATATTATAGAGTTACGCTTCAATTATGCAGATAGCCGCATCTCGCGTGAGATGCGGCTATTTGCGTTTATTGCTTATATCAGGTGTTTATACCTTATTATATATGTATCAATACCATACTTCTATCTGTGGTGATTCCTTGGCATAGCTAGGCATGCACTTACCGATCTTGGCTCCGATGTAGGTTGGGTCGCAGATGTAGAACTTCTTGCCCTTGTACTCGTATGAGGTTCCGTTCTCTACCGGCTCATGGAAGGCTACGGCTGTACATTCGTGTCCTGGGAACTGGATGAGATGTACATCGAGTCCGAGTATCTCGTGTACCAGATAGGCATAGAAGATGGCGCGGTCTTCGCAGTCGTTCTTAGGATAGTAGAGACTTTCCTCGAAGTAGAAATACTTCTCGCGATGGAACTGCTCATCATCGGTAGCGTATGGGAATCCCATCTGTATGAATCGCAGGATGCGGTTGGCTGCTTCCTGTTCGCCGAGATCCTGTACCTGTGCTCTGATCTGCTTCACCACATCGTCGCGCAGACTCTTATCTACTACAGATGCGGCTACGGTAGGAATATCTATGATAGGATATTCATCGAGCAGCGGCATGACGCCGGTTGGTACCTCGCCCTGCAGGGTGATGCCCGCAGCTTCGTATCTGAACGGCTTGGCTTCATCGCCAATCACGGTCTTGCCGGTGAATCTCAGTCCCATATCCTTACCCAGCTCTGCGCCCTTAGGCAGTTCGCAGGAACGGAAGGATCCTTCATCCTCTACGTTCGGATAGATGTAGTAGCGCTTGCCGTCGATATTGAGGTACGACTTCTCGAATACGTGCTCCACGTAAGGGATGAGCATCACCACGTGGTTGCCGCACAGGGCAAGGCGTACGTTGTAGCCACAGTTGGCAAGCACATACTGTGAAGCGATGATCTTCTCATTCTGGCTGGCGTTTGGCATGGCGGTATCGATGTATTTCTCTACGAGCATGGCAGAACCCCAGTCGCTGAGTCCCATCTTGCGTGATTCGGTGGCGAAAGCCTGGGTTACTTCCTTGAGGTCTGATTGCTTGAGATTCTTCCAGTAGTTCACCACATCGTCTGTAGAGCTGATGCTCATGGAAGCGAGTCGGGTTGCCTTTTGCATCTGCAGTTTTGCACCATAGAAGTTGACGTCGATGGTCTGCTTGCTTGCCGGAATGTTGACGTGAGGCACGTTTGGCAGGGCAGGCATGACTGGCACGGCTGCTACGGCAGGCATCAGCGGCAGTTCGATACCCGAACCGGTGTATTCGATGTCTGGAATATCAGGCTTTACCTCTGGCAGTTTCGGCTTCTTCACCGGTTCTATTTTTGGACGGACGGTAGGAGCCTTTGGATCTGGCTTCTTCGGAGTCTCCGGTTCAGCAGGAGTTTCCGGAATCAGGATTGGGCTTACCGGCATCTTAGGCTTCACGGTAACCGGTTTCTCCGGTTGTTTCGGAGCTGTATATGTTGGAGGCGTCTTAGGCTTAGGCACCTGCGAGCGCACATCTCCCTTAAACTTCTTGTATTCTTTCCATACGCCTTGCATATACTTATCGTAGTCGGTAAGTATGGTGTTGCGGAACTTGTTGTAATCATCCAGCATCGCCTGTCTTGACTGCTGGAACTGTTTCACAAAGTCATCGTTCTGCGAAAAGCTTGGTGTTGCATGCAAACCGAGCAGCAATATGAAACTGAGAGTAGGATAAATTCTATTCATAATCTGTAATTTTAAGATTTCTACTTTCCGTGTTGATAGATATGGGGCAAAGATACGATTTTTTTCTTAATCGCCCAACTTTTTTAAGGAAAAAGGCTCTCCTACCTTAAAATATTGGGAGGAGAGCCTATCTATGTACCGTTCTTAGCGAAGATTCTGTCCCGGAATAGGAGTTGTTTCCTATTTGGTTATGTTTGATAGATGGATTGTCATATCCTAGTTTTTCTATTTGTGCTGCAAAATTACGAAAAACTTTTGAGATAGCATTGGTTCAAATTGGTTCATTTTCAAAGACTGATGAAGAAAATGAAAAAAGAATGATTGAGAGTGGGAAAAAATGTGTATCTTTGCTGCAAAAAAGAAAGGAATAGAAAATGACAGATAATTATAATCCAGAAGATTTCGAGCGCTTGAAGCAGGAAGTGGAAACCCTGGTGGGAAGACCTATCAAGACCCCTAAAGACTTTGAGTTTCTTTCTTGTCAGATAGAGGGCTATACCCGGGAGACCATCTCGGTGAGTACCCTGAAGCGTATGTGGGGCTATGTGGCTTCCAACTGCAATCCGAGCAAGTATAATCTCAATTTGCTTTCCCGCATGGTGGGCTATCCTGACTGGGCTTCCTTTGTAGGTGGACAGGAGGGCTTGTCTTCCAGCCGCTTCTTCGTGAAGAGTAAGCTCATTGCGGATGCCTTGCAGAAGGGGGAACAGGTGAGATTGACCTGGTGCCCGGGCAGAGTGCTTACCATCATGTACAAAGGCAATGATACCTTCGAGGTGGTGGAGAGCATCAACAGCAAGCTGGCAAAGGGGGATACCTTCACCTGCCCGCAGTTTGTTGAGGATCAGCCGCTTTATCTTTCCAACCTCAGCCATCCAGGCATCCCGCTCTGCAACTATGTAGCAGGTCAGAATGGAGGAATTAAGTGGAATCTGGGGGGGGTGATTCTGAACCTTCCTGAAACATAAAGACAAAAAACAAAAAGCTTGGAATCACGAATGCGATTCCAAGCTTTTTTCATTAAATTCATTGGGGGGTAGCCTCATGCAGCTAATTTCATTGAGGGTTAAGCCTCATGCTGTCTTACGCCCATACGAGCCTCTACTACGTTTACCACGTAGTCGCCGAGCTTCTCGCATTCCTGGATGATATCCATGTACATGGTACCGATGGCGTAGGTGTAGAGATGGTTGTTTACATCGTTGATGTTCTGGTTGCGATAGTTGTTGATTTCGTTCTCGATGTTGAAAGAGAGGTTGGCATCATTATCTACCTTATGACCCACCAGGGTGATGTTCATCTGGGTGAGGGCATTATCTGTAAGCTCCATCATCTGGTGCATGTGCTCATACTGAGAAGGAATGAAGTCTTCCTTGCCACGGATGCGGCGGTTGAGGGTGCGGGCTATGTTGAAACAGCTGTCGCCGATACTCTCAATCTCTGAAATCTCACGCAGCATGGCGCGGATCTTCGCCTTGGTCTCATCAGAAAGATGAGAATCGCTCACCTGGTCGAGATACTTCGCAATCTCAATCTCCATGTTGTCGGAGATTCCCTCGTATTTCTCGATGCGGGTATAGAGCTTGATGAACTTGTCGTCGTTGGTCTCGCCCAGGAGTTCCTTCACCATACCGAACATACGCTGGATGCGCTCGGCGAAACAGTGGATCTCCTTCTGAGCCTCGAGCACGGAGATTTCCGGAGTCTTCATGATACCACTCTGGATGAAACGCAGACGGAAATCATCTTCGTCGGCATTCTTCTTAGGACGGATAATCTTGCATACCAGCTTCTCTATCTGAGGGATAAACCAAACCAGGATAAAGGTGTTGGAGAGGTTGAACGTGGTATGGAAGGCGGCGAGCACGAACGACAGCTTCGCTGCATTGGCAACGAAGTGAGGATCATTCTTTTCCATGGCATCGTCGAAACCTACCCAGCCGCAAACCAGATGGATGAACGGACGGAATACGCAGAGTATCCACAGCACACCGAAGATGTTGAATACCATGTGCGCCATCGCCGCTCTTCGCGCCTGCGTGTTGGCGGTGAGTGCTGCTACGTTGGAAGTTACGGTGGTACCTATGTTCTCACCCATTACGAGCGCAATACCCTGATAGATAGGCAGTACGCCGGTAGAACAGAGAATCATCGTAATCGCCATGACGGCAGCCGAACTCTGCACACACATGGTCAGAATACTACCAATGATCAGAAAGGTGATGGTGGTCTGGAAACTGTGGGGGTCGAAGCTGGAGAAGAACTCCAGAACCGGCTGGTTATGAGCCAGATCCATGTCGATACCGGTTTGGCGAAGTGTACCCAGACCGAGGAACATAAAGGAGATACCGAAGATGAAGTCACCTATGATCTTGCGCTTCTTGCTATAGATGAGGATGATGGCGATGAAGAACGCCAGCCACACAAAGTCGGTGATGTTGAATGAGAATCCTGCACTCATGATCCAGGCGGTGAGCGTGGTACCGATATTGGCACCCATGATAACCGAAATAGCCTGGGCAAGGGTGAGGAGACCGGCATTTACGAATGATACCGTCATCACTGTCGTAGCAGTAGAAGACTGTACGGCAGCCGTGATGAGCGTACCCGAGAGGATGCCCGTCAAACGATTGGTGGTCATAGTTCCTAACACATGGCGGAGCTGTGGTCCGGCCATCTTCTGTAAACTGTCGCTCATGGTCTTCATACCAAACATAAGTAAGGCGAGTGCTCCGATAAGCCTAAAAAATATCCAAATCGACATATTATAACTTAATTAATGTTGTCAAAATCATCAAGTTTACGTTTTTTTTCGTAACTTTACGCTCTGTAAGCAATGCTCCGCTTGAGGGCTTGCTCAGGCCCGGTGAACGTCCTCCAGGGAGGTCTTCGTTAGGCTGTAGATTATAAACTTTGTAACATGGTCTTAATAGAAATGAAACAGAAGATACAAATCCGTTGCAAAAATAATAAAAAAACTCAGAAAGTAGAAATCGGAAGCACACTTTTTGATGTTTTTTCTTCATTTGACCTCAAAATGACCCATGGACCGGTGTCTGCGAGGGTAAATAACAAGGTGGAAGGCATGCATTACCGTGTGTATAACTCCAAGGATGTGGAATTCCTGGATATGACTTCTGCGTCGGGTTCGCGTGCCTATACCCGGACGCTTTTCTTTGTACTGTGCAAGGCGGTGCAGGATATTTATCCGAATACGGATGTGGTCATCGATATTCCGGTATCCAACGGATTCTATGTGGATATCCGTCTGGGACGCCCGGTAGTAGATGAGGATGTGAACATCCTCCGCCGCCGCATGCAGGAGATCATCGACTCCAAGATGCCGATACGCCGCTTCACGGTGCCTACCGAGGAGGCTATCGCCCTCTTCCAGGAAAAGGGCGATGTGGAGAAGGTGAAGCTTCTCAGGACTTCGGGTTCCATCTATACCACTTATTATAAAATAGGTGAATATGTGGATTATTATTATGGCACCCTACTCACCAATACCTCCCAGCTCTATCTCTTCGGGTTGGAGAAGTACTATGATGGCATGTTGCTGCGCATTCCTTCGGTCAGCAACCCGGATGTGCTGGGCGAAATGACCCGGCAGGACAAGATGTTTGATATCTTCAAGGAACATCATCGCTGGCAGGAAATCCTGGGTATCAGAACCGTGGGCGACTTCAACCAGGCTATCGACGTGGGGCATACTACGGATATCATCAATATCAGCGAGGCACTGCAGGAGAAGAAGCTGGCGAAGATTGCCGAGGAGATTGCCAGCCGGGAAGGGGTGAAGCTGGTGCTGCTGGCGGGTCCGTCTTCTTCGGGCAAGACTACTTCCTGCAAGCGTCTGAGCATCCAGCTTGCCGTAAACGGACTGAAGCCTCTGCAGATTTCGCTCGATGATTACTTCGTGGATAGGGATAAGACACCGAAGGATGAAAATGGTGATTTTGATTTTGAGAGCATCTATGCCCTGAACCTCGATTTGCTCAACAAGCAGTTTAATGCGCTCTTCCGTGGCGAGGAGGTGGAACTGCCGAAATACGATTTCCCTTCGGGCAAGAGTGTGAAGAGTGGAAAGAAGTTGAAGCTGGAGCCTAACAATGTGCTGGTGGTAGAGGGAATCCACGCCCTGAATCCGGAGCTTACGGCGCATGTTCCTGAAGAGCAGATCTTCCGTGTGTATGCTTCTGCGCTGACCACCATTCTGCTGGATAATCACAATTACATCCCTACAACGGATAACCGTCTGCTGCGCCGCATCATCCGCGACTATAAATATAGAGGTGTATCTGCCCAGGAAACCATCCGCCGCTGGCCATCGGTAAGATCCGGAGAGAACAAGTGGATTTTCCCATTCCAGGAGAATGCCGATGCCATGCTGAATACGGCGATGCTCTATGAGTTGTCGGTTCTCAAGATGCAGGCAGAGCCGTTGCTCCAGCAGGTGCCGGAGAATTGTGAGGAGTTTGCTGAGGCTTACCGCCTGCTGAAGTTCCTGAAGTATTTCAAGGGAATACCTTATAATAATCTGCCTCCAACCTCCCTCTTGCGAGAGTTCCTGGGTGGCAGCTCATTCCATTATTAAAGGGTAGCTTATCAAAAAAGTCCAAAGATAGTTTTCAAATCAGATTTCTTTCTTTGGACTTTTTCTTTAAAAACTATGGCTCTATTATTTGGTATTGTAATTTGATGTTTGGCTTATCCTCTCTGTCGATAAGATATGCGACATTCCATCTTTGCATCACATTTGTAAAGTTCTGTTCTATATGGATGGATAGAATTTTGCAACTTTCTGTTGACGCCAAGGAACTCTCTAGTTTGGCTATCCCATGTGTTGATTCTCCTTGTATGTAGATTAGCGTGTATTTTAGAAAGTTCACTTCTGGTAGTTCTATTTTTGTGTCAGGTTTTGCGCTACTTACACAATTCTTGAAATACTTTTCAAAGTCATCTTTCGTATTTATGGTAAGGATCTGATTGTCTGGAGTCTCTATCATCACATCGGTAGGAATCTCATACTTTCTATATGACGCAGTATTTCCATCGTTGTTAGAACAACTTGCCATTAATGTTAAAATGCAGCTTAATATTGCTGATATTATTGTACTTCTCATAATCTTTTTCATATGTTTGGCATTTTTGTTAATAATTAAATTATGGGTGCAAATATACAAAGTTAATTTAAAACGAACTTTGTCTTATGTAACAAAAACTTTTCCTATTTTATCGTCTGTGCGCTTGACGATACGATTTTTGTTCTAAAAGAGCGCACTTATAATAATCTGCCACCAACCTCCCTCTTGCGAGAGTTTCTGGGCGGCAGCTCATTCCATTATTAGGAGTTAGTGTTTTTTGCCTCACTATGGCACAATATTGCCCTTTACCAGGGCAATATCTTGCCGTGGTGAGGCAAGATTCGTTATGTCGTGAAGGAATTTTGAAGGCAAGCGCTATCGCATCGTATTCCTGCGAATAAAACGCTACTTTCGCTTTCACTCTTCACTCTTCACGTTTTGGGTGTAAACTATTGATATTCAATGAGTATTGTGGGTGAAGAGTAGGGGCTGACTCTTCACCACTCTTCACCACTCTTCACCCTGACTTTTTTTGAGGGCGAAATCATTTCAGGAACAACGTTTGGTCTTCAATGATGACCTGCCTCTGTCTTCAATGATGACCAGCTCCAGTCTTCAATGATGGCTGGGCTTACTGCGATAAGGTGAAGAGAGGTGAAGAGTGGTGAAGAGTGAAGCTTGACTCTTCACCTGTTTAATGTATTGATAATTAATGGATTAATGCCAAAGTGTGAAGAGTGAAGAGTAAAAGCTAAAGTGGCTCTCTATACAGCCGTTTTTCGCTTTAGAGCTTGCTTCCGTAGCAGAGGTCTCCGGCATCGCCGAAGCCAGGAATGATGTATTTGTGCTCGTTCAGTCCCTCATCGATAGATGCACACCAGATGGTAGTCTTATCCTCCGGGAAAGTCTTCTTGACGTGCTCGATTCCTTCAGGAGCGGCAAGCACGCAAGCCACGTGGATATGCTTAGGGGTTCCCTTGGTAAGGAGCGCCTTCATACCCATCTCCATGCTGATACCGGTGGCAAGCATCGGGTCAGCGATGATGAGCGTCTTGCCGGTAAGGTCTGGAGTAGCCAGATACTCGATATGAACCCCCACCTCGGTATGCTCCTTGTTGGTATATTCGCGATAGGCACTCACGAAAGCATTGCCGGAGTGGTCGAAGATATTGAGGAAACCCTCATGGAAAGGCAGGCCTGCACGGAAGATCGTACCGATGACAATCTTGTCGGTAGGGAAATTAACCTGGGCTACACCAAGAGGGGTAGTCACGTCTCTATTCTCGTAATTGAGGGTCTTTGAAATCTCAAAGGCCTCATACTCGCCGATTCTCTTGATGTTGTTGCGGAAGAGGAGTCGGTTCTTTTGATACTCGCAGTCGCGCATCTCAGCCAGATAGCGGTTGATGATGCAGTTATGCTCGCTCAGATTATTAATTTTCATAAGTCGTAGTATTTATATTCTTGTTATTTCAATCGATGTTTATTCCTGCTGAAATCATCTGTCAAGATGCAGCAAAGGTGTTGCAAAGATAAGGCAAAATCCGGAAACCGCAAAATGTTTTCCGTTATTTTTTCCATCCGGCTTCTTCTGGTGCCATCCATGGGCTTTTATGTGCCTCCTGAACCCCTATATATATAAATAGGTGGAAAATGAATTTGGATGAAGCAGATTTGCGGCGAATATTTGCAAAGTCAATATGGCAAATTATAGATGAATGGGTCGATTTTTTAATTCTTTAACCTAAAAAGGTTTTAAAAAGCAAGAATATTATCTAAGAATCTTTGCTATAAAACATATTTTTTGTAACTTTGCGGCGGTTTTGGAGAATGATGATTTCTTCTGTCAACCAAAGTAAAGAGAAATTATTCACAACTTAAATACATTTAAAATAAAATGGCAAAGTTT
>ERZ1673741.2625-NODE-2625-length-12264-cov-5.004914_pt1 | contig 12264 bp, 14 predicted proteins | sample MGYA00580209_ERZ1673741 | MGnify/ENA primary metagenome ERZ1673741 (study PRJEB41218, sample SAMN15661754) | gut metagenome | host: Homo sapiens | place: Canada: London | collected 2015-08-20/2019-03-30 | study: EMG produced TPA metagenomics assembly of... | reverse complement strand
AAGGTTAAGTTACGGGTCCGATTCCCGTTACCTGCTCCATAAAATTTGTAATATGTAATTACATTAGATTTCCAATAACATTGGAAATCTATTTTTATTTATCCAATTACTATATACAAAACCTTAATTTAATGATAGTATTTAGTCATATTAAAAATGTGAGGTGCAAATATGAAGAAAAATATTCTTTTTTCTATATTACTACTATTACTTGTAGTTTTTAACATATTTATTGGTCTCAAACTATGGTCAGCAATAGAAGATAATGACGATTTTGCTCCATATACTGAAAAAAATTTTGATGTAGCATATATTATAAGTTCTGATATTCTTAGTCCATCACAGTTAAAAAATGAGGTAACTCCTATCGCACAAAATTATGAAAAGAACGTAAAATTAACAAGTCTTGATTATCATTTAGAAAATAAAAATTCAGGATTGGTAATATTAGAATTCTATAAATCTTTTCCAGAAAAAAATAAGGCTTGTACCATAGAAATGAAATTAGATATTGCTACTAAGAAAATTTATAATATTATTTATAGAAAAGGACACGGCAAACGCATTGGTGGACACGAAAATGAAATTATTAATACTATAGATACCGATATCTTATCTTATTTAACTGATGAAAATATCGAAGTTACAATATTGAATTATGGGGTATATAGTCGAAGCTTTTCCGTAGACGAACTTGAAAGAATGAAATAAATAATATTTCTTAAAGATTATTCTATAAAATTACATATATAAGTTTCTCGTCTATAGCTGGCAAATTTTATTTTAAAACCACTTGCCAAACATAAAAATCTATGCTATACTAGTTAAGTATTGAATAAATACAGCATATATTACCAATAAAAATAAATTTAACATTGCTTAAATTTATTATAAATGAAGTCTGGTTTCTATTTTATTATTGGTAATATTTACACTTTTAAAGCATATATTATATTAATATGGCACCTTAGCCAAGTGGTAAGGCAGAAGTCTGCAAAACTTTCATCCTCAGTTCGATTCTGAGAGGTGCCTCCATAAAAGAAACGATAAAATGTTGAAATATCAATATTTTATCGTTTTTTATATCTTTAGACTAAAAATAAAAATAATTTTTAATGTTTACTTGAATTAATTACCAAAATAGTGTATAGTAGGTGTTATAGGAAATGAGAATAAGCAGATGTTGTTTGCCACCGTACATAACAGAGTGAATCTCTGGGAAAGTGAGGTGGTGTTTATGGTAAATTTTTTATTATTCCTAATTATAGGATTTATGATTTCTTTAACTATAAACATAGCCTTATTGACAGTTATATTTATAATGTGGACAAATAAGGAATAAAATAAACAAACACATCTGTTAACTTTGGCGAGTTAGATGTGTTTAATCTCTCGGCAAACCATGTTTGTGGTTTCCGTTTCCTGTATTTATATTATACACATATTTTTATAGAAAGTCAAATGTTTATATAGAATTACTGTGTTTATTCTATGCTATGCAAAAGGAGAATAACTATGATTATACTTTTAGATGCAATGGGTGGAGATAATGCACCCAACGCTAATATTAAAGGAGCCGTCGCAGCAATAAATCAAATTAATGCTGAACTATGGCTTATTGGGAAAGAAGAAGTAATTAAAGCAAAATTAAAAGAATTTTATAACAAAACAGTCGAGGAAATTTCTCCAAGACTAAAAATTTATAATGCTACAGAAACAATAGAAATGGAAGATACACCTACTCTTGCAATAAAACACAAGAAAGATTCTTCTATGGTGGTTGGTTTCAATCTTTTAAAAGAAGGAAAAGGTGACGTGTTTATTTCAGCTGGTAACTCTGGTGCACTTCTTACAGGAGCTACTTTATTAGTTGGCAGAATTAAAGGTGTTGACAGACCTGCACTTGCCGGAATTCTTCCATCATATCACAAGAGATTGGTTTTAATGGATTGCGGTTCTAATACAAATTGTAAGCCTATTAATTTATTACAATTTGCACAAATGTCTACTATTTACATACGCGATGCCTTAGGAGTTGAAAATCCTGCAATCGGCCTTTTAAACATTGGTACAGAAGAGACCAAGGGAAATGAATTGGTACGTGAAAGCTACAATTTACTAAAAGAAAAATCACCAGAATTAGGAATTAATTTTGTTGGAAATGTTGAAGGAAGAGATGCATTCTCTGGAAAAATTGATGCAATTATAGCCGATGGATTTACTGGAAATATTTTCTTAAAAACTGTTGAAGGAATGGGAAAATTCATAAAAAGATCTTTAATCGAGAGCCTAAAGAAAAACTTCTTATCCATGTTAGGATCTGTTCCAGCACTCCCTTCACTTAATAGATTTAAGAAAATGATGGATTATAAAGAATACGGTGGTGCATTGTTCTTAGGGGTAAAGAAACCGGTTGTAAAAGCACACGGAAGCAGTGATGCCAAATTGTTTGAATTTACTGTAAAACAAGCTGAACAATTCGTAAATAATAAAACTGTAGAAAAATTAACTACAGAATTTGAAAAAATGTCAAAAGAAAAAATCGCCCAATAAGACGATTTTTTCTTTTTATAAATATATATTTTTTCTGTTACCAAAGTGCATATTTTCTATTTTGCTAGTGGTACATACCCTCCAGCACTTACAGCTTTCTTGCCTTCTTCTGTTTTTAACCAATTCACCAATTTTCTTACATTGCTGTTTTGCGCTTCGTCTTTTCTATATACCGCATACACAACTTTTGTTAATGGATAACTCCTATTAGCTATTGTTTCATCTGTTGGTTTTACTCCATTTATGGCTAAAAATTTAACATTATCTTTTACGTATTGTTCTTTAGCATATAAATAAATTGAATATCCAATTGAATTTTTACTATTTGAATATGATGCTATTCCATCTATCAATCCTGACATAGAACCTATCATCAAATTTGTATTTTCAGGCTTCTTCATTTTTAGTCCTTTCATTACCATTTTTTCCATAAGATTTTGACTTCCAGAATTGGCTTCTCTTTGGTAAGCAATAATTTCTGCATCTTCTCCACCAACACTACTCCAATTTGTAATTTCTCCAGTATATATTTTCTGTATTTGTTCTAGTGTTAATGAATCTACTTTATTCTCTTTATTTACTAAAAATACGAATCCATCAAGGCCTATTCCAACCATCTCAAACTCAACATTATTATCTTCTGCAGATTTTAAAATATCGTCAGATGGTTCTGAAACAAATATTAAATCTTTTTCTTTGTTTATTAAGCTAGCATATACTTTTGCGGTCTTTCCATGTGTATTTTCATCTAAATATTTTTGAGCTTCCTCGTCCGAATAGTTTAAAACAGACTTTGTAATCTCTCCTATCATCGGAAGCATTGCTGTTGCGCCATCTACTTTAGGAAACTCACTTTCAGTCATAGTAAATTCACTAACAGTATTTGCTACATTATTATTTTTTGTACTTGAATTATCTATATTTGATATTTCATTATTTATAGGATTGGTAGTTTGTTTATTCATAAAGAATATGCAATACACTATCGCACACATAATAAAAATTATTATAAGTATAATTGGAATTATTACTCCAGCAATAGATTTTCTTTCATTCATAAATATATCCCCCTAGTTATTTTTTCTCTTCATAATGTTTATTTCTAATATAATTAAACAAATTACAATCATTATTCCAATTATTGCTAACACAATAACATCTTTAGTAGTTATACTAAATGATTTCTTTTCTTCTTGTAAATTACTATTAATATCTTCTCCAGAATCATTTTTTATAATCGCATAGTTTATTTCATTTTCAGCATCTGATTTTATTTTTTCATTTTTTAGTTCGTTTATTTTTATTAAGTTTTGTGCTGTATTATCAGCAATTGCTTCCTTTATAGATCCCAAACCATTAGATTTTCCAAACTTAAAAAACTCTATTACATATTTACCATCTTCTTGAATCCTAAAGCCAACACATTGAGCTATAGTTGGTACAAGACATTTTTCGTTAATAATATCATTTGAAAATAGTTTAGTTGTAACATTATAAAATTGATCACTATAATAATTTTCATCTGTATATTCATCTTTTAATGTTACATACTGTTTAGCCACATTCTTTTGTTTTTCATTATAATAGCCTATCATAATAGGAATATAACCTTCTACAGTTTGCTGAACTTGTTTTCCTTTATCGTCAGTCGTAATATATGTATATGTTGTTTTAGCATTGTCAGCAAAAATTACTTTTCTGATATATAAATCTGGGTTTATCATATTTATATATTCAATTTTTTCCTCTTCTGTTGCATCTATTTTTTCTCCAGTTATCCCAATACCAACATAAATAATTTTTTCCCCAGTCTCAGGTCTTTCTGACCAATTTGATTTATTTTTTGTTCTTAATATGTTCCATTCACTTGTTTCTATAGTATCCATCTGCATATTTTCTTCCAATTCGCCTGAAACATTTTTCTTAATATATAATGTTTTATTTCCTTCAGATTCCACATAATCTATACATATCTTTTTATCTTTGAGGGTATAAATTTCATTAGAACTATTCTCTATAATATAATCCTTAGTTAGAACATAATTCCAATCTTCCTCATTATAAAAAGTATAAAAAATAGATGTCTGTAAGTCACTTTCTCCATTTATTAATAACTGTCTATTTAATGTATATTCCATAATCGAGCTAACAACGTTTGAAGTTTCCGATATATTTTCGTTAATTTTTAATAAATCTTTAAATATATCTTCTGTACTAACTATTTTGATATTTTTATCCTTTAAGTAGTTTGAATTTTCAGTAGTATATTTATTATAATCTAAATAAATTCCATTATTTATCCAATCTTTTGCATTCTTTATTATAGCAATTTCATTATCAGAAAAACTATTTTCTCTTCCATATAGCAAATCTTTATATGTTTCTTTTTCTATAATTACATCTTGAGTTAAAGCGTTAACATTAAAATTATAATATTCCGCAATAATAGTATCATTTTCAAATTCATAGCATTGAGGATAAATATTTTTTACAAGTGGAACATCTTCACTTGGCAATTTTATATTTATTTTAAACGCATTAATTTTTTTCCACTTAGATTTTTGTAAGCTATATTTTATTACTTTTGCCTCATTTAAATTATTGTTAGTTTGATATTTAGCAACAACCTTCTTAGCTTCTCCTGCGGGAATAGTTATATTAAAAATATAGTTTCCATTATATTTTCTAAAGTTATTTATATAAGTGTCATTGACATTCACACTTACATTACTAACTGATATTCCTAAATCTTCGTCTTCTAGTTTAATTGCTGCCAAAGTATTTATACTTTCATTTGTGGTGTTCTTTATAATGATGGTATTTTCTACACTAGAATTCCCTACATCAATATTTACTTCGTTTAACAATACTTCTGTTCCAGTATAATTTTGTAAATTTAAAATCTCTCCGTAAAAATAAGTTACATCACTTTGCGAATACACATTATGTGTTAACCCACATAAAACTGCAAAAATTATGATAATATATACTAAAATTTTATTTTTCATTTGTCCTCCTCTATTTCCTTTGTATGATTCATATTTTATATTACCACAATTTAAAAGTCAAGATATAGAAATTGTTATATATTATACTAATTCATATAGTCCAATATAACAATAACTATTTTTTACAAGTTACATGTCACTCATAAAATATTTCATTATATCAATTTAGCCCAAATAATTAGTTTGTACACGACTTTTTATTTATATTTATAATACGAAAAAACTAGGTGTTAAAATATCACCTAGTTTTTCATTATATTTATTGAAACAATTATTGTAATTCTACAGTTGCTCCAACTTCAGCAAATTTAGCTTTTAATGCTTCTGCATCATCTTTAGAAACGTTCTCTTTTATTGTTTTTGGAGCTCCGTCAACTAAATCTTTAGCTTCTTTTAATCCTAATCCTGTTGCATCTCTAACAACTTTGATAACTTGGATTTTGTTTGCTCCAGCTTCCTTTAATACTACGTTGAATGAAGATTTTTCTTCAGCTACTGCTGCTGCTCCAGCTGCTGGTGCTACAACTGCTGCTGCAGATACTCCATATTTTTCTTCTATTCCTTTAACTAATTCAGCAAGTTCTGCTACTGATAAAGCATCAATGCTCTCTAATAATTCATCTATTTTTGCCATTTTAAATTTCCTCCTTATATATTTTTTATTTTCTGAACTTTTCGTTCTTATTTTCACGGCAAAGTGAATTTAATTTTTGATAAAGATTTTTATCAAATTTCTTTCTAAAATTAATTAGAAACAAGTATAACAAGGCAACCAAGTCAAAAATACCGGAAACGTACTATGTGTACGTTAAGGATTTTTTGATGCAGGTTAACGCAGTTAGACGACGTTTATAATTAATTTTAAGCGTTAGCTTTTTGGTCTTTAACCTGATCCAATGCAACTGCAAGTTTTGTAATATTTCCAAGCAATGCTCCAGCAAGTTTTGCAAGTAATTCTTGTCTTGATGGTAATTTTGCTAGTGTTATTATTTCTTCTGCAGTCATAACTTTACCTTCTATAACTCCACCCTTTATTTTGTAGAAGTCATGATCCTTTGTAAAGTTATATATTACTTTAGATGGCTCTAAGTAATCTTCGTTTCCAATTACTAATGCTACTGGTCCTTCTAAAGCTTCGTCTAATGCTGATTCTCCGTTTGCGTCTAATGCTCTTTTTATAATGTTATTTTTTATAACTTTATATTCTGCATTTGCATTTCTTAAATCAGCTCTTAATTTTGTTACGTCTGTAACTGTAATTCCTCTGTAATCTGTTAATAATATAACTTTAGCATCTTTTAATACTTTTGCTAATTCGTCAACTTGTGCTTGTTTTTTTGCTATTGTTTTCTCATTTGCCATTTTATAATTCACCTCCTAAAAGTAAAATCCAATCCGTATAGCATCTCGAGGCTATAAGAATTGGATTTATTTCCGCTCTTATGCCTCGGTAGGTCTTACTTTATGCCTACTGTCTTTGGCTATATTTCATAAATTATTTTTGGTCAATATACATACTTGGACCCATTGTTGTAGATATTGCTACACTCTTTATATATTGTCCTTTTGCAGCAGCTGGTTTAGCTTTGATTATAGCGTTTATAATAACGTCATAGTTTTCAGCTAATTTTTCTGCTCCAAAAGATACTTTACCAAATCCTAAGTGAATTATATTACTCTTATCAAGTCTATATTCAACTTTTCCTGATTTGATTTCTTTGATTGCTTTTGTAACATCCATTGTTACAGTTCCTGATTTAGGGTTTGGCATTAATCCTTTTGGTCCTAATACCTTTCCTAATCTTCCTACAACACCCATCATATCTGGAGTTGCAACGATTACATCATAATCAAACCAATTTTCTTTTTCTATTTTTGGTATTAATTCTTCTGCTCCTACGAAGTCTGCTCCTGCTTTTAAAGCTTCGTCAGCCTTTGGTCCTTTAGCAAATACTAAAACTCTTTGTGTTTTACCTGTTCCATTTGGAAGTACTGTTGTACCTCTAACTTGTTGGTCAGCATGTTTTGAGTCAACACCTAATTTAACATGTAATTCGACTGTTTCGTCAAATTTAGCCTTTGGCATTTTTTCAATAAGTTCTAGTGCTTCTTTTGCAGAATAAAGTTTTGTTCTATCTACTAATTTTGCACTTTCTGCGTATCTTTTTCCTTGTGCCATTTTCTTTCCTCCTTTTGGTAATTTCGAATATTTTAAATATTCTCCCAATTTTTATTTTATATTTCTATAAAACTAGTCTGCTACTACTACACCCATAGAACGAGCTGTTCCTTTTACCATACTCATAGCTGCCTCTAATGATGCTGCGTTTAAGTCTGGCATTTTTTGTTTAGCAATCTCTTCTACTTGTGCCATTGTTATAGTTGCAACTTTTTCTCTGTTTGGCTTTCCTGAAGCTTTTTCAATTTTAGCAGCTTTCTTTATTAATACTGCCATTGGTGGTTCCTTTGTTATGAAAGTATAAGTTTTATCTTTGTATACTGTTATAACAACTGGGATAATTAATCCAGCTTGTTTTGCTGTTCTATCATTGAATTCTTTAACGAATTGCATGATGTTAACACCACTTCCACCTAGAGCTGGTCCTACTGGTGGAGCTGGTGTAGCTTTACCTGCAGGTATTTGTAACTTAATTATTGTTGAGATTTCTTTCTCTGCCATTTTTTGCACCTCCTTTTAGAATGTATATTAACAAAATAATTTATTAAAATGAATTTAAAATAATTTAAATTCTGTTTTAAACTTTTTTATTTGACTTTTTGTACTTGAGATAATTCCAAGTCGACTGGAGTTTCTCTTCCAAACATTGAAATCAATACTTTAACTTTATGTTTTTCCTTGTTTATTTCTTGTACAACGCCAACATAGTCTTTAAATGGTCCATCGATTATCTCGATTGAATCATTTACATCATAATCTACATTTATTTCTGATATTTCGAATCCCATCTTTCTGATTTCATCTTCAGTAAGTGGAATTGGGTCTGTTCCAGAACCAACAAAACCTGTAACACCTCTAGTATTTCTTACAATGTACCAAGTTTGTTCTGTAACAATCATTTTAATCAAAACATATCCAGGGAAGACTTTTTTTAAGTTGGTTTTTCTTTTTCCATCTTTTATTTCTATTTGTTCTTCCATAGGCACAACAATATCAAAGAAATATTCTTCCATTTCTTGATTTTTTACCTTTTGTTCAAGATCTGCTTTTACTTTATTTTCATATCCAGAATATGTATGAATTACATACCACTTTGGTTCTAAGTCTACTTTTTCTTGAGACATGTTCTAGCCTCCTTCATAAAATTATTCAGCATTATCTGAATTATCTGTATTTTCTTCACTTGAAGTATCTTCACTTACTGTTTCAGATTCCTCATTTGAACCTTCTGCTTCATTATTTGTATTTTCTGCATTAGATTCTGTATTTGAATTATCTACAGTGTTTTGGTCAGCTTCTTCATTTTGTGAAGATTGAACAATAGTCTTTAATTTTTCAACTCCAAAAGTATTAATCTTTTCAAAGCAAAGATCTAATAGAAATACTATTACTCCAACTATTAAAACAGAAGCAATAACTGCTAATGTATTATTTAACAATTGCTTTGGAGTAGGCCAAATTACTTTTTTAAGTTCAGCTTTAACATCTTTAAAGAAATGTCTTTTATCTTTATTGCTGGCTTTTTTGTTAGTATTGTCCTTCATCTTTTTTTCTTTCTTTTTTGCTTCTTTAGCCATCGTCTTTCCCCCTTAAGGATTTTTATTTTGTTTCCTTATGTGTAGTACGTTTATGACAGAATTTGCAGTACTTTGTTATTTCTAATCTTTCTGTATTGTTCTTCTTATTTTTTTCTGTCATGTATGTTCTTCTTTTACATTCTGTACATTCCAATGTTATTGGTTCTCTTGCTCCCTTTGCAGCCATTTTATACACCTCCAGCCATTATTTAGCTTTATTATAATTCATATAAGCGTATGCTTTCCACATACGCTTAATTATTTTACCATGATTTCACTTATATGTCAATTGTTTCAAGCTATTTTTTCTTCTTTTTTATAAATTTTTTTCATTGACTTTTATATAAGCAAGTGATAGAATACAAGAATCGTTAAACCATCCAAAAAGGAGGTATGTATATGATGACGATGGCTGAGAAGAAGGTCCGGGAACAATTAGACCGGGTATTCACTCAAAATGGCGAGGTTAAGGCATGCGGCCGAGCCGAATGCCGCAAAGCAATTCAGGCTGCGTCCGAATTTTATCCTGGAGTTGATTTCGGAAATATCGAGACCGGAATCATGAATCTGCAGGCTTTTCAGGACTATTTCTTCAGTGATAAAGCACTGAGAAAACAGCTTCTCGAGGTTTTTACAACCCAGGGAGTTTTGCTCCCCATCAAAAGAGAAGAGTGCTCTAAACTGATCCGTATGGCCCAGTACTTCTACCCGAAGCAGGACTTTGGCAAGGAGGAACTCGGCTGCGTAAAGCTTGACGCTTTCCACCAGGTGTTTTTCTATTATATTGGATAAACGCCTAAGTTGAAAAGGCTGTAACCTCACACGAGGCTCCCGCTCATTGAACGGGAGCCTCTATTTTATACTATTTGCCTCTTCTATGATAATTTTTCATATTACTCTTTTGAACACTTTTTTTCTTTTGTACTGAATATCCGAATTTGCCAATTTTCTTATTTAAAGGATAATATCCTCCATTTGCATATGCAATCAAATCACATTTACTTATATCAAAAGCACCTCTATCGTCTATATATTTATCATCTGCATCAATAGCAACAATTTCAGCCACGAACATATTATGACTGCCTAATGGAACTATTTCTTTAACTTTACATTCCACAGATACAGGGCTTTCCTTAATCAAAGGTGCCTTTATTACATTGGCAATTTCCTTAGTTAATTTCATTTCTCTAAATTTATCAACATCTCGGGCACTTTTTACACCACACCAATCAGTTGCATATGCAAGTTGTTTAGTAGTTAAATTTATTGCAAATTCACCATTTTCTTTAATTATATCATGTGAATATCTCTCTGGTCTTACAGAAATATAGCACATTGCAGGATTTGTATTTAAAATTCCTGTCCACGCAACAGTAATTATATTTGACTCTTCCATTGTTCCGCATGAAACCATCACAGCAGTAATTGGATATATAAAGGTTCCACCTTTCCATTGAACTTTTGACATTTATAATACTTCCTTATATTTTCTATTTAGATTTTTTTACGGTTTTATCTATAAACCATCATTTTCAAAATCAACTGACTCTATCTTCCATCATTGCCATTCTTACTTTGCTGATTGTTCTCTTTTTGATTATCTTTTATTTGTTTTCCATCATGTGAGCTTATTTTTGATTCTTCCTCTATTCTTTTCAAATGTTCTTGCCACTTTTGACATATAGAAATATCATCAACATTAAAATCAACATTTCCGTTTGAATTAAGTATTCCTATATAGTCTGACAAATACTTCATTCCCATATCAATATTACCGTCTGACAATAATTCATTCACTATCATTTTACTATATTCGGGATCATCTTGTAATCTTGCATAATCTATATTCGAAAACACACTGTACTCAACAACTTTACCATCCTGTTTTTGTTTGATAACCTTATATTCTTTTACTTCATTTTCATTAGGAATAATAAATGATCCGTATTCTATAGTTCCAACATGAGATAAACTTATGTTTCTATAATTTTTTTCATTATAATCATAAAAATTAAAAATCCAGGGCTGTTTTCTATCTAATTTAGAGGCTTTTCCAATATCTGATGCTTTTTCTTTTGCACATTGTGCTAATTGAATATATTCACTTTTTCTTTCGGCTTCATTTAAATTCAAATTATATTGTTCTCTATCATTTACCGATTTAATTTTAGAATAGGCCCAATCATACTTTTTCATTCTTAATAATGTTTCCATAAGTTCTTCCAGTGATTTTGTATCTGTTTGCTTCATTGCAAGCACATAAGCTGAATATGTATTTTCTGTAATTTTACTGTTTAGTCCATATGTTTCTAATGAACTAACCCCAATAGTTTGATATGCATTTTTCCCATTTTGTCTATTAGCGGAATCAACAGAAATAAGTTCATCATCAATATTAGTTTTATCTGTTAAGTTATATGCTTTTCTTTTCTCTGCATCTATAATTTTCATATATGAAACTATAACTCTAACAGTAGCAGAAACGCCATCTCCTATCTTTTTTACTTTTTCCTCAGTACTAATATCGTTACTATTTATAATTTGATTTATTTGTTCTATACTTGATAGCACAATTGTTTTTACTTTATTCATTATTTTTTCATTTGCAGAATGTTCATCCATTTCATTATCTATATGTGACATTATTCCTAAAATTTGATATGCATTCATTTAAAGTATTAATCTCCTTTTATAATCTTTCATTAATATTTACATATATATTTCATAAAGCTATAAATTGCTTAATAGAAATTTATAAAAAATAGTTGTAATATATGTAATTTAAAATTGCACATATTACAACTATTTTACCACAAATCTATATATAATGTCAAAAAATTGCATAAAAAAAACTGGCGACAACCTATCTTTCCAACAAGGTAACTCGCAGGTATTGTCGGCACTTAAGAGCTTGACTTCTGTGTTCGGAATGGGAACAGGTATT